>Ga0265798_10000108_pt1 | contig 160400 bp, 126 predicted proteins | sample P3T30metagenome_FD_192430 | JGI IMG/M metagenome (GOLD analysis project Ga0265798, IMG submission 192430) | Plant litter microbial communities from East Loma Ridge, Irvine, California - P3 T30 | ecosystem: Environmental > Terrestrial > Plant litter > Unclassified | place: USA: California...
GGGCCCAGGCCCATCGACACGGTCGGGAACTGCCAGAAGTCCGGCATCAGTTTCGGGTGCGGGTACGACGACAGGCCCTTGCCGTCGACTTCGCGGCGGAAGTTCAGCAGCTGCTCTTCGCTCAGGCGGCCTTCGAGGAAGGCGCGCGCGTAGATGCCGGGCGACGAGTGGCCCTGGATGTACAGCAGGTCGCCGCCGTGGTCTTCGGTCGGGGCGTGCCAGAAGTGGTTGAAGCCGGTGCCCAGCATGTTCGCCAGCGAGGCGAACGACGAGATGTGGCCGCCCAGGTCGCCGTCGGCGCGGTTGGCCTTGACGACCATCGCCATCGCGTTCCAGCGCATCCACGAGCGCAGGCGCTCTTCGTATTCGAGGTTGCCCGGCGAATTCTGGTTCAGGTGGGCCGGGATGGTGTTCACGTAGGCGGTATTGCTCGAGAACGGAACGTGGGCGCCACGACGGCGCGCCAGGTCCACCAGGCGCTCCATCAGGTAATGGGCGCGTTCGGTCCCCTCATGTTCGATCACCGCTTCCAGCGCATCGAGCCATTCCTTGGTCTCGATCGCGTCTGGATCGTTTGCGGTTTGCGCGGTCAACTGGTCGAGTTGAGCTGACATGTCATGCGTCTCCTAGAGTGGTGCGCCCCGACCCGATCCCTGCGCAGGCTGGCGGCGATTGGTGAAATTTCAGACTATCTTTTAGATAAACCAATGGATTCTACCAGTGGATTTTGGCATTTTCAAATTACGATATGCAATTTCATAATGTGGAACGTTATGCTGCAAGTGCACATTTTTCATTGGGAAAGACTGGACTTTCGATCAACGGACATCGTATACCGAAGCGCCTGACTGGCGGCGAAAAACGGGTGATTTATAGGCCGGACGGAGGAGATTGCATGCGTGGGTCGTATAATTCCGGTTTTGCCCAGCGACGAGCCTAGACCATGCCTGCACAACTGATCGACGGAGTTCTCCTTTCCAAACAACTGCGCGAAGACATCGCCAAGCGCGCCGCCACCTTGACCGCCGCCGGCAAGCAGCCCGGCCTGGCCGTGATCCTGGTCGGCGAAGACCAGGCCAGCCAGGTCTATGTGCGCAACAAGGTCAAGGCCTGTGGCGACGTGGGTTTCCATTCGGTGCTCGAGAAATACGACGCCGACCTGAGTGAAGCAGCCCTGCTCGATCGCATTGCAGCATTGAACGTGGACCCGGCGATCCACGGCATCCTGGTGCAGATGCCGCTGCCGAAGCACATCGATCCAGCCAAAGTCATCGAGGCCATCTCGACCGCCAAGGACGTCGACGGCTACTCGGTGCTGTCGGCCGGCGAACTGATGACCGGCCTTGAGGGCTTTCGTCCGTGCACGCCGTATGGCTGCATGAAGCTGATCGAAACCACCGGCATCGACCTGCGCGGCAAGCATGCCGTCGTGATCGGCCGCAGCAACACCGTCGGCAAACCGATGGGCATGTTGCTCTTGCAAGCCAACGCCACCGTGACCATATGCCATAGCGCGACCGCGGACCTGGGCTACCACACCCGCCAGGCCGATGTGATCGTGGCCGCCGTGGGCCGCCGCAATACCCTGACCGCCGACATGGTCAAGCCGGGCGCGATCGTGATCGACGTCGGCATGAACCGCGACGACGCCGGCAAACTGTGTGGCGACGTCGATTTCGAGGGCGTCAGGGAAGTCGCGGCCCACATCACCCCGGTGCCGGGTGGCGTGGGTCCGATGACGATTACCATGCTGCTGCAGAACACGGTGGAGTCGGCCGAGCGCGAACTGGCGAAACAGGCCTGATACGCGGGCCCGTCGAGGCGGGCGTTCGGCCTTACGACCAATTAACGAATTTGGAAGGACCATGATGACGCTAGATGCCAACAATCCCCTCCTCGACTTCTCTGGCCTGCCGCGCTTCGACGCGATCAAGCCCGAACACGTCACGCCCGCCATCGAGCAGCTGATTGCCGAAGCAAATGCCGTAGTGGCCCAGCTCGAAGCCCCGGTCGACGATGTGACCTGGGACACCCTGGCCCCGCTCGACGACGCCAGCGAACGCCTGGGCCGCGCCTGGGGCGTGATCGGCCACCTGAACCACGTGGTGGACACGCCCGAGCTGCGCGCCACCTATAACGACAACCAGCCGAAAGTGGTGGAATTCTCCACCTCGATCGGCCAGAACGAGGCGCTGTTCGCCAAATATAAACAGCTGCGTAACGGCCCGCACTGGGACAGCCTCAATCCGGTGCGCCAGCGCATCGTCGAGAATGCGCTGCGCGACTTCCGCCTGGGCGGCGCCGAACTGCCCGAGGATAAAAAACCACGCTTCGCCGAAATCCAGGAGCAGCAGTCGCAATTGTCGACCCGCTTCTCGGAAAACGTGCTCGATGCAACCAACGACTACAAGCTGGTGGTGGACACCGAAGAACAACTGGCCGGCCTGCCCGATGACGTGAAGGCCGCCGCCAAGGCCGCCGCCGAACGCGATGGCAAAGACGGGTGGCTGTTTACCCTGCACTTCCCGTCCTATTTCCCGATCCTGCAGTTCGCCGATAACCGCGCGCTGCGCGAGAAAATCTACCGCGCCAGCGCCACCAAGGCCTCGGACGCCGGCATCATGTTCACCGAGGTCGAGAAGTGGGACAACTCGTCCAACATCGTCAACCTGCTCAAGCTGCGCAATGAAGAAGCGCGCCTGCTCGACTACGGCAGCTTCGCCGACGTCTCGCTGGTGGCCAAGATGGCGCAGAGCCCGCAGCACGTGATCGAATTCCTCGAAGACCTGGCGCGCCGCGCCCGTCCGTTCGCCGAGAAGGACCTGGCGGAACTGCGCGAATTCGCGCGCACGGAGCTTGGCATCGACGAACTGCAATCCTGGGACGTCACCTACGCCTCCGAAAAGCTGCGCGAGCAGCGTTATGCCTTCTCGGCCCAGGAAGTGAAGGAATACTTCCCTGAACATAAGGTGCTTGAAGGCCTGTTCGGCGTGATCCGCCAGCTGTTCGAGGCCGATGTGGTGCCTGAAGAAGCGCCCGTGTGGCATCCCGACGTGCGCTTCTTCCGCATCGAGCGCAACGGCCAGCTGGTTGGCCAGTTCTACCTCGACGCATATGCGCGCGCCGGCAAGGCGCAGGGCGCGTGGATGAACGATGCGCGCGGCCGCCGCCTGCTCAATAGCGGCACGGTCCAGACGCCGGTCGCTTACCTGGTCTGCAACTTCACGCCGCCGGCGATGAAGGATGGCGTGCTGCAGCCTTCGCTGTTCACGCACGATGAAGTGACCACGCTGTTCCACGAATTCGGCCACGGCCTGCACCATATGCTGACCGAAGTCGAAGAGCTGTCGGTGGCCGGCATCTCGGGCGTCGAATGGGACGCGGTGGAGCTGCCGTCGCAGTTCATGGAAAACTTCTGCTGGGAGTGGGACAAGCTGCAGCAGATGACGGCCCATGTGAAAACCGGCGAACCGCTGCCGCGCGCGCTGTACGACAAGATGCTGGCGGCGAAGAACTTCCAGTCCGGGATGCAGACGCTGCGCCAGGTCGAATTCTCGCTGATCGACATGCACCTGCACTACGACTTCGATCCGCACGGCCAGCAGGTGCAGGAACTGGTCGACGATATCCGCCGCAACTTCGCGGTGATCACGCCGCCGTCGTTCAACCGCTTCCAGCATTCGTTCAGCCATATCTTCGCCGGTGGTTATGCCGCCGGCTATTACAGCTATAAATGGGCCGAGGTGCTTTCGAGCGACGCCTATGCCGCATTCGAAGAGGCGGTTGAATCCGGCGCCGACCTGTTCGAAACCGGTCGCCGCTTCCAGCGCGAGATTCTCGCGGTGGGCGGTTCGCGACCTGCACTCGAATCGTTCAAGGCCTTCCGCGGCCGCGAGCCATCGATCGATGCTCTGCTGCGCCATAGCGGCATGAACGCGTGATGTTCAAAAGGGAGGGATTCTTGTCCCTCCCATTTTTTTAGTAATGCCATGACCCGGATCGACTTCCATACCAATATTCCCGATAAGCTGTCCTATGCCTGCCGCTTGGCGCGCAAGGCATATGGCTCGCGCGCCAAAGTGGTGGTGCTGACAGAAAGCCTTGAACAGGCCGAGGCCTTGAATGCAGCGTTATGGAATGTGTCGGATACCGATTTCATTCCGCACGTGATGGCCGGTGATCCGCTGGCGCCGCAAACGCCGATCGTGATAACCGATAATGAAGACGCAGCGCTGCCGCACTACGATATGCTGGTGAACCTCACGCGCCGCACGCCGAATAATTTCGCGCAGTTCGCGCGCGTGTTCGAAATTATCTCGCTTGACGAAGCCGACGCCGCCGAGGGACGCAAACGCTATGTCGCCTATAAACAGCAATCCTATCCATTGACCCACTTCGTCGCAGGACAGTCATGAGCCAAGATGCCGCTTTCGATACCAGCATTCCCGTACTGACCGAAGTCGTCGCCGATTCATCGGCGCCGGCGGCGCCGGTACCGCCAGTCGTATCAGTGCCGCCGGTCGTCCCTGTCAGCGCCAGCAACGACGATGGCGCCGACACGCCGGAAGCCCTGGAACGACGGGCTGCCGAGCGCTGGAGCGGCGAACAGTGGAGCGTCATGGAACGCCGGCTTACCGAACGCGTGCTGCAGCAATTGCAGGGTCGGATTGATTTCGTGCTCGAACAGCGCCTGCGCGACGGCATCGCCGACGCCGTCGAAAAAGCGATGGCGGGCGTGTCGGCCGAAATTCGCAGCGGGTTGCACGACACCCTGGGCGAGGTCGTAAGCCGCGCTGTTTCACAAGAAATCACCCATCTCAAGACTTTGGGGAAATAATCCCGGATGCATTAACGATTTGCCATTTATTTGATTCCTGATTACCCCGCGCACGATTGTCATTCCTATTTCTCAATTAAATAGTAAAATCCCTGCGCGGCTGTTCGAAACGAATCGAATCACCTAATCAAGGAAGAAATAAAATGGCAAACATCGATCTGTCGGGTTATAACCTCGCCGAGCTGAAGGGTCTTCAATTCGATATCGAAAAGGAGATCAAAAGCCGCCAGCAGCAAGACGTCAAGAAAGCACGCGAGCAGATTCTCGAGATCGCCCAGAATATGGGAGTCTCGGTGGAAGAATTGCTGGCCAAGGGCGGCAGCAGCAAAGGCAAGAAGGCGGGCACTGGCGCCAAGGTGAATCCGCAATACCACAATCCAGCTGACAATTCGCAGACCTGGACTGGCCGCGGTCGCCAGCCGAAATGGGTTGTCGAAGCGCTGGGCAAGGGCAAGTCGCTGGACGATCTGCGTATCTGATTCTTCAAATGCCGCCGGCGCCCGGCCTGCGGCCTGCGTAGGGTTGGCGGCTATGCCGCCGACCCTACATATCATCGCTTGTAATCTGTGAAACGAATCCCCCTCATCGCCGCGCTCGTGGGCGCCGCCATCCTGGCCATCGGCACGGCCGTCTACTTCACCGACACCATCGAGCAACGCCCCGGCGCCCTGGCCATCCTGACGCCGCCCGTGGCCAAGACCACGCCATTCTGGCCGGCGCGCGTGAGCCTGCTGGCCGGCGACGGCCGCGACGGCGTAGTTGACGGACCAGCCAGCGCCAGCCGCTTCAGCGACCCCTACGGCGTCGCGATCGGCCCGCGCGGCGTGGTCCATGTCGCCGATGGTGGCGAAGCCAACCGCATCCGCCTGATCCAGCCCGACGGCACGGTGTCGACCCTGGCCGGCGGCAAGGAAGGTTTCGCCGACGGCATCGGCGCCGCAGCCGCTTTCCACACCCCGTCCGCCATCGCGCTCGACCATGAGGGCAACCTGATCGTGGCCGATACCGGCAACCATGCGATCCGCAAGGTGGCGCCCGATGGCACGGTCAGCACGCTGGCTGGCAGCGGCTCGCCGGGCTACCTGGACGGCATTGGCCGCGCGGCCCAGTTCAACGGCCCGGTCGGGATCGCGGTGGACGACGCCGGCATCGTCTACGTGGCCGACACCTATAACGACCGCATCCGCCGCATCGCCCCTGACGGCAGCGTGACCACACTGGCCGGCAACGGCAAGCCCGGCCTGCTCGACGGCGCCCTGCTCGATGCCGGCTTCGACACCCCGAGCGCATTGGCCGCCGGCCGCGACGGCACCCTGTACGTGGCCGATACCGGCAACCACGCGGTACGCCGCGTCAAGCCCGACGGCACGGTCGACACGCTGGCGATCCCGCTCGAAGGCGAAGTCCGTCCGCCGCTGCGGCGCCCGACCGGCCTGGCGCTGACCCGCGACGGCTACCTGTATATCGCCGCCGGTTCGGGCGGCCGGATCCTGCAACTGACGCCCGAAGGAGAAATGCGGCCGCTGCAGGACGTCGACCGCCCGCTCGACCCACAAGGCTTCGGCAGCGACGGCACGGTGCAGCTGTACGGCCCGCGCGGCATCGCGGTGGGCCGCGACGGCAGCCTGGTGGTGGCCGACGCCAATGCCCACCGGGTGCAGCGCCTGGCGCCGCCGCGCAAGGGCGAAGCCGCGCCGACCGTCGTGCTGCCGGCGCTCGTCACCCGCACTGAACCGATGCCGTGGCCGGTCGGGCCGCAGGACATGGTGCATGAAGTGGTCGGCGTGATGGGCGAGGTACGCGGCGCCTACAACGGCGACAGCCGCCACCACTTCCACGCCGGCCTCGACGTGCGCGCCGACGTCGGCGCCAAGGTGCTGGCGGTATTCCCGTCCAAGGTCACCGATCCGCACGCCAACTGGGGGTTCGGTTCCCTCAGCGAAGGCTTGAGCGTGGGCCCGCTGTCGTATATCCACATGCGCGTCGGGCGCGACCCCCAGGGCCGGCCGCTCGATCCGCGCTTCCAGATCCTGCGCGATGCGAAAAACAAGGCCGAGCGGGTGCGGGTGCCGCGCGGCACCCGCTTCGCGGTAGGCGACGCGCTCGGCACCATCAATGCCATGGCCCACGTCCACCTCGACTACTACCAGGGCGGCAACGTGGTCAATCCGCTGACATTACCCTTCGTCGGCTTTACCGATACCGTCCCGCCCACCATCGACCGCATCGCGCTGTACGACGACGCCGGCAAGCGCATCGTGGCGAAGAAGGGCCAGCCGATCCGCCTGGCGCGCAGCCTGGGCAACATTCAGGTGGTGGTCAACGCCTACGACCAGGTGAATGGCAACCTGGCGCGCCGCAAGCTCGGCCTGTACAAGCTGGGCTACCAGCTGCTGCGCGCCGACGGCACGCCGCTGGCCGGCTACGAGCAGCCGCGCATCACCCAGGTCTACGACCGCCTGCCGCGCAACCAGGACGCGGTCAAGGCCGTGTATGCGCCGACCAGCGGCATCACGGTGTATGGCAGCAAGTCGACCCAGTTCGACTATGCGCTGGGCAACCGCCTGCACGACGGCGAGATCGAGACCGGCAGCTGGCGCATCGGCGAGCTCGAACCGGGCCAGTACACCCTGCGCATCCACGCCGCCGACTTCGCCGGCAATCTGGCGCAGCACGGACGTGACCTGGCGGTCGTGGTCGAGTAGGCTGGGCCTGGCGCGGTCGATGCCTACCGCCGCTTGTGCGACTGTGCATGAGATTTTCATGTGCGACGCATGAGATGCCGTCACAATGTAGACATCAATGTCTAGATAATCTAAGCTGACTGTCGCCGGGAATCGTCCCGCCCCTACAAGGACCGTCATGCTGAAGAAACTCGCTGTCGCACTCGCCGCCGTTATCGCCATCGCCGTCGTCCCGGCGCAAGCCGCCGACCTGCCCTCCTACCCCTTCATCCACGTAAACGCCGGCGCCAGCCTGCACGTGACGCCGGATACGGGCGAGATCGATTTCGAGATCGTCACTACCGACGCCGACCTGGAAGCGGCGTGGAAGCTGGTTGCCGAACGGCTGGCAGCGAGCCGCGCGCTGCTCGCCCAGCACGGCGTCGCGCTCGAGGACATCTCGGTGCAGGACCTGCTGCGCCGCCCGCTCAAGCAGGGCGATGTGGTGCAGGCGATCGAGACCCGCGCCGCGGTCCACGCCACGGTGCGCGACCTGAACGGGTGGACGGCGCTGATCCAGGCCCTGATGACGATGCCCAACGTCGAATCGCTGGCGGTGGCCTTCAGCCGCAGCGACGCCGACAAGATCGAAGCGGAACTGGTGAGCCAGGCGCTGGGCGCCGCGCGCCTGAAGGCGCAGAACATCGCGCGCGGCATCGGCGCCAAACTGGGACCGGCCAACGGCGTGGCGCTGGCGCCGCTGAAGAACCTGTCCAATGCGATGGGCCTGGCCAGCGACGGCCCGCGCTATACGCCGGTGACGGCGCCCGGCGATCCGCTGCTGGTGACGGTGCAAAAACTGGTGCAGGGCGTGGACGTCATCTACCGCATCGCAAGATAGGACGCTTCGGCAGGCGTGCCCGATGTCACACGACTGTCATGAAGCAGCGAACTGAACGGTAAGCAGGAGTATGCTTGGCTCATCTACATTCTGTCGGCAGGAAAACCAATATGGCCAAGCAACGCAAACCGTCACCTGAAACCCCGGACAGCGGCCTGGAATCGTTCAAGGAGCTCGACAAGGAAGTGCGCCACGATCCGGCTGCAGCGGCGGCTGCAACGGCGGCCGCGGCCGCGCCCGATGTCGCTACCGACCCGCAGCAAGACCAGCCACTGCCGGAGGAAGAACCGATCCGCGCGATCAAGGCCGAACCGGTGCGCCTGCGCGGGCGCATGACGCTGGAAGACGCGTTCCAGTCCATCGGCCTGAATTGCGTCCATCAGATCGAGGCCAACGTGCCGGGCGTGCTCAAGCAAAACGTCGAGAGCCTGCACCAGATGCGGGTCGGCCTGCGCCGCCTGCGCGCCCTGCTCGCCATGTTCGAAGAGCTGGCCCCGCCGCCGGTCGCCCTGCACGCCAGCATTGAGTGGCTGTCCGGTGAACTGGGACCGGCGCGCGACTGGGACGTGCTGGCCGATTCCACCCTCATCCACCTGCAGGGCTTTGATTCCGCGGCGCTGCGCCAGGCCGCGCACGAACGCGCAAACGGGCACCACGCACACATCCTCAATGTGCTGCGCGAGCCGCGCTACGCCGAGCTGATGGTGCAGCTGAACGAATGGCTGGGCGAACGCCGCTGGCGCCCGGACGGCACGCTGGCCAAGGATTCGCCGCTGGCCGAGCGCGCCGCCAAGGCCGCCCTGCCCTTGCTGCGCAAGGCCGAGAAGCGCCTGGCCAGGCGCATCGGCGGCCTGGAAGATGGCGACGCCCCCGGACGCCATCGGGTGCGCATCGCCGCCAAGAAGGCGCGCTATGCGGCCGAGTTCTTTCGCGACCTGCTGCCGACGCGCCGCGTCAAGCGCTACGTCGGCCACCTCGAGAAGCTGCAGGACCGACTTGGCCTGTTGAACGACCTGGCCGTGGCCGACCACCTGCTCGAGGAACTCAAGGGCGGCAGCAGCCAGGTCGCCAGGCAGGCCGCCTATGTGCGCGGCTACATGGCGGCCAGCAGCGAAGCGCGCGCCCAGGGGCTGTCGAAGGCGCTGGCCGATGTCGCCAAACGCCGCATCACGCGCTGAGCGCACGGCTTGCATCCGGCGCTGTTCGAAGCCTGCGATTTGAGGTAAGGTTGGCGCGTATTCCCGGACGACGAACCACCATGCCTGGAGACGAAGCAATGGACCTGATCGTAGCAAACCGGCAGCCGGCGCCACTTTCTTCCACCCGTGACGACGAGCTGCGTGAACGCTTGCGGCAGTGGCAGGCCGCAGGCACCCCGCTATACTTCCTTTATGCCCGCTCGCTAGGCGGCATGATGCAATCTGGACGCGGCCACCTGGCCGCGCTCACCGAGACCGCGCTGACCATCGATGCGGGCGGCTCCAGCCTGTTCGTCGTGCTCCAGGGTGCGGCATTCGATGATGCGCCACAGGTATTCTTCACGCCCGACCTGGGCGACCATTTCAGCGTGCCCGGCATCAGCATCAGCCTGGGCAACGACGACTGGCTGTTCTTCTCCACCAATGAGGTCCCGCAGGTGACCGCATTCAAACGCCTGCCGCGTTATTGAGCCGCGGGTTCATGGCGAGGCACCAACGACATGGCGCAAGCTTCCGCCATGTCGCTCGCTACCTGGCCGATGCCGGCTTGAGCTGGCCGCAGTCGCTGCCCAGCCATTTGCCGGAGCCGCTGGTTTTCTGGGTGGTCATCTTGCCGTCGGGACCGGCCATGGTGGCGGTCGACTGGAAGGTATAGGCGTTCTCGTTCTGGACCTTGACGACCGCGTCGAGATTCATCTTGGGCTGGGTGCACTGCATGCTCACATTCATCCCGCCCGGCACGGGCGTCGACTTCCTGGTGCAGCTGTCCGGTCCCTTATCGCCCATCAGGTCGAATTTGGCGATGTCTTCCTTGGTGATGCACTGGTTCGTGCGCAAGCCGTCGCTCGTGAACTCGGTGCCCTGGGCCTGGAGTCCGGCCAGCACTTTTTCCATCTCCCTGCGCTGCTCGGCAGGGAGCGAAGCCATTTGACTCTTCATCAGCGCGATCTGGCCCGCCATCGGATTGCCCTTCATGCCGCCGGGCAGCGTCATCTGGATCTGCCACAGCCCTGGCTTGATCTCGGGAGGCTGCGCATAAGTATTGCTCGCGCAAACGGTGACGAGGGCAAGTACAGTGCTGGCAATCCGCTTTGTTTTCATGGTCGCTCCTGAGGGATGAACCAATAGTGTAGCCGAACCATTACCATTTCTATATCATTTGGCGTGCGCGACTGTAAACGACAAAGCGCGCCATGCTCACGCAGGCGCGCTTGTTTCGTGAGAAATCCAGGGAGCTTACTTGGTCGCCAGCACCCACTTGACCAGCGAGCGCGCTTCGGCCTCGCTCACCTGCGGATTGGCCGGCATCGGGATCGGACCCCAGGTGCCCGAACCGCCTTTGAGCACCTTCTGCACCAGCTTGTCCTCGGCGCCCTTCTGGCCCGCGTATTTTTCCGCGACGTCCTTGTAGGCAGGACCGACCAGCTTGGTGGCGACGGTGTGGCAAGCCATGCAATTCTTGGCCTTGGCCAGGTCGGCCTGGGCGAATGCACCCGAGGACGCGAATGCCGACAGCACCACACACAACATCAGGGACCGCTTCATTTGTTTCTCCGAATTTACGAGTGATTGGATTCTACCCCCTTTCCCATTGGGATAATGAGGGCGATACACTCTGTAACGCGATCGCCACGTTTACCAATATCCTGTAACAAGAATCGGGCAACTTTTGCCCTTCGGCATGGTTTTCTTTATAAAATGCAGGCTGAAAAGGAATTACTTACCATGCCCCTGATCCTCCTGATCGTCGCCCTGGCGGCCCTGCGCGGCTTCGAAGTCTGGCGCTTTGCCGACATGTCCTGGTGGGTCATTGTCGCCCTGGTGGCGTTCGCCTTCATCTGGTTCGAGTTCATTGAAAAGATGCTCGGTCTCGACAAGAAGAAAGACCACGAACTGCAGGACAAGCGCCGCAACGAGCGCGTCAAGAAGTCGCTCGACAAGCGCCGCTGATCCCATGCATCCCGAACTGCGCCAGCTGCGCCATTTCGTCACCGTGGCCGAAGAGCTGCACTTCGGCCGCGCCGCGCGCCGCCTGCACATGACCCAGCCGCCGCTGTCGCAAAGCATCGCCAACCTCGAAGAACTGCTCGGCGCGCCGCTGTTCGTGCGCAACCGGCGCATGGTCGGCCTCACCGCGGCCGGCAGCGCCCTGCTGCCCGAGGCGCGCCGCATCCTCGAAGAAGCCAGCGCCCTGCCCGAACTGGTGCGGCGTGCGGCCAGCGGCGAAGCGGGCCGCCTGGCCCTGTCTTTCGTCTCGACCGCCGCCCTGGGGCTGCTGCCCGATGTGCTGCGCCGCTACCGCGCCGCCTTTCCCGGAGTGCGCCTGGTGCTGCAAGAGGCGACCTCCGACGTGCAGTTCGACGAGCTGGCCTCGGGCCGCATCGACGCCGGCTTCGTGATTCCGCTGCAACCGGGAGCGGCCGACGTGCTGGCCGACGGCGCCCTTGACTACCTCAAGCTGGTCGACGAGCCGCTGCTGCTGTGCGCGCCGAGCGGACTGGCGGCGTTGGCGGCGCCCGGCCCGGTGCGCCTGCGCGACCTGCCGCCGCTGCCGCTGGTGATCTTCCCGCGCGCGGTGGCGCCCAGCCTGCATGATGCGATCCTGGCGTGCTTTCGCGCAGCCGGGGTGGCGCCCACCATCGGCCAGGAGGCGATCCAGATGCAGACCATCGTCAGCCTGGTCTCCGGCGGCATGGGCTTGGCACTTGTGCCACAATCCGTGTCGAACCTGATGCGTCCCGGCGTAGAATACCGTGCCCTGCACGACCCGGCGCCGCTGGCCGAAACCGGCCTGGCCTGGCGACGCGATAACGATTCGCCCGTGTTGAAGGGCTTCCTGGAATGTTTGAAGAAAGACTGACACTATGCTGATTCATCCGCAGCCGGACCCGATCGCGCTTTCGCTCGGCCCGGTGCAAATCCACTGGTACGGCCTGATGTACGTGGTCGCCTTTGCCCTGTTCATCATCCTGGGCCGGGTGCGCATCCGCATGCCGCACGTGGCCGCGCAGGGCTGGACCAAGGACGACCTGGACGACATGCTGTTCTACGGGATGCTGGGCGTGATCGTCGGCGGCCGCCTGGGTGAAGTGCTGTTCTACCAGCCGCTGCACTTCCTGGCGCACCCGCTCGAGATCTTCATGATCTGGCAGGGCGGCATGTCGTTCCACGGCGGTTTCCTGGGCGTCTTGATCGCGATGGCGCTGTGGGCTAGACGGCGCAAGCGCAACCTGCTCGACGTGTACGACTTCATCGCGCCGCTGGTGCCGCTCGGCTACGCGGCCGGCCGCATGGGCAATTTCATCAACGCCGAACTGCCGGGCCGCCTGGCCGACCCGAGCCTGCCGTGGGCCATGCTGTGGCCCGGCGTGGCCGGCCCGCGCCATCCGTCGCCGCTGTACCAGGCGCTGGTCGACGGCGTGCTGGTGTTCGTGATCCTGTGGCTGTTCGCGCGCAAGGCGCGTCCACGCCTGGCGGTCGGCGCCATGTTCACCCTGCTGTATGGCTGCGCGCGCTTCTTCACCGAGTGGTTCCGCGTGCCGGACTGGGAAACCACCGTGTTCGGCCTGCCGATCACCTCGGGCCAGGTGCTGTCGCTGCCGATGATTGTCGCCGCGCTGGTCATGCTGGCCTGGGCCTATCGCCAGCCGCCAGGCCGGCCAGTGACTGCCTGATCCGGGTGTCTCACATGCGCTGAGTGGGCGAGCGCACAGAGCGCTCGTCCATCACGCTCGACAATGGGGCTCCACGGATCGGAGCCACCATGGATCACAGCAGGCGCAAACGGCATATCGGGTGGTGGCTGCTGCTTGCCGCCGCCATCGTATTGACAGGCATCGCCTTCGCCATCATGTGGCGTCCCGCGCTGGCGCCGCAAAGCGCCATCCCCTCTTTCGACCAGGCGCGCATCGAGCGCGGCGCCAATCTCGCGCACCTGGGCATGTGCGCCTCGTGCCATACGCCCGACCTGTCACGTCCCTTCGCCGGCGGCAAGCCGATGGAGACGCCTTTCGGCACCGTCCACAGCACCAATATCACGCCCGACCGCGACACCGGCATCGGCGCCTGGAGCCTCGACGCGTTTACACGCGCCATGCGCGAGGGCGTCGCGCGCGACGGCCACCTGCTGTACCCCGCCTTCCCCTACAACCACTATGTGCGCATGACGCAGGCCGATATCGACGACCTGTACGCCTACTTCATGACGCGGCCCGCGATCGCCGCTCCAGCGCGCGACAACGCGATGACTTTCCCGTTTGGCTTCCGGCCCCTGGTCGGCTTCTGGAACGTGCTGTACCTGGATGACGCGCCATGGCAGCCAGACCCGCGGCAATCGGCCGAATGGAACCGCGGCGCCTACCTGGCCGATGCCGTCGCCCACTGCGCTGCCTGCCACACGCCGCGCACGAAGCTGGGTGGGCCGGACCTGACACGCCAGCTCGATGGTGGCGAAGCCGAGGACTGGTACGCACCGGCACTGAACCGCAATTCTCCGTCGCCGCTGCCGTGGACCCGCGCGCAGTTGCACACTTACCTGCGCACCGGCATGGCCGAGGATCATGCGGTGGCCGGCGGTCCGATGCAGGACGTGGTGATGCACCTGGCGCAGGCCAATCAGGCCGACGTGGCCGCGCTGGCCGCCTGGACCCACAGCCACCTGGTGCAGGCGCCGGCACGCACGACGCCGGCGCAGACCCCGGGCCCGCTGCCGCCGCCAACGGCCATTGACCCCGACCTGCCACGCATGCAGCTCGGCTACGCCCTGTACGCCAACTCCTGCGCACGCTGCCATGACGTCGGCCGCGCGCCGAGCTCCGGCACCGCACTGCCGCTGCAAAAGGCGATCGCCCTGTACGACCCCGACCCGCGCAGCCTGATCCACATCGTCGACGACGGTATCATGCCGCCAGATGGCGAGCCGGGTCGCTGGATGCCCGGCTTCAAGGCGATCCTGGACGACGGGCAGGCAAGCGCGCTGGCCGCCTACCTGCGCAAGTACGGCGCCGGCCAGCCGGCCTGGCCGGAGCTGGATCAGCAAGTTCGCAAAGCGAGAACACCATGAGCACCTACCGCCTGCAGGTCAACGGCAAGCCGCACGCCGTCGATACCGACCCGGATACGCCGCTGCTGTACGTGCTGCGCAACGAGCTGGAACTGAACGGCGCCAAGTTCGGCTGCGGGCTGGGCCAGTGCGGCTCGTGCACCGTGCTGCTCGATGGCCAGGCCGCGATGTCGTGCATGGTGCCGGTGTCCGTGGTCGGCGCGCGCAAGGTGCGCACCGTCGAAGGCCTGGGCGACGCGCGTACGCCCGGCGTGCTGCAGCAGGCCTTCATCGACGAACAGGCGGCGCAATGCGGCTACTGCATCGCGGGCATGATCATGCAGGCCACCGCGCTGCTCGAGAAAACGCCGGCGCCGACCGATGCCCAGATCCGCGCCCACATGGCGCCGAACTTGTGCCGCTGCGGCACCCATATGCGCATCCTGCGCGCGGTGCGGCGCGCCGCCGACGTGCTGGCGGGAGGCAAGCGATGAGTATCGATACGGACCGCCGTCACTTTCTGGCCGCGGGCGGCGCGCTTACACTCTCCTTCGCCATGCCGGCATGGTCGGCGCCGGGCGAACTGCCGAAGAGCTTCGACAAGAATCCCTGGCTCGACGCCTGGATTCGCATCGATGCCGACGAACGCATCACGGTCTTCACCGGCAAGGCGGAGCTGGGACAAGGCATCAAGACCGCGCTGCTGCAGATCGTGGCCGACGAGCTGCGCATCGCGCCATCCCGCCTCACCCTCGTCACCGCCGACACCGCGCGCACGCCGGACGAAGGCATGACCGCCGGCAGCAATTCGATGAAGGACAGCGGCACCGCACTGCGTCATGCGGCCGGCCAGGTGCGCATGCGCCTGACCGAACTGGCGGCGACGCGCCTGGCGCTGCCCGCCTCCAGCCTGGCGCTCAAGGATGGCGCCTTCGTCGCCCTCGATGGCCGCCGCGCCAGCTTCGGCCAATTGGTCACCGGCCAGGAACTGCATGTGCGCGCCACGCCAGAGCCGGCGCCGCCCGCGCCCGGCGTGAGAACTGCGATCGGCAAGTCGCTGCCGAGGATCGACATCCCGGCCAAGGTCACGGGCGGGGGCGCCTATGTGCAGGACCTGCGCCTGCCGGGCATGGTGCATGCGCGCGTGGTGCGCCCGCCATCGCAGGCGGCCAGGCTGCTGGCGGTTGACGATGCCGCCACCTTGCGCCTTCCCGGTATACTGAAAGTGGTGCGCGATGGCCGCTTCCTGGCCGTGATCGCAGACGGTGAATACCGCGCCGTCAAAGCCGCCGCAGCCCTGGCGCGCGCGACGCGCTGGGAGACGCCTGCCGCGCTGCCGGTCCACCCGACGATCGCCGACCTGGTGCGCGCACAGCCATCCGAACCGACGACCATCCTCGACCAGGGCGCGCGGGTCAAGGACGGCCGCCACGTCGAGGCTACTTACACGCGCCCGTTCCAATTGCACGCCTCCATCGGCCCGTCCTGCGCCGTGGCCCGGCTGGTCGATGGCCGCTACACGGTCTGGACCCATTCGCAGGGTGTGTTCCCGCTCAGGGGCGCGCTGGCCGAGCTGCTGGCGGTGAAGATCGATGCAATCCGCTGCATCCATGTCGAGGGTTCCGGCTGCTACGGCCACAACGGCGCCGACGACGTCGCGGCCGACGCCGTCCTGCTGGCGCGCGCCCTCCCGGGACGCCCGGTGCGGGTGCAGTGGATGCGCGAGGAAGAACACGGCTGGGAGCCGTTCGGCGCGGCGATGGTGGCGCAGGTGGCGGCCACGCTCGACGCGGATGGCCGCATCGCCGACTGGCAGTACGACGTCTTCACGCCGCCGCACAACACCCGGCCCGGCAAGGCCGGCAACCTGCTGGCGGCCACCCATCTGGCAAGACCATTCACGCCGCCAGTGCCGAAACCCAGCCCGCAGCCCGAAGGCAGCGGCGACCGCAATGCGATCCCCTATTACCGCTTGCCGAACGCGCGCGTGACCCATCACTTCCAGCCGAAGGCGGTCATTCGCACCTCGGCCATGCGCGGCCTGGGCGCCTACTGCAATGTGTTCGCGATCGAGAGCTTCATGGACGAACTGGCGCGCGCGGCGCAGGTCGACCCGGTGGCCTTCCGCCTGCGGCATCTGGAAGATCCGCGCGCCATCGAGGTAGTGAAACTGGCGGCATCGAAGTTCGGCTGGGATGGCTACAAGAAGGTTTCACGGCGCGGCCGCGGCTTCGCGTTTGCGCGCTATAAGAACCTGGCGTCGTATTGCGCGCTGGCGGTCGAAGTCGAGGTGGCGCGCGAGACGGGGCTGGTGCGCATCACGCGCGCGGTCAGCGCGGTCGATTGCGGCGAGATCGTCAATCCGGACGGCGTGCGCAACCAGATCGAGGGTGGCGTCATCCAGTCGTCCAGCTGGACCTTGCTGGAACAGGTGCGCTTCGATGCCACGCGCGTGTTGACGGTGGACTGGGCCTCGTACCCGATCCTGCGCTTCGGCCAGGTGCCGGAGAAACTCGAGGTGCATCTGATCGACCGCCCCGGCCAGCCCTTCCTGGGCACTGGCGAGGCGGCGCAGGGACCGGCTGCGGCGGCGATCGCCAACGCGGTATTCGACGCCTGCGGCCTGCGCCTGCGCGACCTGCCTCTGGATCGGGCGCGGATGCGTAAAGCCTAGTTGAAGGCCTTCCAGAACATGTACGCCGCCAGCGCATACAGGATCACGCCGAAGATGCGCTGCAGCTGGCGCACCGGCATCTTGTGCGCGACGTTCGCGCCCAGCGGCGCCATGGTCACGCTGGCGAGCACGATGATCGCCAGCGCCGGCAGGTAGATGAAGCCGAGCGACCATTCGGGCAATCCCGGTTCGCCCCAGCCAAAATACATATTCGACAGCGTGCCCGAGAGCGCAATCGGGAATCCCAGCGCCGCACTGGTGGCGACTGCGCTATGGATGCGCACATTACAGCGCGTCATGAACGGCACCGAGACGAAGCCGCCGCCAGCGCCCACCAGCCCGGACAGGATACCGATCAGGCCACCGGCGGTGAACATGCCGGCCTTGCCGGGCAGCTCGCGCGCCGCAGCAGGCTTCTTCCCGATCAGCATCTGGGTGGCCGAGAAGGCGACGAAGCAGCCGAAGAAGAAGGCCAGCACCGAGGTATTCATCTGCTTGCCGATCCAGGGGCCGATCCAGGAACCGATCAGGATGCCCGGCGCCAGCAGGCGCACCACGGGCCACAGTACGGCGCCATGCTTGTGATGGGCGCGTACCGAGGACAATGAGGTAAACAGGATGGTGCCGAGCGAGGTGGCGATCGCCATGTGCACCACGAGTTCGTCGGCGAAGCCGCGCGCGGTGAAGATCATGGTGATGAAGGGCACCAGTACCATGCCGCCGCCGATGCCGAGCAAACCGGCGGCGAAGCCGCCGAAGGTGCCCATTGCCAGCAGGGCCAGGATCAGCCAGGGGTCCATTCAGGCTCCCTTGGCGCGCACGCGTTTCACGACCGCGTTCCACTCGGCCTTGGTCACCGGCGAGATCGACAGCCGGCTGCCTTTTTGCAGCAGCACCATGCCTTCGAGTGCGGGGATGGCGCGCATCTCGGACAGCGTCAGGTAGCGCCCCTGTTCAGTGGCGCGCACGTCGACCGAGATCCAGCGCGGTGTCTCTTGCGTGGCCTTCGGATCGTGGTAATGGCTGGCGGGGTCGAACTGGCTGGCGTCGGGATAGGGACCGCTTGCGATCTCGGCCAGGCCGGCCACGCCCGGCACCGCGCAGCTGGAGTGGTAGAACAGGACGCCGTCGCCGACGGCCATGGCGTCGCGCATGAAGTTGCGCGCCTGGTAGTTACGCACGCCGAACCAGGCCACGGTCTGGCCGGGTGCGGACAGGACGTCGTCGAAACTGACTTCGTCCGGTTCGGATTTCATCAACCAATAGCGCATCGCGCCGTTCCCCATCAACACGTCCGCATCGAATCCGGCCACGCGCCCCGGCCAACCCAACACACAAAAAAAAGCGGCTGCGACAATGTGCGCAACCGCTTAGGTATCTTAGCCCCCGCCAGTGCCGTTTTTGCCGGCATCCTGAACCAAAACGGTTCAAGGCGGTCACGGTCAGATCAATTTCGGGTTCGTCAAACGAGTGACGCTCACACCCATCGAACTTGTTCCACGACCTATGCGTAAGAATGGTTCAAGGAATATATGGCAAATCTCGAACACCGCAGGGTAGAGCGCAGTGTACTCTTTTGAAGCGGCATGTCAAACGGATTCGGCTTCTCAGTACAGATTTTCCTGCGGCGCCAATACCTTGTCGAGCACCGTGTGCATCGATTCCAGCTTCTGCTTGACCTCGAGGATCGACATGTCCGACAGCGGTCCCTGCGGCGATTTGACCGACAAGAATTCGGCGGCGACGCTCAGTGCGGCCATGACGGCAATGCGGTCGGTGCCGCGCACCTTGCCCGAATCGCGCAACTGGCACATCTTGCCGTCGAGGTAGCTCACCGCTTCGCGCAGGGTGCGTTCTTCGCCGTCGCGGCAGGCCAGGCGGTAGGGCTGGCCCATGATGGTGACGTCGAGATGGATCATCGTGCTGCCTCGCTATTGCCTGGTACTGCATCCGGGGCCGGGGCATCCACCGCCGCGCCCTCCTCGTCCTGCCCGTCCTCCTCGCCCGGTGGCTTGGGCAATTCATCGAGCAGGGCCTCGACCCGGCGCTGGGCCTCGATCAGGCGCTCCTTGAACGCGAGGTTCTCGGCGCTGAGCAGGGTATTGGCCTGGCGCAGCAGATAATTCTCGGCGCGCAGCGACTGGGTCAGCTGGGCCAGCCGGTCGATTTTGTCTGAGAGGTCTTGGAATTCGGAAATCATTCGACACTATAGGATCGAGTTGGATTTTCCGTCAACCGAATCGCGCTGCAGTGCGGCAGGACCGGCCCGCTGGCCGAGGCACCGATGACCTGGCGTGCTGCAGGAAAGCGCCAGGCAGTGTACGCTAGCCGCCTCTTGCCAACTCCAACACCGTCGGCAAGTGATGCCAAAAACATATTGTGCAAGGCTTGGTTGGCTTGCGCTATCTCAAGCGTCCAAACGCATTTAGCAATCTTGATGCTTGAAATGGCAAATTATCGTCCCTATAATTAGCACTCGTTAGTAGAGAGTGCTAATCTCTCTCTGCAGACCGCCGTGACATTTACACAATATGCTGCGGCGGCGTCAAAGAACGCTAGTTAAACCACTGAATATTAAGGAGTTTTGCATGAACCTTCGTCCTCTGCACGATCGCGTTATCGTCAAGCGCCTCGACCAGGAAACCAAGACTGCGTCCGGCCTGATCATCCCTGATGCCGCGGCAGAGAAGCCAGACCAGGGCGAAGTCCTCGCCATCGGTAACGGCAAAGTGCAAGACAACGGCCAGGTCCGTCCGCTGGAAGTCAAAGTCGGCGACCGCGTGCTGTTCGGTAAGTACTCCGGCCAGGCCGTCAAGGTCGATGGCGAAGAACTGCTGGTGATGCGCGAAGAAGACATCATGGCTGTCGTCCAGCTGTAATTGCCTGACCCTATTTACGAAACATTCGGAGAAATAACAAATGGCAGCTAAAGAAGTTGTATTCGGCGACGCAGCGCGCGCCAAGATGGTCGAAGGCGTCAACATCCTGGCCAATGCGGTCAAGGTGACCCTGGGCCCGAAAGGCCGTAACGTCGTGCTCGAGCGCTCGTTCGGCGCCCCGACCGTCACCAAGGATGGTGTCTCGGTCGCCAAAGAAATCGAACTCAAAGACAAGCTCCAGAACATGGGCGCGCAAATGGTCAAGGAAGTCGCTTCCAAGACCAGCGACAACGCCGGTGACGGCACCACCACCGCGACCGTGCTGGCACAAGCCATCGTGCGCGAAGGCATGAAGTTCGTTGCCGCCGGCATGAACCCGATGGACCTCAAGCGCGGCATCGACAAGGCTGTTGCAGCCACCGTCGAAGAACTGAAGAAAATCGCCAAGCCAACCACCACCACCAAAGAGATCGCACAAGTTGGCGCCATTTCGGCCAACTCGGAAACCTCGATCGGCGAGCGCATCGCTGAAGCGATGGAAAAAGTGGGCAAGGAAGGCGTCATCACCGTCGAAGACGGCAAGTCGCTGAACGACGAGCTGGACATCGTGGAAGGCATGCAGTTCGACCGCGGCTACCTGTCGCCGTACTTCATCAACAACCCGGACAAGCAAGTCGCCGTCCACGAACAGCCGTTCATCCTGCTGTGCGACAAGAAGATCTCGAACATCCGTGACCTGCTGCCGGTGCTGGAACAAGTCGCCAAGGCTGGCCGTCCACTGGTCATCGTCGCCGAAGACATCGAAGGCGAAGCGCTGGCGACCCTGGTCGTCAACAACATCCGTGGCATCCTGAAAACCGTCGCCGTCAAGGCGCCTGGTTTCGGCGACCGCCGCAAAGCCATGCTGGAAGACATCGCTGTCCTGACCGGCGGCCAGGTCATCGCTGAAGAAGTCGGCCTGACCCTGGAAAAAGTCACCCTGGCAGAACTGGGCCAGGCTTCGCGCGTCGAAGTGGGCAAGGAGAACACCATCATCATCGACGGCGCTGGCCAGGCTGAATCGATCGAAGGTCGTGTCAAGATGATCCGCACCCAGATCGAAGAAGCGACCTCGGACTACGACCGCGAAAAACTGCAAGAGCGCGTGGCCAAGCTGGCCGGCGGCGTTGCCGTGATCCGCGTCGGTGCAGCTACCGAAGTCGAGATGAAAGAGAAGAAAGCACGCGTCGAAGATGCACTGCACGCTACCCGCGCTGCCGTGGAAGAAGGCATCGTTGCCGGCGGCGGCGTTGCCCTGCTGCGCGCTCGCGCCAATATCACCGTCAAGGGTGACAACCCGGACCAGGACGCAGGCATCAAGATCGTGCTGCGCGCGATGGAAGAGCCACTGCGCATGATCGTCCAGAACGCCGGCGAAGAGCCATCGGTCGTCGTCGCAGCAGTGTTGGCCGGTTCGGGCAACTACGGCTACAACGCTGCCAACGGCACCTACGGCGACATGGTCGAAATGGGCGTGCTCGATCCTGCCAAGGTCACCCGTTCGGCACTGCAGAATGCAGCGTCGATCGCCGGCCTGATGCTGACCACCGACTGCATGGTGTCGGAACTGGCTGAAGACAAGCCAGCCGGCGGCATGGGCGGCATGGGTGGCATGGGCGGCATGGGTGGCATGGACGGCATGATGTAAATCACGCCTGACCGACGCGGATTGCAGCCACAGTCCGCGCTGGTCTTGTCCGATAAAAAAAGCCCGCAAGGTGTATGCCTTGCGGGCTTTTTGCTGTCCAGCGTATTGAAGAAGAATCAGGCCTTGGCGCGTGGGCCTTTGCGACGCAGCCACAGCATGGCCGCGAGGGCCGCGCCGCCCAGCCACAAGGTGCCTGGCTCGGGCACTTCGGTCGGCGGCGGTGGGTCGATCGGCGGAGGATCGACCGGTGGTGGGTCGACCGGTGGCGGGTCGACCGGCGGCGGGTTGACCGGCGGCGGCGGGTTAACCGGCGGCGGGTTAACCGGCGGCGGATTGACCGGCGGCGGTGGATCGACTGGCGGCGGATTGACCGGTGGAGGGTTAACCGGCGGTGGATCGACTGGCGGCGGGTTGACCGGCGGGTTGTCGGTCGACGGTGGCGTCGTCGTCGGTGGCGTCGTCGTCGGTGGCGTCGTCGTCGGTGGCGTCGTCGTCGGCGGCGTCGTCGTCGGTGGCGTCGTTGTCGGTGGCGTCGTTGTCGGTGGCGGCGTAGTGCCGGTGTCGCCGATCGGATCTTCGATCCTGCCGCCGCTATAAATGGGAGGTATCTGCGGGGTGTTGGCAGCAGGCGGCGTATTGCGGCTGGTCACTGACCTGGCCGGGGTGGGGCCGACCAGGCCGGCGCCGTTCGGGAAGCTGGTCGTATAGAAGCGCTGCCCGGTCGGGCCGTCATCGAATCCATCCACCTCTGCCGCCACGGCCATCGGGCCGCCGCCGCCTTCAGTGACGAAGGAATCGAGCTCGACTTCGGTCGGTCCGTGGGCTTCGATCGGGAACATGGGCACGTCGGAAATCCGGTTGGCGCAGCGCGCCCGCATTTCGTTCTTGCCGTCGGTCAGCAGGGTTTCGCCCGGCGCCAGCATGAGCTTTTTCCTGGTCCAGTACACCTGGTCGCCCCTGCGGTAAGAGACGTACACGGCGCGCGGCGCCGTGACGGTCACAGCTCGGGCATTGGCGACATCGAAACCCGCATAATGGGCCCGGACCACGGCATCGGCACCGATCACGCGTGCCAGTTCGTCCTTGCCCGACACGCCGCCAGGAATGATCGAAAACGGGTAGATGCGGCGCGCGGCGCCCTGCTCCGCGCCAGGCGCCGGACTGGCCGCGGCGGGTGTCAGCACCATGCCGGCACTGTTACCGTAATGGGTGACTTGTTCTGCCTGCCGGCGCAGATTGGGCCAGTCGATATCCAGCGGTGGCGCCAGGACGCCGGCGACACCCACGGCAACGCCGAGTACGGCGAGCGCAGCCAGGCGCTTCTCGCGCTGCGAGGTCTTTTCGACACGACGGGTATAAGCTGAGCGGCGGCGGTCCATGGAATGGAGAGCTTCTGGTAGGAGTGATCCTACAGAATAACATTATTTCTACAAATAAATTTCGATACTGTGGTGAAAAATGTGATTTCGTGGCGAAAACCACGAATTACTTTCCGTAGAGAAATTGGTCTTAATTCGAACTCAATGTGTTGCTGCAATGAACTTGCTTTTCACGCAAACAGGCTCGTCACAGCACGGCATCAGTGTTGCCGGTCAAACAAGCATGGTTTACCATGACTGCCTGCTTTCATGAGACCTGCCATGCCCACACCCGCCGCTCTTTCCTCTCCCCTGCGCCTGACCGTTGCCGCGCTCGCGCTGTGCTGCGCCGTTGCCGGCTGCAAGCGCGCCGAACGCGAAACGCCGTCCACGCCGGCGCCGGCCGCGCCGGTCGTCCAGGCGCCGGTGCACACCAAACAGGACGCGATGGACTCCCTGCTGGCGCTGCCCGAGCTGCAAGCCTGGTCACAACAGATCGAACAACGCAGCAAGGGCAAGGCGCATGGCGCCGTGATCGAGGATGATCCGGTCCCGCGCGAAGTCAACGGCAAGAAGTACTACCAGCTGAGTTTTGTCGAGAACCGGGCCGAGGACGCGCGCCGCCGCGAGAGCTTCCTGGTGGCCCAGGATGGCAGCGAGATCCTGGTCGACGACACCGGCTCCGACAAGCTGCTCAGCCTCCAGGAATGGCGCCGCACCATCGAACGGGTCGACATCAAGAGCGCCAACTGAGGGCGCCCTTCCCTTCCATCAAGCCGCAGCACCCTCGATCGCGAACAGGCCGCCGGAACCCGGCGCATCGGCCAGCTGGCGCGGGCCAAGCCGCATGCGCGACGTGCTGGCGAACAGCGTCCCATCAGGGCCAAAACACAGGCTGCTGACATGCGGCGCCGGCACCCGCAATTGCTGCAGCAAGGCGCCGTCAGGCGCCAGCTGCACCACACAGCCGCCGCCCCACATCGCTATCCACAAGCTGCCGTCCGGCCCTGTCGTCATGCCGTCCGGCTTGCCCGGGATATTCAGGAAATCGCTGACGATGACCGGCTCGGACAGCGTCGCAGCCGCGCTGTCGACCCGATACGCCAGCAGGGTGCGCGCCAGTGTATCGACCAGGTAGAGTGTGTCGCCGCTGGCGCTGAAGGCCATCCCGTTTGGCACGCCCAGTCCGGCAGCGACCTGGCGCGGCGCCTGGCCTATGTCGGCGGCGTAGTACACGGCCCCGGTGCCGGCCAGCAGGCCGCCATGCATGGCGCCGACCCACAGGCCGCCGCGCGGGTCGACCGCCATATCGTTCAGGCGCAGGCCCGGCGCCAGCGGCGCACCGGGGCCGCGCGCGATCGCGCCCGTATCAGGATCGATGCTGCACAGGCTGTCCATGGTCGCGCCAACCAGGCCACCGCCCGGCAGTGCGGCGAGCGTGTACACGCTCTCGTCGAGCGCCACTTCGCCGGCCGAGGTCTGCCCTTCCTGCAGTCGCAGCAGGCGCCGCGTCACCGGATCGATCCACATTACGCCCCCGTCACGCCACAGCGGCGACTCGCCGATCACGGCCTGTGGATTGCACAGCAGCGCCGCCTTGCGCGCCAGCAATGCCGGCGAAAACCAGGGCAGCATGGCGCGCGCCCGCGCGCCGACTTCGTGCGCCGTCATGCCGGGCCGGTAGAGCTCGCCGCCGATGCCGAAAGCGCCGGCGCCGCTGGCGGCCAGCTCGGCGCCATTGCTCGCATTCACGCCGCCTACGCCGACCAGTTGCACCTCGCGCGGCAGCACGCTGCGCAGGGCCGCCAGGTCGCCGCCACGCCCGGCCGACGGGAACATCTTCAAGTGCATGGCCCCGGCCGCGACCGCGGTAAAGGCTTCGGTCGCGCTCTGGAATCCGGGCACCGGCACCAGGCCCGCAGCAAGCGCGGCCCGGATCACATCGGGATCGGTGTTCGGTGCGACGCACAGCGTGGCGCCGCAAGCGGCCAGCTCGCGCACCTGCTCGACCGTGACGACGGTGCCGCCGCCCAGGATCATGCGCTCGCCGAAATGCGCGACCAGCGCGCGGATGGTCACGAAGGGATCGGGAGAGTTGAGCGGCACCTCGGCCACCCGGACGCCGGCCTCGAACAATGCTTCGACGACGTCGATCGCTTCGGCGCTGTTCAAGCCGCGCAGGATGGCGATCACCGGCAGCGCGGCCAGCGCCGCGTCGAGTTTCGCGCCGGCGTTCAACGCTGCACCTCGTTGTGCAGGGAGACAAAACCACGCAGGCAGGCCACGCGCGAATCGACGAAGAGGCCCTCGATGCCGAGCTTGCCGAGCGCTGCGGCGTACAGTTCGCACACCGGTCCGCTGCCGATCAGCGGCAGGCTGGCGCCATGCAGGCCGGGATGAATGGCCAGCGCATCGGCCACTTCGGAACCGATCAGCAGGCCGCGGATGAAGGATGCGGCGTCATGCCGCGCCAACTGGCCGCGGATCACCCGCGCGCGGGCGCCGAACAGCAGGGTGCCCAGGCCCAGCGCGCGTTCGCCGCCCAGGCGCACGCCGTCGAAGAAGGCCTGGCCCACGCGCGCCTCGCCCTCGACGATCGAGGCCAGCAGGCCGGCCGAGGTCAGGCGGTCGAACATCTCGCCCGACATGCTGGTGAAAAAGTCCTGCAGCTTGCCATCGGCGAAGCGCACCCACTTGGTATGGGTGCCGGGCAGCGCCACGAAACCGTCCCAGCCCGGATGCAGCGCGGCGAAGCCGAACAGCTCAATCTCTTCGCCGCGCAGGATGTCGGGGCCATCGTCGTACGCGCGGCGGCAGGTCATGCCGGGCACGATGCGCAAGTCGACGTCGCCGATGGTGGTGGCGATCGTGCCGTGCGCCAGCTCTGGCAGGCCACCGGGCGCCACCACATACGGCGCTTCCAGCCAGCCGACGTTGGAGCCGATCATGCCGGCCGCGTACGCGGCGCCACGCGCCGGCCAGCGCTGGCCCAGCTCGCGCATCAGGTCTTCCATGCCGGCGCGATCCAGCCTGGCGACGCCGGCCGGGCGGCTGAATTCATCGCGCACAGCGCCGTCGGGCCCGATCAGCCAGGCGCGAAAATTGGTGCTGCCCCAGTTGATCCCAACAATTTCATTTTCTTGTGACACTGGCCCCTCCATCGATGGGATAAATGGCTCCGGTAATCCAGGCGGCGCTGTCGGAGGCCAAGAACAGCGCCAGCTCGGCCACCTCTTCGGCGGCGCCGAAGCGCGCCAGCGGATGACGGCCCTGATTGGCCTCGAGCGCGCCCGCCGGGCTGTCGGCGTACGAGGCACGCAGCATCGGCGTGTCGATCGAGGCCGGCGCGATGGCGTTCACGCGCACGCCGTCGGGCGCGAATTCGAGGGCCGCGCTCTTGGCCAGGTTTTCCAGCGCCGCCTTGGACGCCGCATAGGCGGCCAGGGTCGGCGTGGCGAAGCTGGCATTGATCGACGACAGCAGCACGATCACCCCGCGCCGCTGGTCGCGCATGGCCGGCACGCACCAGCGCATCAGGCGCACGGCGCCGATCACATTGACGTCGTAGACCTCGGCGAACAACGCGGGATCGGTGTCCAGGCAGCCGCCCCTGACCTGCAGCGCGGCCGCATGCACCACAATGTCGGGCATGCCGACCTGTTTTTCGACGGAACTTAACGCTCCACTCAGTGCCAGCTCGTCGCGCAGGTCGGCCACGACCGGAAACGCGGTGCGATCCGCACGCACCCGGTCCAGGCCTGCGACCATGGCGCCGGCGGCTGCCAGGCGCGCCGCGATGGCAGCCCCGATGCCGCTGGCGGCCCCGGTCACCAACGCGCGCCGGCCCGTTAAATCGTAAGACATCCGCTTCTCCCTAGAACTTCATGCTGACGCTGGCCTTGAAGATGCGGCCGTACTGCGCATTGGTACGCAGCGCTTCGACCACCCCGTCATAGGTGCGCTGGCGGCTGTCGAGCAGGTTATTGGCCTCGAGGTTGAGCGACACCGACTTGGTCAGATCGTAGCGCATGGTGGCGGCGACGTCGGTGAAGGAACCGTTGTAGACACCGGTGTTGGCGGCTGACAGCCCAACCAGGTATTCGTCGCGCCAGTTGTAGGCCATGCGCAGGCTCAGGGGCCCGGTCTCGTAGTACAGCACCAGGTTGACGTTGTTCTTCGACAGGCCCGGGAACGGCAATACGCGGTCTTCAGCGTCCCGGATCGGGGTCGAGGAATCGATGTACGAGTAGGTCGCCATCACGCCGAGGTCGCGCAGCAGCTCGGGGGCGAAGTAGAACGGCAGTTGCACCAGCAGCTCGGCGCCCTTGACCTTGGCACCCTGCCCGTTCACCTTGCGGTTGATGAAGTAATTGATGCCGTTGTAAGACTCGGCGCTCTGCTGCTGCACGATGAAGGACGAGACATTCTTGTTGAACAGGCCGATCGAGGCCAGCGCCTGCTTGCCGAAGTATTTTTCGAACGAGATGTCGACCTGGTTGGCCTTGAACGGATCGAGATTCGGCGAACCGCCGCTGCCCGAGCCGACGCCGGTCTGCACGCCGTCCACGAACACCGCGTTGTTCGACAAGGTGACACCGTTGTTCAGGTCCGCGGTATTCGGGAAGGCCGCCACCCGCGCCGCGCCCAGGCGCACCAGGGTGCCCTCGCCCAGATCGATCCGCGCTACCGCAGACGGCAGCGCCTCGGTGTCTTCGCGCTCGAAGGTGGTCGGGGTCGAGGCGCCGGTCGCGTTCATGATGTTGCCGGTCGATTCGAGCTTGCGCTTGACCACCCGCACCCCGGCATTGCCCGACACGTCGGCGCCGGCGATTTCGGTGCCGTAGTTGAATTTCAGGTACGCGTCGCTGAAGGTCTCGCGCACATTGAAGGTGCCGGCGCGCGAGTTGACGGTGTTGGCAGGATTGAGGCACTGCGGGTCTTGTGCGATGGCAGGGAAGGCGCCGAACGAGGCGCAGCTGTCGAAACTGCCCTTGGCCCCCACTGCATAATTGGACGGCAGGCCGCCGATCGCGCCCGAGCTGGCGTAGGAGCCGATGAAGCCACTCATGGCGCTGGCAGGAATACCGCCGGCGGCGCGGATGTCGGCGCGCAGCGGGTTCTGGTCCGAGTCGATGGTGTTATAGCGGGCGCCGAACTCGATCGAGTCGATCGTGTCCCATCCCGTCGACTTGGTGAAGTCCAGGCGCAGTGCCTTGGTGTCGGTCTCGGCGCGGTACAGGTTATCGAACAGGATGGTGTGCTGCAGGCTGGCCGGATTGGCCAGGTCGATGCCGCCGATCGCATATTCGCCGAAGCTGCCACGGGTCAGGTCGAAATCTACCGTGGGGCGGATGCCGGCCCGCGGCTGCAGGCGGTAGTACAGCTGGTGGAAGCTGGCCTTCGAGGTGCCATATGAGGCTTCGGCCGTGCCGCGCAGGCTGTCGCTCAGCGCGAATTTGGCGCGCACCGCCGACGAACTCACCTCCGATTCGACATCGGCGAACTCGGTATTCGACAGCACTGCGGTGGTGGCGCGGCCCGACAGCAGCACGTTATTGCTTGAGTAGACCGCGTTGCTCAGGCCATCGGTCGGATTGAACGACAGCCAGTAGCGGTCGCGGTCGGATTCGAGCTTGGAAAAGAAGGTGTCGGCGCTGATCTCGAGCCGGTTATTGGGCCGCCACTGGATCGCTGCGTTGGCGCCGCGCTTCTCGCGCTTCTCGGCGATGTCCTGGGCCCGCACGTCCTGGTTGCCGAACACGCTGCGGCCGGCGTCGGTATAGGCGCGGTAGCCCGAGAAGGTGTCCAGGCCCTGCTGCGCGAGCTTGCGCGTGTCGGCCGACAGCGACACCAGGAAACCCAGGGTGTTGTTCGCAAATTTACCCGACCACATGCCGAACAGCTCCGAGCCATGCTTGCCGGGCAGCTGGTCATAAGTGGCGGCGACGCGCGCCGCCACCTGCGAATCCGGGCCATCGAGCGGCATGCGGGTGCGGATATCGATGATGCCGCCCAGGCCGCCCGAGATCTGTTCGGCGCCGGCCAGCTTGGTCACGTCGAGGCGCGAGATCAGGTCGGACGGCACCAGGGCCATGATGCCATAGGTCGAGGTACCCGACTGATCGAGTCCAACGCCGCCGCGGCCGGTGGAATCGAGAATCTCGCGGCCGTTGAACAGGGTGACGTTCTGGCGCAGGCCGCGGATCGATACGCTGGTGCCCTCGCCGATGCCGCGATCGACCTGCACGCCCGAGACGCGCGACAGCGACTCGGCCACGTTGCGATCGGGGAGCTTGCCGATATCGTCGGCCACGATCGAGTCGACGATCTGGGTCGAATTGCGCTTGGCATTGCGCGCTGATTCGAGACTGCGGCGGATACCACTCACGATCACGGTCTCGGCCGGCATGCCGGCCGGCGCGGCGCTGGCGGAATCCGGCGCCACTGCCGGTGGCGCGGCCACCGGTCCTTGTTGCGCGTCGGCGGGCGCCGCCGGGGCGCTTGCCAGGTCCTGGGCAAATGCCGACTGCATGGCGATCCCCGGCGCCGTCAGCGCGGAGGACAGCAGCAGGCCATAGATCGTTGCTTGTCTCATAGTGCATTCCTTTTATATCGTTTTTGTAAGGTGCATGCGACAGTTCCCCGCGAGTGTACAGGGAGAGGTCATCCAGTCAGCCGCCGCGACTGCCGCCCTTCGAATGCCTGCCCGTTATGCGTCTCCAACCCAGGTCTACAGCACTCACTGTCTACCATATAGCAACAAAAATCGTGTTGCAATCGATTTTTTGTACGCACATCGGGCGCAATTCCGCATTATTTAAAAACTTCTAGGAAAATTTCTGAGCCCAAGCTATGCTAATACAGCAACAAGAAAAACAATGAATGCCTGGCACTGGTGTCCTCACCCTGTCGGGAAGACGCGCCAACTGACAGGTCGAATACGATACGGCGCCAGTTCGGACAGGCCAAAAAACAGGCAATAAAATTTTTCTGACTGTTGCTTTTTGTGTAGCAGAATAGCTACACGGATGCATGAGCCTGGTGGAAGCGGGAAGAACCGGACTCGACAACGACATCTTTTCCGACATCTGCTATAGCAGCAACAACAAGGAAACCATCCGATGATGCAAGAACACAGCAACGACAAGCCCGCCCTGGCCGGCGTCCTCCCCGTCCTCCCGACCATCTTCAGCGCCAGCGGCGCGATCGACGAACCCGGCATGCAGCGCGTGCTCGACTACGTGATCGATGCCGGCGCCGGCGGCATCGTGTTCCCCGGCCTGGCCAGTGAATACGATATGCTGGCCCCGCAAGAGCGCCTGCACCTGACGGCCCAAGTCGGGCGCTGGATCGGCGGCCGGGTCGACTTCGTGGTCGGCGCCAGCGCGCCGCTGGCCAGGGATGCCGCCGCCTATGCGCTGGCCGGCGCCCAGTCCGGCGCCTCGGCCGCCATGATCATGACCCCGCACGCGATGGCCGACGACCTGCCTGCGATGGCCGCCTTTTACCGCGACGTGCACGCCGGCTCGGGCATCGACGTCATGCTGCAGAACGCCCCGGCCCCGATGGGCATCGGCCTGGGCCTGGACAAGGTCGCTGTGCTGGCGCGCGAGGTACCCGGGATCCGCTATGTCAAGGAAGAAGCGATGCCGTCCGGCCAGCGCATCACTCAACTGGCCGAACTGGCTGGCGGGGCGGTCGATGCCGTGTTCGGCGGCGCCGGCGCGCGCTATGTGATCGACGAACTCACGCGCGGCGCCAAGGGCACCATGCCGGCCTGCGAGATCACCGAACTGCACGTGGCCATGGTGCGCGACTTTCTGGCAGGCGATCAGCAACGGGCGCGCGCCCTGTTCGAACGCACCCTGCCGCTGCTGAACATGCAGGCCGTGTTCCGCTGGCGCCTGACCAAGGCGGTGCTGCAGCGGCGCGGCATGATCGACAGCGCTTTCACCCGCGCCAAGGGGCCGGAGCTGGATCGCTACGACCATATCGAACTCGATGCGCTGCTGGCGCGCCTGGCCGACCTGCTGCCACTCGGGGAACAGGCTTGAACGCGGCGCCCGGCCAGCCGGCACGCAGCCGGTGCGTGGTGAAGGTCGAGACCTTCATCGTCACCCTGCCGCGCGACACGCCCTACCTCGGGCCGCTGGGGCCGGGCGAAACGGTCAATGCGCGCGGCTATATCGTCCGCCATGGCAATGGCACGATCTATCCGACCGTCGACCGCTCGATCGCGGTGCGCGTGACCACCGACGATGGCGCCCACGGCTGGGGCGAGACCTATGGCATCTGCGCGCCGCGCGCCACCTGCGAGATCGTCAATGAGTTGCTGGCGCCGGTGCTGCTGGGCCGCGACCCCGAGCACGTCGAACAGATCTGGGACGATCTGTATGGCCTGATGCGGGTGCGCGGCTGTGGCGGCGGCTTCCACGTCGACGCCATCGCGGCGCTCGACATCGCGCTGTGGGACCTGCGCGCACGCGGCCGCGGCCTGCCCTTGTCGGCGCTGCTGGCGCCGGCGCCGCGCCGGACCGTGCCTGGCTACCTGTCCGGACTGCCGGCTGCGACGCTCGATGAACGGATTGCGCTGGCCCTGGCGTGGCAGCGCGCCGGCATCGACGCCTTCAAGTTCGCCGCCGTGGTCAGCCACGAAGGCATCGTCGAGGAATTCGCCGCCCTGCGCGCCGCGCTCGGGGACCAGGCCGCGATCATGGTCGACCTGCACTGGAAGTTCGACGCCACCCAGGCCAGCGCGCTGGCCGCGCGGCTGGCGCCCTACCGCCCGCGTTTCCTGGAAGCGCCGGTGAAGCCGGAAGCCATCGACCAGCTGGCCGCGGTATGCCGCGACTGGCCCGGCCTGGTCGCTGCCGGCGAGGAGTGGTACACCGAATACGAGGCGGCGCTGCGCCTGCGCGCGGCGCGGGTGGCGATCGTGCAGCCCGAGATGGGCCATACCGGCATCACCCAGTTCCGCCGCATCGCGGCGCTGGCCGCGCGCCACGGCGCCGAACTGGCGCCGCATGCCACGATCGGCACCGGCATCTTCCTGGCCGCCAGCCTGCACGTATCGAGCACGCTGGACAAGCTGTGGAAGCACGAGTGGCAGCACTCGGTGTTCGAGCGCAACCTGGCCCTGCTCGACACCGACATGGCTTATCAAGGCGGCGCCTACCGCGTGCCGAGCGGGCCCGGACTGGGCGTGACGCCGAATGCGGCTTTCTGGGAACATGCCCAGCTGGTGGCATGAAGGGGACGCTTCGGTTAGGCTATCGCTGCCGCGCCGCCCGTGCACGCGGCGCGCCCGGCACTTCGCCATCACGCAACGAACCGACCTGAGAGAGCACCCCTATGCGGCAACAACTCGGCGCCCAGCCCAACCAGAGCCTGATCGACGGCATCGCGACCCTGCAAGCCCTCGCCTCGTCGCCCGAGCCGGTCGGCGGCCGCGAGATCGCGCGCCAGCTCGGCCTCGATCCGACCAAGGTCAACCGCCTGCTCAAGACCCTCACCTACCTCGGCATCGCACGCCAGACCGCCAACCGCAAGTACACGGCCGGCTCGGGCATGCACGTGCTGGCGGCCCAGAGCCTGTTCGCCTCTGGCCTGATCAACCGCGCGCTGCCGACCCTGGAAAGCCTGCGCCGCTTCGGCCACACGGTGGCGCTGGGCGTGCTGTGGAACGACAGCGTGAGCTATCTGTTCCACGCGCCGCCGGGCCTCGAAGTCTCGCGCGGCCTGGGCCGGATCGGCCTGCTGCCGGCCAGCACCAGCGGCATCGGCATCGTGCTGCTGGCCGAACTGGACGACGCCGACGTGACCGCGATCTACGAAGGCAAGGAGATCCCGCGCTTCCCGCAGGGGATCGCCCAGCTGCTCGACAAGCTGGCCGAGGTGCGCGAACTGGGCTATGCCCGCATCCACGTCGAGGATGAACGCAATTTCGACGTGGTCGCCGTCTCGACCGGCGAGCCGGCCCATACCGGGCTGGCGCTGTCGGGATGGATTCCCGAAGGCGCGACCGCGCCGCTGGTCGATGCGCTGCGCCAGGCGGCGCGCGACATCGGATAAGCACCAACTACAAGGAAGGCCCGCATGACCGACGTATCCACACCGACTCGCCGACGCTGGGCCATCCTGGGGCTGCTGTTCGCCTCCACCATCCTGAACTACGTCGACCGCCAGACCCTGTCGATCCTGGCGGTGTATATCCAGGCCGACCTCGGCATGTCGGACCTCGACTATGCACGCATCGTCCAGGTATTCCTGCTCACGTATACGATCGCCTATCTCGGCGCCGGCTGGGTCACCGACCGCCTGGGCACCAAGTACAGCCTGGCGCTGTTCGTCGGCTGGTGGTCGCTGGCCAATATGCTCACCGGCCTGGTCCAGAACGTGGGCCAGCTGGGCGCCGCGCGCGCCGCGCTGGGGCTGGGCGAGGCCGGCAACTACACGGCCGCGCCGAAGGCCGTGTCCGAGAACTTCCCGCCGGCCGAACGCGGCTTCGCGGTCGGCGTCTACACGGCCGGCGCCATGATCGGCGCCACCATTGCGCCGCCGCTGATCGCCTGGCTGGCGCTAGCGCACAGCTGGCGCGCGGCCTTCGTCATCACCGGCGCGGCCGGCTTCGTCTGGATCGCGGCCTGGTTGTGGGTCTATAAAAGCGCACCGCAGCTTGCAGCCAAGGCCAGGGCGCAGCCTTACCCCTGGTCGCGCGTGGTGCGCGACCGCACCGTCTGGGGCCTGGCCGGCGCGCGCATGATCGCCGATCCGGTCTGGTACTTCTACCTGTTCTGGCTCCCCAAATACATGGGTGACGCCTATGGCATGTCGCTGCTGCAGGTGGCGCAGTTCGCCTGGATCGTCTACCTGGCGGCCGATTTCGGCAGCATCGGCGGCGGCCTGCTGTCCGGCGCCCTGGTCAAGCGCGGCGCCAGCGCCCAGCGCAGCCGCCTGCTGGTGATGACCATGGCGGCAGTGCTGGCGCCGACCGGCATGTTCATCGCCGGCGGCGTCGGCATGGGCCCGATGCTGGCGCTGGCGGCGGTGGTGACCTTCGCCCACCTGATGTTCCAGGTGAACCTGACGGCGCTGGTGATCGACCGCTATCCGACCCACGCGGTAGGCACCGTGTTCGGCGTGATCGCGGCCGGCAGCGGCGTGGGCGGCATCCTGTCGACCCAGGTGGTGGGCGAACTGGTGAGCACCACCGGCTACAGCGCGCTGTTCGTGATGATGGGTTTCATGCATCCGGTGGCGTGCGCGCTGGCGTGGTGGGCGCTGGGGGGACGGCGCGAGCCGGCGATGGCGCGCGGCACCGAAGCAAAGCTACATTGAACGTCGCGGATTTCTCTTCGCACGGGGAGGGGTATAAACTTCTCGACATGACTTGCTGGAGAATAAATCCGATGACGACTGTTGATACTCATGACCTCGAAACCGCAATAACCCTGCTCGATGCCCCTGTTGGTGCTGAAGCCTGGGTGTGTCGTGATACTGGCGTGGTACTTGTCCGGTCGGACGAGGTTGGTGAGCCGGCAGGCCCTGTCCCTGATGATGTGGATGACGGCGATCGCTACGTGCCAGTCCCTTCTGCACGCGATCTGGAGCTGGGACAAGCACTTGTCTTCGGCTTCGTCCGATCCGAGATCCCAAGCGAATATGATGCGGTACGCGAGCTATTCCGGCGCCCCGGCGCATACGGCCGCTACTCGCGGCTCCTGGACGGACTAGGTCTGCGTGATCGCTGGCACAAATACCGCACTGAACGAACCAGGGCAGCGTTACATGCCTGGTGCGAAGATAACGGGTTCACGTTGGCAGGATCGGCGGCCTAGCCGTCCCCTGCCCGTCTAGCCGTCCAGGTGCGAGATCAGCAGGCGGCGCGGGTCCTGGCTACTGTCCGGCCCATGCTGGCCATCGACCGAGATCCCCACCGCCATGATGTCGATCAGCAGCAGTTGCAGGATGCGCGAGATCATCGACAGGAAGCTGGTGCTGTCCTCGCTATGATCGACCGCCAGGCACACGCTGGCCTTGCGCGCCAGTGGCGACTGGCTGTTGCTGATGGCGATCACGTCGGCGCCGGCGGCGCGCGCGATGTCCACCGCCTGCAACAGCTCGGGCAGCCCCCCCGAATTCGACACCGCGATCACCACGTCGCCTGGCCCCAGCAGCCCTGCGGCCAGGGTGAACAGGTGGGCGTCGCCATACAGCGCGGTCGGAATTCTGAAACGGAAGAACTTGTGCTGGCCGTCCAGCGCCACCGCGCGTGAGTTACCGAGCGCGTAGAACTCGACCCGCCGCGCCTTGCTCACCAATTCGATCGCGCGGTCGAGCGAGCGCACATCGAGCTGGTCGCGGAAGCGCAGGATCGCCGACACCGTGTTGTCGATCACCTTGGCCGACAGATCGTGGGTGCTGTCGCTCATGCGCACCTGGCTGTGGCGCACGGGGATGGCGCCGGTCAGGCTGCTGGCGAACTTGAGCTTGAATTCGGCCAGGCCCTGGAAGCCCAGCGAGCGGCAGAAGCGGATCACGGTCGGCTGGCTCACATCGGCCAGGCGCGCGATCTCGGCGATCGGTTCATTGAGCACCGTGCGCGGATGCTCGAGCACCAGCGTCGCCACGCGCGACTCGGCCGGCGACAGCTCTTGCCGCAGCTGGCCGATGCGCTCCATCAGCGTGTTGGCGCCGCTGCGGCCGCGCAGGTGCTCGGCCAGGATGGTCGCCACGCCGTGGAAGGCGGGATTGGGCGTGGTGATCACATAGGTCGGGATGTTCGCCAGGTAGTCCGAGAACCGACCCTTGGCTTCGAAGCGGGTGCGGAACGGCGAGCGCGCGAACCACTCGCCCAGGCGCGGCACGATGCCGCCGCCGATGTACACGCCGCCGAAGGCGCCCAGCGTCACCGCCAGGTTGGCGGCAGCGCCGCCCAGCATGCCGCAGAAGCATTCCAGCGTCTCCAGGCACAGCGGATCGTCGGCATCGAGCGCGCCGGCCACGATGGCGGCCGCACTGCGCGGCTCGGTGTCGATGCCGTTGCGGTGCGCCAGCGCGCGGTAGATCACTTCCATGCCCGGCCCCGAGATCAGGCGCTCGTTCGACACGTGCGGCCACTCGCGCCAGGCGTACTGCAGGATCGCGAACTCGCGCTCGTCGGCCGGCGCGAAATTGACGTGGCCGCCCTCGCTGCCCAGGGTGACAAAGCCGTCGGCGGTAGGGATCCCGCCCGATACGCCCAGGCCCGTGCCCGGTCCCAGCACGCCGATCACGGCGCCCGCTACCGGCGTGCCCGGCCCGACCTGCATCAGGTCTTCTTTCGCGAAGCCCGGCAGCGCGGTGGCCAGCGCGGTAAAGTCGTTGACGATCAGGAGGGTCGACAGGCCCAGCTCGCGCCGCACCGCGTCGGTCGAGAACTCCCAGGCGCGGTTGGTCATGCGTACATAGTCGCCGTTGATCGGGTTGGCGACCGCGAACGCGCCGTGGTTCAACCGCACATCCTGATGCTCTGCCAGGTAATGGCGCAGCAGCGGGACAATGCCCTCGAAGTCGTCGCAGCGCAGCACCTGGACCGAACGGAATACGCCGGGCGCGGTCTGCAGCGCGAAGCGCGCATGGGTCGCGCCGATGTCGGCCAGCAGGCGCGGTCCGTCGGCAAACGCCGTGCGCGCGAATTTTTCCGGCACCTGCTGGCCGTTCATCATGCCGCCCGCGGCAAGGTGCCGAACCAGGCGCCGAAAGGCGGCAGGGTCACGCGGCCCGCCTGGGCGCTGCCCGGCAGGCCGACATCGAATTGCGCCGCGCCGTCGGTGCCCGGCCAATCGAAGCTGAGCTCCTGGTTCGACAGGTTGAAGGCGGCCAGTACGCTGGCTGCTCCGGGGAGGTCGCGGCGCAGGGCCAGCACCGGTTCCGGCGCGTCGAAGAAAGCGATCTCGCCACGCGTCAGTTGCGGCATCGTGCGGCGCAGGGCGATGAAGCGGCGCTGGAAGTTCAGCATCGAGTCGGGGTCGCGCTCCTGCAGGTCGACTGCCGCCGCGGCGTGCGACGGTTCCACCGGCAGCCAGGGTTTACCCTCGGTGAAGCCGGCGTGCGGCGCGTCGGCCTGCCACGGCATCGGGGTGCGGCAGCCGTCGCGGCCCTTGAACTCGGGCCAGAAGGTGATGCCGTACGGGTCCTGCAGCAGTTCGAACGGCACGTCGGCTTCATGCAGCGCCAGTTCGTCGCCCTGGTACAGGCACGGCGTGCCCTTGAGCGAGAGCTGCATTGCCAGCACCAGCTTGGCGAAATCGCGGGTGGCCTGCGGGCCGCCCCAACGGGTCATCACGCGGATCGCATCGTGGTTACCGACCGACCACGAGGCCCAGCCCTGTTCCACGCGGCGCTCGAAGTCTTCGACCTGGGCGCGGATGTGGGCGGCCGTGAACACGGGGGTCAGGAAGTTGAAGCTGTAGGCCATGTGCAGCTTGTTCCCGCCTGCCATGTACTCGTTCATCTGGGCCAGCGCGTCATCCGAGCTGATCTCGCCGATCGAGATGGCGCCGAATTCGTCCAGCTGCGCGCGCAGCTTTTCCATGAAGGCGATGTTCTCGGGCTGGGTCTTGTCGTAGATATGGGCCTGCATGCCGTACGGGTTCACGTCGGTCACGGTCGAGGTGTCGCGCACCAGCGCCGGCGGATTGCTGCGCAGTTGGCGGTCGTGGAAGTGAAACACGCAGGCATCCATGCGCACGCCGTCGACGCCGCGCTCGAGCCAGAAACGCTGGGCGTCCAGATGGGCCTTCTGCACGTCCGGGTTGTGGAAGTTCAGCTGCGGCTGGCTCACCAGGAAGTTGTGCATGTAGTACTGCTTGCGACGGGTGTCCCACTGCCAGGCCGAGCCGCCAAACACCGACAGCCAGTTGTTCGGCGGATTGCCGTCCGGGAGCGGGTCGGACCAGACATACCAGTCCGATTTGGGGTTATCGCGATTGGCGCGGCTTTCGACGAACCAGGGGTGGGTGTCGGCGGTGTGCGACATCACCTGATCGATCATGATCTTCAGGCCCAGGCCGTGCGCCTTGGCCACCAGCCGGTCGAAGTCGGCCAGGGTGCCGAACATCGGATCGACGTCGCAATAATCGGCGATGTCGTAGCCGAAGTCGCGCATCGGCGAGGTGAAGAACGGCGACAGCCAGACGATGTCCACGCCCAGGCTCGCGATGTAGTCGAGCTTGTCGGTGATGCCGGCCAGGTCGCCGATGCCGTCGCCATTGCTGTCGAAATAGCTGCGCGGGTAAACCTGGTAGATGATGGCGTCGCGCCACCAGTTCGGATTCGTCGTCGGGGTCTGGGTCATGGCTGGTCCGTGGTTTGGAATTCTAGGCAATATACAGGACGCAACAAAACTTGACAATTCAGGCAATTTTCTAAAATTTCTCCGATTATCCTTATGTTTCAAAGACTTGGATCAAGGAAAACGTTTCCACCACCTGTCCTTAAGTAACTAAACTACGTCGGCATGTTTCTCATTTGTTTCGCGAGAATATTTTTATTGCAAAGTGCCACCTTGTCGTCATAGCATCGCGTCTGTTTGACATTTCAAGGAGGCGGTCCGATGACTGATCTAGCAAAACCAGGCTCCGGGCGCATGCCGCGGCAGATCCCCTACATCATTGCCAACGAAGGCTGCGAGCGCTTCAGTTTCTACGGGATGCGCAACATCCTGACGCCGTTCCTGATCACGACCCTGTTGATGTTCCTGCCGGAAGACATGCGCACCGGCGAAGCCAAGCACGTATTCCACACCTTCGTCATCGGCGTGTACTTCTTCCCTCTGCTGGGAGGCTGGCTGGCCGACCGCTACTTCGGCAAGTACAACACCGTGTTCTGGCTCAGCCTCGTGTACTGCGTGGGCCACGCCTGCCTGGCCATTTTCGAGGACAACGTCAATGGCTTCTATTTCGGCCTGTTCCTGATCGCGCTCGGCTCGGGCGGCATCAAGCCGCTGGTGGCCTCTTTTGTTGGCGACCAGTTCGACCAGACCAACAAGGACAAGGCGAAGGTCGTGTTCGACGCCTTCTACTGGATCATCAACTTCGGCTCCTTCTTCGCATCGCTGCTGATGCCGCTGCTGCTGCGCGACTACGGTCCGGCCTGGGCCTTCGGCGTACCCGGCATCCTGATGTTCATCGCGACCATGGTGTTCTGGAGCGGCAAGAAGAAATACGTGCACGTGCCGCCGTCGCCGGCCAATCCGCACTCCTTCATGCAAGTGGCCAAGACCGCGCTGCTGGCGAAGGCGCCCGGCCAGGGCCGTCCGGGCCTGAACATCGCCCTGGTCGGCGCTGCCGCCGCGGTGGTGTCGCTGGCGATGTCGGTGCAGTGGGGCTTCGTGATCGGCGCCTGTACCGCACTGGTGCTGCTGATGGCCTTCGGCGGCATCGGCGCCTCGATGCAGCTTGACCGCGCCCGCGGCGTGCATCCGCAGGAAGCAGTGGACGGGGTGCGCGCCGTGCTGCGCATCCTGATCGTGTTTGCGCTAGTGACGCCGTTCTGGTCGCTGTTCGACCAGAAGGCCTCGACCTGGATCGTGCAGGCCAATACCATGACCACGCAGGTAAGCTTCCTCGGCTGGAGCTTCGACGTGATCCCGGCGCAGATGCAGGCCCTGAATCCCCTGCTGGTGATGATCCTGATCCCGGTGAACAACCTGCTGCTGTTCCCGATGCTGCGCAAGTTCGGCATCGAGCCGTCTCCGCTGCGCCGCATGACCGCCGGCATCGTGCTGTCGGCCGCTGCCTGGATCGTGGTCGGCAACCTGCAGGTCGCGCTCGACGCCGGCGATGCGGTCTCGATCGCCTGGCAGATCGCGCCGTACGCGCTGCTGACCCTGGGCGAGGTGCTGGTGTCGGCAACGGGACTCGAATTCGCCTACAGCCAGGCCCCGGCCTCGATGAAGGGCGTGATCATGGCGCTGTGGTACCTGGCCGTCACGGTCGGTAACCTGTGGGTGCTGATCGTCAATGCCAGCGTCAAGAATGAATCGGTGGTCGGGTATATCGAAGGCACCGGCATGGGCGTGATGGCGGCGCAGATGTATTTCTTTGCCGGATTCGCGCTGCTGTCGGCACTGGTGTTTGGCTGGTATGCGACGCGTTACAAGATGGTCGATCATTATCGCGGAACTGCCGCGTAAGAAAATCGCTGCACCGAACGTAGGGTGGACGGCTATGCCGTCCACGCGTTCAACCTTCCTATCAACTGCCAACCTTGGCGGTACTCGCCTGACGCTTGAACGCGTGGACGGCGAAGCCGTCCACCCACCATGCGCAAACTCCATCTCGCCCTCGCGGCGGCTTCTCTCTCCACGACCGCTTATGCGGCCGTACCACTCGATACCTGCAACAGCACCGGCTTCCAGGAAGTCCTGCAGGCCAATGGCGAACTACTCGATGCGCGCGCCGTCTGGCTCGACGGGCGCCTGGTGCGCTGGCCCGGCGCCGCCGCTGACGGCGTCTATCGCCTGTACCACTCACCAAGCGGCGCGATCGTCGCCAAGGCAGGCGGCAAGGTCACGGGCGCGGCCGGTTCACTGAAACTGAACATCTCCACCACCGCCGTACCGCAGGCCGCGGCCGAGCGCTTCAAGTGGGTCGCCACTGGCCCGACCCTGCGCGTGGCAGATACCGACGTCGCGCGCCTGCCCGTTCTGCACCGCGAACAGCTGGTGCTGGTGCAGGAAGACGCCGGCGGCAATGTGCTCGCCAGTACCCGCATCCAGTCGGCCGGCGCGCTCGACGCGCTGTACGCCGCCGCCGAAGGCATTCCCGACCTCGGCGCTACGCCAACTGCCAACAAGACCGACTTCAAGCTGTGGGCGCCGACCGCGCGCCAGGTGGCGGTTTGCACCTATGACAGCCCGACCGGCAAGGCCGGCGCCGTGCATGCGATGAAGCTCGATGACAAGACCGGCGCTTGGGTAACGAGCCTGCCGCGCGACCTGTCAGGCAGCTATTACAAGTACGCGGTCGATGTCGTCGTTCCCGGCGCCGGCCTGGTGCGCAACCTGGTCACCGATCCGTATTCGGTGAGCCTGAATGCCGATTCGAAGCGCAGCTACGTAGCCGACCTGGATGCGGCGAACCTGAAACCACAGGGCTGGGACGCGACCCGCCCCCCGGCCACGGTGCAGGCCCAGACCGATATGGTCATCTATGAGCTGCATGTGCGCGACTTCTCGCTGATCGACCAGACCGTGCCGCCAGCAAAGCGCGGCAAGTACGGCGCCTTCTCCGAGACCGAGTCGAACGGCATGCGGCACCTGCGCGCGCTGGCCAAAGCCGGCCTGACCGACGTCCACCTGCTGCCGGTGTACGACATCGGCAGCATTCCGGAAGTCGACTGCGCATTGCCGCAGCCGAGTGGCGCGCCGGATAGCGAAAGCCAGCAGGCACTGATCCGCAAGACCGCCCATACCGACTGCTTCAACTGGGGCTACGACCCGCAGCACTTCAACGCGGTCGAAGGCAGTTATGCGAGCGACCCGCAGGATGGCGCCAGGCGCATCGTCGAGTTCCGCCAGCTGGTGATGGACCTGCACAAGGCCGGCCTGCGCGTCGGCACCGACGTCGTCTATAACCACACCTTCATCGCCGGCCAGGAAGAAAAATCGATCCTCGACCGGGTGGTGCCGGGCTACTACCACCGCCTGGACGCCAAGGGCGCCATCGAGACCTCGACCTGCTGCTTCAACACCGCCACCGAGAACACGATGATGGCCAAGCTGATGATCGATTCGTCGGTGCTGTGGACCCGCCACTACAAGATCGATTCCTACCGCTTCGACCTGATGGGCCACCAGCCACGCGCGGTCATGGAACGCCTGCAGCTCGAGGTGGACAAGGCCGCCGGCCGCCACGTGCAGCTGATCGGCGAAGGCTGGAATTTCGGAGAAGTCGCCGACGGCGCGCGCTTCGTGCAAGCCTCGCAGCTGTCCCTGAACGGTACCGGCATTGGCACCTTCAGCGACCGCGGGCGCGACGCCGTACGTGGCGGCTCGCCGGGCGACTCGGGCGAGATCGTGATCCGCCAGCAGGGCTATATCAATGGCCTGGTGTACGACCCGAACGCGTTGGGCGGCGAAGCCAAGCATGCCGAACTGATGCGCGCGGCCGACCTGATCCGCGTCGGCCTGGCCGGCTCGGTGCGCAGCTATCCGCTGCAGACCTTCGACGGCAAGGTGCGCCAGCTGCAAGACATCGTCTACGGCGGCAACCAGCCGGCCGGCTATGCCGGCCAGCCGGCCGAAGCCGTCAACTATGTCGAGAACCACGACAACCAGACCCTGTACGACATCAACGCACTCAAGCTGCCGCTGGCGACCAGCGCCGCCGAACGCGCGCGAGTGCAGGTGCTGGGCATGGCCATCAATGCCTTCAGCCAGGGCGTGGCCTATTACCACGCCGGCATCGACGTGCTGCGCTCGAAATCCCTGGACCGCAACAGCTTCAATTCAGGCGACTGGTTCAACCGCCTCGACTGGACCTACCAGGACAACTTCTTCGGCACCGGCCTGCCCCCGGCTGACGACAATGCCAAGGACTGGCCGCTGTTCAAGCCATTGCTGGCCAACGCCGCGCTCAAGCCGGCCCCCGCCGATATCGCGTTTGCGCGCAACGCCTTCCGCGACCTGCTCAGCATCCGCGCCAGCTCGACCCTGCTGCGTCTGCGCAGCACTGACGATATCAACGAGCGCCTGCGCTTCTTCAACACCGGCCCGGAACAGGTGCCGACCGTGCTGGCGGCCTGGATCGACGGCCAGGGTTATCCGGGCGCGAACTTCGCCGGCCTGGGCTACCTGGTGAACGTGGACAAGAAGGCGCACGTCATCAAGGACGTCACCTTGCGCGGCAAGACGCTGCGCCTGCATCCGGCGCATACCGCAGCGGGTGCGGCCGACAAGCGTGCGCTCGAGGCGCGTTTCGACAGCGCCAGCGGGAGCTTCACGGTGCCGGCGCGTACGGCCGTGGTGTTCGTGGCGGAATAAGGCTGGTTCGCCGCTGATGACCTAGGGATGGCCAGGCCAGCCGCGACGTGCAGGATGACGGCCAGGCCGGCCGCGTTAGCGCCTCAAGCCGCGACTTCCAGCGCCAGCATCTGCGCCAGCCGCGCGATGGCGAAGGTATTGCGCCCCATGTCCTTGGCTTCATACAGCGCGCCATCGGCCAGCTCGCTGATCGCCTGCGCCGTGACGCCCGGTGCATCGGCCAGGCCGACGCCGATGGTGACGCCGACGCGGATCACATGGCTGCCGACCACGAACGGCGCTTCCATCGCCTGCATGATCTTCTTGGCCACCAGTTCGACGTCGCGCGGCGAGCCGACTTCGTCGAGCAGCACCGTGAACTCGTCGCCGGCCAGGCGCGCCACCAGGTCGGAGCTGCGCACCACATTGCGCACGCGGCGCGCGAACTCCACCAGCACCATGTCGCCCACCGCGTGGCCGTGGCTGTCGTTGATCTGCTTGAAATGGTCGATGTCCAGGTACAGCAGGGCAAAGGCGCGCTCGCGCTGCGGCGCGCGCTGCACCGCCACCTGCAGCGCCAGCTCGAACTGGCGCCGGTTCGGGATGCCGGTCAGCGAATCCGTGTGCGCCAGCGCATGCAGGTTACGCTCGTGCATGCGCGCCGCGGTAGCGTCAGTGGTCAGGATATAGACGCCCACTACCTTGCCGTCGCGCAGATGCGGCAGGAAGGTCGAATGCACGATGCGGATATGCTTCTTGCGCACGATGTCATGCTCGCACTGCGAGGCCTTGCCTTCCCATGCGTCCTTCAATGCTTCGAGCTGCTGCGACGAATACTCCTCGCCGAAGGCCGCGACCATGGTCTGGCCAACCACCTGTTCGGGCGCCTTGCCCAGCCACGACTGGTGCACCGCGTTGGCAAACACATAGCGGTGGTCCTGGTCGAGATGCGCGATCAGCACCGGCAGGTTGTCGGTGATCGTGCGCAGCCGCTCTTCGCTCTCGATCAGCCGGTCCTTCGATGCCTTCAGTTCGGTAATGTCCTTCATCGCCACCACCGCCCCCAGGGTCTTGCCCTGGGCATTGCGCAGCGGACGGCCGCAGGCCATCAGGGTGAACGGCTTGCGTGCATGCGGCGCGATCACCATCGCGCCATCGCATACCACCTCGCCCTTGAGCGCGCGCACCAGCGGCACCTCGTCCATCACCATCGGCGTGCGGCCGTCGGCGTGATACAGCGAGTAGTACTGCGGCCAGTCGCCAGGCGCCACCGACTTCAGGTCCAGGCCGTGGAAATCGCGTGCGGTGCGGTTGAACAGCGTCAGCTGGCCGTCGGCGTCGCAGGCGACCACGCCGACGTCGATCGACTCCAGCACCGCGTTCAACAGCTCCTGCTTTTCTTCCAGCTGCTGGCGGATCCGGATGCCATGCGCCACCTGCTCTTCCAGCTCGGCGGTGCGGGCCGCGATGCGCTGTTCGAGTTCGGTGTTGAGCGACTTGAGGGCCTGCTCGGCCAGCATGCGCGCGCCCACCGCCTTCATGTGATTGAGTTCGACTTCGACCAGATCGGCCAGGTCCTTGAGCACCTGGCGTTGTTCGTCGCTGAAGCTGCGCGGCGCGCGGTCGATGACGCACAGCGTGCCCACCGCCTGGCCATCGCTGAAGATCGGCTGGCCGGCATAGAAGCGGATATGCGGCGCACCCGTCACCAGGGCATTGGTCGCGAAGCGTGGGTCGAGCGCGGCATCCTCGATCACCAGCATCTCGCGCGCCTCGACCGCATGGCTGCAGAACGAGATCGAGCGCGGCGTCTCCTGGGCATCCAGGCCGGTGCGCGACTTGAACCACTGACGATCGAGGTCGACCAGCGAAACAAGTGCGATCGGCACCCCAAAGGTCATGGCGGCAAGCCGGGTGTAGCGGTCGAAGCGGGTCTCGGCGGGCGTGTCGAGAATCTGAAGCGCGGCCAGTGCTGCAAGGCGGGCGTGTTCGGTGTGGGCGTAGGTGACGATGATGGTGCTCTTCCAAATACCGGAACAGTGACGGCGGGTCGAGGCCGGAATGATCGACAAGACGCGAGGGGCGTCCACGGCGAAATCTTACAGTGGGTTCCTGGTGGAAACTACTGTTTCCGAAGCAAGCGTTGCGTGGCGCAGACGCTTTTATGACAAGGTGTGAAAGATCGTCCTTACAAGCGTGCCGGAAAATTTCCGCAAGGAATTAATCAATGAAAATCAGTCATCCCTTTTGTTTCTTCATGGCATCAACAGCCGCGCGCCCGGTGGCCGGATCGTCGATGAGCACGGCGTCCACACCCCCTGCCAGGCAGGCGCGAATTTCGCCTGCGCCAGACTTGCCCCGCATCGTCACGCCCCGGCGTGACACCGGCATGACATCCGGTATATCAGATAGTGGCCGGCCCCTTGACCACGGCCTCGATCCGGTGGCCATCGGGATCGACCAGAAACGCGGCGTAGTAGTGCGGGCCGTAGTCTTCGCGTAGTCCCGGCCCGCCGTTATCGGCGCCGCCGGCCAGCAGGCCGCCCGCATGGAATGCGTCGACCGCCGCCCGCGTCGGCGCGGCGAAGGCAAGATGGAAGCCGGCGCCGGGCGGCGCGGCATCGTCGCGCTGCTTCAGGCACAGGACGTCCTCGTCGTCCAGGACACCGTAGCCGATCGCCTCGTCGTCCTCGAACACGCGCCGCAAACCCAGTGCGCCTAGCGCGCCGTCATAGAAGCGCGCGCTGGCGCGCAAGTCGCGCACGCCCAGCGACAGGTGATGAATCATGGGAATCCTTCTAGATATCCAGGTGCGAGATCAAGAGCCGGCGCTGCTCGATGTCGTCCTGGCTGCCCTGGCTGCCCTCCCCTTGCGCGCCAAGCGAGATCCCGACCGACATGATGTCGATCAGCAGCAGCTGCAGGATGCGCGAGATCATCGACAGGAAAGTGGTGCTGTCTTCGCTGTGGTCGACCGCCAGGCACACGCTGGCCTTCTTCGCCAGCGCCGACTTGCTGCTGGTGATGGCGATCACCTCGGCCCCCTGCGCACGCGCGGTGTCGACCGCCTCGAGCAGGTCGGGCAACTGGCCGCCGGTGGAAATGGCGATCACCACATCGCCCGGCCGCAGCAGGCCCGCGGCCAGGTTCAGCAGGTGCGAATCGCCGTACAGCGCGGCCGGGATGCGAAAGCGGAAGAACTTGTGCTGGCCGTCCAGCGCCACCGCGCGCGAATTGCCCATCGCGTAGAACTCGACCCGGCGCGCGCGTCGCAGCAATTCAATCGCGCGGTCGATCGCGTGCACGTCGAGCGCATCGCGAAACTTCAGGATCGCCGACACCGTGTTGTCGATCACCTTGGCCGACAGGTCGTGGGTGCTGTCGGTGACCCGCACCTGGCTGTGGCGCACGGGGATGGTGCCGGTCAGGCTGCCTGCGAACTTCAGCTTGAACTCGGCCAGGCCCTGGAAGCCCAGCGAGCGGCAGAAGCGGATCACGGTCGGCTGGCTGACGTCGGCCAGGCGCGCGATCTCGGCGATCGGTTCGGACAGTACCTTGCGCGGATGATCGACCACCAGGCGCGCCACGCGCTGCTCGGCCGGCGACAGTTCGTGGCGCAGCTGCTGCACCCGGTCCATCAGCGTATTGGCGCCGCTGCGCCCGCGCAGGTGCTCGAGCAGGATCGCCGACACGCCGTGCAGGGCCGGGTTGGGCGTCATGATCACATAGGTCGGGATCTGGGCGATGTAGTCGGTAAAGCGGCCCTTGGCCTCGAAGCGCGCGCGAAACGGCGATTGTGCGAACCACTCGCTCATGCGCGGCACGATGCCGCCGCCGATGAAGATGCCGCCGAAGGCGCCCAGCGTCACCGCCAGGTTGGCGGCGGCGCTGCCCAGCATGCCGGCAAAGGTCTCCAGCACCTCGAGACACAGTGCATCGCCCGCGTCCAGCGCCGCCGCCATGATCTCGGCGGTGCTGCGTGCGGGCGCCTCGACACCGTTACGCTGCGCCAGCGCGCGGTAGATCAGTTCGATGCCGGGGCCGGAGATCAGGCGTTCGTTCGACACGTGCTTCCATTCGCGCCAGGCATATTGCAGGATAGCGAATTCGCGTTCGTCGCTGGGCGCGAAGTTGACGTGGCCGCCCTCGCTGCCCAGGGTCACGAAGCCGTCGATGGTCGGGATCACGCCCGACACGCCCAGGCCCGTGCCGGGACCGAGCACGCCCGACACCGCGTGGGTCTGCGCCGCGCCGCCGCCGATTTGCAGCAGGTCTTTCGGCTGGAAGCCCGGCAGCGCCATCGCCAGGGCGGTGAAGTCATTCACGATCAGGAGCGTCGACAGGCCCAGCGCGCGGCGCACCTCGTCGGTCGAGAACTGCCAGTCGCGGTTGGTCATGCGGATGAAATCGCCACTGATCGGATTGGCCAGGGCGAACGCGGCGTGGTTGATGCGCTGGTTCTGGTTCGGGTGCTGGGCCAGGTAGGCGTGCAGCAGCGGCACGATGCCGTCGTAGTCGTCGCAACGCAGCACGGTAACCTGGCTCAGGACGCCGGGTGCGGTCTCCAGGCCGAAGCGCGCATGGGTGGCGCCGATGTCGGCCAGCAGGCGCGGACCGTCGGCAAAGGCGGCCCGCGTGGGTTTCAGTTTGGTGTCTGGTTCAACGGTCATCGCGCAAGGATACCATTGAACGAAATGCAAGAGAATGGGGCGGGGTGCAGCGGGGAGGTATGAATATGCATGCAAAATTGGGTACCCGCCTGCGCGGGTACGACGTTCTGCGGCCGCTGGCCGGGAGCCAAGCCAACGGCCTGCTCCCCTCGCACGTCGTACCCGCGAAGGCGGGTACCCAAGTTCTTAAAACGAAACCACTACCATCAAGATCAGCGCATCAGTCCTGCCAGCAGCGCCTTGTGGAACTGCACCGGGTCCTGCATCTGCGGCGCATGCCCCATGTCGGGGAAAGTCACCAGCTTCGAACCCGGAATCGCCTGCCTGGTTTGCTGTGCCAGCACCGTGTAGTTACCGAGCTTGGGCCGGATCTCGGCCGCCGCCGCATCCTTGCCGATCGCCGTCGTGTCCTTCAGGCCCATCAGCAGGAAGGTCGGCGTCTTAATCAACGGGAACTCGTGGATCACTGGCTGGGTATAGATCATGTCGTAGATCAGCGCCGAATTCCAGGCCACGATCTCCTTGCCCTTGCCGCGGTACATACCGGCCAGCATCTGCACCCACACCTCGTACTCCGGTTTCCACTGGCCGTTGTAATAGGTGGTGCGCGAATACTCGCGCAGGCGTTCGGCCGAGGTCTTGAGCTCGCGCTCGTACCACTTGTCGACGCCCAGCGACGGCACGCCCAGGTTCTTCCAGTCTTCCAGGCCGATCGGGTTGATCATCACCAGCTGGTCGGTCAGCTCGGGATACATCAGCGCATAGCGCGTGGCCAGCATGCCGCCGGTCGAATGGCCAATGAGGATCGCCTTCTTCACGCCGATCGATTGCAGCAGATTGCGCGTGTTGTCGGCCAGTTGCTGGAAGCTGTACTGGTAGTGTTGCGGCTTGGTCGACTTGCAAAAGCCGACCTGGTCGGGCACCACGACGCGGTAGCCGGCCTGGGTCAAGGCCTTGGTGGTGCCGTCCCAGGTCGCGCCGCAGAAATTCTTGCCGTGCATGAGCACCACGGTGCGGCCATTCGGCTTGGCCGGCTTGACGTCCATATACGTCATCTGCAAATCGACGCCCTGGGACTTGAAGCGGTATTGCTGCGTCGGCTCGGGGTAGTTGAACTCTTCGAGCTCGGGGCCGTAGACCGGTTCGGTGGTGGACTGCGCGAAGGCCTGGACCGGCAGCAGCGCAAGGGCAAGACTCATTCCCGCGACAGCGCGGGCAATGCGTGTAAAGACTGGCATGGCAATCTATGCAAAGTTGACGGAAGTTCCAGTCTAGCGCAGTTCAGCCGTGTTTCGATACAGCGAATTCATGCCAGCAGCGCGCGCATCGCAGGCACCGACAGCGGCGTGGCCTGCGCTTCCTGGAAGCGCCGCAATACCCGCTCGATCGCATGCACCGGCAGCGCGCGGCTGAAGTACCAGCCCTGCACGCAGTGCACGCCGCGCTCGGCCAGCCACGACAGGTCGGCTTCGTCTTCCAGCCCTTCGCACAACAGCTCGACATCGAATACCGCCGCGATGCCCTGGATCAGGGCGAACACGCCGGCGGTACGGGCATCGCTGGCCACGCCGTGCACGAAGCGGCGGTCGGCCTTGAGCCGGTCGAAGGGGAAGCTGGTAAGCGCGTCGAGGTTCGAATAACCGGTGCCGAAGTCGTCGACCGCGACCCGCACGCCGAGCGCGCGCAGCGCCGAGATGCGCTGGTGCAGCAAGGTCGGCGAGTCGAGCAACTGGCTTTCGGTGACCTCGAATTCGAGCAGGTCGCCGGGCACGCCGGTGGCCGCGAGGATATCGGCCAGGCGGGTGAACACCTGGGTATGCATCAGCGAGGCGCGCGAGAAGTTCAGCGCCACCGGCGGCACCTGCAGTCCACGCTCGCGCCAGTCCATCAGGTCGTGGCAGACCAGTTCGAGCACGTGCATGTCGAGCTCGAAGATGCGGCCCGAACTCTCGGCCTGCGGCACGAACATCGCCGGCCCCACCAGGCCATACACCGGATGGCGCCAGCGCACCAGTGCTTCGAGGCCGATCAGGCGGCCCAGGGCGACGTCGACCTGCGGCTGGTAATGCACTTCCAGGCGCCCGAAGCGCAGTGCGCCGCGGATCGCTTCGCGCAGCTCGTAGCGCAGGCGCGCGCGCGCCATCAGCGCCGCGTCGTATTCGTGCACGGCACTGGCCCCCTGCTGCTGGCGGATCGAAGATGCCGCGATGTCGGCGGTGTCGAGCAGGCCGTCGGCGCTTTCTTCGCACGGCAGTTGCTGGCGCCGGATGCCGATGCGGGCGTGCAGGGTGTGCATGGTGCCCGGTTCGACCTCGAACGGCTGGTCGATGGCGGCGCACAGGCGCGCAATGCGGGCCTCATGTTCGGCGGGGGGCGACACCATCGCAAACGCGAACTGGTCGGCGCCGAGATGGCCGAGCAGCGCGCCATCGGCCCAGTCTTCGATGCGCTTGCCCATCAGGCGCAGGATGCGGTCGCCCGTCTCGCGCCGGAACAGGTCGTTCACCTGCCGAAAGCCGATCAGGTCGACCATGCCGACGGCGACCAGGGCGCCTTCTTCTTCGAGCAGCATGCGCTGCAAGTGATGCAGGAACACCGCCCGGTTGAACATGCCGGTGACCGGGTCGCAGTAACGCAGTTCGAGCAGGTCGGCCGCGATACGCGCCAGCAGCCGCAGCTGCGCCATCTGGGCGGCGTCGAGCGCGCGTGGATTGGCGCTCATCACCCACAGGTTGCCGAGCAGGTGAGCGCTCTCGCCCCGCAGCGGCACACCGGCGTAGTGCCGATAGTGCGGCGCGCGCGTCACCAGCGCGTTGTCGGCGAAGCGCGGATCGAGACAGGCGTCTTCGACCTCGAACCAGTCGCCATCGCCACCCACGGCGCGGTCGCAGAAGGAACCCGGGCGCGCGAAAAAACTGTCCTGGATGCCGATATGCGACGGCAGCCAGATGCGCGACTTGAACATCAGGCTGATGCCGCCGATATCGGCGCCGGTGGCCTGCACGGCGAGGCGCGTGATGTAATCGAGCTTGGGATCGGGTGATTCGGTCAGGCTATCGGGCCCCTGCTCGTCGTACAGTGCGTGCAGGCCCGCGGGCGCGACGCCCCCATGCACCAGCCGGCGCGCCCTGCCCCGCACCTGACGGTAGATCATTCTTGCCCTGGCTACGCTGTCCATGCTCTCTCCCCTCTCGCGCCGATCGGCATCGACGCGTTGCGGCTGCCCGCTCATCGGCGCTTGGTCCGCAAAACATGAATGTGTTATCAGCTTAGCAGTGTTCGGGATCAGGCAGCGTCAGCAAGGACGCGAATTCCGCGCGGCAGGAATTTATGCGAAGGGAATAAGAAATGCAGCACGATGGCGCATGGCCAATAGCGTCCGCCATGCGCCTTCCGACCGTCAGTCCTGGGCGATCAGCGCCACCGGCGCCGCGCTATCAAACCGCACCTTGCCGCCCTTGACCACGGCGCGCTTGCCGGTGTACCAGTCGCGCACGGTGGCGCCGTCATGGAATACGCCGCCGACCTCGATCGCGGTCGGGGCGCCGCCCGGCAGGTCGAGCGCCACCACCACGCGGTCGCTCACCCCGTTCTTTTCCCAGGTGCGCTTGAAGGTGTAGGGGCTGTGGCTGATCATCTGGTGCACGCCTGCGCCGACGGCAGGATGGGCGGCGCGGAACTGGCCCAGGCGCGCCCAGTGTGCGCGGATATCGGCCACACGGTGCGCGCCGCGGGCCGCGTTCGACGTGAGCTCGTCCCAGTTCATGAACGAGCGCAGGTTGGCGTCGCCCTCGGCGCCGTCGACACGCAGGATGCGCGCGGTCTCGTCGCCGTAGTAGATCTGGGCAGCGCCCGGCGCCAGCAGCAGCTTGTTGGCCGATTCGAAAGGCCGCTCGCGCAGCGGATCGAACGGGCTGCTGTCGTCGTGCGAACTGATGTAGTGCAGGACCGAATAACCCTTCATCTCGTTCTGCAAAATCGTCGAGTAATCCGAGAAGATGGTTTCGTAGGGCTTCTTGGCGTCGCTGCGCAGGCTGAAGCTGATCATGCTGTCGAAGCCCTGGTCCAGGTAGTCGACGACGTCGCCGCCGCCCAGGTCGAACTTGCGCGCGTGCTTGATCTCGTAGTTGTAGACCTCGGACACCATCCAGAAGGTGTCGTCGCCCAGGCGCTGCTTTGGATTGGCGCGCTTCCAGTCTTCGAAGGCGATGCTGGCTTCCTGCTTGAGTTCCTTCCACAGGCCCGGCTCGGTGTGCTTGACGGTGTCGGCGCGGAAGCCGTCGATGCCGTACTTGCGCACCCAGTCCGCATGCCATTTCATCAGGTAGTAGCGCGGCGCGCGCGGATAGCCGGTGCGCTTGAAGAAGTCGTCCAGCTCTTTCACTTCGCGCTCGTAGCGCCCTTCCTTTTTCCACTTCGCCACCAGGTGCGGCGGCAACGCGACATTGGCATTGCTGCCGGTCAGGAAGTCCGGCAGGTTGGCCACCAGCGTGCAATCGATCGTGGTGCGCGCGTCCTTGTAGGTGCACTGCGGACCGGTGCGCACCCACGACTTGGGCCACACCGGATCCTGTTTCGTCACCGGGCCGGTATGGTTCATCACCACATCGAACACGATGCGGATACCCTTGGCGTGGGCCGTGTCGACCATTTCCTTGAGCTCGGCCTCGGTGCCGAAGGCCGCGTCGAGCGCCGTGAAATCCCTGGCCCAGTAGCCGTGGAAGCCATAGCTCTTGCCGGTGCCTTCGTCGGTCGAGCCGTGGATCTGCTCGACCACCGGCGTGAACCAGATCGCGTTCACGCCCAGGTCCGTGAAATACCCTTCCTTGATCTTCGCCGTGATGCCGGCGATGTCGCCACCCATGAAGCCGCGCATCGTCGCGGCATCGTCCTTGCGGCCATACGCCTTGTCGTTGGACGGGTTGCCGTTGTTGAAGCGGTCCGTCAGCAGGAAGTAGACGGTGGCGTTCTCCCACACAAACGGTTTGCCGGCGGGCGCGGTGGTCTGTGCGGCTGCGGACGACATCGCGCCAAAGGCGAGCAGCATGGAGGCGGCAAGGACGGGTAGTTTCATGCGGTTTCCTGTGTTGGTGGGTGTTAGGTAATGACGGTGGGTTCGCTGCGGCCGGTGCGCTGGCGCAGGCTTGATACGTTCTCGGCGACGTCGATCAGGCCCTGCAAGGCCTGCTGGGTGTCGAGGTCATGCTGCGCCGGATCGGCTTCGTAGCGTTCGAGATAGAGGCGGATGGTGGCGCCTTCGGTGCCGGTGCCGGACAGCCGGAACACGATACGCGAACCGTCGCTCAGGACGATGCGGATGCCCTGCTTGCGCGCGATCGAACCGTCGACAGGGTCGCTGTATTCGAAGTCGTCGGCCAGCGCCACGTGGTGGCCGTCCAGCGCCTGGCCGGCCAGTTCGGGCAGGCGTGCGCGCAGCGCGTCCATCATGCCCTCGGCTGCCTGGGCGTCGACCGCCTCGTAGTCGTGGCGCGAATAATAGTTGCGGCCGAAGCGGGCCCAGTGCGCCTGCAAAATCTGTTCGACCGACTGCTGGCGCACCGCCAGCAAATTAAGCCAGAACAGCACCGCCCACAAGCCATCCTTCTCGCGGATGTGAAAGGAACCGGTGCCATAGCTCTCTTCGCCGCACAGGGTGGCGAGGTTGGCGTCCATCAGGTTGCCGAAGTACTTCCAGCCGGTGGGCGTCTCGAAGCACGAGATGCCGAGCGCCTCGGCCACGCGGTCGGCCGCTTGCGAGGTGGGCATCGAACGCGCGATGCCGGTGATGCCGCCCGCGTAGCCGGGCGCCACGCTGGCGTTGGCGGCGATGATGGCCAGGCTGTCCGACGGCGTGACGGCGATGCCGCGGCCGACGATCATATTGCGGTCGCCGTCGCCGTCCGAGGCGGCGCCGAAGTCGGGGGCGTCAAGCGCCGCCATCGCCGCGATCAGCTCGGCCGCGTTGACCGGGTTCGGGTCGGGATGGCCACCGCCGAAGTCAAGCAGCGGTTCGCCGTTGACCACGGTGCCGGCGGGGGCGCCGAGGATGTCTTCGAGGACTGTCTTCGCGTATGGGCCCGAGACCGCGTGCATGGCGTCGAAGCGCATCCGGAAGCCGCTGGCGAACAGCGCGCGGATCGCGTCGAAGTCGAACAGGCGGCCCATCAACTCGGCGTAGTCGCTGACCGGATCGATCACCTCGATCGTCATGTTTTCGATGCGGGTGGTGCCCAGCTGGTCGAGGTCTACGGCCGGGGCATCGCTGATGCGGTAGGACGTCAGCGTTGTGGTGTGCTGATAGATGGCGTCCGTGATTTTTTCGGGCGCCGGGCCGCCGTTATCGATGTTGTACTTGATGCCGAAGTCGCCCTCAGGACCGCCCGGATTATGGCTGGCCGACAGCACGATGCCGCCGTAGCAGGCATGCTTGCGGATCACGCAGCTCACCGCCGGCGTCGACAGGATGCCGCCGCGCCCGACCAGCACCTTCTCGACGCCGTGCGCTGCGGCCATGCGCAGGATGGTCTGGATCGCCTCGCGATTGAAATAGCGGCCGTCGCCGCCCACCACCAGGTGACGGCACTTGCCCTCGCCCAGGGTCAGAAAGATGGCTTCGACGAAGTTCTCGAGATAGCCGGGCTGCTGGAATTCGGTGACTTTCTTGCGCAGGCCCGAGGTGCCGGGACGCTGCCCGGCGAACGGGGTGGTCGCGACGGTCTGGATGGTCATGCTGTGCTCCTGTCAGGGTAAGTTTGCGCTCACATATCGCCCCGAAGCCGGGTCGGCCTCGGGTGAATATGTTAGTAAAACATTACGATACGACAGCCGCAAAAATGACGGCGCGCGCGGACATGACGCGGCTCAAGCCTTCGAGACCGGCGCCGCCTTGTCGGTCACGAACAGGGTCAGGATCGCCGCGATCAGCATGCAGCCACCGCCCAGCACCAGGGTCATGACGGCATGGCCGCCGAACAGGTGCTTGGTCACGCTGCCCAGCAGCAGGCCGCTGACGATTTGCGGGATCACGACGAAGAAGTTGAACAGGCCCATGAAGTAACCCATGCGCTTGGCCGGCAGCGAACCGGCCAGGATCGCGTACGGCATGGTGAGAATCGAGGCCCAGGCGATGCCGATGCCGATCATCGGCAGCACCAGCATCTGCTTGTCGGTGATCAGGAACATGCTGGCCAGCGACAAGCCGCCGACCGTCAGGCAGGTCGCGTGCACCACCTTGCGCGAGGTCGCGCGGGCAAACACCGGCAGGATGAAGGCGGCCAGCGCCGACACGCCGCTGTACACCGCGAACATGATGCCGACCCAGTTGCCGGCGTCCTGGTAGGCGCTCGACTGGGCGTCGACCGTGCCGTAGACGTTGTCGGCGATCGCGGTGCCGGTATAGATCCACATCGCGAACAGCGCGATCCAGGTGAAGAACTGCACGAAGGCCAGTTGCACCATGGTGCGCGGCATCTTGCCGAAGCCGCCCAGGATCTCGACGAACATCGTGCCCAGGCCGCGCGACGCCTTGCGCTCTTTATGGAAGGCTTCCATATCGGGCGGCGGCAGTTCGTCGGCGAACAGCACGGTCCAGCTCACGGCCAGGAAGAACACCAGGCCGCCGGCGTAGAACGAGTAGCGCACGGTATCCGGGATTACGCCGCCCACGGCGGCGTTCGACACGCCCATGCTCTCGAAGAAGGTCGGCAGGAGCGAGGCGATGACGGCGCCGCAGCCGATGAAGAAGGTCTGCATCGCGTAGCCGGCGGTCTGCTGCGCGGGATCGAGCTTGTCGCCCACGAAGGCGCGGAACGGCTCCATCGACACGTTGATCGCCGCATCCATCATCCACAGCACGGCAACCGCCATCCACAGCGCGGTGGAGTTAGGCATCAGGAATAGCGCGATCGCGGCCAGCACGGCGCCGATGAAGAAGAAGGGACGGCGGCGACCCCATTTCGGGTGCCAGGTATTGTCGCTCAGGTAGCCGATGATGGGCTGGACCAGGAGGCCCGTGACCGGGGCGGCCAGCCAGTACAGGGCCAGGTTGTCAGGATCGGCGCCGAGGGTGGCGAAGATGCGGCTGGTATTGGCGTTCTGCAGCGCGAAGCCGAACTGGATGCCGAAGAAACCGAAGCTCATATTCCACAGCTGCCAGAACGACAGGCGCGGCTTGAGCACGGTCGATTGCATATCCATTGTGTGTCCCCAATCTGGCCCGGACGGTGCGGGCTCTCTCGTGTGATTGCACGGCCGCTCGCGTGTGAGCGTGCCGTCAGTGCCTTGTGCAGGATGCGGTGCGAGGCCGGACGGGGCGAAAACAGACGACTACAGTCCGACTAGCGTATCTGTAGCAAAATAACATGGAGGTTTCTGGGTGTCAATCGCGGCGTTCTCTAGTGAGAACGCCGCGACAGGGAGGGTAAAGACTTTGTTTTGTAGTCAAACAACAGAGTCTATTTCGGGCTGGATGATCTCGCCACCACCATCGACGCGTCGGCGGCGAAGCCGCCAACCCTACGATAGTGTCGGCAATTGTCATATTGCCGGCCGATTGCGTTATGCCTGGCCTTTGCGGTGCGGCTTTTTGGCGCTTGGCTTTTCACCCATGCGGCGCTCGACGCCCTTGGCGACGTAGGGCTTCTTGGCTGCCGGGGTGGCCGGGGTTTCGCCGTCGCGCGTGATCGCCAGCTGGCGGCCGGCGACCCAGATCGTTTTCAGGTGCTCGACCAGGTCCTTCGGCATGTCGTCCGGCAGGTCGAGGGTCGAGTAGTCGTCATAGATCTCGATGCGGCCAATGTGCTTCGACGGGATATTGGCTTCGTTGGCGATCGCGCCGACGATATTGCCCGGCTTGGCGCCATGGGCAAAACCGACTTCGATGCGGAAGGTGGCCATGCCCGGCTCCGGGTCGCGCATCACGCGTTCTTTCTTGAAGCCTGGCTCACGTGCCGGACGCGCCGGACGCTCTTCCCAGTCGCCGCGCGGTGCACGTGGCGCGCGCTCCTGCACGCCGCCGCCAAATTCGCGCTGCGAAGGCACGAACTCGGGACGCGCTTCGCGATCAGGCTTGGTCAGCAGCAGCGGCTCGTCGCCACGCGCCAGCTTGGCGAGGGCGGCCGCGATATCGATCGCCGGCACATTGTCGTCGCGCTCGATGTCTTCGATCAGCGAACGGAACACTTCCAGGCCGCCTTCGGCCAGGGCTGCGCGGATCTGGTCCTTGAAGCGGGTCACGCGCACTTCGTTGACGGCCTTGATGGTCGGCAGCTCGAGCGGCGCGACCGGCTGGCGGGTGGCGCGTTCGATGGCTTTGAGCAGGCCGCGCTCGCGCGGGGTGATGAACAGGATCGCGTCGCCGCTGCGGCCGGCGCGGCCGGTACGGCCGATACGGTGGGTGTAGCTCTCTGGATCGGACGGCACATCGTAGTTGATCACGTGGCTGATGCGTTCGACGTCCAGGCCGCGGGCGGCGACGTCGGTCGCCACCAGGATGTCGATCTTGCCGTTCTTGAGCTGCTCGATGGTGCGCTCGCGCTGTTGCTGGGCCATGTCGCCATTGATGGCGGTGGCGGCGAAGCCGCGCGCCTGCAGCTTGGTCGCCAGTTCTTCGGTGCCCAGCTTGGTGCGCGCGAAGATGATCATGCCGTCGAACGGCTCGGCCTCGAGGATGCGGGTCAGCGCGTCGAGCTTGTGCATGCCGGCCACCAGCCAGTAGCGCTGCTTGATATTGTCGGCGGTACCGGTCTTGGCGGCGACGGTGACTTCTTGCGGGTCGCGCAGATAGGTCTTGGCGATGCGCTTGATCGCTGGCGGCATGGTGGCCGAGAACAGCGTGGTCTGGCGGCCTTCAGGCGTTTGCTGCAGGATCTGTTCGACGTCGTCGATGAAGCCCATGCGCAGCATTTCATCGGCTTCGTCCAGCACCAGGGTGGTCAGCTTCGACAGGTCGAGCGAGCCTTTCTGGATGTGATCGATGACGCGGCCCGGGGTACCGACCACCACGTGCACGCCACGGCGCAGGCTCGACAGTTGCGGGCCATAGCTCTGGCCGCCGTAGATCGGCAGCACATGGAAGCCCTTGATGTGGGCGGCGTAGCTCTGGAAGGCTTCAGCGACCTGGATCGCCAGTTCGCGCGTCGGCGCCAGCACCAGTGCTTGCGGCACGGTCTGCTTGACGTCGATGTTCGACAGGATCGGCAGCGCGAACGCAGCGGTCTTGCCGGTACCAGTCTGGGCCTGTCCCAACACGTCGCGCCCTTCCAGCAGCAAAGGAATGGTGGCGGCCTGGATCGGCGACGGCGTTTCGTAGCCGACGTCTTTCAATGCTTTCAGGACAGGCGCCGAAAGATTGAGGTCGGAAAACGATGGGAGTGGGGTGTCGGACATAGAGGAGTTGCTCTTAAATAAGTAGAAACGAAAGCGATAGTTTACACCGTCGCCCCGCGCAAGGCGCTAAATAGGTCGATGCACGGGCTAAACAGGCATGGATTCTGTAGCCAAAACCACAGAATCCGAAAAAAACAAAAGCCCTTGCAGGAAAACCTGCAAGGGCTGGCAGACGCCGCGCTGGGCGGCGTGCCGGTAATACAGTGTGATTCTTACAGCTTGTAGTTCAGGCCCAGCAGCATCTGACGGCCATACTTGCTATAGCCGCGCGGACGGTCTTCGGTACCGGCGTAGCTGCGGAAAGCGGTATCGGTGAGGTTATTCACCTGCAGCAGCACCGACAAACCTTCGACTTGCTTGAAGTCATAACCCAGTTGCAGGTCGACTACTTTATCAGCTTTTATGTAAGTCAGCTCGGTTGCACCACCGATGCCGCCGATCTCACCCACGAAGTCGCTGCGATAACGCTGGCTGACGCGGGCCGAGAAACCATCTTTCTCGTAGTACGCGGTCACGTTGAACACGCGCTTGGACAGGCCCGGCAGCGGGATCGCGAGGCTGCCGAAGCGCTGGTCGACGATCGAGATTTCGCTGCTGGTGAACGAGGCGTTGGCGGTAATGCCGAAGCCGTCGAGCATCGGGTGGATCATGTCGAGCGGGGTCGAGGCTGCGAACTCCAGGCCTTTCAGGGTGCCGCCTTCGCCATTCATCGGCTGGGTCATGGTGCCGATATTGGTCAGCGCGCCCTGCAGGTTGAACTCGGAGAAGTCACGCGGCACGGTCACGCTGTAGATGTACGAGGACAGGTCCTTGTAGAAACCAGCGGCCGAGATATAGCCCTTGTTGCCGAAGTATTTTTCGTACGACAGGTCGACCTGCTTGGCGCGCCATGGATCGAGCTGGGCGTTACCGCCGTTGCCCCATGGGGTGCCGGTGGTCTGCGCGGTCAGGCCGACTTCGAGGGCGGCGTTGAGCTGGTTCAGCTTGGCGCGCGCCAGGGTCTTGCCGGCGCCGAAGCGCAGGAATTGCTGGTCAGGCAGGGCCCAGGACAGGTTCACGCTTGGCAGGTAGTCGGTGTACTTTTTACCATCGGTCAGCGGCACCAGGTCGGCGAACGGCCAGGCGCGCAGGGTGTTCGCGGTCGAGCTCTGGTCGGTCTCGATCACTTGCATGCCGATATTGCCGCGCAGTGGCATCGACATCAGTTCGGTGTCGATGTTCAGCTTGGCGTAGCCGGTCTTGACCTTCTCTTCGATCGACCAGTTCTTGGTCGCGCCCCATGGCACCAGGACGGTCGGGGTGAAGGGGCCGAAGTTATTTGCCAGCACCGCGTCGATGTCCCAGCTCAGCGAATTCTGCAGACCGTACAGGCCTTGCGAGCCATTGAGCACGCCAGGTGCGAAGGTGCCGTCGCCGATCTTCGAGAAGCCGGTTTCCAGGTGCTCTTTCTCTTTTTCGCGCTTGGAGTGGTTGTAGCCGACTTCCAGGCTGCTGAACGGACCGTCGGCGAACTTGCGTTCGAGGCTGACACGGAACGACGTCATCTTGTCGGTCATGTTCGGGGCATTGACATAGCCTTCACCGAACTGGCCGCCGATGGCGATCTGCGAAGGATCGTCGTACACGCCGGACAGGGCCAGCTCTGGAATGGTGCCGCCGTTGTAGCTGTAGTTCAGGGTCTGGCGCAGGGCGCGGCCGGCGTTGATCTCGACCAGCTGCTCCTTGTGATCAGCTTTCGAACGGCTGATGTCGACGATACCGACCCAGTCGCCGCTGGTGTAGCGGTTGTTCCAGCCGAAGGCGGTCAGCTTGTCGTCGCGCGTCATGCGGTTGTTGCGCACCACCGGATTGACGTTGTTGGCGGTGCCGCTGATCATGGTGCCATTGACCACGGTCGGGTTCGAGAAGCGCACTTCGCCGTCGTCCTTGAGTGGCATCTCGATGCCGCGACGGATTTCTTCCTGGTCGAAGCGCGAGTGATAGACGTCGAGGGTCGAGCTGAAGTTGCGGTTCGGACGCCATTCCAGCACGCCCATCAGGCCGTCACGCACCTGGTCGCCGGTGGTGGCCATCGACTTCATGCCCTTCGGCACTTTAACGGTCGAGCCTGGAACGACATTGGTATCGTCCACCCAGTCCCAGGTTTCGAACTGCTGGTGCACGTTCGGTTTGTCCTGGCGCGCATAGCCGATCGCCACACCGATGGTGCGGTCGGCGAACTGGTCGATGTACGAGGCGCTGATACGGCTGCCGGTGTCCGGCGAGCCGGCGCTGACTTCGCCCTTGGAGTTCTTCTCACCGCGCACATTGACGGTCACCACGCGCTCGCGCAGCGACAGTGGCTTGATGGTTTGCAGGTCGACCGTACCCGACAGGCCCTGGCCGACGACGGCGGCGTCGCCGGTCTTGTACACGGTGACGGCGCTGATCAGTTCGGATGGATATTGATCGTATTCGACGCTGCGGTCGGAGCTGGTGGTGACCTGCTCGCGGCCGTTGAGCAGCGCGGTCGACAGGTCGCCCGAGGTGCCGCGGATGCTGATCTGCTGGGCCTGGCCATTGACGCGCTGGGCCGACAGGCCCGGCAAGCGGGCCAGCGATTCGGCGATCGACACGTCCGGCAGCTTGCCGATGTCTTCCGAGGAGATCGCCTCGACGATGCCGGTCGATTCGCGCTTGACGGCGATCGCGTCCTCGATCGCGCGGCGGATGCCGGTCACGGTCACGGTGGTGACCGGGGCATCCGGATTCAGGTTGGCGGTTTCGCCGGTGCTGGCGGTTTGCGCGTGGGCGCTGCCGGCCAGGACCGTGACAAAGAAGGCGCAGCCGGCGGCTACTGGGCTCAGCTGGAATGCGGCACGCTTGGTGGCGATATTTTTCATGTGTCCCCTCAGATAGAACTGTGTGTTCCCGAAATCAGCTGGCTGGCCGGACCGGGATCGGCTTTTGCGACAAAATCAACGTTGGCCGGAATTTTGTATTAAAACTAGATGCACTGTCAACGGGAGTTATTTGTAGCAATGATCATCGCAGGTTTTTCGCTAAGTGGCCGTAGATTCAGGGGTTTTTCGTTGTTTATGAGCGACATGACAATTTATGGTTTCTGTAGTCGGGCTACAAATGCCCTTCAAACAGGCAAGAAATTTCCTCATTGCACCATGATGGTGCATATCTTGTAGTAAATCACTCAGTTCTTATTTATGACTGGTGACAGGATGAAAATTTGCTACAAGGAGTTCGGGCCTGGCTCAGAGGCACAGCGGAACGCGCCGGCTATTTCCATCGTCTTTCTGTACCAAAACTAGATATCAACAATTTCCTTCCTTGGATTGTTAAGGGCAATTTTCTATAGTACCCTTGACTGATATCCAACAAGCAAAGCATACCGACCCCACCCTTTCTGCATGGTTTTGTAGTCATACTACCTCAACAGGAAGTGATGTCGCGGCGCCACACATCATGAGACATTTCCTTATCAGCCTCGTGCTCGGTGGCGCGTCGTTCGCCGTTCACGCCCAAGCCCCTGTCATCGCCCGTGTAGAGCCGCCTTTCTGGTGGGCCGGCATGCAGCACCACCAGGTCCAGCTCATGGTGCATGGCGACAAAATCGCCGATCTGGAACCAGCGCTGCAGCACCCGGGCGTGCGCATTGCCTCGGTTACCCGCACTCCGAACCGCAATTACCTGTTCATCGACCTGGCGCTCGATCCCACAGTAAAACCTGGCAATATCGATATCGCTTTCAAGGGCGCCGGGCGCACTGCCAGCCATACCTACCGCCTGCTGGCGCGCGAACCCGGCTCGGCCGAACGCCAGGGTTTCAGCAGCAAGGATGCGATCTACCAGGTCATGCCGGACCGCTTCGCCAACGGCGACCCGTCCAACGACAGCGTCGCCGGCATGCCCGACCGGCTCGACCGCAAGAGCGGCCTGGGCCGCCACGGCGGCGATATCCAGGGCATCATCGACCGCCTCGGCTATGTCGCCGGCCTGGGTTTTACCCAACTGTGGCCGACGCCACTGGTCGAGAACAATATGCCGGCCTACTCCTACCACGGCTATGCGGCCACCGACCTGTACAGGATCGATCCGCGCTACGGCAGCAATGAGGACTTCAAGCGCCTGGCGAGCGAAGCCGGCAAGCACGGCATCGGCATCATCCAGGACGTGGTGCTGTCGCACATCGGCAGCAATCACTGGTGGATGAAGGATTTGCCGACGCCGGACTGGATCAACTACAGCAACCAGTTCGTGCCGAACCACCACCACCGCACGGCGGTGCAAGACCCGTACGCCGCGAAGGAAGACGCCGACAACTTCACGCGCGGCTGGTTCGTCAAGAGCATGCCCGACCTGAACCAGACCAATCCACTGGTGGCCAACTACCTCATCCAGAACAATATCTGGTGGATCGAGTACGCGGGCTTGTCGGGCCTGCGCATCGACACCTTTGGCTATTCGGATCCCGCCTTCCTGAGCAACTACACGGGGCGCCTGATGGCGGAGTACCCGAACCTGAACCTGGTCGGCGAGGAATGGAGTACCAAGGTGCCGGTGGTGGCCTACTGGCAGCGCGGCAAGGTCAATCACGACGGCTACCGCGCCCACACGCCGAGCCTGATGGACTTCCCGGTGGCCGAGGCCATGCGCAAGGCGCTGGCCGACGTCAAGGGCGGCAATGTCTTCACCGAGGTGTATGAAACGCTGTCGCTGGATTACCTGTATCCGGCGCCGGGCAACCTGGTGCTGTTCGCGGACAACCACGACATGTCGCGCATCTACAGCGAAGTGGGCGAAGACTTCGACAAGTATCGGATGGCCATGATCTTCATGATGACGGCGCCGCGCATTGCGCAGTTCTACACCGGCGACGAGATCCTGATGACCAGCGCCACCGGCGAGCGCAACGACGCCTCCTACCGCACCCCGTTCCCGGGCGGCTGGGCCGGCGACAAGGTTGACGCCTTCAAGGGCGTTGGCCTCAGCGCCAGGCAGCGCGCGGCGCAGGATTTCGTGCGCAAGCTGGCCAACTGGCGCAAGGGCCAGCCGGTCATCCATCACGGCAAGCTGATGCATTACGGACCGCAGGACAACACCTGGGTCTATTTCCGCTACAACGATGAAAAGAAAGTCATGGTCGCCTTCAATAACAATGCCAAACCGATGTCGCTCGATGTCGGCCGCTTCCGCGAAATGCTGGCCGGCGTGGCCAGCGGCACCGACGCCCTGAGCGGCGTCACCTACGACCTGCGCGACAAGCTGGTGCTGGCGCCGCGCGCTGCCATCGTGCTCGAACTGGCGGCGCCGCAATGATGCGCCATCCGATCACCACTGCGGCCCTGGCCACTTTGCTCGCCTGTGGCGCGGCCCATGCGCAAAGCGTCGATGGCCTGTATGTGCGCGGCGCCTTCAATGGCTGGGGCACCACCAACCCGCTGGCTGCCGCCGGCGCCGGCATCTACCAGGCCGACGTCGAGGTCATGCCAGGCAACCACGCCTTCAAGCTCGGCTCCGGCGACTGGGGCGCGGAATGGGCCATCGACCCGGATCGCAGCACCAGCGTCAAGCCCGATACCGCGTATCGGCTGGAGCGGCAGTCCGGCCCCGAGACCTTTTTGTTCGTGCGCGAACCGGGCACCTACCGCTTCACGGTCGATGCCTCTGATCCCGCCAGGCCGGCGCTCAGGGTGGCGCGCATCGCCGATGCACGGCGCGGCGCCGGGCCTGATCCGCACGCCGGCCACGCGCTGCAATCGACCCAGCAGTGGCCGACCTGGGACGGCAAGCAGGAGACCGTGCGCTACTCGACGCCGGACGCCAACGCTGCGCTGCGCAGCTACGTCCAGTCGAGCAGCATGGTCTTGCGCGACCCAGGTCCGCAGCATGTCGAATATGCCGAAGAAGACGGCCTACCAAGGGTAAGAAGCGGCAACCTGGCCTTCGACGCCCTGTTCGCGCTGGCCGGCCGCGAGATGCGCCAGAACGCGGTCAGCCAGATCATGGACGGCAACTACAACGGCGGCAAGGCGATCGACTGCGCTTGCTTTGCGACTGGCGAGAAATGGGCCTATGTCTGGACCCGCGACCTGTCGTATGCGGCCGACCTGGGCCTGGCCCTGCTCGATCCGCAGCGGGTGCGCAATTCGCTCGATTTCAAGTTGTCGGGCTGGCGGCCCGATAGCAAGACTGCGCCGCAGATTCCCGGTACGGCCGACGGCCTGCAGATCGTGCAGGACACCGGCAGCGGCGGCAGCTGGCCGGTCAGTACCGACCGGCTCACCTGGGCCCTGGCGGCCGAGGAAACCTTGCGCACCCTGCCCGCCGCCGAGCGTGCGCCGTTTGCCGCACGTGCGTTGAAGGCGCTGTCGAACACGATCGAGATCGACCGCGTCGCGGCTTTCGATCCGGTTACCGGGCTGTACACGGGCGAGGAATCCTTCCTCGACTGGCGCGACCAGAGCTACGCGGCCTGGATCCCGGGCGACCTGGCCTCGATGGCGAGCTCGAAGGCGCTGTCGACCAATGTCGTGTACTACCAGGCGCTCAAGCTGGCGGCCCAACTCGCGCGCGAGCACAAGCAATCGGATAAGGCAGAGCGCTACGCGCGCTGGGCGAATGAACTGAAGCGGGCGATCAACGAGCGCCTGTGGTTAGAAGACGAAGGCATGTACAGCAGCCTCACCGCCGGCCACCTGGACGACGCGCCGCTGCACAAGTTCGACTGGCTGGGCCAGGCCCTGGCCATCACCAGCGGCGTGGCCGACGAACACCAGGCGCGTTCGATCCTGGCGCGCTATCCGCATGGGCCGCTCGGTGCGCCGATGATCTGGCCGCAGCAGATCGGCGCGCCGGTCTATCACAACCGTTCGTCGTGGCCGTTCGTGACTGCCTACGGTTTGCGGGCGGCGGCGCAGGGCGGGAATGCGGCGGTGGCCGACCTGGCCTATACGTCCCTGATGCGCGGGGCGGCGGTCAACCTGTCGAATATGGAAAACCTTGAGTGGCTGTCGGGCCAGCCGCTGCTGCTTGACGAGGACAATCCGGGGTTGAGCGGTCCGGTGATCAACTCACGTCGCCAACTGTGGTCGGTGGGCGGCTACCTGGGCATGGTGATCGGGAATGTGTTCGGCGTGCAGGTGCTGGACGACGGCATCGCGCTGCGACCGTTCGTGACCGCGAAGCTGCGCCGCGAAACCCTTGGCGCGTCGAATGAAATCACGTTGCACGGTCTGCGCCTGCACGGCAAGCGCATCGAGGTGCGTTTGCAGCTGCCGGCGGCCAGCACCCGGGATGGCTATTATGCGGTCGAACGCATCGTCCTGAACGGCAAGCGGGTCAAGGACACGATCCGCCTGCGTGAGCTGGCCGACAGCAACCGCATCGAAATCGTCCTTGGCAAACTGGTGACGGGTCAACAGGACGTCCGCCGCGTCAACGCCAATCCCTACGAGGAATCGAGCGCGGTGTTCGGTCCACGCGAACCCCTGATCGCGGGCCTGGAGCGCCAGCCCTCTAGCGCGGTGAACCTGGACATCGGCGCCAACGGCAACGGCGCCGACGTCAGCTACCGCGTCTACCGCGACGGCAAGCTGGTGGCCGACAAGCTGCCTGCCGGCGCCTGGCTGGACCGCAAGGCCGGCGCGGCTTCGTGCTACGCGCTGGAAGCCGTGTACAGCGACAGCGGCAATGTGAGCCATCATAGCCAGCCGCGCTGCGTCGATACCGGAATCGAGATTGCCGTGACCGATGCGCGCGTGTCGTCGAATCTGCAAGCCACGGCGGCGGATGCGCGCTTTACCCGGCCGCACTTGAAGGGCTGGGGCAAGCCGGACGACCGTTTTGCGGTCGAAGGCATCCGCATTGAACAAGCGGGCGACTACCGGATACAGCTGCGTTACCACAACGGCGCCAACCAGGTGAACCTGGGGATCAGCGGCGGCGTGAAGTGGCTGGCGTTGAAGGATGCCAGCGGCAAGATCGTGGCGCAGGGGGTGATCCAGCTGCCGCATGCGCCGCTGCTCAAGCTGGATACGCCGAGCGTGTTGTCGACGCCGCTGGCGGCGCGCGTGAAGGCGGGCAGCTACCGGCTCGAGATGACGGATTTCTACAATATGAGTTATCTGGAGAGTAACCGCAGCTTTACCGGGGCTGGTGGGGCGGAGCCGTCGAACCGGTTCGATATCTACGGCGTGCGGCTGCTGCGCGTGAAATAATCAAGCACGCAACCGCCGCCGCAATCGTAGGGTTGGCGGCTGCGCCGCCAACCCTACGCGGATCGTGGTGTGATTCGCCCACGTGATGAGACCAGCAATTTGAGCCGCCCTTCGAGCACCTTGAACTCGAACGGCGTCGCCATCTTGCTCACTTCCCCGTCGGTGGCCACCTTCAAGCGGCGCCGGCCGTAGAGCGACGGTGTCTTCACGGTCATGCTCTTGAACGGGAAGGCAATGACATCGTCGCTGGCGTTGAGCTTGCCGAACGCACCGCGGATCAATAAGCCCAACAGCCCGAGTTTACCCATCGGCTTGGGCGCCAGCGCCACCAACTGCCCTTCTTCCACCGCCTCGGTCAGCTCTTCCATCCCGACCTGCTCCATCTGCAAGCGGTTATTCCCGACAAATAAGGTTGTGGTGCGCAGGCGTTTTTCCTTGCCGTCGAGCTCAAGCGTGATGCGCAGGTGGCGGTGCGGGCGCAGCGCCATCTTGATCGCGGACAGGAAGGCCACTACCCGGCTGCGGCCATACTCGCGCTTGTCGTTCTCGCGTTCCTCGAGCATGGCCGGATACAGGCCCACGCTCGCATTGACCAGGAAGATCTTGTTGTTGAGCATGCCGATCTGGACCGGCTGCACGTCGGCGCGCAGCATCGCGTACACCGCCTCGGCCAGATCCTCGGGAATGCCATGGGTGCGGCCAAAATAATTAAAAGTACCTTGCGGCAGCACGCCGAACAGGCAACCAGCGAGCACCGCCTGGTGCGCCACCGTGTTGATGGTACCGTCGCCGCCGGCCGCCACCAGCACGCCATTGCTGGCAACCGCCTTGCCCGCCATCTCGCGCGCGATGTCTTCCAAGCGTTCCGGTTTATCGACCACCTCCAGATGGCAGACCCGGCCGGATTTATCCATGACCTCGCGGATCGTCGAGATGCGCTCTTCGGTCTCGGAATGCCCGGACCCGGCATTCAAGACAATATAAAAATGGGCGTCGGGCAGCAGCTCGTTGGATGGCATCGCAGGGTCGATTCGGTCAAGTGACGTTGAGGATGCGCCATCGTATCACCGTCAATACCGCGCGCAAGGTGCGCTACTCAACCATCGAGCTCGGCCAGATAAATGTTCACTGGCGGCTGGCCGGGCGTCAGGCTGGCGCAGCGCTCGAAGCGCAGGCCCAGGCGCTGCAACAGCGCGATCGAGGCCGTGTTACCGGGCGTCGTGATCGCCGCCAGGTGCCGGATGCCCAGCGCCGTCGCATGGCGCACCACCGCCTGTCCCGCCTCGAAGGCGTAGCCATGCCCCCGGTGCTCGGGCAGGAAGGCATAGCCGATATCGGCGTATTCCAGCGTGTCGCGCTTGACCAGACCAAGCAGGCCGAGCGGCGTGCCGTCGTCCAGCCGTTCGACCATATACAGCGAATGCCCATGCCTGGCCTGCATCGCGATCGGGCCCTCCAGCAGGCCACGGCGCGCGGCGTCGACGGTGCGCAGCTGGCGGTCGCCGATATGCTCGATGAAGGCGGGGTCGTTCACCAGTGTCAGGTAGAACGGGGCGTCGTCCTCGGTCACGAGGCGCAGGCGCAAACGGTCGGTACGAAGGATTTCGGTCATGCCGAAATCATACGACAGCTCAGTCGTCCGTGGTTGGCCAGTGATCGGGATCCTGCAGCAGCTGGTACATCACATAGGCGTCGACATACCCCAGGCGCTTGTGGCGGAAGGCCTTGGGCAGGGTACCGACGATGGCAAAGCCCAGCTTCTTCCACAGGCCGATGGCGGCGGCATTGGTGCTGACCACGTGGTTGAACTGCATCGCCAGGAAACCCTGGCTGCGCGCCTCTTGCAGGCTGTGCTCGCCCATCTGGCGCCCGATCCCGGCGCCTTGCGCCGACGGGCTGACCATGTACGAGGCGTTGGCCACGTGGTGGCCGCGCCCGACCTGGTTCGGCACCAGGCGGTACATGCCCAGCACCCTGCCCGCCGCGCTGACGGCGACAAAACTGCGTACCCCCTGGCCCAGCCAGTAATGGTGGCCAGCCTCGCGCGAGGTGGCGGTGGTGAACACATAGCTCTCACCGGCCACCACGTGGGCGCAAAAAATGGTCCAGATCGCCTCGAAGTCGGCCTCCAGGGCAGGACGTATTTCTATATCTCTCACAACAATCAGTATGCTAATGCCAGAACCCGGCGGTCAGTTATTTTGCCTGAAAACTCACAAATAATCACGGAGCACCCGGATTGTCGGGTTTATTACCCTGCGGCAAGCGGAAATCGACGCTATCGGGCCGTCCTTCCAGCAGCAATCGGCTGGCCGCCGGCGGCGCTTCGGCCACTACCCGGCCGCGGCGCAGCACGAGCCGGCGCGCCGCGCGCAGGCGGATCGCCTCGACAGTCGAGCCGGCGTCGAGGATCACCAGGTCGGCGTGACACCCCGGCGCCAGGCCATAGCCTTCGAGCCCGAGGATGCGCGCCGGCGCCTCGGTGATGGCGCCGTAGCAGGCGCGCATCGCCGAAAGCCCGGTCATCTGCGCCACGTGCAGGCCCATGTGCGCCACTTCGAGCATATCGCCCGAGCCCATGCCATACCAGGGGTCGAGCACGCAATCGTGGCCGAAGGCGACGTCGACCCCGGCCGCCATCAGCTCGGGCACCCGGGTCATGCCGCGCCGCTTGGGATAGGTGTCGTTGCGCCCCTGCAGGGTGATGTTGATCAGCGGATTCGCGATCGCCGCCACCCCGCTTTCGGCGATCAGGGGCAGCAGCTTGCTCACATAGTAATTGTCCATCGAGTGCATCGAGGTCAGGTGCGAACCGGTCACCCTGCCCTGCAGGCCGAGGCGCTGGGTTTCATAGGCCAGCGTCTCGATATGGCGCGACAGCGGATCGTCGCTCTCGTCGCAATGCATATCCACGCGCAGGCCGCGTTCGGCCGCGAATTCGCACAGCAGGCGCACCGACTCGGCGCCCTGCGCCATGGTGCGCTCGAAGTGCGGAATGCCGCCGACCACGTCCACGCCCATGCCGATTGCGCGCTTCAGGTTGTCGAAGGCGGTCGGGCTGCGCAGCAGGCCGTCCTGCGGAAACGCCACCAGTTGCAGGTCGAGGTAAGGCGCGACCCGGCGCTTTACCTCGAGCAGGGCTTCCACCGCCAGTAGCCGGTCGTCGCATACATCGACATGGCTGCGGATGGCCAGCAGGCCACGCGCCACCGCCCAGTCGCAATAGCGCAGCGCGCGCTCGATCAGCGCATCCTGGGTCAGCTGCGGCTTGAGCTCGCCCCAGAGCGCAATGCCTTCGAGCAGGGTGCCGCTGGCGTTTACGCGCGGCAGGCCGTAGCTCAGCACCGCGTCCATGTGGAAATGGGCGTCAACGAAGGGCGGGCTGACCAGATTGCCACCGGCATCGATCTCGCGCGCCCCCTGGACGGCGAGCCGCGGTTCGAGCGCGGCGATACGCCCGTCGGCGATGCCAATGTCGATCTGCTGGCGGCCGTCAGGCAGCGTGGCATTGCGAATCACGAGGTCCATGAACTCTCCTTGGTGGGACGACAAATTGTAGCAATTTCGGCACAACTATTATGAGGCCACGCAAACAATGCTGCATTGCAATATTACCCGTTATAAATAAGCCACGTTGTGCGTTGCAACACCCGCCAATCGTGGTTACACTGGCAGATATTGCAGCGCGCCATACTTGACTGATAGGAAATCCAATGACCTCACTTCCCGAGCAGTTTTCCGCAGCATCTACCAGGCAGCTAAGCGCCCAGCTGGATGCGCAGTTCCGCTTCTTTCATACCTTCGCTACCCAGGCGCTGGACAATGTCAGCCGCCTGGCAATGCTCAACCTCTCGGCCTCGCGCGACTCGGTCGAGCGTTCGTCGCAAGCCCTGCGCCAGTTGTCCGAGGCGACCCAGCCGCGCGACCTGCTGGCGCTGCGCTCGCACGCCGAGGAACAGGTGCGTGGCCTGATGAATTATGGCCGCGAACTGTTCAACATCAGCGCCAACGCCCAGCCCTACGGCTTGCGCACGATCGCGCCAGAGGCCGCACCGGCGGTCGCCGTCGCGGCGATCGTCAGGGAGACGCTGATTCCCGAGGCGCCCCAACAGGCTCCGGAGGCTGCAGTCCAGGCGACCGAAGCGGTCACCGAGGCCGTGACCGAGGTGGCAACCGAGGCAGTGACCGAGCAGGTCGAGCAGGTCGAGCAGGTCGAGCAGCTGACCGAGGCGGCAGCGGCCCCGGAGCCGTTCGTGGTCGAGCAAGTCGAGCCGGTCGCCACGGCGGCCGAAGTACAGGCAAGCATCCTCGCAGAGCCGGTGCCGGTATCCGAGCCGAAGCCGATCGCCACGGCTGTCGGCAAGGGCGCCCCGAAGGCAGCGCTGCCGCAGCCGCTGGCGGCCCTGGTCGAGGACAAGGATTCGGCCACCGTCACCCGCATCGGCAGGTCGCCAAAGCGCCGCAAATAAGATGCGGCGAAACGCAGCGTGAAATACGCCGGATAGGCAAAACGACTACACTAGCGGGCTCTGGCCCGCTTTTTTTTCGGGCGTATTTCCAAGGATTTTCGAATGAGTTTGTCCAGGCTGATCGGCGGCTTCGTACGCCGGCATTGGCAATCCTATGCCTCGTCGGCCGTGATGCTGGTGGGCGTCGCGATCTGCACCGTCCTCATCCCGCGCAAGGTCGGCGCCCTGGTCGACGCCCTGGCCGCCAACCGGCTGGGCCAGCACGAGCTGCTGGTCGGGATCGCCCAGCTGGCCGCCCTCGGCGTGGCGATCTATGTGCTGCGGGTGTGCTGGCGCATCCGCCTGTACTCGGCCGCCTATAACCTGGGGGTCGAGCTGCGCACCCGGCTGTACGCGCGCCTGGCGGCGCAAGGCCCGGCCTTCTACCAGCGCCAGCGCACCGGCGACCTGATGGCGCTGGCCACCAATGACATCGACGCCATCGAGATGGCGGCCGGCGAAGCCCTGCTCGCCGCCTTCGACGGCACGCTGACCCTGGTCATGGTGCTCGGCATCATGATGCTGGGCGTGGACTGGCGCCTGGCCCTGGTGGCCCTGCTGCCGTTCCCGCTGATGGGCCTGGCGTTCTGGTATATCTCGACCCACATCCACACCGCCGAAGGCGATGCGCTCAAACGCTTTTCAAAGCTCAACGACCACGTGCAAGAGTCGCTGTCGGGCGTGCGTACCCTGCGCGCCCTGGGCCTGGAAGAGCGCAGCGCCAAGCAGTTCGGCGAACTGGCCGGCAATGCCGCGCAAGCGAGCCTGACGGCGCAGAAATGGGAAGCCGCGTATGAACCGGCGGTCGGCCTGACGCTCACCGCCGCGACTGGCCTGACGCTCGGCCTGGGCGGCTACCTGGTGTGGCAGAACCAGCTGACGGTGGGCGCCCTGACCAGCTTCTCGATGTACCTGGGCCAGCTGATCTGGCCGATGTTCGCGGCCGGCTGGGTGCTGGCGCTGATCGAACGCGGCCGCGCCGGCCTGGCGCGCCTGCAGCCCCTGCTCGACGCCCCGCTGTCGGTCGAGGACACCGGCACGGTCGACAAGGTCGGCCAGGGCCCGCTGGTGTTCGACAGTGTGACCTTCGCCTACGGCGGCGAAGGGACGAACCTGCACAAGCCGGCGCTCGACCGGGTGTCGCTGCGGCTCGAGCCGGGCCAGACCCTGGGCCTGGTCGGCCCCACAGGATCGGGCAAGTCGACCCTGCTGCGGGTGCTGCTGCGCCAGGCCACGCCGCAGGCCGGCCAGGCCACCTGGGCCGGCCTGCCGCTCGATGCCTACCGCCTGTCCGCGCTGCGCGCCGCCACCAGCTGGGTGCCGCAAGAATCATTTTTGTTTTCGGCCACGATCGCCGAGAACATCGCGCTGGCCCGCCCCGGCGCCTCGCGCGAGGAAGTGATGGCGGCGGCGCGGATGGCCGACATCCACGACGACATCCTGCGCTTCCCGCAGGGCTACGATACCCCGGTCGGCGAAAAAGGCATCACCCTGTCGGGCGGCCAGCGCCAGCGGGTGGCGATCGCGCGCTCGCTCTTGGCCGACAGCGCGCTGCTGCTGCTCGACGACGCCCTGTCGGCGGTCGATACCGGCACCGAGACCCGCATCCTCGAGCACCTGGCCGAGCTGCGCCAGGCCAGGCCGGAGCGCGCCGCCATCATCGCCAGCCACAGGCTCTCAAGCGTGGTCGCGGCCGATCACATCGTCGTGCTCAAAGATGGCCGCGTGCTTGAATCCGGCACCCACGACCAACTGCTCGCACTGGATGGCTGGTATGCCAGCCAGTGGCGCTACCAACAACTGGAGGCCAGCCTCGATGCAATCTGAAGCAAAGCCGGACAAATCGCTGGAGCGTGGCATGCTGCGCGACCAGGCCAGGCTGGCCACGCGCCTGCTGCGCCGCGCCGCGGCACCTGAAAAGCGCCACCTGATCATCGCCACCCTATGGCTGACCCTGGCCGCCGCCTTCGAAGTGTTGGGCCCATTGCTGGGCAAGGCCCTGATCGACGACCACCTGCTGCCGCGCCACCTCGACTGGCCGCAGATGATGCTGCTGCTCGGCGGCCTGGTGGTCACCGGCTGGATCGCGAGCTGGGTGCGCTACCTGCAATTGATTCGCCTGTCGGGCCTGGCGATGCGCTCGGTGCAGCGCCTGCGCGAATGGGTGTATGGCCACGTGCTGCGCCTGCCGATGGCGTTCTTCGACCGCGCCATCACCGGCCAGCTGGTCAGCCGCGTGACCAACGACACCGAGGCGGTCAAGACCCTGTACATCCAGGTGCTGTACGTCATGCTCGACAACTCGATCGTCCTGGTCGGCACCATGATCGCGATGGCCTGGCTCGACTGGCGCCTGATGCTGATCGTGCTGACCCTGGTGCCGGCGGTGGTGGGCATCGTCTGGCTCTACCAGCGCCTGTCGGCGCCGGCGGTCACCCGCGCGCGCGCACTGCGCAGCGATATCAATGCCCAGATGGCAGAGTCGATCGGCGGCATGAGCGTGCTACAGGCCAGCAATGCCGAAGTGCGCTTCGGCGAGCGTTTCCTCGGCACCAACCGCAACCACTACACGGCGCGCCTGGCCGAGCTGCGCGCCAACGCCTTCTTGCTGCGGCCCGCGCTCGACCTGCTCAATGTGGCGCTGCTGGCGCTGGTGATCTTCGCCTTCGGCCAGCGCCAGGTCGGCGTGGTCGAGGTGGGGGTGCTGTACGCCTTTGTCAGCTATATCGCGCGCGTGGTCGAGCCGCTCATCCAGATCACGATGCAGTTCAGCGGCTTGCAGCAGGCGGTGGTGGCCGCGGCGCGCGTGAATACCCTGCTCGACGAAGCCGGCGCGCCGGAACACGCCAGCGGCCGCGCGCACGATCAAGCGGCATTCTCGGCGACCGCGCCGGCGGTGCGGGTACGCAATGTGCAATTCGCCTATGTGGCGGGCCAGCCGGTACTGCACGACCTGTCGCTCGATGTGCCGCAAGGCGCCTTCTTCGGCATCGTCGGGCACACCGGCAGCGGCAAGTCGACCCTGCTGTCGCTGCTGCTGCGCTACTACGTGGCCGACCAGGGCAGCATCGAGATCGGCGGCCTGCCGCTGGCCGGCATCGGCAACGAGCGCTTCCGCAACGAGGTCGGACTGGTGCCGCAGGATCCGTTCATCCTGGCGGCGACGGCGCGCGAGAATATCGATATGGGGCGCGGCCTGCCCTTGGAACGCCTGCAAGAGGCGGCGCGGGCGGCGCACGCGCACGACTTCATCAGCGCGCTGGAAGACGGCTACGAGACCCAGCTGGGCGAAGGCGGCTCACGGCTGTCGTCCGGCCAGAAGCAGCTGATCGCGATCGCGCGCGCGCTGGCGGGCGAACCGCGCATCCTGCTGCTGGACGAAGCCACTTCGCGCATCGACAGCGCCACCGAGCAGATCGTGCAAGAGGCGCTGGAAGAACTGCGCGGCAAGGTGACCATCATCGCGATCGCGCACCGCCTGTCGACCATCCGCGAGGCCGATCGCATCATCGTGCTCAATCACGGCAAGATCAGCGAGGCCGGGCCGCATGAGGAACTGATGCGGATCGAGGGCGGCCTGTATCAGCGCCTGTACCTGTTGCAGCAGATCGCGGTTTAAATTCGGCTCCAATTGAAACATCCGGCCGGCGCGCCGCTGCCGCTCACCAGCAGCGCGCCGTGCCGGTACAAATCCCAGCGGCGCGCTTCCGGCACCGCCATCACCACCACGCCCATGGCGCGGTCGCTCCAGACCAGCCGGCCGTCGACGGCGTCGAGCGCCGCGAATACCTCGCGCGGCCCGGCGCCGGGGTGGAATACCACCGTGGTCAGATCCTGCCCCGGCGGCGGCTGCAAGGCCCAAGCGCCGGCACCGGCCGTGCCGGCGGCCAGCAAGGCCATTGCCGCAGTGGCGCTGCGCATCCCTCCGCCCTTGCCGTCCTTGCCGTCCTTGCCACCACCCTGGCGCAGCCAGCGCCAGCCGAGCAGCAGGGGCGCGATGCCGAACGCGGCCAGCCACAGCAGATCCCACAGCAGCGGATTGGGGCTGTCGATGCGGATACGGTGGATACCAAGCAGCCAGTGCGACAGCAGCGCGTCGATCGCATGCCAGGCGCCGAAACCGACCAGCATCGCGCCCGCCAGCGGTCGGCCCCAGTCGCCCCCACCGCGCCGCTGCGCGCGCCACAGGCCGAGCAGGCCGGCCAGGGCCACTACGTACATCAGCAGGTGAAAGTAGCCGTCCCACAGCACCTGCTGGCGCAGGTCGTCCATGCCTGGAACCAGGCTCAGAAGATGGTGCCATTGCAGGATCTGGTGCAGCAGGATGCCATCGAAAAAGCCGCCCAGCGCAAAACCCAGCGTCGCGCCCCACCTGGCCCAAGGCGATGTCCACATGCTCGGCTCCTCGTTAATATTGTGCGGCCAGTATAGAAGGCGGCGTCGATCCGGCTCGCACCATTCCACCAACAAATAATGTGTGGTTTATCGCCTGACGGTATGTGTATTTTTTCAACAATGTGTCGCATTACCGACGCGCTGCAAATAAACGCTATGGCCTGGATTGACGGGCTTTCTGAACAATTTTAGTAAATCCAGATGGCAACACCGTGCCTGTGTCATTTTGGTGACATTTAAAGAGAAAGTGAAATTTCTGCTTTGCAACAGCCATATAATGGTTCAAACAGAATTCGGCCGGACCTACCCGGCGCGTCGAGATACGGCATGTTCGCTATCCTGCACTGCGCATTTGCGCGCTCCCGCTCCCACGCACTGGCATTGGCCTTGTGCGCGGCGTCAGCGTTGGCGTTCGCCGATGACGTCGCGCCGCTGGACCAGCGCATCGCCGAGATCCGCGAACTGAACCGTTTTGTGCCCGAACGCGCGCTACCCAAGCTGGAAGCGCTCGAACACGAAGCCCGTAACGCCCCGCTGCCACAGCGCATCGAGTTCCTGAACCAGCTCGCCATGGCGCGCCACGGCCTGGGCCACCATTCCCAGTCGTTCGCCCTGTCCAACGAATTGATCGCCATCGGACGCGAACGCAATCACGCCGGCGCCCTGGCCAAGGGCATGCTGATGCAGGGGTATTCCGCCTTTGCCCAGCACCGCCAGGGCGAGGCCCACCGGCTGATCTGGGAAGCCGAAAAGCTGGCCAACACCACCGACGACATGGACCTGCGCGTGCGCGCGGCGATCTCGTCGGGCGAATCATATGCCGAAGACGGCAACCTGCCGGCCGCCCTCGAGCGCTTGCAGGGCGCCGCCGCGCTGGCGCGCAAGAACGGCAATCCAGTCCATATCGTCATGGCGCTCAATTCACTGGTGCGCCTGTATGCCAAGATGCGCGAGCCCGAAAAAGGCTTTGGCCTGATCGACGAAGCGCTGGCCGCGGCAGAAAAGGCGAACTCGCCGGGCCGCCTGGCCACCATCCGCAACGCCGAGTATGGCCTGGCGATCGATACCGGCCAGCGCGAACGGGCGCTGCGCGCGCTGCAGGACGGATTGGTGCTGGAGCGCTCGATCGGCGCCAACAAGCGGATCGTGGTATCGCTGATCAACCTGTCGGACTTCTATCTCAAGACCGGCGACTTCAAGCATGCGGCCTCGTACGCCGAACAGGCGGTAGCGGCGGCGCGTCCGCTCAATGACCGCGCGCTCAACGCCACCTCGCACCTGAACCTGGGGATCGCCTACCTGGGCATCGGCAACGTGGCCGAGGGCAAGCGCCACATCGAGATCGGGGTGGCCGGCTACGAGGAAATCGGCGACAAGCCGGAACTGCAGACCGCGCTGGTCGAATACGGCATCGCGCTGGAACGCGCCGGCGACCTGCCCGGCGCGCTGCAAGCCTATCACCGCGAGCGCAAGATCTCGAACGAGCTGTTCGAGCGGCGCCGCCAGCAGGCCATGCTCGACCTGCAGCAGAAATACGAGACCGACAAGAAGCAGCGCCAGATCGAACTGCTGCGCAGCGAGAACCTGATCAAGTCGACCGAGATCGACAACCGCCGCCTGCAGCAGCGCGTGTGGTGGTTGCTGGTGGCGGTATTCGCGCTGACGGCGACGGTGGTCGGGCTACTGTATCGCAAGGTACGCCACGCCAACGCCCAGCTGCACGAGAAGAACCGCGAACTCAAGCAGCAGAGCGTGCGCGATCCGCTGACGGGGCTATACAACCGCCGTCACTTTTTGGAGTACATGCGCGCCTTGCCGGCTGCGGGGCAGCTGTCCGGCGGGGCTTTGTTCCTGCTTGACGTCGACCACTTCAAGAATATCAACGACACCTATGGCCACGCGGCCGGCGACGCGGTGCTGACCACGATCGCGGCGCGCCTGTGCGAGATCCTGCGCGAGACCGACATGATCGTGCGCTGGGGCGGCGAGGAATTCCTGGCCTACCTGCCGACGGCGCCAACCGGCAAATCGGACCTGGACGAGGTGGCCGAACGCATCCTGGCAGGCATTGGCGCGACCGTCGTCGAGCATGGCGGCGCGGCGCTGAGCGTGAACGTGTCGATCGGTTATGCGCCCTTCCCGCTGGCGGTCGGGCAGCAGCAACTGGCGTGGGAACGGGTGGTCAATCTGGTGGACATGGCGCTGTATCTGGCCAAGTCGCATGGGCGTAACCGGGCGTATGGGGTGCGCGGTTTTGCTGATGATCGTCTGGCCAGCATTGATGCGATCGAGCAGAACCTGGAGCATGCCTGGCGTGCGGGACAGGTTGATTTGTCGACCGTGATGGGGCTGGAAGCAAGCAGTCAAAACATGCGTAAACTTGCTTAACCCTCAATTTGAGTTAGTTTGCCAATTGATGTCGCTATCGCACATCATCTCATTGAGCCTGCATTTTTCATGTGCGACGAGGCCCTAGCTGAGCCGGCCGGGACTGATCCTGCAGTCTTGTGCAGGATCAGTCGTGCGGTGATATCGGCTTAGAAGTCGTATTGCACGCCCGCCGATACGACGTCGGCCTCGGCGCCGTTGACCTTGTCCTTGCCATAACGTTCGTATTCGCCGACCAGCGACACGTTCTGGGTCAAGGCATATTGCAGCCCGATCGCGCCGTACAGGCCGGTGTCGTGTTCGTTCCACCGGGCATTCATGAAACCGCCCTTGCGTTCATTATACGAAGCACCCAGCTTGCCGTAGGCCGAGAGTTGGCCATTCAGGGGCAGCGTGTACTTGGCCGCGAGATAGCTGCTGGCGCCCTTGACGTAGGCGTTGGAGTCGCCCAGCGCCGAGGTGACACGATAATCTTCGGCGTCAAAACGCGTATGACCGGCTTCGACAGCCCAGTTCTGGTCGATGTTATAACCGGCGAAGACCTTGCCGCCGGCCTTCCAGTCGTCGATGGTCTGGTTCTTGGCGCCGGAAACACTGGCGCCGATATAGGCGCGCGACAAGGCGCTGCTGTCGGCAACGACGGTTTGAGCTTGTGCGGAACCGATGGCGGCCAGGCTGGCCGCGAGGGTGAAGATCAGTTTGTTCATGATGTCCTCTGTATGTCGTCTGGTTCGCAATTCCTCATGAATTGCGTAATGGAAAGGTAGCACCATTGCCGGGCCGCAATGGCAGCCCATAAGTAAGCGCTTGTAACCGAAAACAGACCTGGCGGTAACTTTCTCACTGCCGGTTTCGATATATCGATACGATGCGTGCCATTGGCTGCCAATCAGTGCCGATAACGCATGATTTTTTCGTTACTTTTGGATACAAATGGGGCTGCCATATCAGTTTTTTACGGATGTGTTCGGTTCCGTAGGCAAAAAAGACCTGCCTTTTGCCAGAGGGCTGGCAGCCGCCGGTCGACGATCGGCTTCGGGGCCGCCATGTTCTCGATCGCCACCACGGCGATCGGGCGGGCGCCAGGATCAGGTTAAACAGGTAGTCGCAGGATCATCTCTCAGACGAGATTGATCTCGACGCCGATATTTCCGCGCGTCGCTTTCGAGTACGGGCAGGTCTGGTGCGCCGCGTCGACCAGCGCGCGCGCCGTCCCGGCTTCCAGCCCTGGCAGGTGCACGTTCAGGCGCGCCTGCAGGAAGTAGGCCCCGTCCGCATTGCACAGGTCCACTTCGGCGTCGACCGCCAGTTCCGCCGGCAGCTTCACGCCCCGTCTGGCCGCCGCGAGCCCGATCGCGCCGATGAAGCAGGCCGACCAGCCGGCCGCGAACAGCTGCTCGGGATTGGTGCCATCGCCTTTCGAACCGGGCGAGGACAGTTGCACGTCCAGCCGGCCGTCATGGCTGCGCGCCGCGCCATCGCGTCCGCCCGAGGTGGTGTGGGTCTTGCCGGTGTAGAGTACTTTTGCATTGGTGTTCATGGTCGATCTCCTTAAATCCATTTGGCGACGTCGAGGATGGCCTGGGCGAATTCCCGGGGCGCTTCCTGCGGCAGGTTGTGGCCGATACCGCCTGCGAGGTGGCGGTGCTCGTACTTCTTCAAGAATTTTTTGGCATAGTTTTTCGGATCCGGATGCGGCGCCCCGTTGGCCTCGCCCTCCATCGTGATGGTCGGCACGGCGATATCGGGCAACTTCGCCAGACGCTGCTCGATCGCTTCATACTGCGGCTCGCTCGGCGCCAGGCCCAGGCGCCAGCGGTAGTTGCTGACCGAGATGGCGACATGGTCCGGATTGTCGAGCGACCTGGCCGAGCGCGCGAAGGTGGCGTCATCGAACTTCCACTGCGGCGAAGCAAGCTCCCAGATCAGGCGCGCGAAGGCGTGGGTGTTTTCGCGATAACCCAGTTCGCCGCGCGGAGTGGCGAAGTAATACTGGTACCACCATTGCAGCTCGGCCTTCGGCGCCAGCGGTTTGACATTGCTTTCCTGGCTGCCGATCAGGTAACCGCTGACCGACACCAGCGCATTGAAGCGCTGCGGCCATAGCGCAGCCAGCGTGGTCGCGATGCGCGCGCCCCAATCGAAGCCGGCGACGATGGCGCGCTCGATCTTCAGTTCGTCCACGAAGGCCACCGCGTCCGCGGTGAAGCTGGCCTGCTGGCCGTTGCGCAGGATGTCCGGCGACAGGAAGCGCGTGCTGCCATAGCCGCGCAGGTGCGGCACGATCACGCGGTGGCCGGCCGCCACCAGGATCGGCACCACGTCGATGAAGGCGTGGATGTCGTAGGGCCAGCCATGGAACAGCACGATCGGCGTACCCTTCCGTGGCCCGGCATCGACATAGCCCACATCGAGCACGCCGGCGCGGAGCTGGCGGATATCGGTGAAGGTGTTGCTGGCCGGGGAAATCGCGCCGCCGGCGCCGGCGCCGGCATTGCCTGGCGCGGCCTGCACCGCCTCGATCAGGCTGGCCTGGCTGGCGACAAGGCCAAGCGCCGCCGTGCCGAGAAAATTTCTGCGTGTCAGATTGGTCATGGTGTTCTCCGTCGTGGATTCAGTAAGTGGTGGGTCAGGTCGCTTCGTTCAGCAAGGCCTGGATCCTGGCTTCGGTTTCCTGGTAGGCGCCTTCGCCGAAATGCGTGTAGACGATGCGGCCGCGCTTGTCGATCAGGTAGACCGCCGGCCAATAGCGGTTGGAGTACGCTTCCCAGGTGGCGTAGCGGTTGTCCTGGGCGACCGGGTAGGCGATGCCGAAGCGCTTGATCGCGGCCTGTACGTTCGATGTCGAGCGTTCGAACGGATACTCGGGGGTATGCACGCCCACCACCACCAGGCCCTGGTCCTTGTACTTCTCGTGCCAGCGCTTCACGTGGGGCAGCGTGCGGATGCAGTTGATGCAGGTGTAGGTCCAGAAATCGACCAGCACCACCTTGCCGCGCAAGCCCTGCATGGACAGCGGCTGTGAATTGAGCCATTTGTCGATGCCAGTGAATTCGGGCGCGGTGTCGACCCTGGCGAAAGGCGCGCCGTGGGCGGTAGCGGCGTTGAAGAAGGTGGCGCCAGCGAGCAGCGTGACGAACAGGTTTTTCATGATGATTCCTTTCACAGCGAGAAGAAGTTGGCGAGGTGGGCGTACAGCAGGACGTCGTACTGGAAATAGATGGCCACGGCGGTGATCAGGATCAGGGCGCCGAACAGCTGTTGCAGGCGGTCGGCATGACGCGCCACGGCGCGGATCCGGGTGCGGACGAATTGCCCGCCGTAGGCGATGACCAGCATCGGGATGCCGGCGCCGATGGCGTACAGCAGCAGCAGTCCGGCCGAGCGGCCCAGGTCCTGGGCCCGGGCCACCAGCACCAGGATCGAGGCCAGCACCGGCCCGGCGCAGGGCGTCCAGACCGCCCCGAGCGACATGCCGAGTAGCAGTCCGCCCAGGTTGCCTGCGCGTTCGCTGCCGCCGGCAGGCATCACGCTGCTCACCAGGGTGCCCAGGCGGTTCATGAGCCAGGCATATGGCGCCTTCCACAGCATCGCCACGCCCAGTACGGCGAGGATGGCCAGGCCCGTGTAACGCAGGGTTTCATGGGCCAGCACCACGTGCTGCGAAGCGCTGGCCAGCAGCATGCCGAGCGCGGCGAAGGCGATCACGAAGCCGGCCACGATGAACAGGGGGCGGATACTGCGCCGGCCTTCGGCGCGGTCGTGCAGGGTGCCGCCCAGGACGATGGGCAGGATCGGGAGCACGCAGGGCGAGGCGATGGTCAGCACGCCGCCGAGCAGGGCAAGTGGTGCGTCGATGAGGTTTGGCATGGCACGGTCCTCCTGTTGGAATGACCGTATTGGACCGCCGTGGCGTATCCGGGATGTGTCGAGAATGGGCTTTATTGCAATCCTGTGTACCCAGCCAGGGGCCAGATACATTGGCATACAAAAGTGCGCTACCTTTACGCTATAAAGACAGCAATGCCACTGCCGCCCGACTACTTTCTACGTGCCGACCATGGAACAACCCGACCATATCCTGATCGTCGACGACGACCTCGAGATCCGCGAACTGCTCGCCGCCTACCTGGAAAAGCAGGGCATGCGCGCCTCGACCGCCGCCAACGGCCGCCAGATGCGCGCACTCCTTGAACAGCACCAGTTCGACCTGGTGATCCTCGACCTGATGCTGCCTGGCGAAGACGGCCTGGCCCTGTGCCGCGACCTGCGCGCCGGCAAATGGCGCACACTGCCGATCCTGATGCTGACCGCGCGCGACGAGGAAACCGACCGCGTGGTCGGGCTCGAGATGGGCGCCGACGACTATCTGACCAAGCCGTTCGCGGTGCGCGAACTGTTCGCCCGCATCCGCTCGGTGCTGCGCCGTGCGCGCATGCTGCCGCCCAATTTCGAGATCAAGGAGCCGGGCCAGTTCCTGGTGTTCGGCGACTGGCGGCTCGATACGGTCGGGCGTCACCTGCTCGATACGCAAGGCACCATGGTGGCCCTGAGCGGCGCCGAGTACCGCCTGCTGCGGGTATTCCTCGACCATCCGCAGCGCGTGCTGTCGCGCGACCAGTTGCTGAACCTGACCCAGGGCCGCGACGCCGACCTGTTCGACCGCTCGATCGACCTGCTGGTGAGCCGCCTGCGCCAGCGCCTGGGCGACGCTCCGCGCGAGCCGCGCTACATCAAGACCCTGCGCAGCGAAGGCTATATTTTCTCGTCCGCGGTCGAAGTGGCGGACGGCCCCGCATGAGCGCCCCCTTCCTGCGCTGGCCGCGCACCCTGTTCATGCGCCTGGCGCTGATCCTGGCGCTCGGCCTGGCGCTGGCGCACGGGATGTCATACATCCTGATCATGAGCGAGCGGCGCGAGGCGACCGTCGGGCTGATGCTCGGCTACCTCGAGCAGGACGTGGCCAGCTCGGTGGCCCTGCTCGACCGCCTGCCCGCCGCCGAGCGCGCCGCCTGGCTGCCGCGGCTCGAGCGCCGCACCTACGGTTTCTCGCTCGGTCCCGGAGACCAGGGCCACTTGCCCGATACCGACCATGCGCGCCGCATCGCCGACGCCTTCATGGACGCCATCGGCAAGCAGTACAAGGTCACCGCCTACTCGGTGCCCGGCTATCCGAACCGGGTGCAGGCGCACGTGATCCTGAGCGACGGCGCGCAGCTGGTGATCGACATGCGGCCGGCCGGCCTGCCGGTATCGAACTGGCTGCCGGCGGTGCTGTTCGGCCAGCTGGTGCTGCTGGCGGCCGTCACCTGGGTCGGCGTGCGGCTGGCGACCCGTCCACTGGCGCGGCTGGCCGATGCGGCCGATCGCCTGGGACCCGATCTCAAGGCCGACCTGCTGCCAGAATCAGGCCCGCAGGAAGTCGCGCGCGCCGCGCGCGCCTTCAATGCGATGCAGGCGCGCATCGCCGGCTACATGACGGAGCGCACCCAGATCCTGGCCGCGATCTCGCACGACCTGCAAACGCCGATCACCCGCATGCGCATGCGCGCCGACATGCTTGAGGACAGCGTCCAGCGCGACAAGATGAACCGCGACCTGCTCGAGATGGAAGCGCTGGTCAAGGATGGCGTGGCCTATGCACGCACCCTGCACGGCACCCTGGAGGCACCATGCCGCATCGACGCCGATGCGATGCTGGGCAGCCTGGTCGGCGACTACCAGGATGCCGGACGCGCCGTTACCCTGCACGGCAAGGCTGCGGCATCCATCGAAACCCGCCCGCATGCCTTGCGGCGCATCCTCGGCAACCTGGTCGATAATGGCCTCAAGTATGCGGGCCAGGTAGAGGTGTTGGTCGATCCGCCCGCCGCGGGCGAGCTGGTGATCCGGGTGCGCGATTTCGGACCTGGCATTCCCGAGGACGAGCTGGAAAAGGTGTTCGAGCCCTTCTACCGCCTGGAAGCCTCGCGCAACCGCGACACCGGCGGCACGGGGCTCGGCCTGGCCATTGCGCGCCAGCTGGCGACGACCATGAACGGCGTGCTGGAGCTGGGCAATCATCCGGGCGGTGGGCTGGAGGCGCGCTTGCGCATCCGTGACCTGGGTCAGGCTTCGTCGTATCCCTAGGGAAGCACTGATTTATTCTGGCGGGAGAGAATCGGTCACGAAAAATGTGCCCGGCAAGGCGCAAACCGCAGCGATACCCGTGGTATCGCGAGGATTTGCAACGCTGCAGGGTGCATTTTCTCGTGGCCGATTCCCCGCCATGAATAAATCAGTGCTTCCCTAGAGTGCGCCTGAGGCATTCCCGCGCGCCAGCGGCACCACCAGGCCTACCTTGGTGCCGCGACCGGCGCTGCTGTCGATCTGCAGCTGGCCGGCGATGCGCGCCGCGCGCTCGCGCATCCCGACCAGGCCCCAGTGGCCATCGCGCCTGCCCGCCCGCAGTACTGCATCCTCGATGCCACATCCGTCATCGATGACTTCCAGCGCCAGCTGACGCCCACCGTAGGTCAGGCGCACCTCGATCCGGGTGGCGCCGGCATGGCGAAACGCGTTGCGTACTGCCTCGCGGGCGATCTCCGCGATGTCCTCGTCCATCGCCGGTCCCAGGCAAGCGGCCTCGCCGTTCACTTCCAGGCCGGCCGCAATCCCGGGATGGCTCGCCTGCAGCTCGCGCAAGGCATCCTTGATGCCACGCTCCAGCATGGCGCCATCGGCCATGCGCAGGTCCTGGAGCTGGTCGCGGCCCTCGGCGATGGCCTGGTCGGTGTCGTTCAGTACCTGTTCGAGCTTGCCGCGGGTCGCGTCCCCGGCAGGCAGGGTGCGCACCACGGTATCCAGGCGCAGGGTCAAGGCCTGCACCGTCTGCAGGAAGGTGTCGTGCAGGGTGCGCGCAATGCGTTCGCGCTCCGCGATGCGCACCTGAAGGCGTTCGGCAAGGCGCCCGGTCAGATAGCGCACGCGGTAGCGATACAGGCTGTAGCCGAGCGCCGCGATGCCCAGCGCGCACAGTGCCAAAAAGAGACGGCTTTCGACCAGCGTCGGCGCGATTCGAAGGCCCAGGGTCGCGGTGTTGGCGCTGGCGACGCCGTCCTCGTTGCTGGCGCGGACCTGGAAACGGTAGGCGCCCGGCGCCACATTGGTATAGAAGGCCGAACGCCGATTGCCCGCGTCCTGCCAGTCGCGATCGACGCCGTCGAGACGATACTGGAAGCGCAGGCCATCCGGCCGGCGCAGCGCCGGCGCGGTGAAGTCAATGCTGAATTCCTTGGAACCGGTTGGCAGCAACAAGCTCCCGGCCACGGGCGCCGCCAGCGTCACCTCGCCCGCCTGGGCGCCAAGGATCGCAACGCGGGGCGCATGCGCGTTGCGCGGCAAGGCCGCGCCATCGATGCTGACCACACCGCCCGTCGCCGCCAGCCAGATACGCCCCTGGCCATCAGCCATTGCGCTGGGCAGGCGCGTATCGATCACCGCGGTGCCGGGATAACCTTCCTGCGCGCCGAACAGCCGATAGCGCAAGGGCTGGCCGGGATCGGCCACGCTGCGCTGCCAGTCCGCAGCGCGCACCAGCACCGCGCCGGCCGCGCCATTGAGCCAACGGTCGCCCTCCGGCGTGATATGCATGCCGGTGACGTTGCGCAGCACCTCCGGCTCCGCTGCGCGCAGCAGATGCACCCGGCCGTTCTTCAGTATGCCCATGCCGCGTTCACCGCTGATGGCCACGCCATCCTCGGTGAAGATGCTTGAAGCCAGGCCGACCGCCGAGGCATCGAAGACCTGGTTCCGGCCTTTGTCGTACAGGACCAGTTCGCCGCCGCCCAGGCCGAGCCAGAGCTGGCCCGGCCCCCCGACTGCCGAAACGAAGATCTTGTCCGGCAAATTGAAGGCTGCGCGCGGCAGCCATTTTCCGTCCACCAGTCCCATCAGGCCGGTCTCGGGCGACGCGATCCACAGCACCTCGCCATCGTCGCGAATCCCGATCAGGCGCAGGTCGACCGCTGTGCCGTCACGTGCCGGCGGCAGCGGGATGTGCCGGGTCTGGCCGCGCCCGCGCACCTCGATCGTCCGCTTGCCGCCCAGGAGCAGCGCGCCATGGCGGTCGCTGGCGACCACGGTCACGCCGGACGCGCGCTCGCGCTGCGGTTCCCGGCCCGGCGCCAGCCGCCACAGGGCCCCGCTGCGGGCATCGGCCGCCCACACCACCTGGTCCGCATCGCGCGCCAGGCTGTAGTTGCCGCCCGCCCCAGGCAGCGGCGAGCGCATGACGCGATGCTCGCTGAAGCGGTCCAGGCCGAGCTGGGTCGCGACCCAGAGATTACCTTCGAGGTCTTCCAGCAGGTAATCGGGATCGTCGCCCGACAGCTTCGCCCTGGGGATCCATTCACCCGCGCCGTCCAGTGCGTCCATGCTGTTTGCGAGAACCTCGCCCGCGCCGTAGCGCAGCCGCAATCCTTGGGCGTCATCGATTGTCCATAAGGTGCCATCGCGGTCGAACAGGGACGCGGTGCGCTCCTCACGCTGGTTGAACCAGGCCGGGCGCGGCCTGGCGCGTCCATCCGGGGCGCCGGGCAGCAGCGACAAGCGCCCATGCTGGACGGCCCATAGACGACCGTCCGGCGACATGATCAGGCGCCCGCCGCCAGTGGCGACCCGCACAAAGCGCAGGCGCTGGCGATCCAGCCGCCATACCGCGCTGGCGTCCGCCACCCACAGCTGCCCGTACTGGTCGACCAGCATGCCGCGTGGACCAGCGGTGTCGGGCGCGCCATCGAACCCGATCTGGCGCCACGCCTTGCCGTCGAAACGGTGTACGCCCGCAGCCGATGCGGCCCAGATGCTGCCGTCCTGGTCGATGAGCGAGATATTCGTGATATAGGGAGGGCCGTCGATTTCAGGCAGATCGTCCAGGCGACCATCCGGGTGCAGCACCGACAGCCCATTGCCGACGTAGGAGATCAGCAGCTTGCCGTCCTGCTCCGCACGCAGGCTGACGATTTGCTGCCGCGTCGGCAGGCCGCGGCGCGGCAGTGCGACGCGCTCGAAGCGGTTGCCATCGAAGCGGCGCAGGCCATCGAGTGTGCCGAGCCACAGCCAGCCATCGGGGGTTTGCGCCATCGAGGTCACTTGCAGCGGCGCGCCTTCGAGCGCCGTCCAGCGCGCGTGGTGGATATTGGCCAGGCCGACGGCGGGATCGAGCGCCAGCGCATGCGGGGCGATCGACAGCAGGCACAGGGCTGCCATTGCCTTCAGCAGGCAAGGCGGAAACGCTTGAAACATGACGGCGACATCGTGGAGTGGACAGCAAGACGATCCATTCTACATGCGTATCAGCGACCTGGCTCAGGCCTGATCCGGCTCTGGCGGCAGCGGTACCACCAGGCACACCGTGGCGCCGCTGCCGGCGGCGCTGGCGACGCTCAGCCGGCCCCCGATGCGCGCCGCGCGTTCGCGCATGCCGACCAGTCCCCAATGCCCCTGGCGCCCGGGACAGCCAAGTCCCTCGACGCCGGCCACGATGCCAGAATAAGTTTCCTGCAGCTTGCGCAGCGCGTCGCCAAGGATGCGTTCCAGGCCGGCGCTGTCGCGCATGCGCAGTTCGCGCAGCTGGTCGCGGCCTTCGGCGATCGCCTGGTCGGTATTGTCCGGCACCTGTTCCAGCTTGCCGCGGGTGGGATCTTCCGCCGGCAGCGTGCGCGCCACCAGGGCGTCACGATCGCGACCCATGTCGACGGCCAGCAGCGCCAGCACGCCAGGGCCGGCGACATGACAAGGCGGTCATGGCTGCAAAAGACCGCGCCGGGCAGATGGCGCAGATCGAGCGCTACCTGGCGACGGAAGCTGCCAAGCGCATCTATCTGCAGCCGGGCAACCGGGCACGCCATTCCAGCAACGTCCTTGGCTGGATCGAGACGACCGTCGTCCCAAACAAATAAGCCAACGACATTTCATCGACACCGCTGCCGCATAGTGCAGGCACGCATCCAGCAACCACCAACAGGACTCTCCATGAAACCCCTCTTTCTCTTTACCACCCTTATCGTCACCTCTACCCTGGCCAGCGCGCAGCAGGCGCCGCGCTGGGGGCTGGGCGTCGGCGCCGCCGTCTCTGATTCCGTGTACGCCGGCGAAGGCACGCGCGTCACGCCCTTCCCGCTCGTGTCCTACCAGGGCGAGCGCTTCTACTGGCGCGGCATTAGCGGCGGCGCCCACCTGGTCAAGCGCGGCGGCTTCTCGCTCGACGCCACCCTGTCGGCCCGTTTCGACGGCATCGACAAGGACGATTTCGGCGTGCCTGAACTGGCCGAGCGCGGCATCGACCGCGCGCTGCTGGAAGACCGCGACGACGCCTTCGACCTTGGCCTGGCCGGCAGCTGGAGCGGCGCGATGGGCCAGCTCGACCTGGGCGTCAAGGGCGATGTCACCAGCACCAGCAAGGGCCATGAAGTCAACCTGAGCTTCTCGTATCCTGTCCAGTGGGGCGCTACGCGGATCGCGCCGAATATCGGCGTTGCGCACTTGTCGAAGAAGCTGGCCAACTACTATTACGGCACCCTGCCTGAAGAAGTCGCGCGCAGCGTCGCCAACTACCAGCCGGGCAGCGCGGCGGTCGCCCGCATCGGCATCGACGTGATGCGCCCGTTCGCCGGCAACTGGGTTTTCATCGGCAATGTCGCCTACCGCAAGCTGCCGACCAAGCTCTCCGACAGCCCGCTGGTGGAGAAGGACAAGGATGGTTCGGTGTCGGCCTTCATTGGCTTGAGCCGCGGCTTCTGAGCGCTGTAATGCGGACGTGCGATACTCGTCCGGCCCTTTCAACCGACCTTGTCGCGGCCACATGACCAAGCAGCCCCTGAGCATACTCATCATCGAAGACAATGCCGGCCTGGCCGCGAACATCTACGACTACCTGGAGGCCTGCGGCCACCATCCCGACGCTGCGCCGGACGGCGAATCGGGACTCGGGCTGCTGGCCATCAACCGCTACGACGCCGTGGTGCTCGACTGGATGATGCCGCGCATGGATGGCATGACCATGCTGGAACGCCTGCGCCAGGAGCGAAAATCGCGGATACCGGTGATCGTGCTGACCGCGAAGGACCAGCTCGAGCACAAGCTGCACGGCTTCCTGACCGGGGCCGACGACTATGTGGTCAAGCCGGTGGCGCTGGCCGAGCTGGAGATGCGCCTGCGGGTGCTGGTGCAGCGCACGCGCGCTGACGTCGCCGCATCGCAGGTGCTCGAAGTGGCCGACCTGCGCTTCGACCTCGGCACGCTTGAAGTGAGTCGCGCCGGCAAGCCGCTTCCGATGACGCCGGTGCGGCGCCAGCTGCTGGAACTGTTGATGCGCCGCTCTCCCGGCCTGGTGCGGCGAGAAGAACTGGAAACCCTGATCTGGAAGGATGACGTGCCCGACAACGATGTCCTGCGCTCGCACATGCACATGCTGCGCAAGGCGGTCGATGGCGATGCGCCGCGCAAGCTGCTCAAGACCATTGCCGGCAGCGGCTACCGACTGGGCTTGCCAGATGAGTGAACGCGGCCTGTCGCGCATGTCCAGCCTGCAGCGCAAGATCAGCGCGGTATTCGTCCTGTTTGGCCTGCTCATGGCGCTCGGGCTGGCCCTCCAGGGTCAGCTGAGCCAGAACCTGATCGTGCACCCGCTGTGGGAAGAACTCCTCAGGTCGAGCACCGCCCAGTATGTCGCGGACGGCAAACTGGCGCCGGCCGCGCAACTGCCGGCAACCGGCCGGATCCGCGCCTGGCGCGTGGGTGACGCCGCGCTGCCGCCTGATATGCCCACCTATTTCGCCAGGCTGCGCCCCGCTTACTACGACGAGCAGGCGATGGACAGCTACGAGTCGGAGCGCAGCCATGCGGTGCTGGTCACGCTGCTCGCAAACGGCGAGCGTATCGTGATGGCGGTCGATATCACCGAGCTCGAGGATTACCAGAACCGCCTGGGGCTGATCAGCGTGCTGATCGCGGTCCTGAGCGGCGCGATGATCGCCGGCTCGATCGCCTGGGTCTACCGCAGCCTGCGCCGGCCGATCGGGGTGCTGGCGCAGCGGATGGAAGAACTCGATCCCGAGCAGCCGTCGCAGCGCCTGGCGACCGACTTCGCGCTGAGCGAATTGCACGACATCGCCGTCATCGTGAACGGCCACCTGGAACGGGTCGAGCGCTTCATCGAACGCGAGCGCAGCCTGCTCGACCAGGCCAGCCACGAGTTCCGCACGCCGATCGCTGTCATTGCCGGCGCGGTCGATGTATTGAGGCTGCACGAACTGCCGCCGGCCGCCGGCGCGCCGCTGGCGCGGATCGAGTCGACGGTCGAGAACCTTACCGAGATCATGGCGGCGCTGCTGTTCCTGTCGCGCGAGGATGGCAAGGCGCCGCTGGAAACCACGCGCCTCGATTCGCTGGTGATGACGCTGATCGACGACCACCAGCATCTACTCGACGGCAAGCACGCGCACTTCGTGGTCGACGCGCTGGAACCGCTGACGGTGAACAGCCCGGAAGCGATCGTGCGCATCGTGGTGGGCAACCTGCTGCGCAATGCGGCCGAGAACAGCTATCAGGGATCGATCCGGATTCGGCTGGCCGGGGGACGCCTTAGCATCCAGGACAGTGGCGAAGGGTTCGATACGGTCGCCGCGGCGCGACGCTATACGCAGGCGCTGCGCAATTCGGCCAAGCAGGGAGGCGGCCAGGGACTCGGGCTGTTCCTGACGCGCAGGGTGTGCGAGCGCTTCGGGTGGACCTTGAAGGTGTCGTCGAACCCGGCGCATGGCACCCTGGCCGAGATGATATTCGTCGACGAGCAGCCCGTCGCTCCTGCTACCAGCTGAAACGTCACTCCCGCGCAGGCGCACTAGCGTCCGGAATATTTACTGCAAAGCGAGCACCGTCATTCCCGCGCAGGCGCACTAGCGTCCGGAATATTTACTGCAAAGCGAGCACCGTCATTCCCGCGCAGGCGGGAATCCAAGTGAAGTCACAGAATCTTCATGCTCTCGCGTGGCCCCGGCTTTTATCGGAGGTCGATTTTTGAGCCGCTGGCCTGCTGCACTTGGGTACCCGCCTGCGCGGGTACGACGTCCAAGACATTCGCGGTGAATATGGCGACGGTGACGACGTTCAGTCGTCTTTCTCGATCTCGTCGGCTTTTTCCTGGATCTTCTCGCCGGCGCGTTCCACCGACTTGCCGACTTCCTCGGTGGCCCGATCCAGGCCGCGGCTGGCTTCCTCGGTTGCGTCCTTGACCTTGTCGTGGGCCTCGGCGACGGCGTCGTCGACCCGGGCCAGCTCGTCCTGCACCGAGTTGGTCACCTTGCTGCTGGCCTCATCGAGCGCCTTGCCGAAGCGCTCGGCCGGGCCGGCGCCGTCTTCGTCGCGGCTGCAGCCGGCCAACGCCACCAGCATCAGCGGCACCAGCAGCGCCTTGACCATGCTTGCTTTCATTCCTCACTCCTTGCGGTTTACTCAACGCTTTGCATGATACATCGGGCGTCCCAAGGTGGATATCCTTACAGCGTCAGCCGCCGCGCTTGGGATCGGCCAGCGGATGGCTGCGCCGGCGCCGTTCCTCGCGCGTGCAGGCGGCAGCGGCGGCATTGAGCGCGTCCTGCACCTTGCGCAGCTGCTGCTCGCTGGCGCGTGTCTTGCGCAGGGCGATCAGCTCGTCCTGCGCGTCCTTCGGCTTGCATTCCTTGGCCAGCGCGATGGCCGACTCCATGCGGCGCTCGATGCGCGCCGCGGTCGGCTTGGTCAGCATCCAGGCCAGCCACAGGATGCCGAGCACGATCAGCCACCAGCGCAGGCGGATCGGCTTGCGTACCGGAGCGGCCGGCTGCGGTGGAGGGCTTGGGCGGACGGGTGGCGGTGCGGGCGGCCTTGGTGGCACCGGAGGCGCTGGCCGTGGGGCCGGCGTCGGGGCTGGCGCGCTAGGTGCTGGCGGCGCGACCGACACCGGCTCCGGTCGTTTCACCAGGCTCGGCGCCGGCGCCGGCGCCGGCGGCACAATGGCCGCCGCAACGGTACGCTGCGCCGTGCCGCACCACGGGCAAAAATCGACCCGGCGCGGAAACGCGCGTCCGCAGCCGGTGTTCACGCAACGATGGCTTGCAGGGGCTTGCTCCATACCCATCCTCAGCTTGGATCCGGCACGCCGTCGTCCGGGTCAAGAATGCCTTCATCCCGCCGTCCGCCCAGCACCGCGGCCAATTCCGGCAGCTCGCCTACCGTGCTCCACTTGCCGATCTTCGGATGCCAGCGCATGTCCCAGGCACGGGTCGCGTGGTCGATCTCGCCGCGCGCGGCCTGCTGCGCGATCTCGTCGACTGTGAACGGCCCGTGCTGGGCGCCGCCGACGAACAGCTTGAAACGCGGCGCCGTGGTCGGCAACGGTGGCGGCGCGACCACCGCAGCACGCGGCGCCAGCGCCTGCCTGGCGGCTTCCTCGTCCGCCAGCAGTTCGGGCAGGATCACGCGCTTGTCGACCGCGCGTTCGACTTCCCAGCTGTAGGCGTCCTGGCTGGAACCGGGCACCACCTCGGTCCAGCGCTCGAGTTGGCCCAGCAAGGCCTCGATCCGCGCCGGCTGCAGGCTTGGCTCGGCTGCCTGCGCGCGCCGGATCCAGCTGTCGTACAGGCGCCGCGCCGTGATGTTCGGCAGCGATGGCGACGGCAGCTGGGCGCCGGTCTCGTCGACCTCCAGCCGCGGTTCGTACACCCGCAACTGGTAATGCCGCATCAACGCCGCCAGCAGCACCAGCCGCTGTGGGCCGAGCCCGGCCAGGCGGGCCTGGACCGCCGCGATCACTCCCTCGCGGTAGTACGGCGGCAAACCATTGGAGCGGATCGCGAACTCATTGCCGATCTGGAGCCATTCGCCGGAGCCCGGCTCGACCTCGAACAGGTACTGGCCGCGCGGCTGGAACGCCGCCTCGCGGTCGCCCAATTCCGGTTTGCGGCGGATGACGCCCAGCGCGATCGCCTGCAGATACCACTCGTAGTCGTCAGCCAGCCGTCCCAGCTCGTCCATCGAGGGTGAGATCGGATGGCGAAAACGGGTGGCGTCGAAATGCAGGTGGGTCGGGATCTTCGGGTTCTCGATCTGGTACGAGGCGCGCCAGGTCGGCAGGCCGCGCAACACCGTCATCGGGTAGCCGGACAACTCGATATAGCACACCGCCCTGCCGCTCACGCCGGTGTTGACGATCGAGACCAGCTCGCCATGGAAGTACCCGGTGGGCACGGCGGCGCGAATCTCGGTTTCCATGCGGCGCCATGCGATCGGGTCACCCACGCCGATGAAGCACTTGAACTGATCGGCGTTCGGCGTGAACTCGGCCGAGAAGCGCGCATTCACCCATGGCATGGCGCTGCGGATCCATTCGGCGAAGATGCGCTGGCGTTCCTGGGGCGACAGGTTTGAGAGCCGTTCGAGCAGCGGATCGACGGGCTCCTCGCGCTCCAGTCCCTGGTTCGACAACTGCAGCTGCGCGCGCCGGAACAGTTTCAGTAACAGCTCGGCGCGCAAGCGCTCGTCGCCCAGTTGCGGGAACAGCCGCGCCGAGCCGCCGAATTCGAGCAGCACTTCTTCGCTCCAGATACTGGTGTCGCCCGTCAGGCGCACCGGCGCCGGCGCCGTATCAAGACCGAGCTTGATCGTGGTCGCATGTTCCTGGCGCGCGTCGGCGCGTAATTGGCCAATCCGCTGGTCGACGGCGCCCAGCATCGCCTGCACCGCGCGCCGGCCTTCCTGGAATTCGCCCGCGATGCCACTCCACTGGGCCTGGCCCTGTTCATCGGTCGATTGCGGGTCGCCCAGCCAGCTGGAGGCCGCGCGCATCACCTCGATCGACTGCCCGGCCGCCACCGACAGCAGGTGGAAGCGCAGGTAATCGGCCAGGTCGCGCCTGAGGTGGCCCATGACTTCACGCGCCTGCGGCTCCTTGCCGAACAGGCGGCCGGCCGCCTGGCCCAGGTTGTTCAGCGACTCCTCCACCTGGCGCGTGCGCAGCGCATCACGGATGTCGCGATAGCGGCGGCCATTGCGTTCGGCGTGGACCAGGTCGCGCTGCAGCAGGCGCGCCTTGACTTGCTCGAGCAGCGACAGCACGAATTCCAGCCCACCCTGGCGGCGGTCGTCGAGCAAGGCATACAGGCGCTCGCGCACCCCGCCCTTCAGGCGTTTCAATAGCTCGCCGGTGTGGCGCTTGATACGGTCTTCGCTGGTTTCGGCGGTGGCGCCGGCTTCGCGGATCGCATCGCGTTCGAGCTGAGGCAGTAGCTCGGACACCTTCTCGCGCCACAGCTTGACGTCGTAGGACGCCATGATGCGGTCGATCTCGAGCTGCACCCGGCTCTCCACCCGCTCGAGCAGCGAACGGCCGTCGCGGTCCAGCAGCAGCGCATTCGTCAATGCATACTCGGTGAACGGCGTCACGTCCACAGCCCCCTTGCGCAGGTCGGGGAATTCATCGAACGGACGCTCGGCCATCTCCATCTGATCGCGCATGAAGGCGTCGCGCTCGGCGTCACCCGCGCGCCTTGCGGCCACGCCATCGCTGCCCGCCAGGCCAAAGAAGGCCTTCACCATCAGCCCTGCCAGCTCATACGCGCGGATATCCTCATGCAGGCTTTGCTGGGTGTCGAGCACCGACTGGCCGAAGCTCGAATACACCTTCGAGTACGAGAGCCGCATGTCGCCGAAGCGCGCCTCGGGCACCCGCGGGTTGTACGGTCCCAGCTTGTGCTGTTGCTGGTTGACCGCCACCGAGCGCTTGCGGTTGGCAAAGTCGGCCGAGGCGAAATCTTCGAACAGGGTGTCGGCCACCATCTGGTAGACGTCCTTGACGTCGAGCGTGGCCTTGTTGGCCAGGTTGGCGGTGTCGACGAAATAGACATCGTCGAACGGCGCGCCGCGCCCGGCGATGCTGTCCGGGTCGGCCCACGCCACATTCGCGTTCATGTCGCGCATGGCCGTCTCGAGTTCCATCAGGGTGGCGTAGGCATTGGCCTCGGTGCGCTCCTTGTTGGCCTTGGCGAAGCCGGACGGCATCAACAGCACCAGGTCGACCTGGCTGTCGGATACTTCCTGGCGCGCGATGGCCTTCGACAGCCAGCCCAGGTCGAGCACGCTGCCGGCGCCGGTGCCGCCGGCAGCCGACGCGATGACGACGATCCTGAATTTCGAGGTATCGACCTGCAGCCCCAGGCGCTGGTAGTTCTCCTTGCGCTCGATGCCGGCATTGCTGCTCAGGTAGTTGAGCGCGCCCTTGATGCGGCCGCGCAGCTTCGGGTATTTGTCGAACAGATAGAGCCGCGCCAGCGCGCGGATCTGGCCGGCGCCTTTGGACGGATCGATGCCGAGCGAGCGCAGCTTTTTTGGCCGCAGCGGCATCCAGCTCTCGATCAGCGGAAACCGCGCCAGGCTGTCGTCCGACTCGTGGTATTGCGGCAGGTCGAGCGGCTCGACCAGGCGCTCTTCTTCGCTAAGTCGCACCAGTTCATACCAGGGATCGGTGCGCTGCGATTTACCCTCGTCGATGACGGCATTGTTATCGAGGTCGAAATGCAGGAAGCGCGCCACCGGGAAGTCGGCGATCGATTCGACCCGGGTCGGGTGACGCCGGTTCCAGACCGCCGACAGGATGCGGCGCCGGATGCGCATCATGACTTCCATGCCGGTGCCGCCGGCGCCGATGAACAAGGTCGGGCGCAGGTCGACCTTGAGTTCGGCCGGACGGGCGTTGACGCTCGATGGGTTCGGGAATTCTGCCATGGTGTGAGACTCCCTTGTTAACGTCGGCCGATGAACAGCGAAGCTACCAGCGCCACCACACCCACCACCACCAGCGGGCCGGTGACGGCAAAGGTCAGGAAGCGGCTGGCGTTGATGATGGCCAGCACCGCCGCCGCCGACAGGAAACCGAGGCCGACGAACAGCAGCCAGCCCGCATTGCCGGCCGACGAAGGCGCCACCCGCTTGCGCACCAGGTGGTGCACATAGGCGCCGCGCACGAAGAAGTAGACGCTGATCAGGATCAGGAACACGATGCCGCCGATCGCCAGGTCGCGGTCCGAGGTATCCGCCACCGGCAGGGTGTGCGGATCGACCGGCATCACCTCCACCGGGCGGCTCGCGGTATCGGGCAGCGTGCGGGGCAGGCTGTCCTGGGGCGAGGCCGATTCTTCCGGCAGCTTGAAGCCGGGATCGGCGGGCGATGGGGCGTCGCTCGGTGGCAGAACTGGTGGCTGGGTTGCCTGCATGGTTTCTTCCTTTCTTGTCATGGGCGGCCGAGCCGCACTTGCGCGCCTTCGCGCACGTCGAACAGGCGGTGGCCGAACAGCGTGGTCTTGAGTTGTGCGACTTGCTCGCCATGGCGGTCATACACCGGCTGGCTGGTGCCGGGACGGCCGCGCAAGGTGCGCGCTTCTTCGTCCACCAGTACCTGGGCCGTGCGCGGACGCGCCCAGGCCCAGGCCGCGGCGGCCAGCGCCGCCAGCAGCGCCAGCAAGCCGACCACCAGCGCCAGCAGCGGTCCCATGCCGTAATGGACACGCACCTGGACCGGCAGCACCGCCGTCGAGGCCTGCACCCGCGCCGGCGGTATAAAAATGTCGGGCAGCGGATCGCCCGGGAACAGCGCCGCCATGCGCTGGCGGAAGGCCTGCGACAGTTCCAGCTTCTGGTCGGCCAGGTGCAGCTCGATCCGGCCCGGCAGCACGTAGGCCGAACCGGCCGACTTGAGCGCGGCCAGCGACCATTGGTCGGGGATCTGCGCCACCGGCAAGGCCATGCTGGAACCGAGCGGCGCCGGCTTGCCCGGCGCCAGCGCGCGCACCTGCGCCGCATCGAGCTCGATCGCCCGGCTCTCGCCGGCCAGCATCGAACGCGCGCTCAGGGTGGCTGAGCTGATCGTGTACGGATACATCGTGTTTTCCAGGTTCCACTCGATGCGCGCCGAAGGCTGGCGCGCGTCGGGCGCCACGTCGGCGCGCAGCACGCCATCGGCCTGGCTGGCGAACGACACGCCGGGCGCATTGACGACGCGGCGCGGCGCCAGCCGCACCGTGTCGCGGTCCAGCGGTTTCAGGCGCGCCGGCGGTTCGGTGATCACCTGGGCGATGCGGCCAGTGGCCAGCAGCGCGTCGAGCGCCGCAGCACCTTCGGCGCCGACCGCGAAGGCATACACCATCAGCCCGTTCGCCTTGTAATGCTTGCCCTGGACCGGCATGCGCAGCGGGAAAGCCAACGCCTTGACGATCGTATCGCCGCCGTGGATCAACGCATAGAACTCGCGGTTGCGGGTGGCGGTCGCCTGGTCGTTGTTGGGGCTGTTGCGGTTATTGGTCACCAGCCAGACGATGCCGGGTTTGCCTTGCAAGACCTGACCGGTCGCGGCGCGCACCGCTTCGCCCAGGTCGGTATCGGCCAGCGCCGCGCCGCCCGGCTTGCGCGCGGTATCGAGATTGGCGATGGCCTGGGCCACGCGGGCGCGTACCGGCTCCTCGCCGGCCTTGAACGACAGCAGCGCGCGTGGCGACGGCGCGCCAGGCAGGGATTGATTGAAGCTCGCCAGCACCAGCGCCTCGCCCGGCCGCACGACGGTTCCGGCCAGCGCCGCCACCAGCGGCTTGAAGGGGGACTTGGGATCGCTGTAGAACGGCTCCATCCAGCCCGAGTTCTGCACCAGGAGCACATGCGGCACCGCGTGGGCGCACAGCGACGTGCCGGCCAGCACGGCTGCTACCAGTGGGTGCGCAATCGCCTTCATGATGCCAACTCGTCCAGGCGCCAGCCGCGCATCTGGTTCCAGTCCGGGTGGTGCAGCCACAGGCAACCGCCCGCCACGATCGGCACGCATTCGAGCGGCCGCGCCAGGCGCGCGATCTCGTCGAGGATCACGTTGCGGCGTCCGATCCATTCGACGGTGGTGCGCGGGATGACGCGATCGCCAAGCGCTTCCTCGGCGCGGAAGTTGGCCTTGTGGAGGCGCAGCACCAGGCCGCTCGGCTGGCTGCGGTTGTTATTGAAGCTGCGCAGCAGAGGCAATACGAGCGTGTCGTCATGATGCGGGTCTTCGACATGCTCGTTCGACCACGGATCGTCCAGCACCGGGTGGCCGCGCCGGAACAGGAAGTTGGCGAAGCCCAGGCGCGCGCCATCGATCGCCATCCGTGCCGGCAAATGGTCGATGCCGGCGCCAAGTTCAAGGTAGGAATAACCGTGACCATCGTGACCGATCTGCCACAGGCGGCCATCGCGGCTTTGGGTCGGCCCGCCGAATTCCAGGCGCGGCTGCCAGTGCAGCGGCCAGGGCGTGAACAGCGGCGCCTCGCCCGGTCGCCATGCCAGCTGCCCTTGCGCGTGCAGCCAGAACAGGCGTCCGTCGTAGCCGAGTGGCCGGCTCCAGCCAGAAGACGGGGCGTCAGGACATGCATATTGCTGCACCTCATGCAGGTCCAGTCGCAGGCTCCACAGGCGCACGCCGTCGCTGCCGCCGGCGAGGCAGGCCAGGTGGCGCCGCATCAGGCCCGGCGCCGCGACAACCGGGGCGGCCAAGACGGTCTCGGTGCGATAGGTTTCGCTGACCGGGTCGATCCACAGCCGCTGCAGGCCATCGACACCCGGCACCAGCCCGGCCTCGCCGCGGCGCGGCTCTGGCGCCGGAACCCAGGCGTGACTGGATGCGGTGAACACCAGGCTGGCGGCGCCTGCCTCGGGGGTCAGCACATGCCAGCTGCCGGCCAGCGGATCCCAGTACTGCAGCACGCCGCGGGTGTGCGCCAGCGCCAGCAGGCGTTCGCCGGGAAAGCCGAAACCGGCGGCGGCGAACACCGAACAGGCATTCGGCGGCGCCGGCATGGTCAGGTCGCAGCGCCCCGGTGTCGGCGCGGCGGGCCGCTCTTCGAGGCTGTCGCCAAGCGGCAGCGAGGTAACCGGCAAGCCATGCGGCACATGGCGCGGCAGGGCTTCGTCGCCGCCCGGGCCCCACCAGCCGCGCGCCCTGGCCGGCGCACCGGACAGCCGCAGCAGCGGGCGCCCGCAGCGCGGGCAGTACGCAAAACCTTCGGGATAGATCGGCGCGCAGCCGCAATCGAGGGGCAGCGAGGCGCCCAGCACGTGGGCGACGTCAGGCAGGCGCTGGCGCGCGCGCCCGTGCCAGTCGACCGGGCCCAGGCCCTCGCTGGCGAGCAGCGAGAATTCGCCGCTATTGTCGTCCTCGTGCCAGATGCTGGCAGGAGTTTCCCATCGATGCGCCATTACTGCCTTTCGCTCTGCCATATGATTTGCCGAAATACGCCTCGCAAGCCGCGCCCTTGTCTTTGCTATTGCTCAAATGATAGCTCCGCAGACCGGCGCGCGGCGCGCCGTTCATGAGGTAGCGTGGTGCGATGCCGGACGGATCAATAAGTGCGCCGAAAGCGGCCTCTAGCCATGCCTGCACGGGGAACTTTTGGCAGACCTACGTATAATGGCCGCCTGCCCTTCCACCATCCGTGACGTTGCCCCATGACCGCTGCCGATCTCTCCGCCGACCTCCCTGCGCATGCCGTCGATGCCGCCACCAGGCATCTGCATGCCGTGCTGACGATCGCGCTCGAACACGGGCCTGCGCAGAAAGCGCTGGTGGTGTACGACACCCGCACCGGGCTGGCGCGCGCGCTGCTGGCGGCCTATCGCGCCAACCTGCCGGATGCGCAGTTCATCGACTTCGACGCCGTGGCGCCGGAAGCGGTGCTGGCGGCCTTCGGCACCATGCAGGCGGGCGAACTGGTGGTGCTGCTGCAATCGTCGAACTTCCGTCTCGACGGCTTTCGCATGCGGGTCGAGCTGTTCAAGCGCGATCTGAAGGTGATCGAGCACGTGCACCTGTCGCGCATGGCCGGCATCCAGGGCGAACACTATATCGAGGCGCTGGCCTACGACCCGGCCTATTTCCGCGGCACCGGGCGCGCGCTCAAGGAGCGCATCGACCGCGCGCCGCACGGCCGCGTGGTCGGTGGCGGCGAGACGCTCACCTTCGCCTCGCCGTTCGAACCGGCCAAACTCAATATCGGCGACTACAGCGACATGAAGAACGTCGGCGGCCAGTTCCCGATCGGTGAAGTATTCACCGAAGCGCTCGACCTGGAGGCGGTGCATGGCCGGGTGCAGATCCACGTGTTCGGCGACACCAGCTACCGCTCGAACCGTCCCGACCTGCCGGTGACGCTGGTGATTGAGCGCGGGCGCGTGGTGGCGACCGAGAACGCGACCGCGCAATTCCAGCAGGTGCTCGATAACATCACGGCCGATGAGGGCGAGGTCTGGGTGCGCGAGCTGGGCTTTGGCCTGAACCGCGCCTTCACGCGCGAACTGCGGGTGGACGATATCGGCACCTATGAGCGCATGTGCGGCATCCACCTGTCGCTCGGCGCCAAGCATGGCGTGTACCCCAAGCCGGGATTCAAGCGCAAGGATGCGCGCTATCACATCGACGTGTTCGCGGTGACCGATGCCGTGTACCTGGGCGAAGAACAGGTGTACGCGGACGGGCGCTGGCTGGCCTGAACCCGGATTGCCGGCCCGGCGAGCGTGTTATGATGGCCTGATTGTCATATTGGAGCTCGCCATGCCGGACTCGCTATCGAGCCACGTCAAGGAAATCCAGTCGATGGCTGCGGTGCCGCGCATGCTGGAAACCGTTGCCGCACTGACCGGACTACGCTTCGTCTGCATCGCCCACGTCACCGCAAACAGCTGGACCGCCTGCGCGGTGCACGATCAGCTTGGATTCGGCCTGGCGCCCGGCGCCCAGCTCGACGTCACCACCACGCTGTGCGAAGAGGTACGTGAAAACAGGCAGGCGGTCGTCATCGACTGCGTCCGCGACAGCGAATGCTACCGCGACCACCACACCCCGCGCATCTACGGCTTCCAGAGCTATTTTTCGATTCCCATCTTCCGTCCCGACGGTTTTTACTTCGGCACCCTGTGCGGCCTCGATCCGGAACCGGCGAAGCTGAGCGAAGGCGCGATCGTGCCGGCCCTGACCCTGTTCGCCGAACTGGTGTCGCGCCAGCTGGAGTCCGAGCGCTCGCTCGACGCTGCCCGCACCGCCCTGCTGTCCGAGCGCGATACCGCGGAGCTGCGTGAACAGTTCATCGCGGTGCTGGGCCACGACCTGCGCACGCCGCTCAGTGCGGTCCTGAGCGGCGCCGAGCTGCTGGCAAAGCGCCACGACGATCCCCTGACGCGCAAGGTGGTGGCGAATATGCGCAGCAGCGCGCTGCGCATGGCTGGCCTGGTCGACAACGTCGTCGATTTCACCCGTGGCCGCATGGGCTCCGGGCTGGCGCTCGAAATGGCCCTGCATGCCGACGTCGACCTGGTCCTCGAGCAGGTCATCGATGAGTTGCGCAGCGTGTACCCTGACAGTGCGATCGACAGCGATATCGCGCCCGCGCTGACCCTGTATTGCGATCCGCAGCGCCTGGCGCAGCTGTTGTCCAACCTGATCAAGAACGCATTGGTCCACGGCGCCCCGGGACATCCGGTCGACGTACGCGCCGGCATCAAGGATGCCGGCTTCGTGCTCGAGGTGAGCAACGCCGGTCCACAGCTGGAGGCGACCGTCATCGACCAGCTGTTCAAACCCTACTGGCGCGCCCGCTCGCGCCGCGGCGACGATGGCCTGGGTCTGGGCTTGTACATCGTCGACCAGATCGCGCGCGGCCACGGTGGCGCGCTGGGCGTGGTCTCGGATGGCAGCCGCACCACCTTCACCTTCAGCATGCCGCCACAGTCGCGCGCCTAGAATCGCCTGTGAGCAGGTAGTCATCACATATATTTCATGATTTTTACAAATCCCCTCAGCAGTTGATTAATATCAGGATTAGAATTCTTTTCTAATATCAACTACAAATCCAGGGGAACCATGTTCCGTTTGCCTTCAGGCGTGGCAGCGCTATGCCTCGCCGTTTCGGCGTTTGCCATCCCGGCCCTCGCAGCCGCACCCTTCGACGACAAATTCCGCCAGCTCGACGAACTGCTGCCGACCCCGGGATCGGTGCGCACCGCCTCTGGCGCGCCGGGCCACGCCTACTGGCAGCAGCGCGCCGACTACACGATCCGCGCCACGCTCGATGAGAACAAGCGTGCGCTGACCGGCTCCGGAACGATTACTTACCATAACAATTCGCCGGATACGCTCAAGTACCTGTGGCTGCAGCTGGACCAGAACATCTACAAGCCAGGATCGGACGCGCGCCAGAGCGCCGCCCTGCCCTCGCGCGAGGCCTGGACCGGCGCCACCGCGCAGACCGGCCTCAAATTCGACGGCCTGCGCACACTGCTCGAGCAGCGCACCTTCCCTGGCGGTTTCGACATCCTGGCCGTCAAGGACGCGAGCGGCCGCCCGCTGGCGCACACGATCAACAAGACGATGATGCGGATCGACCTGCCGCAGCCACTCAAGCCCGGCGCGCGCGTGTCGTTCAGCGTCGACTGGCGCTACAACATCAACGAGCAGAAGGTGCTGGGCGGGCGGGCCGGCTACGAGAAGTTCGACGACAATAACGACCTGTTCGAGATCGCCCAGTGGTTCCCGCGCATGGCCGCCTATTACGACGTCTATGGCTGGCAGCACAAGCAGTTCCTGGGCTCGGGCGAATTCACGCTCGAATTCGGCGACTACGATGTGCGCATCACGGTGCCAGCCGATCACGTCGTGGCCTCCACCGGCGAGCTGCAGAACCCGGGCGATGTGCTCTCGGCCGCCCAGCGCGAGCGCCTCAAGCAGGCCCGTACAGCGAAGAAGCCGGTCATCATCGTGACCCAGGCCGAGGCTGAAGCGGCCGAGAAGGCGCGCAGCACGGCCAGCAAGACCTGGCACTTCAAGGCCAGGAATGTGCGCGACTTCGCGTTCGCCTCGAGCCGCAAGTTCATCTGGGATGCGCAGGGCGTCACCAGCGGCCCCTACCAGGTGCTGGCGATGTCCTACTATCCGAAAGAAGGCAATCCGCTGTGGGAGAAATACTCGACCCAGGCGATCATCCACACCATCGAGCAGTACAACAAGTATTCCTTCGACTACCCGTATCCGACCGCGATCTCGGTCAACGGCCCGGTGGGCGGCATGGAGTACCCGATGATCTCGTTCAACGGTCCACGTCCGAGCAAGGACAAGAAGACCGGCGAGATCACCTATTCGCAGCGCACCAAGTATGGCCTGATCGGCGTGATCATCCACGAAGTGGGCCACAACTACTTCCCGATGATCGTCAACTCGGACGAGCGCCAGTGGACCTGGATGGATGAAGGCCTGAACACCTTCGTGCAATACCTGGCGCAGCAGGCCTGGGAAGAAAACTGGCCGGACAGCCGCGGCGAGCCGCGCCGCATCACCGACTACATGAAGAGCCGTAACCAGGTGCCGATCATGACCAACTCGGAGTCGCTGCTGCAGTTCGGGAACAACGCCTATGCCAAGCCGGCCGCCGCGCTCAATGTGCTGCGCGAGACGGTGCTGGGACGTGAGCTGTTCGACTTCGCCTTCAAGGAATACGCCGAGCGCTGGAAGTTCAAGCGGCCAACCCCGGCCGACTTCTTCCGCACCATGGAAGATGCGTCCGGCACGGACCTCGACTGGTTCTGGCGCGGCTGGTTCTATACCACCGATGCGGTGGATGTGAGCGTGGACGGCATGACCGAGTACACGGTGTCGAGCCAGGATCCGGAAGTCGAAAAGGCATTGCAGCGTGCACGGCGTGCGCAGGAACCGGTGTCGGTCACCAGGCAGCGTAACCAGGGGATGGAGCGCCGGGTCGATGCGCATCCTGAGCTGAAGGACTTCTATAACGAGAACGACGACTTCACGGTCACCAACAAGGATCGCAACCGTTACCAGGAAAAGATGGCAGGGCTGGAGGAGTGGGAGAAGGCGCTGCTCAAGGAAGGCAAGCATCTGTATCTGGTCGACTTCACGAATGTGGGCGGGCTGGTGACGCCGCTGGTGGTCGAGATTGAGCTCAAGAGCGGCAAGAAATATATCGAGCGGATTCCGGCGGAGGTGTGGCGGTACTCGCCTTCCAAGATTACCAAGCTGTTCGTGACCGACGAGCCGATGGTGGGGCTGACGCAGGATCCGTATTGGGAGACGGCGGATATCGATGTCAGCAACAATAGCTGGCCGAGGAAGGCGATGCCGTCGCGGCTGGAGTTGTTCAAGACGGAGCGGGATCCGAATAATCTGATGCGCGATGCTGGTACCAAGCTTAAGGACAAGAGCGAAGCGCCTTCGGGTGAGTAATCGGCGGCACATTCTCTTGTTGAACGCGTCGGCGGCGTAGCCGCCGACCCTACCGGTGTCGCCGACTGCGCGCCGGTAATTTACTTTTTGTTGTGACACCATGAATCTCAAGCATCTGCATGCGGCGCTTGCCGCTTTTGTTCTTTCCGCGTCGGCCAGCGCGGCTGGGCCTGTATTTGACGACAAGTTTCGCCAGCTCGATGAGCTGCTGCCGACGCCGGGCGAGACCCGCAACGCGGCCGGCGCGCCGGGGCACAAGTACTGGCAGCAGCGCGCCGATTACCAGTTGCGCGTGTCGATCGACGAGAGCAAGCGCTCGCTGTCGGGGGCCGGCACCGTCACCTATCACAATAATTCGCCGGATACCCTGTCCTACCTGTGGGTGCAGCTGGACCAGAACATGTTCCGCAACGATTCGGACAACCGCAATATCGCGACCCTGCCGTCGCGCGATGCGTGGCAGGCGCGCGGCAATGATGGCGTCAAGTTCGACGCCCTGCGCCTGACGCTCGAGTCGCGCAAGTTTGACGGCGGCATTCACATCGCCAGTGTCACGGGCAGCGACGGCAAGCCGCTGCGCCACACGATCAACAAGACCATGATGCGGATCGACCTGCCGCAGCCATTGAAGCCGGGGGCGCGGACGTCGTTCAATGTGGCGTGGAGTTTCAACATCCCCGAGATGAATGTGCTGGGGCGCCGCATGGGCTTCGAGCGCTTTGACGACGGCAATGACATCTACGAGATCGCCCAGTGGTTCCCGCGCATGGCGGCCTACTACGACGCGGCCGGCTGGCAGAACGCGCAATACCTGGGCGATGGCGAGTTCACGCTCGAATTCGGTGACTACGACGTCCAGATCACGGCGCCCGCCGACCATGTGGTGGCGTCCACCGGCGAACTGCAGAATCCGGGCGACGTGCTCAGTAACACCCAGCGCGATCGTCTCAAGCAGGCGCGCACGGCCAATAAGCCGGTCATGATCATTACCCAGGCCGAAGCGCAGGCCAATGAAAAGGGCCGCGCAACCGGCACCAGGACCTGGCGTTTCAATGCCAGGAACGTACGCGACTTCGCCTTTGCCACCAGCCGCAAGTTCATCTGGGATGCGCAAGGCATCAAGAGCGGCAAGCAGGATGTGATGGCGATGTCCTACTACCCGGCCGAAGCGAATCCGCTGTGGGAAAAGTATTCCACCCCGGCCGTGATCCACACCATCGAGCAGTACAACAAGTACTCGTTCGACTACCCGTATCCAGTCGCGATCTCGGTCAACGGCCCGGTGGGCGGCATGGAATACCCGATGCTGTCGTTTAACGGCCGGCGCCCGGTGAAGGACGCGAAGACCGGCGAAGTGACGTATTCGAAGGCTGCCAAGTATGGCCTGATCAGCGTGATCATCCACGAGGTCGGCCACAACTACTTCCCGATGATCGTCAACTCGGACGAGCGCCAGTGGACCTGGATGGACGAGGGCATGAACAGCTTCGTGCAGTTCCTGGCCGAGCAGGCCTGGGAAGACGGCTATCCGGCGCGCCGCGGCGAGCCGCGCGACATCGTGTCGTATATGCGCAGCACCAACCAGGCGCCGGTGATGACCAACGCCGAGTCGACCCTCCAGCGCGGCAACAACGCCTACGCCAAGCCGGCCACCGCCCTGAATATCCTGCGCGAGACCATCCTCGGGCGCGAGTTGTTCGACTTCGCGTTCAAGGAGTATGCCGAGCGCTGGAAGTTCAAGCGCCCGACCCCGGCTGACTTCTTCCGCACCATGGAAGACGCGTCCGGCACGGATCTCGACTGGTTCTGGCGCGGCTGGTTCTATACCACCGACGCGGTCGACATCAGCGTCGACGGCATCACCGAATACACGGTCAGCAGCCAGGACCCGGACGTCGAGAAGGCCTTGCGCCGCGAACGCGCCAATGGCGAACCGGTGTCGATCATGGACCAGCGTAACAAGGGGATGGCGCGCCGCATCGACGCCCACCCGGAGCTGAAGGACTTCTACAACGAGAACGACGAGTTCACCGTCACCAACAAGGACCGCAACAAGTACCACGAAACCATGGCGGGCCTGGAGGACTGGGAAAAGGCGCTGCTCAAGGACGGCAAGCACCTGTACCTGGTCGACTTCGCGAACAAGGGCGGGCTGGTGATGCCGCTGATCGTCGAGATCGAACTGAAAAGCGGCAAGAAATACATCGAGCGGATTCCGGCCGAAGTGTGGCGCTATTCGCCCAGGCAGATCACCAAATTGTTCATCACCGACGAACCGATGGTGGGCCTGACCCAGGATCCGTTCTGGGAAACCGCCGACATCGACACCAGCAATAACAGCTGGCCGCGCAAGGCCACGCCGTCGCGCCTGGAACTGTTCAAGACCGACCGTGATCCGAACAACCTGATGCGCGATATGCAGACGCCGTTGAAAGGTGCAGCCGCGCCGAAGGCCGCACAATGACATTGCGCGGTTTCAGGACCTGGTGCGCGATCGCCCTGCTGTGCGTGAGCACAGCAGCCAGCGCGCACCGCTTCCACTTCGGCATGACCGACATCTCGTACAACGAGCGCACCAAAAGCACCGAGATCGTCCACACCTACACGGCGCACGATATCGAGGCCCTGCTCCTGAACCTGTACGGGCGCCAGTTCGACCTGAGCGACCTTGACGACCAGGACGTGCTGCGCAAGTACCTCGAGCGCCAGTTCTGGATCGCCGCACCGGACGCCACGCGCCTGCCGGCCAAGTGGATCGGCATGACGGTGGACGCCAACAGCGTCGTCATCTACCAGGAAATCGAGAACACGCCGCTGACTCGCACGGCCACGATCCGCCAGGGCGTGCTGATCGACTTCTTGCCCGAGCAGGTCAACACCGTCAACCTGAACACGGACGGCGCGGTCCGCTCCCTCACCTTCGGCCGCAAGGCGCTGGAACAACCGGCGCAGTAACAACACCCCTTTCGTAGAATTCCCATGCATCTTCGTCCCATCCCCTGCGTGCTGGCCGCGCTGTTCGCCACGTCCACCGTCCATGCCGACGACTTCCAGCTGCAGCGCGTGCTGGTCGAAGGCGCCCGCGCTTCGCAGCTCGGCATCGCCGATTCGGCCGGCGCCGGCAGCGCCGGCGCCAGGGACCTGGCGGGCCGCATCGCCTACCGTCCGGGCGAACTGCTTGAAGTCACGCCCGGCCTGATCGCCAGCCAGCACAGCGGCGAAGGCAAGGCCAACCAGTTCTACCTGCGCGGCTTCAACCTCGACCACGGCACCGACCTTGCCACCTGGGTCGACGGCATGCCGGTCAACCAGCGCAGCCATGCCCACGGCCAGGGCTGGACCGACCTGAACTTCCTGATCCCCGAACTGGTCGGCCGCCTTGACTACCGCAAGGGCCCGTACTCGGCGCGCGAAGGCGATTTTTCATCGGCCGGCGTGGCCTCGCTCAGCTACGCCAACCGCCTGGTCAAGAATATCGCCTCGGCCACCGTGGGCGAGGACGGCTACCGGCGCGCGCTGGTCGCCGGCTCGCAGGAAGCAGCGGGCGGCAGCCTGCTGTATGCGCTGGAAGCGATGCACAACGACGGCCCGTGGACGCGGCCGGACGACTACCGCAAGCTCAACGCCGTGCTGCGCTACAGCCGCGGCTTTGCCAACAACGGCTGGAGCGTCACCGCAATGAGTTATCGCGGCGACTGGAACTCCACCGACCAGATTCCGCTGCGCGCGGTGCAGGATGGCCGCGTCAAGCGCTTTGACCTGATCGACGACAGCGATGGCGGCGAAGCGCGGCGACTGAGCTTGTCGGGCATCTGGCGCCGCACCGATGCCGATTCGGCCTCGAAAGTGAGCGCCTATGTGATCCGCAATCGCCTCGACCTGTTCTCGAACTTCACCTATTTCCAGAACGACCCGGTCAACGGCGACCAGTTCGCCCAGCCCGACCGCCGCGTCACCACCGGCATGGACGCCACCCATACCTGGCACATGCACCGCACGGACAAGCTGTCGTCCGACCTGACGGTGGGCGCCCAGCTCCAGAACGACAATATCTTCAACGGCCTGTACGACACGCGCAAGCGCGAACGCGTCGCCACCACCCGCGAAGACCATATCGTCGAAACCAGCGGCGCCGTCTTCATCGAAAGCGCGATCCGCTGGAGCGACGCGCTGCGCACGGTGGCCGGTGTCCGCGCCAGCAACTACCGCTTCCGCGTGGACGGCGACCGCCCCGAGAATGCGGGCAAGGCGCACGACACCCTGGTCACGCCGACCCTGAACATCGTCTACGGCCCGTGGGCGTCGACCGAGCTGTATGCCAACTACGGCCACGGCTTCCACAGCAACGACGCGCGCGGCACGGTAGCCACGGTCGACCCGAAAACCATGGAAGCAGTCGACCCGACGCCGGGCCTGGTGCGTTCGCGCGGCTACGAGTTCGGCGTGCGTACCGAAGCGATCCCGAAGATGCAGACCTCGCTGGCCGTGTACCGCCTCGACTTCGACTCCGAGCTGACCTATATCGGCGACGCCGGCAATACCGAGGCGGGCGATCCAAGCCGCCGCTACGGGATCGAATTCTCGAACTATTATCGCCCGCTCAAGTGGCTGTCGATCGACCTCGATGCGGCCTGGGCGCGGGCCCGCTCGCGTGGAAGCAACCCCGATGGCGACAGAATCCCCGGCGCCATCGAAGGCGTGGCCCAGTTGGGCGTGACGCTCGACCCGAGCGGCCCGTGGTCAGGCTCGCTGCGCCTGCGCTGGTTCGGCCCGCGGCCACTGATCGAAGACGACAGCGTGCGCTCGAATGCGAGCCTGACGCTCAATGGCCGCATCGGCTACCGGCTGGCGAACGACCTGCGCCTGGAGCTGGAAGGCTTCAACCTCACCAACCGGCGCGCCTCGGCCATCGATTACTTCTATGAGTCGCAATTGCAGGGCGAAGCGGCGCCGGTGGCGGACGTGCACTTTCATCCGATCGAGCCACGTTCGCTGCGCCTGACCCTGGTCAAGCAGTGGTGATGACCGGCCGGGATCGACTGCTGGCGACATACCTCCTGTAATGACGTCATCCTTGTTCCTATCCTAGCCCCCCACGCCGCTGCGTTCCCTGCTCGCCATCGTCTGGATCGGCACCAGCACCTTCAGCGTCCATAATCGATCGACCGGTCGCGTGTACCTGGCTGTTTGCCTGATCTGGCGCATCTTTCCTTCGGCGGGGACGGTCACGCGTCAACATGAAAAGTGCTACGCTAACGGGATGACTACATCGCAACTCCCCTATCTCGAACCGTCGCAGCTGACGGAAGCCCTGCGCAGCACCGGCTACGCCGTCCTGCGCCCAAGCGATGTCGCCGCGCTGGCCGGCTGCGGCATCGACCAGCTGGACACGCTGGTGCCGAGCTGGGACCGACTCGAGCTCGACGAATACCTCAAGGATGGCGGCCGCTATCGGCGTCGCCGCCACTCCTGCTTCATCGACGACGGCGGCCAGCTGGCGCAGACCGCGCACCGCGCGCACTGGCAGCCGGTCGAATACAACGCCCTGCACGGCGGCATGCACCGCCTGTTCGCGCCGATGGAAGCGGCCACCGTCGCTAATCCGGCCTGGGAAAAACTGGTGGGGGCGCTGGGTGGCGTTTGTTCGGCCGTCGCCGGTCACCAGCGCTGGTTCGTCGAGGCGCATCAGTTCCGCATCGATACCGCCGATGGCATCGGCCGCCCCACCCCTGAAGGTGCGCACCGCGACGGCGTCAATTTCGTGGCTGTGATCCTGATTGGCCGCAAGGACATCAAGGGTGGTGAAACGCGCGTGTTCGATGCCGACGGTCCCAACGGCCAGCGCTTCACGATGCTCGAACCCTGGACCCTGCTGCTGCTCGACGACGCCGCCGTGATCCACGAGTCGACACCGATCCAGCCGCTGGGCGAACACGGGCACCGCGACACGCTGGTGCTGACCTGGCGCGCGCATTGCTTCCAGGGCGAGAACGCCTGATCCTCTTGTAACAGCAAAAAAAACGCCCGCGAACCTGAAGGTTGGCGGGCGGGAATCCAATTTTCGGAGAAAACTGGAGGAGACAGTTCCAATATAGTCTTTTTTATTGTGCAGTGCAATACGGTAGAACTACTGGGGTTGTTTCAATAGAGGAAGCCCTCTAAACCAGCTCATCCGTACGAGCGTTTGCGGCAGTGCGCAAACTCTCTTTTCTCACACTTCCCTCTATTTCAGCCGCATGGCAGGCTGTGAATCTTAATCATTGCGCAATCTCAATGCGCTCCGAGTAAAACTGGTGTGTATCTTCCCAGCAACTACTTTCAATAGCCTCGTGCGTCCCCCTGTCGCCGATATCGCATTTGCTACACTTCGTGGCTATCGCAGAAGACAGAGACACCATGATAAAAATACGACATCCGCGCGCCCTTGCCATCACCTTCGGGGCCGCCGCGCTGTGCGCCGCATTCGCATTCGCCACGGCCAACCGCGCTACCGCCAAAGAAGAAAAAGCGCCGCCCCGCCCGGCCCTGAGCGTCACCACCGCCCGTCCCGCCACCACCAGCCTGTCGATCGACCTGACCGCCAACGGCAGCATCGCCGCCTGGCAAGAGGCAGTGATCGGTAGCGAATCGAACGGGCTGCGCCTGGCCGAGGTGCGGGTAAATGTCGGCGACGTGGTCAAGAAGGGACAGGTGCTGGCGGTGTTTTCCGACGAAGCGGTGCGCGCCGAGATCGAAGGCGCGCGCGCCGCGCTGCTCGAGGCCCAGGCCAACGCGCAAGAGGCGAAGGCGAATGCCGACCGCGCCCGCGCGCTGGAAAGTTCGGGTGCCCTGAGCGCCCAGCAGGTCACGCAATACGTCACCGGCGAACTGACCGCCAGCGCGCGCGTGAAATCGGCCCAGGCCACGCTGACCCAGCAGGGCTTGCGGCTCAAGTACACGCAAGTGCTCGCGCCTGACAGCGGCGTGATCTCGGCGCGCAGCGCCACCGTCGGTGCCGTGATCGGCGTCGGCACCGAGCTGTTTCGCATGATCCGCCAGGGCCGCCTGGAATGGCGCGCCGAAGTCGTGGCGCAAGACCTGGGCCGCATCAAGCCCGGCAGCCGCGCCGTGGTGCGCGCCGCCAGCGGCCTCGAGGTCGCCGGCAAGGTGCGCACCGTGGCGCCGTCGGTCGATCCGCAGACTCGCCTGGCCCTGGTCTATGTCGACCTGCCGCCGGCGCTGTCGAACGACATGCCCCTGAAGGCCGGCATGTTCGCCAGCGGCCGTTTCGAACTCGGCGCCTCGAACGCGCTGACCGTTCCGCAGCAGGCGGTGGCGGTGCGCGATGGCTTCAGCTATGTGTTCCGCCTGAATCCCGACAACCGCGTGAGCCAGGTGAAGGTCACCCTCGGCCGCCGCCTGGGCCAGCGGGTCGAAGTCGTCAGCGGCGTGAATGCCGATACCCCGGTCGTGATCCAGGGCGCGGGTTTCCTCAACGACGGTGACCTGGTGCGCAATATCGCCGCGCCGGCGGCCCCGACGCCGGCAGCCCGTGCGGCCGCGGCGCGATAGGAACGAGCGATGAATTTCTCCGCCCTCTCGATCCGCAACCCGATCCCGGCGATCATGCTGTTCGTCCTGCTCACCGTGGCCGGCCTGCTGGCCTTCAATGCCAGCAAGGTGCAGGACTTCCCCGACATCGAACTGCCGATCGTGACCGTCACCGCCACCCTCGACGGCGCCGCCCCGGCCCAGCTTGAGACCGAGGTCGCGCGCAAGATGGAAGACTCGATCGCCACCCTGCAAGGCATCAAGAACATCTATACCCGGGTACTCGACGGCGTGGCCACCGTCACGGTCGAATTCATCCTCGAGCGCGATCCGGCCGATGCGGTCAACGACGTGCGCGACGCGGTCTCGCGGGTGCGCGCCGACATGCCGGCCGAATTGCGCGACCCGACCGTCACCAAGACCGCCACCGCCGGCCGCGTGGTCTCGACCTTCACCGTCGCAGCAAGCGCAGGCGCGAATCTGGACGACCAGGACCTGAGCTGGTTCGTCGACAACGACGTCTCCAAGCGCTTGCTGAGCGTGCCCGGCCTGGGCGCGGTCAAGCGGGTGGGCGGCGTGACGCGCGAAGTGCGCGTTGAACTGATTGATGAGCGCATGGCCGCCCTGCGCGTGTCGGCGCTGGATGTGTCGCGCCAACTGCGCAATGTGCAGCGCGAGGCGCCCGGCGGGCGCGGCGACGTGGCCGGCGTCGAGCAATCGGTGCGCACCCTGGCCACCGTGCAGACGGCGCAGCAACTGGCGGCGATGGACATCCCGCTGCCCGATGGCCGCCATGTGCGCCTCGACCAGGTAGCAAACGTCAGCGACACCGTGGCCGAGCCGCGCGCGCTGGCCGAACAGGATGGCCGCAAGGTGGTCGCCTTCGAGGTGTTTCGCACCCGCGGCGCCGGCGAGATCGACGTCGCCACCGGCGCACGCGCCGCGATGGCCCAGCTCGGGCAGGAAAATCCCAGGCTGGTGATCAAGGAAGTGATCGACAACTCCTATTCGGTCGAGGAAAACTTCGACGCCTCGATGCACATGCTGTACGAAGGCGCGCTGCTGGCGGTGCTGGTGGTGTGGTGGTTCCTGCGCGACTGGCGCGCGACCCTGATCGCCGCCGCCGCCCTGCCGCTGTCGGTGATCCCGGCCTTCCTGGGCCAGTACCTGTTCGGCTATACGCTGAACATGGTGACCCTGCTGTCGCTGGCACTGGTGGTCGGGGTGCTGGTCGACGATGCGATCGTCGAGATCGAGAACATCTCGCGCCACCTCCACATGGGCAAGACGCCGATGCAGGCATCGCTGGAAGCGGCCGACGAGATCGGGATGGCGGTGATCGCCACCACCTTCGCCCTGGTCGCGGTATTCCTGCCGACCGCCTTCATGGGCGGCATTCCCGGCAAATTCTTCAAGCAGTTCGGCTGGACCGCGGTGCTGGCCATCCTGGCCTCGCTGCTGGTGGCGCGCCTGCTGACGCCGATGATGTGCGCCTACCTGATGAAGGCGCCCAGGAACGCGGGCCAGGAAGGCCACGCGCCGCAGGACGGCCCGCTGATGCGGCGCTACCTGGTGGTGATGCAGTGGTGCCTGCGCCACCGCGGCCTGACCATGCTCGGTGCGGCGGTGTTCTTTGTCGGCTCGCTGGCCCTGGTGCCGCTGCTGCCGACCGGCTTCATGCCGCCGGCCGACCGCTCGCAAACCCAGATCAACGTCGAACTGCCGCCCGGCTCGACCCTGGCCCAGACCCACGCAGTGGCCGAGCAGGTACGCCAGGAAGCCATGCAGGTCGCCGGCGTCAAGAGCGTATTCAGCTCGATCGGCGGCGGCTCCAGTGGCGACGCGTTCTCGCCCGGCGCGGCGGCCGAGGCGCGGCGCGCGGTGCTGACCGTGGCCACCGTCCACCGCAGCGACCGTGACGTCAAGCTGGGCGCGATCGAGAACGGCATCCGGCAGCGGCTGGTGAACATTCCCGGCGCCCGCTTCACGGTCGGCATGCCGGACGCCGGCACCAAGATGCAGCTGGTGCTGCGCAGCGACGACGCGCAGGCGCTGACGCTTGCTGCGCGCCAGGCCGAGCGCGAACTGCGTACCTTGAGCGGCATCGGCAACGTCAGCTCCAGCGCCTCGCTGGTGCGGCCCGAGATCATCGTGCGGCCCGATTTTGCGCGCGCGGCCGACCTCGGCGTGACGGCCGCGTCGATCGGCGAGACGGTGCGCGTGGCCACCGCCGGCGACTACGACCAGTCGCTGGCCAAGATGAACCTGGACGAGCGCCAGGTGCCGATCCGGGTCAAGCTGCCGGACGCGGTACGCGCCGACCTGGACGCCATCGGGCGCCTGACGGTACCCGGCGCCAACGGCCCGGTGCTGCTGTCGACCGTGGCCGACATCACGATGGAAAGCGGCCCGGCCCAGATTGACCGCCTGAACCGCAGCCGCAACGTGACGCTCGACGTCGAGCTATCGGGCCGCGCGCTGGGCGAAGTCAATGCCGAGGCGCGCGCGCTGCCGGTATTCCAGTCGCTGCCGTCCTCGGTGACGATCGCCGAACTGGGTGACGCGCAAGAGATGCAGGCCTTGTTCAACAGCTTCGGCGTGGCGATGCTGATCGGGGTGCTGTGCATCTATGGCGTGCTGGTGCTGCTGTTCTCGGACTTCATGCAACCGGTGACGATCCTGGCCGCGCTGCCGCTGTCGATCGGCGGGGCGTTTGTCGCCCTTCTTCTCACCAGCAATGCGCTGTCGATGCCGACCATGATCGGCCTGATCATGCTGATGGGGATCGTGACCAAGAACTCGATCCTGCTGGTCGACTATGCGATCCTGGCGCGCGAAGCGGGGATGAACCGCTTCGACGCTCTGGTCGACGCCTGCCACAAGCGCAGCCGCCCGATCGTGATGACCACCATCGCCATGGGCGCCGGCATGCTGCCCCTCGCCCTGGGCTTCTCGGGCGACCCGAGTTTTCGTTCGCCGATGGCGGTGGCGGTGATCGGTGGTTTGATCACCTCGACTTTATTGAGCCTGCTGGTGGTGCCGGCCGTGTACACCTATATCGACGACCTCGAGCACTGGTTGAAGCGCCACGGGCGGCGGCTGCGGCGCCCGGGCGCTCCGGCCCCGGCTGCGGAGAAAACCGGGGAGCCCAGCCCCGGCTAGCCTTACAATATGGCCATGCGTATCCTCGTCGTCGAAGACAATCCCGATATCCTGGCCAACCTGTACGGCTTCCTGGAACCCAAGGGCTATGCTGTCGATTCGGCCCGCACCGGCTATGCCGGGCTGGCCCTGGCCTCCGAGCACGGCTACGACGTCATCGTGCTCGACGTCATGCTGCCCGGCCTGAACGGCGTGGAGCTGTGCCACAAGCTGCGCGCCGAGCTGCGCGTGGCGACCCCGGTGTTGATGCTGACCGCGCGCGACAGCCTGGCCGACAAGGCGGCCGGCTTCGACGCCGGCGCCGACGACTACCTGGTCAAGCCGTTCTCGATGGCCGAACTCGATATGCGCCTGCGCGCGCTGGTGCGCCGCGCCGAGGGCCGGCAAGCCGTCAGCAGCGAGCTGCGCTTCGGCGGCATCGTGTTCGACCCCGACCTGCAGGAAGCCTCGCGCGATGGCGCCCGCATCACGCTTACCAGAACCGGTTACGCGCTGCTGCGCTGCCTGCTGGCCGCGGCCCCGCGCATCGTCAGCCGCGAAACGCTGGAGCAGGCGCTGTGGGGCGAGGACCGGCCCGAGAGCGACGCCCTGCGCACGCATATCCACGCGCTGCGCCAGGCGCTCGACAAGCCGTTCGGGCGCCCGATGCTGCACACCATCGCCGGCGTCGGCTACCGCATTGCGCTGCCCGACGCCGCTCCGGTCACGGCATCCCATGCTGCGGACTGAATCGCTCAAGCGCGGCATCACCGCCGCCTTCGTCCTGTTCGGGGTGGTATTGTCGCTGCTGGTGGCGATGCTGGCCGCACTGGCAGTCGAAGGCATCGAAGTACACCTGGTCGACAACCGCCTGACCGATGTCGCCACCTGGGCGCTGCCGCGCCGCGCCGCCGGCCTCGGGACCGACCTGCCGGCCGGCGTGCGCTTCCACCTGGGCGACGAGATCCCGCCGCGCCTGCGCGGCCTGGCGCCCGGCATCGCCGACATCGAACTCGATGGCAAGGGCTTGCAGGTGCTGTCCGGTCGCAGCGGCGGCACCCCTTATGTGGTGGTCGATTACGAGAGCGACTACGAGCAGGTCGAGCTGGTGGTGTACTCGATGTTCGGCGCCTTCTTCGTAGTCTTCGCGCTGCTGGCCGCCAGCCTGGGCGGCTACGTCGGGCGCCGCGTGGTGACGCCGATGGGCGAGCTGGCCGAGGCGGTCACGCGCGGCGGCGCGCCCTTGCCGCTGACTGAACGGCGCGACGAGCTGGGCATCCTGGCGCGCGCGCTCGACGCCCACACCTCCGAGCTGCGCGCCTTCCTCGACCGCGAACGCTTCTTTACCGGCGACGTCAGCCACGAGCTGCGCACCCCGCTCACCGTGATCATGGGCGCGGCCGAGATCCTGCTGCAGGACCAGGCCCAGCCCGCGCTGCGCGCCCCGAGCCTGCGCATCTACCGCGCGGCCCAGGAAGCCACCGAATGCGTCACCGTGCTGCTGTTGCTGGCGCGCGCGCCCGGCGTCGACGAGCTCGAGCCGGTGTCGGTCAGTGAGGTTGCGCGGCGCGAGACCGAGCGCCACCAGGCCATGGTGGCCGACAAGCCGGTGCTGCTGCGCTGCGTGGGCGATGCCGAGGTCGTGGTGCGCGCGCCGCGCGAGCTGTGCACCTCGGCGATCGGCAACCTGGTGCGCAATGCCTGCCAGTACACGGAGAGCGGCGCGGTCACGGTATCGCTGGCGCCGAATCGCGTGATCGTCGAGGACACCGGCCCCGGCCTGCCGGACGCGGTGCGCCAGGTGCTGGGCCAGGCCGAGCGCTCGGCGCCGTCGAGCGGCTCGGCCGGCACGGGCCTGGGCCTGTCGCTGGTAACCCGCATCTGCGAATACCTCGGCGCCACCTTCGTCCATCAACAGTGTGCGGGCGGCGGCAGCCGCTTCACCATTACCTTCCCGGACTAGTCGGCAGGCGGTAGCGCTGCTCGCGGTACAGCAGCGACGGCAGCATCACGTGGGCCAGCGCGCGGTTGGCCTCGTCCTGGCTGGGGGCGCCGCGGCCGGGATCGAAGGCGCCGCTGGCAGCATCGTAGCGGGCCGCCAGCGGCGACTGGCCGGGTCGCAGCACGGTGGCGTTTGCCCCTTCGAGGTAGGCAAAGTAATCGTTGAACTGGATCAGGGCGCGGCCCGGCGTGGTGGCGTCCTTCACGAAGTCGCGTCCGATCATCGGGTGCGTGCTCGACACGCCCAGCAGCGACAGCAAGGTGGGGCCCAGGTCGACCTGGCTGGCGATGGTCGCAATGCGCTTCGGCTCGATGTCGGCGCCCAGGATCAGGCCCGGGATGTGGAATTTCTTGATCGGCACCAGGCTGTCGCCGTAGACCCGGTTATCGTGGTCGGCCACGATCAGAAATACGGTGTCGTTCCAGTAGGCTTGCTGTTTGGCTGCGCGAATGAACTTGCCGAGCGCATGATCGGCATACTTGACCGCGTTGTTGACGGTCTGCTTGTCCGGGTCGTGCAGGTCGATTTTGCCGTCCGGGAATTCGAACGGCGCGTGGTTCGACGAGGTGAAGATCAGGCTGAAGAACGGCTTGTCCTGTGCATGCAGGGTCTTGAGGCGCTCGAGCGACTTGTCGAACAGGTCTTCGTCCGAGGCGCCCCAGCTGCCCACGAAGGCCGGCGTCATGTCGCCGATGTCGACAACCTTCTGGAAGCCATTGCCGGTGAAGAAGCTGCGCATATTGTCGAAGTGCGCTTCGCCGCCATACACGAATTCGGTGTGATAGCCCTGGCGGCCAAGGCCATCGGCCAGCGTATAAAAATTGTTCTGCGACAGGGACAGTTTCACCGTGCTGCGCGCCGGCGTCGGCGCATAGCCGGCGACCACCGCCTCGATGCCGCGCACCGAGCGGGTGCCGGTGGCATACAGCTGCTCGAACCACCAGCCCTCGTCCTTGAGCTTTTCCAGCTCTGGCGTGACGGGCAAGCCACCCAGCGACTTGACGAAGGTGGCGCCCAGGCTTTCCTGCAGCACAATGACCAGGTTCAATGGCTTGGCGCGCGAGATCGCGGCCTGCTGGTAGTGCAGGGTCGGCAGTTCTGGATTGGGGAAGCGGTAGTCGCGCAACCATGGCACCGCTTTGACCTCGGCGAATACCTGCTCGCGCGGGAAGTCGCCATAGATCTCGGACGACTTCGCCTCACTGCCCATCGAGCGGATCGCGTCAAACACCGACCAGGCCGAATTGATGACCAGGGAATTGACCATGGCATCCCCGCTCAGGGCGAACATGGCCGGGTTCGCCGGGCGATGGCCGGTGGTGGAGCGGATCTGCACGAATACCAGCACGACCAGGATCGGCCAGGCCAGCAGCAGCTTGCGGCTCGGCCACATGATGATGCCGTCGGCGGATTTTGTCAGCATGCGTACCAGCGCGATACCGAGGACACCGGTCAGCGCGCAGCCCAGCAACAGCGCGGTGCGAAAACCGTTCCACAAGGTGGCGAGCACTTCTTGCGGATAACCCAGGTATTCGATGAACATGCGATTGGGCCGCGCATCGTATTGCATGATGAATTGGGGCGAGGCCACTTCCATGAACAGGATGAAGATCAGCGCGAAGCACACCCATGCAGTGCTGGCCCTGCGCCACAGGCAGGCGCTGCGGACATGCGCCAGCAGGGGCGCCAGCAGCAGCGGGATGGCGATGAAGTAGCCGAGCAGGATCAGGTCGGCGCGCACGCCTTGCAGCAGGATCTCGGGCAGGATGCCGGTTGCTGCCACGCGCGGCCATTGCCAGGCGACGAGGGCGATGCGGAAAGCCGACAGCAGCACCAGCCCGATGATCAACAACTGGACCATCGGCGCATAGGGACCGGCCCAACGCGTCAGCTGCGCGAGACGTGGAATGCGGGCTGGGAGAGTGACATCGTGCCGGATCTCATTCGACGCACGGCTAATGCTTTTAGGCAGGTGAAATTTCTCGATGTTCATGCTATGCATGCTAGGTCGCATGCTGTCATCGAGATGTTAGTAGGGCGTTAAGAAAGCGTTAAATCATGGGATGAAAAAAGCCCGGCCAGCTTAAGCCGACCGGGCCATCCAGGAAACGCGCCTTGCGGCGCGTAGCCTTGCGTAAAGATCAGTCGCGGTAGTCGCGGTAGTTGCGGTACTCGTGACGGTCGCTCGATCCACCCAGCAGCTTGGCCAGGATGAAGCCCACGCCCACCGCAGCCAGCAGTGCGCTGCCCGGATTGTTCTTGACGTAGTCCTTGCCCTGGGCCGACAGGTCGGAGCATTTTTCGCTCAGTTGGGCCGAACCGCCGCCGAACTTCTCTTGAGCCGAGCTCAGCAGGCCAGTGACCTTGTCGACGCCGGCGTGGGCGCGCGAAGCCAGGTTGTCGACGACTGGCTGGGCGGCTTGCGCTGCCTTGTCGATGCCTGCGTGCACTTTATCTGGCGACATTGACGAGATCGCTGCCTTGATGCCGCCGACCGTCGATTGATCGCCGTTCGAGGAATCGGACGACGTTGCGGTCGACGACGACGACGACGCTGGGGTCGACGGCGACGACGGGATCGACGACTGGCTCGACGACGAAGCGCCCAGGCCGCTGTTACCCAGCGAGCCGCTGCTGCCAGCTGCCGAGCTCAGGTTCGACGAGGACGACGACGACGAACCGATCGACGAACCCGACGACGATGGACCGGTGCTGCCCATATTGCCGCTCGACGAGGCATTCTGCTGGCTCGGCGACGATGGCGACGAGCTGGTGCTGCCCAGGTTCGACGAGGCACTTTGCTGGCTGCCCGACGAGGCGGTGGTGCCCTTGTTCAGGCTGGAATCCTGGCTCTTGCCGATGTTCGAACCGGCCTTGTTGGCGTCGATGCCCTTGCCTTCGTTAGACTTTTGATTATCCATGATGTATCCCTCATAAAATGTGTGACCAACGCGGAGTAGACCGATATTCGACTATCACCACATTCTTCCTTGAATCAGTCCGATACATGACGCGGGAACGAAAGCAGCCTGCGTTACATCAATGGCCGCTTCGACTCATGCCCACGAGCGCAGTATCGAACTAACTGCGTCGCGATACAAAAAATACAATAGATCAGTGCAAGGAGACCGTGCGCTGACTAACAGAGCCGTTCCATCCGGTGCAAAAGCTGCTTTTTACCAGCTGGCAGCGGGTGAAGAGACGCGTTGCTAGTACCATACGGGGTTTCGCCGATCCGGGTCGTCCAGCAGAACATCACATGGCAGTAGAGAAAATTTCAGGCAAGCGCCTGCCACCCCGCCAGCCCATGCCGGCAACACACGACGCGCAAGCGAAACAACAGGCTGACGCCGAGAAAGCCGCCCAGGTGCGCGGCGTGGCGTCTATCGCGGCGATGCGCGACGCCATCCGCCAGGCCGCCGGGCGGCTTCCTCCCTTTACCAGCGTGCCGCGCCTGGCCAGGCTCGATGCGTCCGGCTTCCGCCAACGGGCGCTGGCCGGCATGCCGTTCCTGGTCGAGGGGATCGCCAGGCGCTGGCCGTTGGTCGACCTGACGCCGCAAGACTTGCGCGCGCAGTATGGCCACCTCTTGGTGCGCGCCCGCGTCGGCGACTACGTCCATACAGCCTTTGCGCCCGACCGCGCCATGCAGGACATGCTGCTGCGCGACTACCTCGACCTGGCGCCGCCGGATGCCGCATCTAGCCTGCCGCCATACGTCGGCAACCTCGCCCTGCGCGAACTGAACCGCCTATGCCACTGGCCGACCTGGTTCGACAAGATGGGCCCTCCCCGCTTCTGGATCGGCCCGGCGCGCACGGTGACGCCGCTGCACTGCGACTACGACGACAATCTGTTCGCCCAGCTCTGGGGGCGCAAGCGCATCTTCCTGGCGCCGCCGCACCATGACGTGTTCCTGTATCCGCGCGAGGCCAATCCGCTGCTGTTCGGCTCTCCGGTCGATCCGGAAGCGCCCGACTTCGAGCGCTACCCGCTGGCGCGCCAGGCGGCGCTGGTCGAGATCATCGTGGAACCAGGGGATATGCTGTACGTGCCTGCGGGCTGGTACCACCAGGTGCGGGCCTTGAGCTTCTCGCTGTCGTCGAATCGCTGGGCACGCGGCCAGCCGCTGGCGCTGGGCGGCTAGACTAGGCCGCGCGCTGCGATTCGCCGACCGCCGGCGTGCTCGCCGCTGCGTCATCAGGCAGCAGGAACTGGGTGCTCGGGCTGCCATCGGCATTGTGCTGCACGATGCGGCGCGGGCGGCCCTGGGCGTCGAGCCAGACCTGGCCGATGCCGGCGCCATTCCACAGGCGTTCGCCGCTGGTGCGCTGGTCGGGAAGGCGCGGACGCAAGGCCAGGTCGCGCCGCTTGGTGAACCAGTTCAGCGGCGAGCGCGGCGAGTACAGCCAGCGATTCAGGCGATCGAGCCAGTCGAGCAGGCGGCGCGGGAATTCGTTCTTGATGCCGCTGCTGGTGATCTGCCACACGTGCTGCGGGCGACCCGATTCGCGCACCTCGACATCGTAGACGAAGGAATAATGCACGTCGCCCGACAGCACCACGTAGTTGCCCGGGGTACGCGAGTGGCGGAAGATATTGAGCATGCTGCTGGCCGCGCCGCGGTGCGCCATCCAGTTCTCGGCGTCGACCGTCAGCGCCAGGCCGGCGAAGGTAGCGATGCGCTGCACCACCTCGATCAGCTTGACGCCGAACATCGGCGCCGCCGAGACGATCACGGCGGCCGATTCATCGAGCAGCTCGTGCTGCAGTTCGGTCAGCGATTCCCAGTCCATCAGGCCCGACGGGTGGCCCGGGGTGCGCCGGTTGCGCCAGCGCCGGGTGCGCGTATCGAGCACGATGATGGCCGGCTGGGTCGGCAACATATACTCCCAGCGGTGAAACGCCAGCAATTGCTGGATCAGTGCGTCCTGCGCGACCGGGTCGAGCCGCCCCGTGGCATCCGGCGTGGCGCTCAGGCTCGCCATCGCGTCGAGCATGTCGGCAAACACGTCGGGCCGGTTGCCCCAGCCCTGGCACAGCATGTATCCCACCAGCGCATTGCCGATGATGCGGCGCGAGAACGGGTGTTCGTAGGCGGTGGTTTCCCACTTGGCCGACAGGTTCCAGTCATCGGTGATGTCGTGATCGTCGAAGATCATCAGGGTCTGCACCTGCGCCATCAGGCGCGCGGCCTGCGGCAGCTCGTCGCGAAAGCCCTGCAGCGCCGCGTTCTCGCGGTGCCAGCGTTCGACGTGCTTGGGCATCAAGGCGGGCATCACCGGCTCGCCCACGACCTGCCACGGCGTCGGCGACCAGGCCAGCAGGTACATCGCCATCACCTCGGCCAGCGTCACCAGGTGGTTGTGGGCGTTGGCGGTGGTGAAGATCGGCTTTTCGGAGCCGCCGAAGAAACGGTCACGCAAGTCGTCATTCGACTTGAAGGCGGGCAGCAGGTCTTCGCGCCGGTAGTAGCCGGCCGGGTGGGCATACAGCGCCTCGCTGTCGTCGACCACGGCGCCTTCCAGGCATTCGCCGTACAGGCCAAGGCGTTCGATCAGCGCATGGATTGCCGCCAGCATGGGGCCGGCCACATCGTCGATATATACCTGGTCGCCGCATAGCATGAGCATGGCGGGCCGCGCATCGGTGTCGCCGATCTGCGCGGCCAGCAGCGCGTCGGCGCAGGCCAGGCCGTCGCGTGAAGGGTGATGCGGCTTGCGGCAGGATCCGTACAGGATGTTGTCCATACGGCTGCGCAGCACGAAGCTGGGCCGGGTCTGCCCTGCGTGCAGCAGGTGCGGCGCCCACTGGCCGAGGCCCGCGCCGTCGTGCATGAGCAGATCGTAGTCGACCAGCGTATCCTGCGGCAGCGGTGCATCGAGCGCGACGTCGATCAGGTGTATGTATGCATGGCGGCCGACACGCACCACGCGGCAGCAGCCGGCATCGAGCGCGATCTGGCGCGCCGCGCCGCCATGCGGCGCCAGTTGCAGCGACAGCTCGAGCGGCGCGCTGCCGACCAGCCATAGCACCAGGCGGCCCGGCTCGAGCCGGCGCAGCATCGGGCCGGCCAGCACTGGCGGGAGATCGGCGGGAGGGGAAATGGGGATCAACGCGGCCTGGAATTCTTTAGAAAAGATCGGCCGAGTGTAGCAGATGGCGCCCGCTCATCCGCGCGCGATCACGAGCAGGCCCACCACGATGAAACCGCAGCCGGCCAGCTTGGCAGGGGTAAGCGCCTCTTGTAAAAACAGCCATCCCAGCAGCAGTGCGATCACCACGCTGCCCTTGTCGATCAGGGCCACGGTGGAGACCTGCCCTTCCTTGATCGCCTTGTAGTAGAAGATCCACGACAGCGCGGTGGCCACCGCCGATCCGGCCAGCCAGGCGATATTGCTCGAAGTGAGCGCCTGCAGCTCGCGCGCCGGCACCACGGCGGCAGCGAACAGCAGCACGAACACGAACACGAAGCAGGTGCGCACCGCCATGCCCAGGTCGCCCGAGATGCCGGTCAGGCCCGGCTTGGCGATGACGGCCGTCACACCGGCGAACAGCATCGACAGGAAGGCATACATGACCCAGCGTTCCACGCACGCTCCCTAGTAATAGACGCAGATGCGCTGGCCGTCGATCTCGTGCACCCGGATCTCGAGCTGGTACAGTTCGCGCAGCACCTCGGGCTGGATCAATTCGAGCGGCGTGCCGTGGCAGGCCACCTTGCCGCCCTTCATGGCAACGATGCGGTCGGCGTAGCACGAGGCAAAATTGATGTCGTGCAGGACCAGGATCACGGTCTTGCCCAGCTCGCGCGAGGTACGGCGCAGCAGTCCCATCATGTCGACCGCATGGCGCATGTCGAGGTTGTTGAGCGGCTCGTCGAGCAGCACGTAGTCGGTGTCCTGGCACAGCACCATGGCGACAAAGGCGCGCTGGCGCTGGCCGCCCGAGAGCTGGTCGAGATAGCGGTCAGCCAGTTCCAGCAGGCCCAGGTAGCCGAGCGCGCGCTCGACGTGTGCCGCATCCTCGACCGTCGTGCGGCCCTGGGTGTGCGGGTAGCGGCCAAAAGCGACCAGGTCGCGCACCGTCAGGCGCATCGGCAGGTGATTGTCCTGGCGCAGGATGGCCAGGCGCCGCGCCAGTTCCCGGGTGTCGCCGCTGACCACGTCGATGCCGTCCACCAGCACCCGGCCCGCGCTCATCGGCAGCAGGCGGCTGATCATCGACAGCACGGTCGACTTGCCGGCGCCGTTGGGACCGATGATGGCGGTGACGCCGCCGGCCGGCAGGGTGAGCGTCACGTCGTCGACCACCACCGTGTCGGCATACCGTTTGCTCAGTTGGGAGATTTCGATCATGGCTTATCGTTTTCTACGGGTGATCAGGAACAGGAACAGCAGGCCGCCGATGAATTCGATGACGACGCTGACGGTGGCGTTCAGTTCGAGCACGCGCTCGAGCAGCACCTGGCCACCGACCAGGAACACCACGCCCCACAGCACGGCCATCGGCAGCAGGTATCTGTGCTTGCCCGAGCCGGCCGTCACATAGGCCAGGTTACTGACCAACAGGCCAAAGAAGGTGACCGGACCGACCAGCGCCGTCGATACCGACACCATCACCGAGATCAGCGCCAGCGTGAACATCACGGTGCGCCGGTAATCGATGCCGAGGTTGACCGCGATCTCGCGGCCCAGCATCAAGGCGTCGTACTGGCGGCGCAGGCGCCACGCCGCCAGCGAAGCCAGGCCAATCGCGATCGCCGCCACCCACAGCAGGCCTGTCTGGATCGCATTGAAAGACGCGAACATACGGTCTTGCAGCACCATGAATTCATTGGGATCGATCAGGCGCATCACGAAGCTCGACAGGCTGCGGAACAAGAGCCCGAACACGATCCCGGCCAGCAGCATCAGGTGCAGGCTGTGCGCCGCGCCGTTGAACAGCGCGCGAAACAGCAGGCAGGCAAAGCCTGTCATCAAGACCACTTCGATGGCGAAGCGCAGGTTCGGGTTACCGGTCTCTGTGAGAGGATCGATGCCGAGGCTGAAGATGATGACCGCCTGGATCAACAGGTACAGGGCGTCGAAGCCCATGATCGACGGCGTCAGGATGCGGTTGTGGGTGATGGTCTGGAACAGCACCGACGACACCGCGATCGCGTATGCCACCAGCAGCATCGCCGCCAGCTTGGCGCCGCGAAACGGCAGCACGAAGTCCCAGTTGCCGCCGGCGCCGATCAGCATGAAGGCGGCGACCACCGCCAGCGCCAGGGTTGCCAGCAGCGCGAGCCTGGTATTGGGGGATACTTCAAGCCTCACGTGAGCGACCTCGCAACAACAGGAACAGGAACAGCGCGCCGCCAATGATGCCGACCACGGTGCCGATCGGGATCTCGTAGGGATACACGACCAGGCGGCCGATGATGTCGCAGGCCAGCACGAACAGGCCGCCGAGCAGCGCGACCCAGGGCACCGAGCGGCGCATATTGTCGCCAAACAGGATGCTGACCACGTTCGGCACGATCAGGCCGAGGAAGGGGATGCTGCCGGCCGTGACCACCACCACCGCCGAAATCGCCGACACGATCAACAGGCCATAGAAGGTCAGGCGCTTGTAGTCAAGCCCCAGGTTGGTGGTGAACTGCTGGCCCATGCCGGCCACCGTAAACCGGTCGGCCGCGACCCAGGCCGCGAACGCCAGCAGCGCGCCAAGCCACAGCAGCTCGTAGCGGCCGCGCAGCACGCCGGAAAAGTCGCCCACGGTCCAGGCGTGCAGGGTCTGCAGCATGTCGTGGCGGACGGCGAAGAAGGTCGTTACCGCCTGGATCACGCCGCCCAGGATCAGGCCGACCAGCGGCACCAGGTAGGGCGAACGCAGCGGGATGCGGCGCAGCAGGCCCAGGAACAGGAAGGTGCCGGCCATCGCGAAGCCGGCCGCCACCAGCATCTTGCCGAACACCGGGGTGTCGGGCGCCAGCAGCGCCAGCGCCAGCACGCCCAGCGTGGCCGCCTCGATGGTGCCGGCGGTGGACGGTTCGACGAAGCGATTCCGCACCAGCATCTGCATGATCAGGCCCGCGACGGCGAGCGACATCCCGGCCAGCAGCAGGGCCAGGGTGCGCGGCAGGCGACTCACCACCAGCAACTGCCAGTCGCTTGAGCCGGCCCCCGCGAACAGGCCGGCGAAGCTGAAATCGCCGGCGCCGATGGCCACGCTCAATGCGACCAGCGCTGCCGTCAGCAATAAGGGCAGCGCCAGCCAGGCGTGCGAGATGTGGCGCGCGGCGCGCACGCTTGCTGCCATTGGATTTAGCGTCCGGCGGTGTTCAGCGCGCGCGCCAGTTGGTCGACGTTTTCCTGCAGCGCGGTGATGCCGGCGCCGCCCAGGGTGTACCAGTTGAGGCCATCGAGGTAGACCACGCGCTTGTTCTTCCAGGCGTTGGACTGGCGCACCAGTTCATTGTCCAGGAATTTGGCGGCGGCGGTGCCTTCGCGGCCGATGGCGGCGTCGCGGTCGATCACGAACAGCCAGTCGGGATTGGTCTTCTGGATGAATTCGAAGGAGATCGCCTGGCCGTGGTTCGAGGTATCGAGCTTGGCCACCGCCGGCTTGATGCCGAAGCTGTCGTGCAGGACGCCAAAGCGCGAACCCGGACCGTAGGCGCTCATCTTGCCGCCGGTGGTCAGGATCACCAGGCCGGTGCCAGCGTTCGCGGCATGGGTCTTGAGGGCGGCGATCGAGCTATCGAGCTTGTCGGTCAGGTCCTTGGCACGGGCCTGCTTGCCGAAGATTCCGGCCAGCGTATTGACGTTGTTCTTGGCGCTGGCCACCAGCTCGGTGCGGTCGGGGGTCAGGTCGATGGTCGGCGCGATCTTGGCCAGCTGGGCGTACTTGGCCTGCGAACGGCCGCCGACGATGATCAGGTCGGGCTTGGCGCCGTGGATTTTTTCGTAATCCGGCTCGAACAGGGTGCCCATCCTGGGGGCGCTGTTATAGCGCGCCAGATGGCGCGGCAGCGGACGCGCGGTGGTGCTCATGGTCGGCACGCCGGCGACGTTGACATCCAGTGCCGACAGGTTGTCGAGGGTGGTGGCGTCGAGCACGATCACTTTCTTCGGGCTGGCCGGGACGGCGGTGGTGCCGCTGGCGTGCTTGATTTGCACGGTGTTCTGGGCTTGCACCGGCAGCGCACCGAGGGCCAGGGCGGCACCAACCGCCAACACTGCGCGGCGGGCCTGGAAGATGTTCTTGATGGTCATGTCAGGTTTCCTGTATTGCGGGTTTCAACAAAATCGATGGCTGCGCACGCGCTGCTTGCGTGTCGCCTGTGCCACGTTCTTTCTCTGCCGTTCAAAATCCGGTATCGCTGCGGCGATCACCTATTGCCAGACGAGGCGCCGCGAATGATAATCATTATCATATGCAGTTAACCGTTAGAAAGTTTGTCAAGTTGTGGCAAACGTTTATATGTAAGCAATGAACCAGCCTTCCCGCATTCTGGTGGTCGACGACCACGCCGACATCCGCGACCCGCTCGCCGCCTTCCTGCGTCGCCACGACCTGGAAGTACTGACCGCCCCCGATGCCGCACACGCGCGCGCGCTGCTGCGCCAGCATGCGATCGACCTGGTGGTGCTCGACATCATGCTGCCGGGCGAGGATGGCCTGTCGCTGTGCCGCCACCTGGCCGAGACCAGCAGCACGCCCGTGATCCTGCTTACCGCCATGGCCAGTCAGGACGAGCGCGTGGCCGGGCTCGAGATCGGCGCCGATGATTACGTCACCAAGCCCTTCGATCCGCGTGAGCTGGTGGCCCGCATCAAGGGCATGCTGCGGCGCCTGGGCCGCGCCGCGACCGGACAGCGCGGCCGCTGCTATGCCTTCGGCGACTGGACCCTGGACCTGGACCAGCGCGAGCTGCGCGGCGCTGGCGGCGAGCCGGTGGCCCTGAGCAGTTCGGAGCTGCGCCTGCTGGGCGTGCTGGTCGAACACGCCGGCAAGGTGCTCAGTCGCGACGAGCTGCTCGACCTGACGCGCGACGGTGAGGTGCAGAACTTCGACCGCAGCATCGACAGCCAGGTCAGCCGCCTGCGCAAGAAGCTCGAAAGCGATCCGCGCCGGCCACGCCTGCTCAAGACGTCGTGGGGCGACGGCTATGTGTTCACGGCCGACGTCAAGCCGATGCCATCGGCCGGCTAGCATGCGCCTGCTCCCGAAAACCATGGGCGGCCAGCTGGTCGCCACGATGCTGCTGGCCGTGCTGCTGGCCCACGCCGGCGCCATCATCGTGCGCCAGATGACGCCGGACGTGATGCATCCGCTGGCGGCGCGCTACCTGCTCGACCGCATGGCCGGCATCTACCAGTCGCTGCGCCTGGCGCCGGAAAAAGGAGAACAGCTCGTGGCGGCGATCGGCTCGCCGACCGCGCGCTTCTGGCTGGCCACCGGCGGCAGCGCCGATAGCCTGGTGATGAACGAGGCCGAGCGCATACAGGCGCGCTCCCTGGACGAACGCCTGTCGCGTGCACCGGGAGCGGCGGCGGCGCCACGCAGTTGGGTGCAGCTGACCGACCATGCGCCGGGCGACGATGGCGTGCGCCAGCCCGGGATGCTGGCCTCGGTCGAGCTGCCTGACGGGCGCTGGCTGGTGGGCTACCAGCAGTCGCCTGCCGGCAGTCCGTGGTGGCGGCCGCTGCATTTCTCGATCCCGGTGAGCACCTTGCCGGTGTTGCTGGTGGCGCTGCCTTTCATCGGCCGCATCCTGCGTCCGATCCGCGCGCTCGAGCGCGCCGCCGAGCGTTTCAGCCGCGGCGAGCATGACGGCCCGCTGCCGGTCACCGGTCCGCGCGAGGCGCGCGAACTGACGACCGCCTTCAACACGATGGCCGAACGCCAGCAGCGTTTCAACGAAGACCGCACGCGCATGCTGGCCGCGATCAGCCACGACCTGCGCACCCCGATCACGTCGCTGCGCGTGCGGGTCGAGTTGATCGACGACCCCGACCTGCGCGCCGCGATGATCCGCACGCTCGAGACGATGGGCCTGATGGTCGAGCAAACCCTGCGCTTCGCCGCCGAGGAATGCATCGCCGAACCATCGCAGGACATCGACCTGGCCGCCCTGATGCGCGACCTGACGGCGGAGCTGACGCGTCCCGGTACGCGCATCCACTACACCGGCCGCGAAACACTGCCCTACCGCTGCCGCCCGATCGCGCTACGCCGCGCCCTCGCCAACCTCGTCGAAAACGCCACCCGCCACGGCACCGAAGTAACCCTGACCGCCAGCGCCCCAGAGACAAGCACCGAGATAACCCTGTCCATCACCGACAACGGCCCCGGCATCCCCGCAACCGAGCTCGAGCGCGTCTTCGAACCCTTCGCCCGCCTCGACAGCGCCCGCTGCCGCGACAAGGGCGGCACCAACGGCCACGGCCCTGCCGGCGGCAGCGGCGTCGGCCTCGGCCTGAGCATCGCCCGTTCCTGCATCGAAGCCCACGGCGGCACCCTCACCCTCACCAACACCCCCCCCGGCCTCACCGCCACCATCACCCTCCCCACCTGACCCTCAAATAGGGTCAGAGTAGAATTATTGAGCAATTTCTCTGAAATTTCGATAATAAGGGTCAGAGTAGAATTATCGGCCAAGATACTATGGTCAATATTATTGAAAGCCATTACCGGCAAGCCAGGTTAAAAATAAATTGGCCAATAATTCTACTCTGACCCTATTTGTTTTTTGGCCTGATTTTTTGCAGTCAGAACATTCTCTCGTCATAGAGAGGAAATACTGTTTCACTACAAATTCCTGGAACCAATTTAGTACTGCACTGAAATTAAAGGCACTGTAAATAATGAGGGTCAGAGTAGAATTATTGAGCAATTTCTCAGCAAATCTTAATAAGTGGGGACAGAGTCATCATTAAGTACAATTTCTCTCACTAGTCGATAATTAGGGTCAGAGTAGAATTAAAAGCAATTCTGAGGAATTGCTCAATAAATCTACTCTGACCCTAGTGTTGCTGGGGGGGCGCACGGGTGAAGATTTTGCGTGCGTGGGGCGGTGGGTGAGATAGAATGATGAATGAGAATCATTATCATCTGATGGAGGGCGCGGTCCTCCGGTCTGCTTCTATCTTGCGAGGAATGACATGTGCGACAAACACGCTTCGAACGTACCCTGCCCTGCTGATAGCCTGCAGGGCTCGCGCCGGCGGCGCGTGTGGGAGTTGTCTCATGCTTGTCACTGTCCGCTGGTGGGGGTCGGGTTGCCGCTGGGGGGCTTGCGCAAGCTGGTGGAGAAGGTGACTGGGGGGAAGGTGCTGCATGATGATTATGATATTCATGTAGGCACCGTCAGTGAATGCGCGCTGAGGACGCCGGTTGCAGATGCGGTGCAGAAGGAACTCGAGCGGCGTTATGCGCAGCATGTGCAGCGGTTTCGCGCGGCCAAGACGACCGAGCAGGTCGAGGGGATGTGGGAAGCGGCGGTCGCTGCAGGGGATGTCGCGGGGGCGTTCTGGGCGGGGTTGTCGCATCCGCGCTGCACGACCGCGCTTGAAGAGAAGATGTGCCGCGATATCCATATGGTGCAGCACCAGGCGGGGGCTTGCGCGCGGGCCGACATCAACAAGTTCAATGCGGTTGTCAGCGACAACGCGCGCCTCGAGCGCGAAGTGGCGCGGCTGCAGGAACGCTGCAATGTGCTGGGGCAGGAGAAGACGCTCGAGGGCGAACGCCACGAAAGCCAGTTGATGGCGGCGCGGGCGGCGACTATCGCCCGGGAGGGCGATGTGCAGGCCCTGCGCGCCGAACTGGCGCGGCTGCAGGCCAGCGTCCCTGACCTCGAAACGCGCGAACGCCTGGTGGAACGGGTGGCGCAGATGGAGGCGCGCGAGCAGGCACTGCGCGCGCAAGTGGCCGAGTTGAAGATGGCGCGCGCGCCTGCCCCTGCACCGGAGGTCGACGCCGCGCCGGAGCCGATCCGGGCAGTGCCGGTCGCGATGCCGGTGCGCCTCGAGAACCGCAGCGTGCTGTGCGTCGGGGGACGCAGCAGCAGCGTGCCGATCTACCGCAATATGATCGAACGGGTTGGCGCCCAGTTCGCCCACCACGACGGCGGCCTGGAAGACAGCAGCAGCCAGCTCGACGCCAGCCTGGCCGCGGCCGACCTGGTGATCTGCCAAACCGGCTGCATCAGCCATAGCGCCTACTGGCGCGTGAAGGACCATTGCAAGCGCCACGGCAAACGCTGCGTGTTCGTCGACAATCCGAGCGTCTCGAGCCTGGTGCGCGGGCTGCAGGAAGCCGCGACCGAAGAAACCCAGGCCGGCTGAATCGTCAAGCGGCCAGCGCGCGGATCGCCGCCACCAGGCGGTCCAGCTGCGCCGTGGTCGTGAAGTACGAGGGCGTGACGCGGATGCAGCTGCCGCCGAGCGGACCCTCGCGCGCTACAGTGAAGATCCGGTAGCGCTCGGCCAGGGTGCGCGCCAGCGCCACGTTGTCCTCGAACGACGTCTTTCCCTTCAGACGGAATGAAGTCACCGCCCCCGTCATCCCCGCGTCGTCCGGCGTCAGCACCTGCACCCTGGGCAGGTCGCGCACCCGCCCCACCCAGTAGTCGCGCAGCGCGCGCAGGTGCGCCGCGCGCGCCGCCAGCGGAATGCGCGCGTGGAAGGACAACGCCGCCGGAATCGTCATCACCGCCGCCACGTTCAGCGTGCCGGCATTCACGCGCGCACGGATGTCGCCCGGCGGATGCTCGGTGTTGCCGCAATCGATGTCGATGTCCTGCAGCCGACCCTCGCGGATATACAGAAAGCCCAGTCCCAGCGGCGCCCCGATCCACTTGTGCAGGTTGGCGCCGACGAAGTCCGCACCAAGAACGGGGATCCGGAAATCGAGCTGGCCGAACGATTGCGCGATGTCGACCACCACATCCACGCCACGCGCGCGGGCGCCGCGCGCGATCTCGGCCACCGGCAGCACCAGGCCGGTGCGATGGTTCACGTGGGTCAGCAACAGCAGCTGGGTGCGCGGATGCCGGGCCAGGGCGTCGGCATAGGCGTCGATGACGTTCTGGCGCGTGGCAGGTTCAGGAATCGTCACCGATACCAGTTCGGCGCCGCGGCGCCTGGCCAGTTCGCGCATCGCGTCCATCACGGTGCCGTAATCGAGGTTGCAGATCATCACCGCGTCGCCCGCCTTCAGCAGCCGGTAGTTCAGGATCAGGTTCTGCAGCGACTCCACCGCGCTGCGTGTGATCGCGATCTCGCCCGCCGCCACGCCGGCATATGCCGCCAGCTGGGCCCGGATCGACAACATGTCTTCGCGGTCGAAGCGCGTGCGCAGGTAGTGCGAATTATGGCGGTTCAGGTAGTCGAGGTTACGCTTGTAGTCTTCCAGCACCGGCCGCGCCATGATGCCGTAGTAGGCGTTCTCCAGATTGACGATGTCGCCGGCCACGTCATAGCTGGCGCCCAGGCCGGCGTCGTCGGCGGCTGCCGCGGGCCAGGGCAGCGCCGTGCTTCCCAGCGTCAAGCCGGCGGCAGTGCGCAGCAGTTTGCGCCTGCGATAGGCGAATGGTTTCATGAAGGCTCCCGCCAGAATGGATGTGCAGGAAAGTATAGGCAGGACCGCCCCCTCTCGAGCGTGCCGCGGATGATCACCCCATAAGCGCCATTGATACCCCGGCCCGGCACATGAGCAAGCGCGGTAGAATCCGCTCACCAGCCACCACGGAGCCAAGCGCCATGCTCAGCCGCGACATCGAGATCTTCCGCACCGTGATGACTTCCGGCTCCGCCACCCGCGCCGCCAAGGTGCTTGGCCTGTCGCAGCCGGCCGTCAGCATGGCGCTGCGCCGGCTCGAACAACGCGCCGGCCTCGAACTGTTCCAGCGCCCGGGCGGCAAGCTGCAACCGACCCAGCAGGCGCAGGCGCTGCTGGCCGAGGTGCAGCGCCATTTTGTCGGCATGGACGTGATCGAGCAGCGCATCCGCAGCCTGAAGCAGTTCGGCGCCGGCCGCGTGCGCATCGCCGCCTTCCCCGGTCTGGGTAGCGGCTTCGTCCCGCGCGTGCTGGCCGACCTCGCCGCCAGTGGCGCGCGCAGCATGGTATCGCTGCAGGTAATGGGATCGCAGGACGTGCGCAGCCAGGTGCTGCGCGACGAGGTCGAACTGGGCATCGCGGCGCAGGACATCTCCACCACCGGCGTCGAGCACTCCCTGTTCGCTCACTACTTCGGCGTGGTCGCCCTGCCCGCCGGCCATCCGCTGGCGCGCAACAACGTGATCACGCCGAAGCAGCTGGCACGCCATCCCTTCGTGGCCCTGCAGCCGGACGACGCGGTCAGCCTGCGCCTGGACGCGATCTGCCGCAGCCATGGCGTGCAGCTCGATACCGTGGTCGAAACCTCGTACACCTTCAGCCTGTGTGAACTGGTGCGTAACCGGATCGGCGTCGCCCTGGTCAACCCGGTGACGGCGGTTGACCACCTCGATGCTGGCCTGGTGCTCCGCCCGTTCTCGGAGCGGCTTGCGTTCACCGCGCTGACCATGTGGCCCGCCGGCCGTCCGCTCTCGCCCTTCGTACGCCAGATGCTGGGCGCCATGCGCGCTCGCTTGCAGGCCGATATGGAACGGCTGCGCGCGACCATGCCGCCGCGTGTGCAAGCGATCGAACTGCACCAGTTTCATCCGGTCGAACCGCACCGTCTCGCACGCAACAGCGATTGACACAAAGCCAAGTCGCCACCCTCCATTTCTGTGCAAATTTGACAAGATTGTCGTAAATTTCACTTTTCAGCCAAGTGTGCGCTGCCGTGCTGGCTGAATACAACGATCTTGAAAATATGCCTGCGCACAATTGCGATTTCATTTTCCAACAGGAAACATTACGCTATAGTGCCTCTTGTCTCCAAATGTGACAACTGCAATTGTAAGAAACACAATCCTATGAAACTCAACCGTATTGGTACCATCCTGATTGCCTGCGCACTGGCGGCTATCACACTGGTCGTGGCCTTGCTCGTGGTTCGCCAGCAGGACAGCCAGGCGGCGCAAGTCAGGATCAAGGGCGTCGGCCTGGTCAAGTCGCTCAGCACCGTCCCGATGGCGCTCCTGACCGACAACGGCAAGAGCGGCGGCCTGCTGGCGGCGCTGCTGGCCTATCACGACAATGGCGATTTCGCCTACGCCACGATCGGCGACGCCAGCGGACGCACCCTGGCCGAAGTCGCGGGCCGCGGCAGCATGACTCCGGCCGTCGCTCTGCCGGCGGGCGCCGCCAACGGTTTCGGTGAACGCACCCTGCCGGCAGGCGACGGCGCGGGCGCGCTGCGCGAGTTCTACGGCCCACTGGCCGATCGCAGCATGGGCACGCTGTTCGTGCGGGTCGGCTTCAACCAGCCAGGCTACACGGTGCTGGCCCAGGACGTGTCGTTCCTGGCGGTGCTGGCGCTGGCCATGTTCCTGGTGGTGCCGGTGGTCTACCTGGTCATCAAGCGCGAGATGCGGCCGCTGGCGGCACTGTCGACGCAACTGCGCACGCTGGCCGCGCCGACACGGGGCGACGATGGCGACAGCGGCGACATGCGCGAGCTGATCGCCAATATGCAAACCTATCTGTCCCAGGCCAGCGCGCGCATCGCGCAGCTCGAGCAAGGCGCCCTGAACACCACCGCCGACAACCGCCTGCTCCAGTACGGCAGCAAGAAACTCAACGCCGCGCTGCAGTCGCTGCCCGACGGCCTCCTGATGCTCGACCCAGCCGGCGACGTCACTTTCGCGTCCGGCAAGATCGAACCCCTGCTCGGCATTCCGATGGACCGCATCGTCGGCCAGCCGGTCGACAGCTGGTGCTGCGACCCGGCCCTGCGCGCCCTGCTGGCCCGCTACAGCGGCGACGTGCGCGACGCTGCGCGCTCGCATGCGGTCGGCTTTGCGCCAACCAACGTCGAGGGCCGCCAGCTGCATGCCAGCGCGCAGCCGCTCAGCGGCGGCCACGGCACCATGTCCTTCGGCACCCTGGTGGTGCTGCGCGACGTCACCCGCGAGCACTTGGCGCGCCAGGCCGGCAACGACTTCGTGGCCCACGTTTCGCACGAACTCAAGTCGCCGCTCAACGTCATCGGCATGTATGCCGAGATGCTGGCCGACAGCGACGAAGAAAGCCTGCGCGTGGAATCGCTCAATGTGATCCAGGACGAGATCGAGCGCATGAACGCGTTGGTCGGCAACCTGCTCAACGTCAGCAAGCTGGAAACCGGCAGCATGAGTCCGGAGCGCAACCGGGTCCGTCTCGACGACCTGCTGCGCGATGCCTACGACCAGGCCCTGCCGCGCGCCGAAGGCAAGCAGCTGCGCGTGCTGCTCGACCTGCCGCGCGAACTCGAAGCGGTGGCGATCGACAAGGACCTGTTCCGCATCGCGCTCAACAACCTGCTTACCAATGCCATCAAATACAACCGCCCCGGCGGCAGCGTGACGCTGGCCGCCCGCAATGAGGACAATGACATCGTGATCAGCGTACGCGACACCGGCATCGGCATCGCAGCGTCCGACCAGGGCCGCATCTTCGACAAGTTCTACCGCGTCAGCGAAAGCGAGGCGCCGGTCAAGCGCGGCGGCCACGGCCTCGGGCTGTACCTGGCGGCCCAGATCGTGGAGCTGCACCACGGCCGCATCGTGCTCGACAGCGAGCCGGGCGTCGGCAGCACCTTCTCGATCCACCTCAAGATCGTGTCGGCCCCCGCCGGCGCTGCGGTGCTGTGAGCGCGCGCCGCATCCTGCTGGTCGACGACGAGCCGCATGTGCTGCGCGTGCTGCGCCTGGCGCTCGAGCGCGAAGGTTACGTGGTCGCCACCGCCGGCGACGGCCACGCGGCGCTGGCCTGCATGGCCGAGCAGTTGCCCGATGTCCTGATCAGCGACATCCAGATGGACGGCATGGACGGACGCACGCTGTGTCCCCTGGCGCGCGCCACCTATCCCGACCACCCGTTCCTGATCCTGGTCATGACCTCGATGACGGCGCTCGACGAGCGCGCCTGGGCGCGCGCACTGGCGAATACCGAATTCCTTGAAAAACCCCTCAGTCCGCGCCAGCTCGTGGCGCGCCTGTCCCGCCATTTCGCCGCCCTGGCGTCCACGCCAGGCCATCCGCCGGAGCCCGTCCATGCCGCATAAGCTGTTGCACGACCTTGATTTCACCCGCCACGCGCGCTGGCTGCAACGCAGCACCGGCAGCGAGTACGCGCTGGCCGTGTGCGACGCCAGCGGCGCGCCATGCTGGAGCGCGCCCGGCCATGAAGGCCTGGCCGACTGGCTGGCGCAACTGAACGCCGGCGGCTTCGCCTGGCCGTGCAGCGGCGACGGCATGCAGCGCCACGACAGCGGCGACGCCACCCTGCTCTATCTGCCGATCAAGGCCAAGGGCCAGCTGATCGGCCACCTGGCGGTGCGCAGCGCATCAAGCGCTGTCGGCGCGCCGTTCGCATGGGACGCACTGGCCGAGGCGCTGGAAGACGTATCCGCCGCCATTGGCGAAGAATGCAGCGTGCAGGGCGAACTCGATGCCATGGCCGACGAACTGTCGGACCGCTACGAAGAGCTGCATCTGGTGTACGCGATCGACCGCCAGGTACAGGACATGACCAGCGGCGAAGATGTCTTCGGCAGCCTGCTCGAGAGCTGGGCCGAGCACATGGACGCCGACGTGGCGGCCTTCATCAAGCCGGGCGACAACCTGTGCGTGTCGGCCACCAACCTGTCGCAGCCGATTCACAACCTCGACCTGGTGCTGGTGGAGATGCGCGGCGACCTGTATCGCTTCGCGCACTCCTCGCGCCAGCCGATCGTGATGAATGACGCGGGCGACCCGCGCCGCGCCTACATCTTCACCGACATGCCGTTCAAGATCCTGTGCTGCCCGGTGTTCCAGGATAAATCGGTGGTGGCGATCCTGGTACTGCTCAACCACGCCCACAAGGATGACTTCAGCAACAGCGACCGCAAGCTCGGCGAAGTGCTGGCCAACCATCTTTCGAGCCTGTCGCGCATGCACAGCATGCTGGCCGAGACGAGCAAATTCAACCAGCAGATGGCGGCGGCGCTGATCGAGGCGGTCGAAGCCAAGGACCCGTACACGCGCGGCCACAGCGAACGGGTGCACCATATCGCGATGGAGATCGGCCGCGCGCTGCGCCTGCCGGCGCGCGAACTGGACAACCTGTTCTGGGGCTCGCTGCTGCACGACGTCGGCAAGATCGGCATCCCGGACGCCGTGCTGTGCAAGCCAGGCCGCCTGACGCGCGACGAGTTCACCTTCATCATGGTGCACCCTGAGCGCAGCTATGAAATCCTGCGCCATATCGACCGCCTCAAGGGTGCGGTGCCCGGCGCGCGCCACCACCAGGAAAAATACGACGGCACCGGCTATCCGCACGGGCTGGCCGGCAACGATATCCCGTACAACGCGCGCATCATCGCGGTGGCCGACACCTACGATTCGATCACCAGTTCGCGCGCCTACCGCGCCGGGCGCAGCCACGAAGTGGCGATGGCCGAGATCGCGCGCTGCGCCGGCACCCAGCTCGACCCCGGCGTGATCGCCGTGTTCGAACAGGTATGCCGCGCCGAACCTGACTGGATCGCGGCGTTCGGCATCGCGCGCGAACCGGCCGCCTGCGCCGCATGAGCATCGACGCCGCATCCGCCGACCGGATCACGCGCAGCCGCATCGGCGCGATGACCTACCTGGCGCCGCTGACGGCGCTGGTGGCGGACGACGCGGTCCAGACCCTGCAGGCCGCGCTCAATGAATGCGTGGCCCAGCACCAGGTGTCGATCGTGGTCGACCTGGGCAAGGTCACGCTGCTGTCGGGCCACGCGCTGGGCATGATGGCCGACATGGGAGAGCGCCTGGCGGCCCTGGGCGGCTGGCTCAAGCTGGCCTATCCGAATCCGCTGCTGCAAGAGATCCTGGCCGCCACGGGCCTGCTCGAGCAGCTGCCGCTGTTCGACGCGCGGCCGGCCACGCCGCGCCGCGCGCGCGAGCCGGGCAGCAAGCTGGGCGACATCCTGGTCGAACGCGGCTCTGCCAGCGCCGAGCAGGTGGCCGAAGCAGCGCGCCTGCAAGACCAGACCGGCAAGCGCATGGGCCTGATCATGGTCGAGCGCAAATGGATCACCGAGGCCGCCCTGTACCAGGCGCTGGCCGACCAGCTGTCGCTGCCCTACGTGAACCTGCGCACCGGCCTGTACGATCCGGGCGCGCTGGCGCTGATCGAACGCGACGTCGCGCGACGCCTGAACGTGCTGCCGCTGTTTCGGGTCGGCGACACCCTGACGCTGGCCAGCGCCGAGCCGCAGGCGATCCACGCCATCGACGAGATCCGCACCCGTACCGGCAACCGGATCCGCGTCGTGGTGGCGCCGCCGGCCGACATCCGGCGCCTGGCCGACGAAGCCTACGGCGGCTCGCTGCCCGACTTCATCCATACCGAAGCGAGCGACCTCGAACTGATCGAGTCGACCATTCCCGACGACTACACCCAGATCGACGAGATGGCAGGCGCCAGCCCGGTGATCAATATGGTCAACGCCGTCATCCAGCGCGCGATCCGCGACGGCGCCAGCGATATCCATATCGAGATCTCGCGCAACCGCGCGCGCATCCGCCTGCGCATCGATGGCGTGCTGTACGAAGTCATGTCGCCCAAGGTTGACCAGCACCCCGCCATCGTGTCGCGCCTGAAGGTGATGGCCAATCTCGACATCGCCGAACGGCGCCTGCCGCAGGATGGCCGGATCCAGGTCGCGACCCAGGGCCGCACGGTCGACCTGCGCTTTTCTTCGCTGCCGGGCATCTATGGCGAGAAAGTGGTGCTGCGGGTACTGGACAAGAACCAGTCGATCCTCGATGTCGACAAGCTCGGCATGCAGGTCAACGCGGCCAGCGCCTTCAAGCGCCTGCTCGGCCGCAGCCACGGCCTGATCCTGGTCACCGGCCCCACCGGCAGCGGCAAGACCACCAGCCTGTACGCCGCGATCAGCCACCTCAAGAGCATCGAGAAGAATATCGTCACGATCGAGGACCCGGTCGAATACCAGCTCGACATCATCAACCAGAACCAGGTCAACGATGCGATCGGGCTGACCTTCCCCAAGATCCTCAAGCACGTGCTGCGCCAAGACCCGGACATCATCATGATCGGCGAGGTGCGCGACCGCCAGACCGCCGAGATCGCGGTGCAGGCCGCGCTGACCGGCCACCTGGTGCTGACCACGCTCCACACCAACGACACGTTGGGCGCGGTGTCGCGTCTGGTGGAGATGGGTGTCGAACCCTATCTCCTGTCGTCGGCCCTGATCGGCGTGATGGCGCAGCGCCTGGTGCGGCGCGTGTGCCAGGGCTGCCGCACCAGCTACCTCGCCACGCCCGAGGCAACCGCCGCCTACCGCTGGCATGGCCAGGGCGACCTGCGCCTGATGCGCGGGCGCGGCTGCCCGGCATGCTATGACTCGGGCTACAAGGGACGCATGGGCATCTATGAATTGCTCGAAGTCGGCCCCGATCTGCAGCGCATGATCGTGGCCAATGCCAGCAAGGACCAGCTGAGCGCGCATGTCGCCGCCGCCGGTCACCGCGACCTGTACGCAGACGGCATGGCGCGCGCCTTCGACGGCCACACCACGCCCGAGGAAATCGCGCGCGTCGTGCATTCCCTTTAAACCTTAGCGCCATGCCGATCGAACTAGACTCCCCTGTCGCCGCCGCACCCGGTCCCGTGGCGACGCTACGCCTGTTTGGGGCGCGCGCCCCGGGGCTGGCCGAGCGCACCATGTTCACCGAACGCCTGGCCCTGCTGCTCGAGACCGGGGTGCCATTGCACGCGGCCCTGCAGTCCCTGCTCGCCCAGACCGATCATGTGCAACTGCGCGCGATGATTGCGGCAATATGCGACGACATCCTGGCCGGCGAACGTTTTTCGACGGCGCTGGCCAGGCATCCGCTGTTCCCCTGCACCTATGTCAACCTGATCGCGGCCAGCGAGGCCGGCGGCTTCATGGCCGAGGTGCTGGTGCAGCTGGTCGAGATGGACGAGAAAGAAGAACGCCTGCGCAGCACCCTGGTGTCGGCGCTGTCGTATCCACTCATCCTGCTGGCGTTTTCGCTTGGGGTGGTGCTGTTCATCCTGGTGTCGGTGTTTCCCAAGTTTGCGACCATGTTCGCGGCGATCCACGACCAGCTGCCGTGGACCACGCGCGCCCTGATGGTGGTAAGCCGGCTGCTCACCGAGCATGGCGCCATCGCCGCCACCATGGCCGCGGCCCTGGTCGGTGGCGGCTGGATGCTGGTGCGCCGTCCCGACGTGCGCGTCGCCGTCGACCGCGCCAAGCTGCGCCTGCCTGTGCTGCGCGACGTGTTCGCCAAGATCTACCTGACCCGCCTGCTGCGCGTGATGGGGATCTCGCTGGAGCGCGGGGTGACCATCCTGGCCACGCTGGAAGCCTGCCGCGCGGTGGTGCCGAACGCAGACATCCAGCGCTTCATCCGCGATCTCGAGGACGATGTCACCGAAGGCAAAGGGATCGCTGCCGGATTCCAGGACAGCGGCTTCGTTCCGGTTGCAGTGCGCCAGATGATCGCCACCGGGGAGGAGACCGGCACCCTGGGGCGGGTGATGAGCCGGATCTCGGATTCCTATGATCGCGAGCTCACGCGCCACCTGGCGCGGCTGTCGAAAATGGCCGAGCCGGTGATGTTGCTGGTGATGGGTATTCTGGTCGGAACGATCGTCAGTTCGCTGATCTTGCCGATATTCAAATTGTCACGAAGCGTGCATTGAAGCGTTAACTAAAAACCACAGAATTCCACACATTTGAAAAATTGGCGATGTGCGGAAACTGCCGTATGTTACTCTTGAGAATCAATAATTTCAATAAGTAAAGTTGACAATTCGACTTTATCAATCGGGCGGAAAAACCATATGACTACCTCATTCAAACGCGCCAAAGCAGCCGGCTTTACCCTGATCGAACTGCTGATCGTCGTGATCATCCTGGCGATCATTTCGGCGATCGCGATTCCCCAGTTCTCGTCGGCGACTGCGGATGCACAGCAGTCGGCGGCGGACGCCAACGTTGCCGCAGTACGTAACGCGATCCAGTTATATCGTGCTCAGCACCAGGGCAATACTTACCCTGGCGTGAATGCGTCATCAGGTGGCACGGGTTGCACCGCGGGCAAACAAGGGACAGGCGCTGCAAACTTGGCGCAAGCCCTGAAAGACCAGCTGCAATACCCTTCGAATAAACTTGGCCAGACCTGCACGGTCGCCAACGAAGAATTCCGCTATGGTCCTTATCTGCGCGAAGGCATCCCGCTTGACCCGTTCACGAATAGTGCAGCCATCGCGATGCAGCTAGACGGCAAGCCTCTCGAGGCCGACGGAAAGGATGGATGGGCTTACGACACCAAGTCCGGCCAGTTCATCCTGAACAGCCAAGTCAAGGCGAACGGCGGCGACGAGGAAGAAGGCGGCGAATGAGGCGGCTGACCCAGCTTAGCCCCTGACAATGCCCCGACGCGCAAGCCCAGGCTACACGCTGATCGAGTTGCTGATGGTGGTGGCGATCCTGTCGATCGTCGCGGTCATCGCCCTGCCCGTTACCCAGAGGGTGACGGAGGCCGGCGCCGATATCGCTGTCGACGAAGTGGCGCACGCTCTGCGCTTCGCCCGCGACGAGGCCCGCCGCAAAGGGGAACAGCGCCTGGTCAGCTGCGATCTGGCCAGCGGCCGCTTGACGGTTGGCGCGGTGGACGCCGTAAAGGACACGTCGACTGCCCGCCAGGGTACCGCATATCTGGTGGCGCCCGGCGCCGTACCTGCAGGATCCGCCATGACCCTCGTCAGTTGCAGCTTCACCTTCGCCGATAACGCAACGGCCAGCACCGTCGTCTTTGACGCGGACGGCGATCCCGTGCGCGGCATCGGCAAGGGCCCGGTGCGCGAGAAGGCATTGCGCGCCGGAGCGATCGTCCTCGGCGCCGGCCATGTCCGGCGCACTGTGAATCTTAATGTCACCGGCCGCATCACCCAGTCCTGACCATGCCAGTACCGATGTCCTATCGCCCATGGCGCACCAGGTGCGCCGGCCTGACGCTGTTCGAAGCAGTGCTTGCGTTGCTGCTGCTTGCCGTCTGCCTGGTGCCGGCGACGGACGCGCTGCGCGACGCCGTCGCGCACGCACCGGGCGCCGATGCGGCAGCCCGCGACCTCGATTGTGTGAGCTCCAAAATGGAAGTCGTACTCGCTGAACCCTATCAGCGCCTGCTGGACAGCGCGGGCAATGCCGGCACGCCGTCGAGCTACTCGGCCCCTGCAGGCGAAGAATGTCCTGCCATCGCGGTCTACGTCGCACGCTATGGCAACAGCAGGAGCTACAAGATCGGCCCGGGCGGCGACAGCGACCACCTGCTGTACGTCGGCGCCGAACTGGCCGATCCGAACGCCGGCAATCGCCTGCCGCTCGCCACCCTGGTGACCCGATGAACCTGCCAATCGCACAGCGCGGATATACGCTGGTCGAGCTGCTGCTCGGGCTGGCCATCGCCTCTGTCATCCTGCTGCCGCTGACAGACCTGCTGCGCACCAGCACCGACAGCGCGCGCCTGGTTCGCTCCCGTCTCGACCTGGGCGCGGAAGCGAATTTCGCCATCGACAAGATCGCAGCCAGGGCCGCTGCCGCTACCGGCCTCAAGGCCGCGCACGCGGCGACCGCGCCGGCAGAGTGGCTCAAGCTGCTGGGCTTCGAAGAATGCAAGAACACGCGCGAACTGCTGGAAGGCGCCAGCTGCAGCCAGCCGGATCGCAGCGCCATCGTGGCTGCCAACGTCGACAGGGTCGAGCTCAGCGCGCCCGACACCGCCGCCCCGACACTGCGCATTGCGCTCACCCTGAGCCACCCTGATGTCGTCGAGCCGGTCACGCGCGTGCGCACCGTTCGCCTAGGAGCCTACCCATGACGCCGCGGCGCCAGCATGGCGCGGTGCTGCTCATGGTGGCGATCGTACTGTCCACCGTCGCCGCGCTCGCGGTGGGTGTCAATGGGCTGGCGAGCGCCGAATTGCGCTCGGCGCAAGGCGACTACGAAAGCCGCGCGGCAGCATATCTGGCAGACGCCGGCATGGCCGCCGCCAGGTGGAAAAACCAGGTCGCCGGCTGCACCAGCGAGTCGATCGTACCCACCGCCCTCGGTTCCGGCACCTTTGCGGCCGAGGTGCCACCAGTGAAAGGCACGGTCAAGAAGATCGATATCGTCGCCAATGGCGCCGTCCACGGCATCACGCTGCGCACAAAGGAGCGCAAGCAGGTCACGCTGCATGACCTGAGCAGGACGGAAACGGTCAGGCTGACCAACGGCGCCCTGGACCTCACGATCGACCGCACGGACGACGACGAATCCGAAGACGGCGAAGACTGGCTGTGGCTGGCGTTCGATAGCGCGCATGCCCTGCTGTACTGGGCGATGAACGATATCAAGACGGATGCGCTGGTGCTGTCCGCCACGCTCACACTGACGCCCTTCGGCTCGAACGGTACCGGCGGCAGCGTAGCCATCCAGCGCCTGACGGCGCAGTGGGACGACGAAGCCACCTGGCGGCGGCCGCGCGAAGACGTCGCCCGCTGGGACGGGGGCAACTACGTGCCCCTGCCGGCGGCCACGGCCAGCGTCGCCGGCACCGTCCCTGCCCAGTGGGATGTAACGGAGCTGGTCAATGGCTGGGTCAGCGGCCAGTACCACAACTACGGCATGCTGCTGCGCCTGACCAACCCCGGCCCGAGCGTGCGCTTCCACAGCCTCGACGCCTCGTCCAGCCGGCACCCGGTGCTGCAGGTGCTCAGCGCCAGGCAATGCTGATCGGATGACACCATGGAACAGACCACTCCCGTGAGCCAGCTTCCCGTCGCCTCGAGCGCGACCACGCCGCGGCGCCTCGCCGATACCTTCGCCGTGCTCTGGACGTCGACCAGGTTCAGCGCGCCGGAGCTGGCCGCCTACGCCACCGGCCACATCGAACGCGCCACCCGCCAGGGCGTCAGCCTGCTGGCGCTGGCGGCCCTGCTGTTCCTGGTGCAGACCGCGGCCTTCGCCTCGTGGTTCGACCTCGGGCCGGGCTACAGCTACACCTATATCCTGCTGGCCGCGCTGGCGCTGCACATCTTCCTGTCGGCGCGCCAGGTGCGCGATGTGAAGGCACTCAACCTGCTCGCCATGCTGCTGCTGATCGTGTGCGCCTCGGCGCTGGTGCTGCTGGCGCGCCGCTCGGGCAGCTTGCACGTGGTCGTGATGCTGAGCGTGACGATCCTACTGATGCTGATTCCGCTGATGCCCTGGGGCCTGCGCGAAGCGTCGTTCACCTGCGCCGCCATCTACCTGATGTTCACTTCACTGACCTTTTTCACGCGTCTGGAATTCGGCCATGTCGAGCTGTGGGCCCTGCAGCTGGCGATGCTGACCTCGACGCTGCTGTCGCTGGTGCTGGTCGGACGCGCCCTGCGCGTGCGCAAGAACGACCTGGCGCTGCGGTTCCGGCTCGAGCGCGCCGGCGCGGCCATGGCCACGCTGGCCGAGCGTGACCACCTGACCGGCGCCTGGAACCGGCGTTTCCTCGAGCGCGAGTTCGCGCGCGTGGTCGAGCTGCACGCGCGGCGCGGCGCGCCGGCCTGCCTCGGCGTGCTCGATATCGACCAGTTCAAGGCATTGAACGACACCTACGGTCATCGCCACGGCGACAGCGTCCTGCAAGCCGTGGCCGCCGCCTTCGAAGGCCTCGATGGCGAACTGGAATACCTGGTACGGCTTGGCGGCGACGAATTCGCCTTCATCCTGGCCGGCAGCGGCGAGCCGCGCGCACGCCTGGCGGGGCTGCTTGACGTGGCGGCCGGGCTGGCCACGCGTAGCGGCGAGCACGCGATCGCGGCGCCCTCGTTCAGCGCGGGCCTGGTCTTGCTCGACCGCGCATGCACGCTCGACGCAGCCTACGCGCGGGCCGACGCGCTGTTGTACCAGGCAAAGCGCGCGGGCGGGGCCGGAATCCGCTTCAGCAGCATGACGCAAGGTGCGACGCCATGAGGCTGCAGCAGTGGATCGCAGGGTTGGGCAAGCGCGCAGGCGCGAAGGCGCTGCCGCGTCCGATCGGCGCCGATTTCGCCGCCACCAGGCTGAACCTGGTGCAGGCCGAGCTGCGCGGCGAGCGCTGGCACCTGCAGGCCGCGGCCTCGCAGGCCTATCCGCTGCCGCGCGACGTCCTGCTCGCCAACCCGAAAGAACTGCTACGCTTCGTCAACGCCACCCTGGCGCGGGCGCCCTTCCAGGGCCGGCGCGTGGTATCGGCGCTTGGCCCTGCCGATGTGCGGATCCTGCCGCTGACGGTGCAGGTGGCGCAGGGCCAGACCGAGGCGCAGGCGGTGGCGCGCGCCGCAGCCGAACAACTCGGCGAGCGCGCGGCGCAGCATGTGGTCGATTACTATCAGGTGCGCGGCGCCGACCAGGAGGGCGGCGAACGCCAGGTCCTGCTGGCGGCGGCGCCAAAAGCCGGTGTGCTGTCCTACCTGGCGATGCTCGAAAGCGCGCGCCTGACGCCGGTGGCGCTCGACATCGGGCCGGCCGCCATCGGCCGCCTGCTGGCGGTCTTGCATGGCAGCGATGTCGGCCAGTCGGTCGCCTTGCTCAACTTCGGCACCAGGAAAAGCTACCTGACAGTGATCTGGGGCCGACGCCTGATGCTGGACCGCGAGATCGCCTTTGGCGAGGACATGCTGGCTGGCGCCGTGGCCGATGCGCTCGACCTGCCGCACGATACCGCGGCGGGCCTGCTGCGCGAACATGGCATCGGCGCGCGCGAGGCAGTGCCCGACGATGGCCCGCACGGGGAGCTGCGGCGCGCCATCCGCGCCATCCTGCATCCGGCATGTCAGGCCCTGGCCGACGAACTGGCGCACACCCAAGTATATGTCGCCTCGCGCACGCGCGGCAGCTCGATCAGCCGCCTCTACCTGAACGGCAGCCTGGCGCGTTATCCCGACATCGGCGCGCGCATGGCCGAACTGATCGACGTACCGGTGCACCTGCTCGATCCGTATGACGCCTTCCAGGGCCGGGCCACGGTCGACGCCCAGCGCGCCGAGAACGCCACCGCCATCGCGCTGGCGACTGGGCTTGCACTGAGGGCAGAGGCGCATGGCTGATATCGACATGATCCCGCGCAGCTACCGTGACGGCGTGCGCCTGCGCCGCATCGCGCGCCAGACTGCCTGCGCGCTGGCGGTGGTGGTGGTCGCCACGGCTGCCGGGCATGCGACGCTGCGCTGGAGCAGCGTCGCCATGGAGCGCAAGGCCACCCTGCTGCGCAGCGCCGCCAGCGCCGCCCAGACCGACCTGCAGCGCGCCGCCATCGAGCGCGAGACAGCGCTGCGCGACCAGCAGCGCGCCGGCGTTCTGGGCGCGGTGCGGCGCGAAGGCGAGCTGGCCGCGTTCGCCCAGGCCATCGACAGCGCCCTGCCGGCCGATACCTGGCTGACCGCGCTCGCGCTGCGGCGTTCGACGCGATTAGCGCCGCCCGGCGCCGCCCTGCCGCCTGGGAGCGGCGCGCAGGACACCTTCGCGACCGGTAATGCGCAAGGCGATACCCTGCTGCTCGACAGCCAGGTAGAGCTGAGCGGTCAGGCTGCCAGCTACGAAGGCATGACCGATTTCCTGGCGAACCTGGGGCGCATCCCCGGCCTGGTGAACGTCCAGCTGCAGTCCAGCAGCGTCAATGCCGAAGTGCGCGCGATCGACTTCCGGGCCACCCTCTCGCTCACCCAGCACAAGGAGGCCGAATGAAGCCCGGCATCCGCGCGGCCGTGGCTGCCCTGCCGGCACGCCAATTGAACCTGATGGCTATCGGCGCGCTATTGATCGCGCTGGCGCTGGCGTGGAGCGTCGGCTTGCGCGCACCGCTTGCGGCCCACGCCCAACAGCGCAAGGTGCTGGCCACGCTCGAAGCGCGCGCCGCCGCGGCAAGCGCCAACGCGCCAGCGCCGGCAGCATCCGCGCCCGCGCCGGCCTCCGCGGCATCGGCCGCGCCTCCTGTCGCGCCGGCGCCACTGGCGCTGATCGCGGCCGTCAGCCGCAGCGCGGCCCATGCCGGTGTGACCGTCTCGTCTGCGGCGCAAGGCGCCCGGCAACAGCTCGCCGGACTGCAACTGCACACCCTCGACATCGCGGCCAGTGGCAGCTACGCCGCAATCCTGGCCTGGCTCGCGGACATCGAGGCCAGCCAGCCGACCGTCGGCATCATCCAGCTCACCCTGGCGCCGGGAGATGCAGGCGACAAGCGCAGGATCTCGCTGCAACTGGCCATCTACTACACCGAACCTACCCCATGACCCACTGGCTACTGCCGTTCACCGCGCTGCTGCTGGCCGTTCCTGCCAGCGCCGAACCACTGCGCGATCCGTTCCAGCGCCCTGCCGCGAGCCGGCCGGCCGCGCCGGATGCGACGCCCGAAAAAAAGCCGCGCCTGCGCGCGCTGGTGCTGGGCGGCGCACGTTCGCTGGCCAATATCGACGGCCATGTGCTGGCCGCCGGCGAGCAGTTTTCCGGCTACACCGTGCTGCGCATCGATGCCAGAGGCGCACTGCTCGCCCGCGCCGGCAGTGAGCTGCTGCTGACCATGCAAGACAAGGATTCCCCATGAAACCGCGCCATCTGCTGTGCGCCCTGCTCTGCCTGCCCTCGTTCGCCTTCGCACAAGTTGCGGCGGCGCCGGCCATCCCCGGCACGCCGGCAATTGTGCCGGCCACCATGTCGTACACCTTCCGCGACACCCCGGTCAGCGAGCTGTTCAACATGATCGCGCGCAGCGCGCGCGTCAACATCATGTTGGGGCGCGGCGTGAGCGGCAACCTCTCGATCAACCTGTACGACCTGACGGTGCGCGAAGCGATCGAGGCGATCGCGCAGGCGGGTGGCTATCTGGTGACCGAGCGTGCCGGCGGTTTCCTGATCGAGGATCCGCGCGCGCTGCCGGCCGACGGGCCGGAAGCGCTGCAGGTAAAGGCGCTCAAGGTGCGCTATGCCGACGTGACCAAGGTCGGCGCGATCCTGGCGCGCCAGGTGGGGCCGCTGGGCACGGTCACGGTGCTCGACCAGACCAAAACCGTGGTGATCGAGTCGACCGAGGCTGGCTTGCAGCGTGCGGCGAGCGTCCTGCGCGAGATCGACCGCGCGCCGCAACAGATCCTGATCGAGGCGAAGATCCTCGAAATCACGCTGGACCAGAACGAGAACTTCGGTGTCGACTGGTCGCGCGTGTTCAGCGAAGGGCCGGACATGTTCGGGACCACCGGCCTGGCCACCCGCGCCGGCCCGCGCTTCTACCTGAACATCGTCAACAGGAATATCGAGGCCTACCTGAGCGCCCTGAGCAACAAGGGGCGCGTGCACACGCTGGCGACGCCGCGCCTGCTGGCACTCGAGGACCAGGAAGCGACGACCAATGTCGGCGACCAGCTCGGCTACCGGCTGACGACCACGATCAACAACGTCACCTCCGAATCGATCCAGTTCCTCGACACCGGCGTGATCCTGCGCGTGACGCCATCGGTCGACGCCGACGGCCGCATCATGCTGAAGGTGCGGCCCGAGGTGAGCTCGGGCTCAGTGTCGGCCGGCATTCCATCCAAGAAGACCACCGAGGTCAATACCCAACTGGTGGCCAACGATGGCCAGCCGGTCCTGATCGGTGGCCTGATCAAGCGCAGCGCGACCTATCGCCGGCTGGGCGTGCCGCTGCTGTCGGACATTCCCGTCATCGGCGGCATCTTCTCGAGCACCGACGATGGCGGATCGGCCACCGAAACGATCGTGGTCATCACGCCGCGCATCGTGCCGGCCGGTGGCGTGGCGATCGATGGCAGGACCGAGCGCACGCTGGAGGAAGCCGAACAGGCCATGCGCGCGCGCGGCGATGTGCTGGACCGGAAACTCGACAGTATCGCGCCTTGAGCTGGTCAGACCGGGGCCGGTCTGCCCTGGCGCGTTCGGCCAAAGAAAAAGGGCTACAAGCGTAAGCCTGTAACCCTTTATCCTGCAAATCTTGGTGCCGCTGACCGGAATCGAACTGGTGACCTTCGCATTACGAATGCGCTGCTCTACCGACTGAGCTACAGCGGCGAAACCTGTGCTTCGCCTTGCCTTTCGACGCCCGACGCAATAGCCGCGCTGACGAAAGAACCATATTCTAGCAAACAATGCGGCAAACTTGCTAGTGTGTATTGCAAGTGTGCCGCACTCAAGTCGCAAGAATCGGACTTCAGCCCTGGTGATACCCCGTCACGACCTCGACTTCTTCGCGCGATCCCAGGAACACCGGCACGCGCTGGTGCAGCTTGGTCGGCGGGATGTCGAGGATGCGGCCCTTGCCGTCGGTGGCCGCGCCGCCGGCCTGTTCGACGATCATCGCCATCGGGTTGGCCTCGTACATCAGGCGCAGCTTGCCCGGCGACGCAGGGTCGCGCAGGTCGGCCGGATACATGAACACACCGCCGCGGGTCAGGATGCGGTGCACGTCGGCCACCATCGAGGCGATCCAGCGCATATTGAAATCCTTGGCGCGCGGGCCGGTCTCGCCGGCGAGCAGTTCGTCGACATAGCGCTGCACCGGCGGATGCCAGTGGCGCTTGTTCGACATATTGATCGCGAACTCCTTGGTCGATGGCGGAATCTGCATATCGCTCTGGGTCAGCACCCACGAACCCATCTCGCGATCCAGCGTGAAGCAGTGCACGCCATTGCCGGTGGTGAGCACCAGCATGGTCTGCGGGCCGTAGACCGCATAGCCGGCCGCCACCTGGGCGGTGCCGGGCTGCAAAAAGTCTTGTTCGGTCGGCTGGTTCATGCCTTCAGGCGCCTTCAGCACCGAGAAGATGGTGCCGATCGAGACGTTGACGTCGATGTTCGACGAGCCGTCCAGCGGATCGAACAGCAGCAGGAATTCGCCCATCGGATAACGGCTCGGGATCTGGCGGATGGTTTCCATCTCTTCGGATGCCATCGCCGCCAGGTGGCCGCCCCACTCGTTCGCCTCGAGCAGGATTTCGTTCGAGATCACGTCCAGCTTCTTCTGGACTTCGCCCTGGATGTTCTCGGTCTCGGCGCTGCCCAGCACCTCGCCCAGCGCGCCCTTGCTCACCGAATAGCTGATGCGCTTGCAGGCGCGGGCCACGACCTCGATCAGCAGGCGCAGCTCGGCGTTGATGTTCTGGTGCAGGCGCTGCTCTTCGACCAGGTATTGCGTCAGACTTACGCGTTTCATGACTTCCTCAGGTTTGGTTGGATTCTTGCATTATCGGTGTTATCGCGTTGGGTCGGCGGCAGGGCCGCCGACCCAACATTAATTTGCCAGTGCCTTGGTAACCACCTCGCGCACGTCGTTCGACAGCTTGCCCTGCCCCGCCACCTGCTGCAGCGCGGCCTTCATCTGCGCCTGCAAGGCCGGCGCATAACGGCGCCAGCGGTCCATGGCGCGCGCCAGGCGGCTGGCGACCTGCGGGTTGAGCGCGTCGAGCGCGATCACCTGCTCGGCCCAGAAGGCGTAGCCGCTGCCGTCCGGGGCGTGGAACTGCACCGGATTGTTCATGCAGAAGACGGCCACCAGGCTGCGCGCCCGGTTCGGGTTGCGCAGGGTGAAGGCCGGATGGCGCATCAGTGCGCGCACCGCCGCCACGTCGGTGGTCGGTGCCATCGCCTGCATCGAGAACCACTTGTCGACGACCAGGGCTTCGTGCTCGAATTCCTGATAGAACTCGCCCAGCGCATCGGCGGCTGCAGGCACGCGCGACGCGATCAGGGCGCCCAGCGCGGCGGCGCGGTCGGTCATATTGTCGGCCTCATCGAACTGGCGCTGGGCCAGGGCCACGCTGTCGTCGTCCGGCGCCGCGTTCAGGTAGGACAGCGCCAGGTTCTTCAAGGCGCGCTTGCCGCTTGAAACGGCGTCCGGGCTATACGGCCCCGGCGTCAGGTTGGCCTGGTATTGCGCCAGCAGTTCGCCACGCAGTCGCACGCCGATGTCGGCGCGCACGAACTGGCGCGCGATGTGCACGGCCAGCGGGTCGACGCCGTCGATCTGCTCCGCAATCATGCTCTCGGACGGCAGCATCAACGCCTGCTCGCGGAAGGCCGGATCGAGGCTGTCGTCGACCAGCACCTTGCGCATCGCCTCGATGAAGGTCTCATCGAGGTTCAGGCTGGCGCTGCTATTGCCCTTGGCCGCGGCCTCGCCGGCCAGCTTGAGCAGGCGGTTCATGGCCAGGCGCTGGCCCGCTTCCCAGCGGTTGACCGGGTCGCTGTCATGGCTGAACAGGTGCAGCAAATCGGCATCGGTATAGCCGCCTTGCAGGATCACCGGCGCCGAGAAGCCGCGCAGCACCGAGGCCACCGGCTGGCTCTGGACGTCGGTGAACACGAAGGTCTGCTCGGCGCCGAACAGTTCCAGCACCGTGGTCGTGCCCAGATCAGCCGCATTTCCTTCTACCTTGAGCGGCATATCGTTGCCCTCGGCGTCCAACAGGCCGACCGCCACCGGGATATGGAACGGCAGCTTGTCTGGTTGGCCCGGGGTCGCCGGGCAGGATTGCGTCAGGGTCAGCGAGTATGTCTTGAGCGCCTCGTCGTAGCGGCCCTCGAAGCGCAGCACCGGAGTGCCGGCCTGGCTGTACCAGCGTTCGAACTGCGCCAGGTTGCGGCCGTTGGCGTCGGCCATCGCGCGCCGGAAATCGTCGCACTCCACCGCCTGTTCGTCATGGCGCTCGAAATACAGGTCCATGCCCTTGCGGAAGCCATCGACGCCAAACAGGGTCTGGTACATGCGCACCACTTCGGCGCCCTTCTCGTACACCGTCACCGTATAAAAATTATTGATCTCCACAAAGGAGTCGGGACGCACCGGATGCGCCATCGGGCCGGCATCCTCGGGGAACTGGTGCTGGCGCAGGGTACGCACCTGGTCGATGCGGGTGACGGCGCGGCCGGTATCGGTGCCGATCATGTCGGCCGTGAATTCCTGGTCGCGGAACACGGTCAGGCCTTCTTTCAGCGACAGCTGGAACCAGTCGCGGCAAGTCACGCGGTTGCCGGTCCAGTTGTGGAAGTACTCGTGCGCCACCACCGCCTCGATGCCCTGGAAGTCAATGTCGGTCGCCACCCGCGGATTGGCCAGCACGAACTTGGTGTTGAAGATATTCAGGCCTTTATTCTCCATCGCGCCCATATTGAAGTCGCTGGTGGCGACGATCATGAAGCGGTCCAGGTCGAGCTCGAGCCCGTATTTTTCTTCGTCCCAGCGGATGCTGTGCTTGAGCGACTGCATCGCGTAGTCGGTCTTGTCGAGGTTACCCTCTTCGACCCACACCTGCAGCAGCGCGTCGCGCCCATCGGCCAGGCGGAAGGTCTCTTCCTGGCACACCAGCTGCGCGGCGACCAGCGCGAACAGGTAGGACGGCTTCTTGAACGGGTCCTCCCACAGCGCATAGTGACGGCCGTCTTCGAGCTCGCCCTCCTGGATCAGGTTGCCGTTGGAGAGCAGTACCGGGAAGCGCGCCTTGTCGGCCCGCAGCATCACGGTGTACTTGGACATCACGTCCGGACGGTCCGGGAAATACGTGATGCGGCGGAAGCCTTCGGCCTCGCACTGGGTGAAGAAGTTGCCATTCGATACATACAAGCCGCTGAGCGTCGTGTTTTGTTCGGGCGCGCACACCGATTCGATCTCGAGCACGACCTCGTCGGGCGCCTCGTGGATCACCAGCAGATTGTTGGCCAGCGTGTAATCGGCGCCGGCCAGGGCCTTGCCATTCAGGCGCAGCGCCACCAGTTCAATGTCTTCGCCATGCAGTTCGATACTGCGCGTTACCCCCAGCGGATTGCGGCGCAGCGTCAGGCGGTTGGCCACGACGGTCCGCGCAGGATCCAGGTCGAAGCCGAGCTCGACAGTATCCACAAGGTAACTCGGCGGGGTATAGTCTTTCCGGTAAATCGTCTGTGGCGTATCGGTGCGCATAGGAAGGTCCAAGAACACAGTGGAGAAGTGCTTATTTTACCAACAAGCTTTTCTCCTGCTTCGTACTATTCCTTGTATCGCAGTGTATGCACGGTAACGGGGTGTAAATCCCGGCTTATTGATCCTGAACAAGCGGTAAGCTTGATCATCAGGGAAATTCCGCACAAATATTTTGGAGATTTGGTATGAAACGCCTCATCATGGTCGTTGCCGGAACAGCGATGGCGCTGTTACTTGGCGGTTGCGCGACCACCATTCGCAGCGATGTCACTACCTTCCACCAATGGCCGGCCCAGATCGAAGACAAGAGTTATGTGTTCGAAGTGCCGCCGCCGCAGGACGATACGCTCGAATGGCGCAGCTACCAGGACCTGGTGCGCGCCCAGCTGGCCAGCCAGGGCTTCCGCGACGCCGAGGGCGCCACGCCGGCCCTCACGGTGTCGATGCGGTTTACCACCACCGACCTTCCGGTGCGCGTGCTCGAACCGGTCATGACGCCGTATTTCTATCCGAGCGCACGCTTCGGCTACGGCTACCGCGGTTTCAACCGGCGCTATTGGGGCGGCTGGTACAGCCCGTTCTACGATCCGTTCTGGGGCCCGTACCCGGCCTACCAGACCTCGATCGAGCACCACTACCGGCGCGAGCTGCAGGTCTCGATCAAGTCCTCGCGCGACGGCAAGCGCCTGTTCGACGTCACGGTGCATAACACCAGCCGCAATATGTCGACGCCGGAGATCATGCCGGCCCTGGTGCACAGCGCCTTCGAGGGCTTCCCGGGCCCGTCGGGCGTGGCGCGCCGGGTCGAAGTGAAGAAAGAGCCGAACAGCTGATCGTTTGCTACAGCGTTACACCACGCACGTGTCATTCCCGCGCAGGCGGGAATCCAAGTACTGCCAGCGCTATCGAAATGCGTGCAAACCTGGATTCCCGCCTTCGCGGGAATGACGTTTGGGGGTCAACGATACGGGATGGCCCCCGTGGTGCGTAAATCAACGCGCCGGCAGTGCTCAACTGCTGGCGCGTTCGACGATGACGAAGCCGACGTCGCGCACCGGCTCCGCGACCGGCCGGCCTTCGGCGCGGTCGATGATCATCCGGGCCGCGGTAAAACCGATGGCGGTGCCGTCGATGCGCACCGTGGTAAGCGGGGGATGCAGGTCGCGCGAGAACGCCAGGTCGCCCAGGCCGACGACGGCCAGCTGCTCGGGCACACGGATGCCCAGCGCCATGGCTTCGAGCAGTACCCCCTGCGCCATCATGTCCGAGCTGCAAAACACGGCGTCGATGCCGGGATCGCGCGCCAGCAGCTCGCGCAGGCCAGCGCGGCCGCTGCCGAGCGTGGTGGGAGCCGGCACGATACAGGTCGGGACCGCCGCGCGCTCCTTGCCCAACGAGGGCTGCAGCGCCAGCACGGTGTCGGCGAAATGGCGGTTGCGGCGCACCGCCCGTTCGTCGTTGGCGCTGATGGCGGCGATCTTGCGGCGGCCGCGCCGGACCAGGTATTCGGCCACCTCCTTGCCGATCTGTTCATGCGAAAAGCCGACCAGCATGTCGATCGGGCTGTCGGTCAGGTCCCAGGTCTCGACCACCGGAATGCCGCTGGCCAGCAGGCGGCGCCGGCCCTGCTCCGAGCGCATGATCCCGGTCAGCACCACGCCGTCGGGGCGGCGGCCGATGATGGCCTCGAGCAGCGCATCCTCGCGCGAATTCTCGTAGCCGGCCTGACCCAGCATCAGCTGGTAGCCACGCGCGGCCAGGCCATCGGTGAGCGCCTGCACCATCTCGAGGAACACCGAGCCGCTGATGGTTGGCACCACGGCCGCCACCATGCGGCTCTTCTTGGAGGCCAGGCCGCCGGCCAGCAGGTTGGGCACGTAGCCGACCCGGTCGACCACTTCGCGCACGCGCTGCAGGATGTCGGGCGAGACCGCGTCGGGATTGTTCAGCGCGCGCGAGACGCTCATCGGGGCCACGCCAGCCAGCCGGGCCACGTCGCGCACCGTCGGCGTCGCGCCTTTGCGGCTCTTGCGGGCAGTGGCCGGGGCGGGTTTGTCCATGGGGCGATTCTAATCCACCAGCGTCAGCTTGCCGCGCAGGCGGATCGCATCCGATGCCGTGCCTACCATCAGCTCGAACTCGCCCGGCTCGGCCACCCGGTCAAGCTTGCGGTTATGGAAGGCCAGCAGATTGTGGTCGATCTCGAAGCTCAGCTTGCGCCGCTCGCCGGGCTCAAGCTTGATCTTCTGAAAGCCCTTGAGCTCCATCAGCGGCCGCACGATCGAGGCCACCGGATCGCGGATGTACAGCTGCGCCACCTCCTCGCCTGCATGCTTGCCGGTATTGGCGAGGGTGAACGAGAGGGTGACCTTGTCGCCCTGCCGCATGGAAGCCTGGCTGAGCGCCAGGTCGCTGTAGGCGAAGCTGGTGTAGCTCAGGCCATGGCCGAAGGCGTAGCGCGGCGTGTTGGGCGAATCGATATAGGCCGAGCGGTAGACGATGTTCGCCTCATTGAGCACCGGGCGGCCAGTGCGGTACTGCTGGTACGAGATCGGGATCTGGCCTACGCTGCGCGGGAAGGTCATCGGCAGCTTGCCCGACGGGTTATAGGCGCCGAACAGCACATCGGCCACCGCATTGCCGCCCTGGGCACCCGGGAACCAGGCATACAGGATGGCTGCCGCCTTCGCAGCGACGTTCTCGAATACCAGCGGACGACCGGCCAGCACCACGACCACCACCGGCTTGCCGGTCGCGGCCAGCCGCTCGAACAGCTCGGCCTGGCGGCCCGGCAGGCCGATGTCGACCCGCGACTTGGCCTCACCGCTCATGTCCCATGATTCGCCCAGCACCAGCAGCACGGCTTCGGCATCCTTCGCCGCGGCTACCGCGGCGTCGAAGCCAGCCGTGTCGGTGCAGGCCACATCACAGCCCCTGGCCACTGTCAGCCTGGCGCCAGGAGCCAGCTGGGTGCGGATTCCCTCGACCAGGCTGACCACGCGGCTCTCGTCAGAGCCGACGATCCAGCCGCCTTCCAGGTCACGCTTGGCTTCAGCCAGCGGTCCGATCACCGCCAGCGATGTCAGCTTGGCCGAGAATGGCAGCGCCGCGCCCTCATTCTTGAGCAGCACCAGCGACTTGCGGGCGACGTCGCGTGCAATGCGGACGTGTGCCGGATCGTTCAGTGCGGCCTTTTCGCGCGCGGCATCCGAATAGCGGTAGGGGTCATCGAACAGGCCCAGCTCGAACTTCTTGGTCAGCACGCGCCGCACGGCGTCGTCCAGCACCTCCTGCTTCACCTTGCCGGACCTGACCCGCTCGGCCAGGTGGCGGGTGAACGCATACCCCTCCATATCCATGTCGCTGCCGGCATTGATCGCCTGCTCGGCGGCCTGCGCCAGGTCGGTCGCATAGCCATGCTCCACCAGCTCCTTGACCGAGGCCCAGTCGCTGACGACGAAGCCGGGATACTTCCACTGGCCCTTCAAGATATCGCGCTGCAGATGGTTGCTGGCGGTGGCCGGCACGCCATTGAGCGTATTGAAGGAATTCATGAAGGTGGCGACGCCGGCATTGACCGCCGCCTTGAACGGCGGCAGGTAGACCTCGTGCAGTTGCTGCTCGCTCATGTCGGCCGCGTTGTAGTCGCGCCCCGCGATCGCCGCGCCATAGCCGGCGAAGTGCTTGGCGGTGGCCATGATCCGGTCCAGCGCGCCCAGCTTCTCGCCCTGGAAGCCCTTCACCCGCGCGACCGCGATGCGCGAACCGAGGTAGGTGTCCTCGCCGGCGCCCTCCATCACCCGGCCCCAGCGCGGATCGCGTCCGATATCGACCATCGGCGCGAAGGTCCAGTGGATGCCGCTGGCCGCGGCTTCCTTGGCCGCGATGTAAGCCGACTGCTCGATCGCCCCCATGTCCCATGACGCCGATTCGCCCAGCGGCACCGGGAACACGGTCTTGTAGCCGTGGATGACGTCAAGGCTGAACAGCAGCGGAATTTTCAGGCGCGACTGCAGCGCCAGCGCCTGGATCTCGCGCGTCTCGGCTACGCCCTTCACATTGAGCATCGAGCCGACCTTGCCGGCGCGGATGTCAGCCAGCTTGTCGCTGAACTTTTCGCTGCCCGGTCCCGTCATCTGGCGACCCGACAACTGGTGCAGCTGGCCGACCTTTTCTTCGAGCGTCATGCGCTTCATCAGCGCCTCGACCTTTTGTTCGATCGCGCGGTCCTGCGCAGAGGCGCCGGGAGCGCAGGCGATCAGCGTCGCAAGCGCCAGCAAGGTCATCGTCATCTTCGTCACGCCCGGCCCCTTATCGGTACTTCTGCTGCATCTGGTCGTAGAAGCGCTTCAATGCATAAAAGGCTTTCTTCTTCTGGCCGGTATCCGAGATCAGCCCTTTGCGGTTCCAGAAGTCCTGGTAGCGCGGATGCGGGCGGCGCGGGGAGCGGAAGTCGGCCAGGATCCACGGCGTCATGCCGCGCAGGCCGGGTATCGCGGTCAGCATGGTGAACTGGTTCTGGTACAGCAGTTCCTGGTATTCCTCGCTCCAGCGGGTCGCGCTGTCGGCGTGGTAGCCGCCCAGCGCATCGGCGCCGAATTCGCTGACGACTACCGGCTTGTCGACCTTGATATCGAAGCGGTAAGTGAGCATGTCCGTGGGGTCGCTCCAGTACCAGCCGGCGTATTCGTTGAAGCTGGCCAGGTCGATCTTGTCGGCCAGCGGGTCCTCGACCACCACCAGCTTGCCCTCGCGGTGCACCTCGAGCGCCGCCGCCACCAGGCGCGTGTCGTCGAGCGCGCGCACGGTGTCGGCCAGCCGGCCCATGAAGTCATTGCGTGGCGCGCTCACCGGGGTCTCGTTCCCGATCGACCAGATGATGACGCTGGCGCGGTTCTTGTCACGCACCACCAGATCGGTCAATTGCTGATGGGCGTTGCGGTAGGTGTCCGGATTGTTCCACGAGATGGTCCAGTACACCGGCACCTCGGCCCAGACCAGCAGGCCCATTTCGTCGGCCAGGCGCGACATCCGTTCGCTGTGCGGATAGTGGGCCAGGCGCACGTAGTTCGCATTGAGCTCCCTGGCCCACTGCAGCATCATGCGCATATCGCCTTCGCCGCGCAGGCGGCCCTGCATCAGCGGATTCTCGTCGTGCAACGAAATCCCGCGCAGGAAGATCGATTTCCCGTTCAGCAGGATGTCCTTGCCGCGGGTCTCGATGGTGCGCAAACCCACCCTGTCGTTCACGGTATCAAGAGCGGCGGCGATCTCGACGTCGTACAGCTTCGGGTCTTCCGGCGACCAGTAGCGCAGCTTGTTCACCGGGATCGTAAAATCAGCCCGGCCGTTGGCATCGGTCTTGACGGTGGTCTTGATGCCGGCTTCCGGGATGCTGAGGCTGACGCTTTGCCGCGGCTGGGCGCCGGCCAGCTGGACGAAGCCTTCAATGCGTTTCAAGTCGCCCTTGGCCAGCTGCACCTTGTAGTCCGCGATATACGTGGCCGGGACTTCGGCCAGCAGCACGTCGCGTGTGATGCCGCCGTAGTTCCACCAGTCGGTGTTCACGGTCGGAATCTCGTCCTGGTGGCGCATATTGTCGACCTTGACCACCACGAAGTTGCGGCCTTTATTCAGCTTGCCGCTGACGTCGAACTGGAACGGCGTGAAGCCTCCCTTGTGCGTACCCAGCTTCTTGCCGTTCAGGTAGACGTGGGCCTGGTAGTTGACGGCGCCGAAGTAGAGGAAGTAGCGCTTGTCCCCCTTCGGCTCGGCATTGAACACCTGGCGCATCCAGACCGTGCCTTCATAGAAGGCCAGCTTCTCGGCCTGCGAATTCCAGTCGCCGGGCACCTTGAGCGTCGGCGACAGGTCGAAGTCGTATTCGACCAGCTCGCCCTTTTGCGGCGGCGCCAGATCGTCGTAGAAGCCGCCCTTGCCGGAGGGTGTGGCGTCGAAGGGCTCGCGCCGGTAGTTGTAGTAGCCGGTCTCGTAGGGGTCGATGATAAAGTTCCAGCGGCCGTTGAGACTCTGGTGCTGCCGGCCATGGATATTCTGGAGCGGCGTCGCAGCCGCGTCGCTGGTGGGCGCCTGCGCCAGGGAGGGCGCGTGCCAGGACAGGACCAGCGCGCATAGCGCGGCCCACAATGCATTGCCAATCCACTTCATGGTTGTCTCCTGCTGTGCGGCTGGCGCCGTCCGGTGTGGTTTTTGTTACCGGTATCTAAATGCCAGGCCATCGTAGCGACACAGTTTTATTGTGTCAACAAAATGCGTAATGACAAGGCGCTGTGCCCATTAGCTGTGGATGAGCATTGAACTGCTGAGCTGATCGATGGTCCAAGTCCTATCGATATCGATAGGAGCGCACATCATGAAAGCGCCTGGGGTTGCAACGCTGCTCGCCCAGTTACAGTTGCTCAACCAGTCGCAACAACAGCAGGTGCTTGACGCCCTGCATCCGGCAGCTGGGCTCGATCGGGTAGTCAACCTCATCGACCAGATTCGCTCAAGCGCTCGCTGCTGTCCCGATTGTGGCTGCGTACGCTGTCACCGGCATGGCCAGGCCAACGACCTGCAGCGCTTTCGCTGCTGCCAGTGCGGCCGCACCTTCAACGACCTGACTGGCACGCCGCTGGCACGGCTCAGGCACAAAGGCAAATGGCTCGAGTATCTGACCGCGCTGCTCGATTCGCGTGCGGTTCGCTCAGCCGCCAAGCGGGTCGGCGTGCACCGCAATACCGCGTTTCGCTGGCGCCACCGGTTTCTCGACCGGGTCAAGCATGACCGGCCCGAGCGCCTGGCAGGCATCGTGGAAGCCGACGAGATGTTCCTGCTCAAATCGCAAAAGGGCTCGCGCAAGCTCGATCGCAAGCCGCGCAAGCGGGGTGGCAGGGCTAGCTTGCGCGGCATTTCCCGCCATCTCGATTGCATTCTGGTGGCGCGCGACCGCAGCGGCCAGACCATCGATGCCGTCGTCGGCCGCGGCGCCCTGAAGGCGGCTCAATTGACACAGCATCTGCTGCCGAAACTCGATCCGCAAGCGCTGCTGGTCACCGATGCCAACGCTGCCTATCCCGCCTTCGCCCGGGCCCACGGCATCGCTCACGAGGCCGTCAATCTCAGTAGCGGCGAACGGGTCCGTGCCAGTGCCGCCGGCGCCATCCATGTGCAAAACGTCAACGCCTACCACCGGCGCTTCAAGCAATGGCTGGACCGTTTCCATGGCGTCGCATCGCGCTACCTGCCTAACTACCTGGGATGGCAATGGGCGCTCGATGGCGGTCGAGTCACTTCTGTCGAGCAATTGCTGCGCATCGCATTCGGGGTCATCAACAGCTAACGCGGACAGCGCCACTGACAAGGCGCAGTGGATGGTTACAGCTGTGGCAGGATGTCCGTGCCGAGTTCACGCAGTACATCGTCGACCGGCCGCGCTCCGCGCGACAGGTTGAACAGGATGTGCGCGACCCCAAGCTCGCGCATGCGGTCGAGGT
>Ga0265798_10000109_pt1 | contig 159820 bp, 145 predicted proteins | sample P3T30metagenome_FD_192430 | JGI IMG/M metagenome (GOLD analysis project Ga0265798, IMG submission 192430) | Plant litter microbial communities from East Loma Ridge, Irvine, California - P3 T30 | ecosystem: Environmental > Terrestrial > Plant litter > Unclassified | place: USA: California...
CGCGATCGGCCGGCCCTACCTGAGCGCGCTGCCGATCCTGGTCACGCTGCTGGCCCGTGTCGGTTTCGGCGTGCTGCTGTACGATGGCTCGCTGGTGCATTTCGCGTGGGCGCTGTGCGCGGCGACGATCGTGACCGCGCCGGTGACCGCCGCCCAGCAGACCCGCTACATCGGCCTCGGCATCCGCGCCCAGGCGCGCGCACTGGCGCCGAGCGCGCTGGTGGCGCTGGGCAGCGCCGCGGCCGGCGCGCTGCTGGCGGCGTGCCTGCCGGCGTCGCTGCCGCCGCTGGTGCGGCTGTTGATCATGGGACCGCTGCTGGCGGCGATCTGGTACCTGCTGCTGCGCCTGCTGCGCCACGAACTGGTCGATGAACTGCACCGCCTGGCCAAGCCGATCAGGAACCGGCTGGCCCTGCTGCGGCCCAACTCGTAACTGCGCGCCCGGCCGGCGCGCGCCACCTGACACGGAAATCGCTATGTACCTCGATGAGACCAAGACCATTCTGATTGACGTCCTCAGCCTCGGCGAGAACGGCCGTCACCTGAACGCCGATTCGCCCCTGCTGGGCGCCCTGCCGGAACTCGACTCGATGGCGGTGATCGGCCTGATCGCCGCGCTCGAAGAACACTTCGACATCGCGATCGACGACGACGACATCAGCGCCAGTACCTTTGCCAGCCTGGGCAGCCTGGCGGACTTCGTGGCGGCCAAGCGCGCCGCATGAACGCCCCTGCCGCGCTGCCGGCCGATGCTTTCTTCCTGAACCATGGCGGAGCCCGGCGCTTCTGCCTGTACCATCCGCCGGCCGGCCGCTGCCGCGGCGCGGTGCTGTACGTCCATCCGTTTGCCGAGGAGATGAACCGCTCGCGCCGAATGGCCGCGCTGCAGGCGCGCGCGCTGGCGGCGGCCGGCTACGCCGTGCTGCAGATCGACCTGCTCGGCTGCGGCGACAGCGCGGGCGACTTCGGCGACGCGCGCTGGGAGCTGTGGCAGCAAGACCTGGCGGCCGGCGCCGACTGGCTGCGCGAGCGCCACGATGGCCCCTTCGTGCTGTGGGGCCTGCGCCTGGGCGCCCTGCTGGCGCTCGACTATGCGCGCCAGGCGCGCCATCCGGTCGACGCCATGCTGCTGTGGCAACCAGTGCTCAAGGGCGCCCAGCACCTGACCCAGTTCCTGCGCCTGCGCCTGGCCGGCGCGCTGCTGGCCGAAGGCGACAACAGCGCCCATGGCGGCACCCAGGGACTGCGCGCGGCGCTGGAGGCCGGCCAGGCACTGGAAATCGCCGGCTACGAACTGGCGCCGCAACTGGCCGCCGCGCTCGAGACGCTGGCGCTGGAAACGCTGGCGCCGGCGTGCCCGGTCGACTGGCTCGAGACGGTGTCGAGCCCGGGCCAGGACGCCGCGCCGGGCGCGGCGCGCGCGGCCGCGGCCTGGCAGGCGGCCGGGGTCGACGTGCGCCTGCACACGGTCCAGTGCGCGCCATTCTGGGCCACCTCCGAAATCACCGAGAATCCGGCCTGGCTGGCCGCCAGCTCGGCGGCACTGCAGGAGCGCTTGCATGCACATTGAGACCACGGCTGCCCGGTCCCATGGCGACGACGCCGCGCGCGCCGCGATCGACGAGCGCGCACTGGCCTTTGCCTGCGGCGGCGAGCGCTTGTACGGCATCCTGAGCTTGCCGGCGGCTTCTGCTGCCTGCAACCGGCGCGGCGTGCTGGTGGTGGTCGGCGGTCCGCAATACCGCGCCGGCAGCCACCGCCAGTTCACGCTGCTGGCGCGCAGCCTGGCGGCCGACGGCATCGCGGTGATGCGCTTCGATTATCGCGGCATGGGCGACAGCAGCGGCCAGCCGCGGCCCTTCGACAGCATCGACGACGACTTGCGCGCCGCGATCGACACCTTCCTGGCGGCGGTGCCCGGACTCGAGGAAGTGGTGCTGTGGGGCTTGTGCGACGCCGCTTCCGCGATCGGCATGTACGCCGCGCGCGACCCGCGCGTGGCCGGCCTGGTGCTGCTCAACCCGTGGGTGCGCACCGAGGACGGACTGGCGCGCGCCACGCTGCGCCACTACTACCGCGCGCGCCTGCGCGATCCGGCCTTCTGGCGCCAGCTGGCGCGCGGGGGCTGGAACTGGCGCGCCTCGTTTTCTTCGCTGCTGACGCTGACCCGCCGCGCCGCGCGTCCGACGTCGGCGGCGGGCGCGGCCCAGGCCTCGCTGCCGGACCGCATGCATGCCGGGCTGGCCGATTTCAAAGGGCGGGTGCTGCTGGTGGTGGCGGGAGCCGACCTGACCGCGCGCGAGTTCTGCGACCTGGCCGCCGCCAGCGCGCACTGGCAGCGGGTGCTGGCGCCGCCGCGCGTGACGCGGCGCCAGATCGAGCAGGCCGACCACACCTTCTCGCGCCGCGAATGGCGCGACCAGGTCGCGCGCTGGACCGCCGACTGGCTGCGGTCCTGGTAAGCGACAGTTAGCAGCAGCTAGCGGCGGCAGGCGCCGAAATCCTCGAACGCCCCGAGCGCGCGTGCCGGCGCGCGGGTGACGCCGCACAGGTCGACGCTGCCCACACCCGCGCCGGAATGCATGGGCGGCGCATCGGCCCAGCTAAAATTGCCCTGCGCCGGCGCGACGAACAGGGCGCGCACCGGATGCCTCCCGAGATAAGATTGCCAGATCGGCGTGCTGCGGTTGTCTCCCAGCCGCAGCAGGCCGTCGTCGCGGCTGCGGATCGCGCCATCGACCAGGTTGCCGTCGACCAGCGCGCTGCTGGCCGGGTAGCGCACGTCGATGCCGCCGGTGTCGAGCAGCGTGTTGTCCTCGATCCGGCTGTCGGCCGCGCGGTTGAGGTAAATGCCGGCGTCGGAGCAGCCGACGATCAGGTTGGCGCGGATCACGCCGCGGTCCTGCTCGGTGATGCAGCGCCCGTCGCGGCAGACGCGCTGGCCGGTGCCGCCGCCCCCAAACGACAGCCCGACCTGCTGCCCGTTCCGCCCCTGCGCACCCGGCTCGCACCAGACCAGGTTGCGCTCGAACACATTGTCGCCCCCGCCGCCCTTGGCGAAAGCGCCATAGCTGACCCGGTTGCCACCGAGCTTGACGAAATGGCTGATCACATTGGCGCGCACGGTCCAGCCGCTGGCGGCCACCAGGTCGATCGGCGTCACCGGCCTGGCGGTGGCGCGCGGGCCGGGATTGGACAGCGAATTGCCCTCGATCAGGCCATGGTCCGGAAAGCGTCCCTTGACGCCGTTGATCTTGAAGTGGGCATTGAAACCGTCGATGCGGTTGTTGAGCGCGGCGAAGCCACTGGCCGCACCGACCACGTGGAATGCATGTTCGCAGTCGGCGGCGCGGCGGCAGGCGCCGTGGATCGTCAGGTTTTCGAAGCGCCAGTGCGGCGCGTCGACCTTGATCGTCACCTGTACTTTTGAAAACAGTTCGACGCTGCCCGGCTGTGCGGCGCGCACCACCACCGGCGCGTCGGCGCTGCCGGGCCGGCTGGCGCCGAGCGAGCTGCCGCGGATATCGTAGACGCCCGGCGCCAGCGTGATCACGCTGCCCGGCGCGGCGCGCGCCATGGCGGCGCGCAGGGCGTCGACGTCGTGCACGATGGCGTCTGCCGGGCCGGCCTCGCCCACCGCCTGCGGCTGGGCGCCGATGGCCAGGCGCTCCAGATCCGGCAGACGATCTGCTTGAGCGGCCGGACCGCGCTCCAGGGCGCGCAGGCTGCTGCCGATAGCCTGGCCAGCGCCGACGATCAGGCGATTGTGGCCGCTGCTGCGCTGTTCGACGTAGGCCGCCAGCGCGCCCGGCCTGACGCCGGCGCGATCGAGCGCCAGCAGAGCGGCGGCTGCGATGCAGGCGCCGGCTGCCACGACGCCCAGCGCGAGGTGGCGCAACAGACGACGCCGCCTCGTCATGCGCCGGTCTTGATGCCGTGGCGTCCCATCAGGTCATACATGGTCGGGCGGCTGATGCCGAGCATCTCGGAAGCCTTGACGATATTGCCGTCGACCCGCGCCAGCGCGCGCACGATGGCCGCGTGTTCGGCCTCGTCGCGCACCTGGCGCAGGTTCAGCGGCTGTTCCTCAGCGGCGTCGCCACCGGGCAGGCCCAGGTCGTCGGCCACGATGGTCGGGCCGTCGGCCATGATCACGGCGCGCTTGATATAGTTTTCCATTTCACGGACGTTGCCCGGCCAGCCATAGGCTTCGATGGCGGCGATCGCGTCGGGCGCGAAATGCATGGTCGGACGCGATTCCTTGGCGCAGAACTTGTTCTTGAAATGGTGGGCCAGCAGCGCCGCATCGCCCTGGCGGTTGCGCAGCGGCGGGATCGTGACCACGATCTCGGACAGGCGATAGTACAAGTCCTCGCGGAAGCGCCCGGTGGCGCACAATTCCTTGAGCTTCTGGTGGGTGGCGCAGACGATCCGCACGTCGACCGCGATTTCCTCGTGGCCGCCGATGCGTTCGATCACGCGCTCCTGCAGAAAACGCAGCAGCTTGGCCTGCAGCGCCATCGGCAGGTCGCCGACCTCGTCGAGGAAGAAGGTGCCGCCGTGGGCCAGTTCGACCTTGCCCTTGGTCTGCTTGGCCGCGCCGGTGAACGCGCCTTTTTCGTAGCCGAACAATTCGCTCTCGAGCAGGTTTTCGGGAATCGCGGCGCAATTGATGGCCACGAAGCGTTCCTTGGCGCGCGGCGACAGCGCATGCACGGCGCGCGCCAGCACTTCCTTGCCGGTGCCCGATTCGCCCAGCAGCATCACCGATGCCGAAGTCGGCGCCACCTTCTCGATATTGCGGCACAATTTGAGCATGCCGGGGTCGCGGCTGATCACCCCCGCCATCGGCGAGTCGGCCTGGGACGACTGCATGCGCCGGTTTTCCATCTGCAGGTTGTGCAAGAAGAAGGCGCGCTGGATCACCAGATTGAGCACCTCGGGCTCGCACGGCTTCTGGTGGAAGTCGTAGGCGCCCATGGCGATCGCCTTGACCGCATTGGCGCGCTCCTGGTTGCCGGTCAGGACGATCACGCGGGTGTCCGGCGCCAGCGCCAGGATCTGTTCCAGCGTCGCCAGGCCCTCGGTCGAGCCGTCCGGGTCCGGCGGCAGGCCCAGGTCCATCGTCACCACCGCCGGTTCGTGGCGGCGCACCTGCGCCAGCGCCGCTTCGCGGTCGCCGGCGACGATCACGTCATAGGCATCGAAGCTCCAGCGCAGCTGCTTTTGCAGGCCCGGATCGTCTTCGATGATCAACAGTTTCGGTTTGTTCTGGGTCACTCTGAATCCTTTGGTTACGCCGCGCGATCGAGGGCGGCGGCAGCGCCGGCCCCGGGTTGATGATGCAGCGGAAGGGTGACGGTAAAAGTGGTGCCGAGCGCGGGCGTGCTGCGCAATTCCAGCGCGCCGCCCAGCTCGTTGATGTATTCGCGGCTCTCGAACACGCCGATGCCCATGCCGGCCGGCTTGGTCGATTCGAACGGCTGGAACAGGCGCTCGCGGATGAATTCCTCGGTCATGCCGGCGCCGGTATCGGCCACCGTGATCGCGACCTGGTCGGCCTGGCGCCGGATGCCGACCTTCACCTGGCCGTTCTTGGGCGTGGCTTCGATCGCGTTCTGGATCAGGTGGCCCAGCACGCGCTCGAGGCGCTCGCTGTCGGCCAGCACCCGCAGCCCGAGGTCCTGGATATCGAGCACCGGCTGCGGTTCGAAGGCGCTCTTGAGCGCAATCGCCTGCCGCGCCACCGCGTCGATCGCCAGCGGCACCGGGCGCACCGGCTCATCGTTGCGGCTGAGCTTTTGCAGCATCATCTTCATCTTCTGGATCGAGTGCGTCACGGTATCGAGCATATCGCGCTGGAACTCGGGATTGTCGCGGTGCTTCTCGGCGTTGGCGTTCATCAGGGACAGCTGCGACACCAGGTTCTTCAGGTCATGCACCACGAAGGTCGACATCCGGTTGAACGAGGCGAACTGGCGCGCCACCATCAGTTCGTTGGCGGCGTCCTGCTGGGCCAGGTAGCTGGCGGCCTGGCTGCCGGCGATTTCGAGCAGGTCGAACACTTCCCAGTTCAGGGCGACCGGGCTGCGCGCTTCCTGCAGCACCACGAAGCCGAACAGTTTCGCATGCATGATCAGAGGCACCACCAGCCAGCCGCGTGGAAACGCCTGCAGCCAGGCCGGCAGTGCCAGTGAGCCGTATTTTTCCGGCAGGGCGCGGTATTCGCGCAGATCGATCACCCACTGGGTGGTCTCCAGGAAGCGGCAGAAATCCGAGTCGAGCGGCTCGACCACGGTGCTGGAAGCCTGCCAGCCGGCCGCCGGCTGGAAGCCTGCGCCCTCGCCATCGCGGCGCTGCCACAGCACCCCGCCCGGACTTTCGACCAGGGCGGCGACGGCCTCGATGGCGCGCTCACCGATATTGCTGCCGTTTTCGGACAGGGTGCGGGTAAACCGCATCCATTCCTCGCGGTAGTCGTAGCCATAGCTGTAGAAATGCTTGCTGACGAAGACCTTCAGCCAGGCCCGGAAGGTGCCGGAAAACAGGATCCCGGTGAGCAGGAGCAAGGCGCCGCACAGGAACACCACCTGGATCACGCCGCCCCAGCTGCCGCCGAAATAGCGCAGGTAATAGCCGGCGAAACCCATGGCCAGCAGGTACACGGCCGAGCCGAACAGGGCAGTCGAATGGAACATCACGCGCCGCGACAGGGCCAGCGCATTGCTGCCCGAGGTACCGCGCTTGACGGCGGCGCCGATCAGCGGCATGGCCAGGGCATTGATGATGCCGCGCGCCGCCCAGATGTCGTCGTGCATTTCATGGAACAGCATCGCCTGGCTGTACATGTAGAAATCGTAGACGAACATGGCGCCGATGCCGAGGCAGGCGAACTTGATCGCCCAGCGCTCCTGCACCGTCTTGTTGCGGTAGACCTGCTCGACCAGCAGCATGCCCAGCACTGCCTGGAATACCCGCACCGCGACGCTCGGCAGCACGCCATTGACGGTAATCATCAGGTCGGTACGCAGCACGGCAGTCACCGCCAGCAGCACCAGGTAAGCCACCACGCCGGCGAACACGGGGGTGCGCAGGCCGAGCGGCCAGCGGCTGTCGGCGTCGCGGTAGTTGCCCAGCAGGAGGATCAAGACCACGCACCAGGCGCCGCTGCGCAGGATTTCGAGCGTGTCGGTCCAGGTCGACCACAGCCCGAGGCCGCCGGCCGCTTCCCAGGCCAGCGCCGCCGACCACAGCGCGGTCAGCGCGCTGGCGGCGGCGATCGCCGGGACATGGCTGCGGCCGCGCCAGATGGTCAGCAAGAGACCGATCAGCGCGAGGAAACCGACGGCGGCGATACCATAGCTATAGACGGCAATGCTGGTCAACGTGCGCCATCCATGAGAGCGTGCATAGGGAAAATCCGTTCGAAGCGACGATCAGCCGGGCGCGCGCCCGGCGCACATCCTCAACGACCGCTGCGGAACAGGACGACCTTGAGCGTGTTGATCAGCACCAGCACGTCCAGGAACAGGCTGTTGTTCTTGACGTAATACAGGTCGTACTGCAGCTTCTGCAGCGCGTCTTCGGCCGACGAACCATAGCCGTAACGGACCTGGGCCCAGCCGGTGATGCCCGGCTTGATGCTGTGACGGACGTTGTAGTAAGGAACCACTTCGATCAGCTGCTCGACGAAGTAGGCGCGTTCCGGACGTGGGCCGACGAACGACATATCGCCCTTGAGCACGTTGAGCACCTGCGGCAGTTCGTCGATCCGGGTCTTGCGCATGAAGTTGCCGACGCGGGTCACGCGTGGATCGTTCTGGGCGGCCCATTGCGGCTTGCCGCCTTTTTCGGCATCGGCGCGCATGCTGCGGAATTTGTGCACGCGGAAGATCTTGCCGTCCTTGCCGACCCGCTCCTGCGAGTAGAACACCGGACCGCGGTCTTCCAGCCACACGGCCACTGCCGCCGCCGCCATGATCGGCAGGGTCATCACCATGATCAGGGTGCTGCACACCAGGTCGAAGCCGCGCTTCATGAAGGTACGGATGTAGCTCTGGTCGAAGCCGCCGCCGAACACCAGCCAGCTCGGCTGGAGGGAATCGACGCGGATCTGGCAGGTTTCGCGTTCGAAGAAGCTGGCCGCATCGGTCACTTTCAGACCTTGCAGCTTGCACTCCAGCAGTTGTTTAATAGGGAAGCTGCCGCGACGGTTTTGCACCGAGACCACGATTTCCTGCACCCCATGCTGCTTTGCAACCTTGACCAGTGAGTCGGTGTCTTGCACCTTGAGCAGGTTGTCGGTAGGCACGCACATCTCTTCATTGGCGACTGGAATGAAGCCAACGATATTGTAGCGATGGTAGCTGGTCTTGTTCTGGGCCAGTTCGCTGCATTCCTTGGCGAGCGGACCGCACCCCAGGAACATGATGCGCGACTGCATCAGGCGCATCTCGGACGTCTTGAAGAAGATGATGCGCGCAGTAAAGATACCGACCGCCGCCAGCGCAAACACCAGTAACAGGATGCCACGGCCGAAGTACAGGTTCGGCGCGATGTAGAACACCAGGGTCAGGATCAGGAAGCCCATCAGGAAGGCCGGCATCAGCTTCATCAGGAAGGGATGGCGCAGGCCTTCATCGAAATCGAGCTGGTACATGCCCATGGCGCTCATGCTGAAGCTGACCGCCACGGCAAAGGCGATCGCCGACGCCATGAAGTGGTGCAGCTGGAAGGCTGTCGCCGGCGCATCGATGTCGAGGAAACGCATTGCTGCACCTGCATAGGCGGCGCCAAGCAGGATCAAGATCTCCACGAAGAGCAAGACGAATACGATCTTCGACACGTAGTGATTAGAGATCCGAAACATAATGTTCTCCAGAATTTATTTTTGCTTCACTGCTTGCTGGAACGTTATAGCGATCAGCAATTTCAAGGCACAGGATGATTAAAATAACAAAACGACGGTGCGTCTCTCGGGTACCAGAAGTTTCAGTCTGGCTAGAATTGACCACCGTCTCACGAGTGCAGACAAGAGTCTACGAGGACATGATGTCTTCTTAGCGACATATGACGTTATTGAACGTCCTGTGTGGGGTAGATGTAACACTATCATGCAATTTTACCATCACCCACGACACATAAATTTGCATTAATTTCAACATTGAATATAGCACGGAAACATTTGTGACTCAATGTCGCACACCAATCGCGTGAACCTGGTGCAACATAAAACAACTAGGATCAATGTTCTTTGAACAATATCGCGACCCACTGAGATTGCTATCAAATTGTCACCGCACAATGACAAGGGGAAATTTTATCATTGACCGAACAAATTGCAGGCCTGATAACCCAATCGTGCGCCGTTAATAAATAGTCAATAGTTATCAACTACAAGCTGTAACCCGGAGTCGACGCTCACTGGCGTACTGCCTGCGGCCCGTGCCCCGGATTCGCCGCGAGCGATGCCTGGGAAGGCCGGTCGCCGGCGCCGATCAGTTGACGGAACAGACGCGGCATCGCCGCATCGAGCAGCAGGTACACGCCAACGACGATGGCCGTCACCAGCAACGGCGCCATGACCCAGTACACGGGGTACGGAATGGCGGCGCCGAAGCGCTGGTACAGAATCCAGGTCAGCATCAGGACTGGTGCATGCGCCAGGAACAGGAAGAAACTGTATTTGCTCATGCCTGCCAGCCAGCGGCCAGCCTTGCCCGAGGCCAGCAGTACCGTAGCCGGCCAGATCAGGAACGGAGCGGCCAGGCGCAGATAGGTCGTGTTCGCGACCCGGAAATATACGATGGCGGCGCAGGCCAGCAGGAACAACATCAGACAGGCCAGCGCATAGCGGTCGAACATGCGCAGGTTCCAGCCGCGTACGGCCGCCATGCCGCCGATATAAAACAGTACCGCCATCAGGTCGCGCAGCAGCAATTGTCCATCGAAATTGGACATGAACACGACCGTCACCAGCACCAGCCCGGGCCAGGCAAACCGGCGCAGCAGCCACCCGAACAGCGGCGCCAGCAGGATCAGGACCAGCAAGTCACGCAAGAAGTTCAGGGGATAATTGATAGGGGATGCCGTCAGGCCGAACGCGGCGTTCAGCCAGGCCATCGGTTCGAACGGCCACAGCGAGGAAGACATCTCGACGCCGGCGTAGATCTGCGCAGCCAGGGCCAAAGGCAGCAACGGCAGGTTGAATACCAGGAACGGCAGCAGGATGGTGCGCGCCTTCTTTCGGAACAGCTTGGCTGGCGCCTGGTCCAGAGCGGCGCCAAACAAGAGGAAACCGGAAATCACGGTCAGTACCGGTACCGTTGCCCGGAACACGGCAAGCTGGAAATATGCCTTGATCAGATCGAACCAGCCGGAACCGATCGCATTCATCGGCACGTACTGCGGGGTATGCAATACGACAACGCCAAAAATCATGACAAAGCGCAGGAAGGCGATACGGGCACGAATGCCACTGTCCAGATTCATGGATTGTTATCTTGTTGGAATGCGTTAGCGGGACAGTGGAAGTATTCGAAGCGGTGAAAGCTCAGCCCGCAACATCGTACCATAAAGACAACACTCTCTCGTGTCAATTGTGCGTTCGCACATCCAGAGCCGGTACTGCATGATCCAGGGTGACGGTGGCCTCAGTGGCATTGGTGAGCTGAAGACAGGCAGACCGATCCAGCATCGCGATGACGACCAGACATGTGCCGGGAAAGGTACCGAGGTGACTTGGGGGGATGGTGGCGCGGCTGGCTGGGATCGAACCAGCGACCCTTGGCTTCGGAGGCCAATACTCTATCCACTGAGCTACAGCCGCGCTGGAGGTGTAGCGAAGGATACAGCCTTTCCGTGGGTACGTCCATGGGGAAAGAGCGGAAATACCCCTGCATCAATACAGGATTACACTATAATAAGATGCTCGATAGCATTGACAAGACACCATCCGTTCGCAGTGCCCCGTTGGCCGGTTTTTTTCTTAAAGTTAAGGAAATCATGAGCGACGCACATAATGAACAGCAGTCCCTTATACGCACACCAAAGCAGCTTGTCGTTGCCGTTGCAGGGTTCTTTTTGGTAATTGTTGTCGGCATCATCCTGCTGGTTATTTTCGTCACCAGCTTTTCCACCACAGGCGCTGGCACCGACAGCCAGGGCGCCGACGCCATCGCCACCCGCATCCGTCCGGTCGCCGAACAGGGGTTCACCCTGGTCGACGCCAATGCGCCGCGTGTCTTTCAGACCGGCGCCGCCGTCTATGCCTCCACGTGCGCAGCGTGCCACGACAGCGGCGCGGCCGGGGCGCCCAAGACCGGCGACAACGGCGTCTGGGCTGCGCGCTTGTCCCAAGGTTACGAGACCCTCGCCAAGCACGCCAACGAAGGCATCCGCGCCATGCCCGCCAAGGGCGGCAATCCAGACCTGGACACGCTCGAGGTCGAACGCGCGGTCGTCTTCATGACCAACAAAAGCGGCGCCAGTTTCAAGGAGCCGGTACAAGCCGCACCAGCACCGGCTGCTGCACAAGCCCCGGCTGAGGCCGCGCCGGCAGCCACTGCAGCACAAGCGCCGGCAGCCGCCGTTGCCGCTATCGCCGCTGCGCCCGCTGCCGCTGCAAGCGCGGCCGCGCCTGTCGTAGCCGGCGCCGACCTTGGCAAGAAGGCGTATGACACGGCATGCTTTGTCTGCCACGGCGCCGGCGTCGCGGGTGCACCCAAGCTCGGCGACAAAGCGGCCTGGACTGCACGCCTCGGCCAGGGCGCCAATGTCCTGTACGACCACGCAATCAAAGGTTTCCAGGGCAAGGTGGGCATGATGCCACCCAAAGGCGGCTCGACGCTGCCCGATGCGGAGGTCAAGGCTGCAGTCGATTATATGGTGGCCGCTGTTAAATAAACCCGGCCATTCAGCTGATAAAAACACACGACCGTGATTGAATTAAAGATCACGATCGTTGTGGTGGTGCAACTCAGCAGCAAATTTCTTCAAATCAACGCCACGCTTGAATAAGGCGGACGATGATTGCCAACTTATCAGGTTCTGATGACAGATTGCCAGCCCGCTCTGGCATGGCATCCAGTACCCTGTCTGCATTAAATTCAAATCCGATTTCACATGATCGACGCCCGATATTATCAGCGCCGACGAAATTGTCGAATACCCGTGATCGGTCCAGCGTTATTTCGATATGACGACGATTTGACACCCTCGCTCGTTTCCGGTGTTTTTCGGTGAACCCAGAAACGGTATGTGAGCATCACCGCATTCACGCGATATTCCAATTCTAGCCATCACGCAATGGCATGCGCCATTTCGCGGCCACTTTGAAGAAATCCGATCCGCGCCAATTCGAATGCGTCATCAACAGAATCAAAAGCTGTTTCAGATTCGAGCAGGGTGACCGGACATCGACAACCGAACGCCATTGCCTGGTTGCCAGAGAGTCAATCCCAAGGATGCCCTCCCCCGTCAGCACGGGCGCAGGATCACTGGCTTTCCAGCAGCTTACCCGCCGCCATCCACATCACCGGGACCATGGCCGGCTCGGCCACACCACGTGTCCCACAATATATAAATACTTTTCGCTGTTACCGAGCTTTGCCGGAACCTTTGTCGATCGAGGGGCTCTTACGCAATCCAAAAAAATATTTCCTCGAATAATTTCGACTGACATCGGCATCCAAATCATCATGCGCCATGGCCAATGTCTAGGATCTTTTGATGGAATTTACCCGGCTACGCGTTTTACCGGAAAGACGGCGCTTAATTGATTTAACGGATTCCATGCGGTTGGTTTGATGCTGTTCGATTACATGAAGAATTCGTCGATACGGCTAGCTGATGAGATGTTAATAAATAGGGTTGCTGAATAAACAGCGCAGCACGCATAAAAGTCGTTATGAAAAACAGTTGCTTTCTGACTCATAAACTTTGCAATTATTAAATATTTCCTTTCCCTCTGTCACAATTTGTTACAAACCCCAGACCATGAATAACGTATTCTGCAAAAACTTTCCAGCAGGAACAAATTCCAATCGGAATTTAATCACAGGACAAATCCCATGCACCCATTCGCTCAACAAACCCCATCCCGCCTCGTCATCGCATTGTTGATGTCTGTTGCCGCCATTGGCAGCGCATCGGCAGCCACCCTGTCTGTAGGTACGGGAAAAACCTATGCAGCGCCTTGCGCCGCATTTGCAAAAGCAAAAGCCGGCGACATCGTCGAGATCAATGCCCAGACTTATAGTGGCGACGTGTGCGCCATCAGCGTCAGCGACCTGACCATCCGCGGCGTCAACGGCCGTCCAAAGATCGATGCCGCCAGCAAGAACGCCCAGGGCAAAGGCACTTGGGTCGTCAAGGGTAACAACATCAAGGTCGAAAACGTCGAAATGTACGGCGCCAAGGTGCCGGACCAGAACGGCGCGGCGCTGCGCCTGGAAGGCACCAACTTCACCCTGCGCTCGTCGTACCTGCACGATAACCAGAACGGTATTCTCAGCGGTGCCAATGCCAACAGCAACATCGTGGTCGAGAACAGCGAGTTCGGCTTCAACGGATTCGGCGATGGCAAGACCCACAACCTGTACATCGGCGCCGTGGCCAGCCTGACCTTCCGCTACAACTATTCGCACGATGCCAAGGTTGGCCACAACCTGAAGTCGCGCGCCAAGCTCAACACGATCAGCTACAACCGCTTCTCGAGCACCACCGGCAAACCGAGCTACGAGATCGACCTGCCGAACGCCGGCACCTCGTACGTGATCGGTAACGTGATCCATCAGCCATCGAGCAACGGCAACGCGATCATGCTGGCCTACGGCATGGAAGGCGCCACCAATCCAGGCCAGGATCTGTATGTTGTGAACAATACCTTCCTGAACGACGACAGCTCGCGCGGTACCTTCGTGCAGGTCAGCAGCAAGGTCACGAAGCCTGCCCTGATTCAGAACAACATCTTTGGCGGCACTGGCACCATGAGCAATCAGGCCAACGCCATCGACCGCACCAACTTCCGTTCCGTCGCGCCGGGCTTCATCAACCGTGTCCTGTTCGACCTGCACCCGATTGCCAATGTGCTGGTCATCAACGCCGGTAGCGAGCCGGGCAAATCCGCCAGCGGTGTCGACCTGCGCCCGACCGCGCAATACAAGCACAATGCTGCGGGTGAGACTCGTCCGGTGACCGGCCTGCTCGATATCGGTGCCTATGAAACCGGCATCACGACCCCGGCTGCATCGGTTCCGGCGCCAGTCCCTGCTCCGGCCCCGGCGGCTCCGGCGCCTGCACCGTCGACCGCAGTGACCTGGACCAAGTGCGCAACCACCGGCGGCACCTGCTCGTTCACCGGTACCCGCCAGGTTCGCTTTGGCGTGCCGGGCGTCTACAGTACCAAGACCATCACCGGTTCGACCCCTTGCACCACCGCGGTCTTCGGTACCCCGACCAGCAACAGCGGCCGCGCTTGCAGCTACTCGAGCCTGGCGCTGTAAGCAGGTTCGCAGCACCTCTATAACAACAAGGGCCGCGAAAGCGGCCCTTGTTGTTCATGCCCTTGGTCGTTCAAGCATTTACCAGATGATCACGCGGTCTTTCGGCGCCAGATACATCTTGTCCCCTGCCTTGACTCCGAACGCCTCGTAGAAGCCCGGCTGGTTCTTCACCGTGCCATTGGCGCGGTACTGCGCCGGCGAGTGCGGGTCGGTCTTGATCTGGGCGATCTGCGCCGGTTCGCGCATCTTGGCGCGCCACACCTGGGCCCAGCCCATGTAGAAGCGCTGGTCGCCGGTGAGCTTGTCGATCACGGGCGCAGGTTTACCCTTCAGCGACAGCTTGTAGGCTTTATAGGCGATGGCCAGGCCCGAGTTGTCGCCGATGTTTTCGCCCAGCGTCAGTTCGCCGTTGACGTGGTAGCCCGGCAGCGGGCTGAAGGCCGCGTACTGGGCGATCAGCGCCTTGGTCTTCTCGCCGAAACGCTTGCCGTCTTCCTCGGTCCACCAGTTGCGCATATTGCCGTCGCCGTCGTACTGCGAACCCTGGTCGTCGAAGCCGTGGCTGATCTCGTGGCCGATCACGGCGCCGATGCCGCCGCAGTTCACCGCGTCGTCGGCCTTGGCGTCGAAGAACGGCGGCTGCAAAATCGCGGCCGGGAACACGATCTCGTTCAGTTCCGGGTTGTAGTAGGCGTTGACGGTCTGCGGCGTCATGCCCCACTCGTCGCGGTCGATCGGTTTGCCCAGCTTGTTCAGCTCGCGGTTGTACTCGACTTCGCGCGAACGCATCACGTTGCCCACCAGGTCGTCGCGCTTGACGCTCAACGCGGTGTACTCTTTCCACTTGCTCGGATAGCCGATCTTCGGGGTGAACTTGGCCAGCTTGGCCTGGGCTTCCTTCTTGGTCTCGGGGCTCATCCAGTCGAGGGTATTGATCGAGTCCTTGTAGGCGGCCAGCAGGTTGTTGACCAGGACTTCCATGCGCGCTTTACGGTCGGCCGGGAAGTGTTCTTTCACGTACAGCTTGCCCACCGCATCGCCCAGGCTCGATTCGAGCGTCGAGACGCCGCGCTTCCAGCGCGGTTCCAGCTGCGGGATGCCGGCCAGGGTAGTGCCGCGGAAGGCGAAGCGCTGGTCAACAAAAGCCTTCGACAGGTAGCCGGCGTAGTCGTTCACCACGTGCAGCTGCAGGTAGGCTTGCCAGGTCGACAGCGGCACGCGATTGAGCACGTCGGCGAAGCCCTTGAAGAAGCTCGGCTGGCTGACGATCACGTAGTCGGTCTTGCCGGCGATGCCGGAAGCGGCCAGCCAGGCGTTCCAGTCGAAGCCTGGCGCCATCGCCGCCAGCTTGGACAGTTCGACCTTGTTGTAGGTCTTGATCGGATCGCGGTTCTCGACCTTGGTCCACTGCACCTTGGCCAGTTCGGTTTCCAGCTCGACGATGGCTTTGGCATCGGCGGCGGCGTTTTTGCCGCCGGCCAGCGTCAGCAACTTCTCGACGTGCTGCTGGTACTTGGCGCGAATCTCGACCAGCTTGGCGTCGTCGTTCTTCAGGTAGTAGTCGCGGTCGGGCATGCCCAGGCCGTCCTGGTGCAGGTCGGCCACGTATTTGGTCGAATCCTTGGCGTCCTGGTGGATGTAGAACGACAGCGGCACGGTCACGCCGAGGCGGTTCAGCTGCGCGAACAGCGCCGGCAGCGCGGCCTTGTCCTTGACCGCGGCGATGCGCGCCAGCTGGTCTTTCAGTGGCGCGACGCCGAGCTGCTCGAGGCGCGCTTCGTCCATGAAGCTGGCGTAGAAGTCGCCGATCTTGCGCACTTCAGTGCCGGCCGCGGCGTTCTTGTCGCTTACTGCGCGCTCGATGATGGCGCGCAGCTGCGGCTGGGTGTCGTCGGCCAGCTTGTGGAAGGCGCCCCAGCTCGATTTGTCGGCCGGGATCTCGATGCTTTTCAGCCACTTGCCGTTGACGTGTTCAAAAAAGTCGTCCTGGGCGCGCGCGGAAGGCTCGATGTATTGCGTGGCGATGCCGGTGGTGAGAGCGGTGCCGTTGGCGGCAGTGGTGGTCTTCCCGGTCTGGGCCTGCGCCAGCGAGGCCACCAGCAGCAGTGCGGCGGCGCTCATCAGATGTCGTTTCATGTTCTCTCCGTTTTTATGAAGGAAAAACGGGCCGGCGTGTTTGGCGCCGGCCCGTTTCAAACTACTGTTGCTTACCAGACGATCACGCGATCTTCCGGCGCCAGGTACATCTTGTCGCCCGGCTTCACGCCGAAGGCTTCATAGAATTCCGGCATATTGGCCAGGGTGCCGTTGGCGCGGAACTGGCCCGGCGAATGCGGGTCGGTCTTGACCTGGTTGATCTGCTGCGCTTCGCGCATCTTCGAGCGCCACACCTGGGCAAAGCCCATGAAGAAGCGCTGGTCGCCGGTGAGGCCGTCGATCACCGGGGCCGGCTGGCCTTTCAGCGACAGTTTATAGGCCTTGTAGCCGATCGACAGGCCGGCGTTGTCGCCGATGTTCTCGCCCAGCGTCAGTTCGCCATTCACGTTGTAGCCCGGCAGCGGGCTGAAGCCGTTGAACTGCTTGACCAGCTTGTCGGTGCGCTGCTTGAAGGCGGCGCGGTCTTCGGCGGTCCACCAGTCGCGCAGGTTGCCGTCGCCGTCCGACTGGCTGCCCTTGTCGTCGAAGCCGTGGCCGATTTCATGGCCGATCACGGCGCCGATCGCGCCATAGTTCACCGCGTCGTCGGCGCGCATGTCGAAGAACGGCGGCTGCAGGATCGCGGCCGGGAACACGATCTCGTTCATCGAGCTGCGGTAGTAGGCGTTCACGGTCTGCGGCGTCATGCCCCACTCGGTGTGGTCGATCGGTTTGCCGAGCTTGGTGATATTGCGGTTGTACTCGAACGTCTCGGCGCGCATCACGTTGCCGACCAGGTCATTGGCCTTGATGTCGAGCTTGGCGTAGTCGCGCCACTTGTCCGGATAGCCGATCTTCGGCGTGAACTTGGCCAGCTTGGCGCGGGCTTCCTTCTTGGTCTCCGGGCTCATCCACTCGAGGTTGTCGATCGACTGGCCGTAGGCCACGATCAGGTTTTTCACCAGCTCTTCCATGCGCGCCTTGCGCTCGGCCGGGAAGTGCTCGGCCACATACAGTTTGCCCAGCGGTTCGCCCAGCGCGCCTTCGACCGTGGCGACACCCTTCTTCCAGGTCGGCTGCTGTTCGGTGACGCCGGTCAGCGCGGTGCCGTAGAAAGCGAAGTTCTGGTCGACGAAGGCCTTCGACAGGTACGGCGAATATTCGCGCAGCAGCTGCCATTCGAAGTACGACTTCAGGGTCGCCAGGTCGGTCTTGGCCAGCACCGCGTTCAGGCCGCTGAAGTAGCTCGGCTGGGAAACGATGATGGTGTCGAGCTTGTTGCCGACGCCGGCGGCGGCCAGGGCCGCGCTCCAGTCGTAGCCGGGCGCGAGCTTGGTCAGCTCGGCAACCGTCATCTTGTTGTAGCGCTTGACCGGGTCGCGGTTCTCGACCTTGGTCCACTGCACCTTGGCCAGTTCGGTCTCGAAGTCGACGATCGCCTTGGCCTGGGCGGCGGCGTTCTTTTCGCCGGCCAGCGCCAGCGTCTTGCCGACGTGCTGCTCGTACGCGGCGCGGGTTTCGGCCAGGCGCTTGTCGTCCAGCTTCAGGTAGTAGTCGCGGTCGGGCATGCCCAGGCCGCTCTGGCTGATGTAGGTGACGTGGCGGGTCGATTCGCGTGCGTCCTGGCCGACATAGATGCCGTACGGGGTGGCGACGCCGATCTTCGACAAGTGTGCTGCGAGCGCCGGCAGGCCCTGCTTGTTCTTGAGCGAACGGATCTTCGAGAGCTCGGCGCTCAGCGGCTTGACGCCCAGCGTCTCGCGCCGTGCTTCATCCATGTAGCTGGTGTACAGGTCGCCGATCTTGCGCATCTCGGTGCCAGGGCCGATGCGGCTCTTCTGGGCGCCCTCGATGATGGCGCGCAGCTGCGGCGTGGTGTCGTCGCGCAGCTTCATGAAGGTGCCCCAGCTGGCCTTGTCGCTCGGGATCTCGGTCTCCTTCAGCCACTTGCCGTTGAGGTAAGTGAAGAAGTCGTCCTGCGGACGCACGCTGGTGTCGATGAACTGGGTGTCGATGCCCGAGATCGGTTCCGCCTTGGCGGCTGCTTTGGCCGCAGCGGCGGCGGCGGCTGGCGTCGCGTCGGCGGCGATGGCCGGGACGGCAAAGGCTGCCATGATCGACAGGGTCAGGGTGCTCAGAAGGTATCGCTTCACGGGAAATTCCTTACTTGCAATAGGTTTGCAGTGTTATGTGCAGCCAAGAATGGGCTTGGTCGGATGCCTGATGGGCATCCGGCAGAAAAGCATTCTAGCGGGTGAGAAACAAACAGCGCTGGGGCAAATGTGTTTTTTACTTTTCGATACATCGCCAATACTCCTTTTGGCATATGCATGTGTTGGACGATGACAACAGAGTGACACGCAAAGGCGGAGTGTGGCGACGCAGGCAGGTACAATCGTTCACAGAGGCAGCCCATTACCGGCACATCGCGTGTCGGATAGTCAGGGACAAAAAAAAACCCGCGGTGGGGGCCGCGGGCGAAGACCACTTCAAGAAGTGGAGAGAGAGAAAAACTGGTTCCGACTATAGGCTGCCTCCCCCCAGCTCGCTTGCATTCTTACAATTGCTTACTAACGGCATGTGAAGTGCAACACGTCTTTACTTCTCGCAACTCCCCCGCTTCTTGACGCATTTCCCACTGGCCGCAATGGTGGATGCGCGCTTGCAGGCGGGTGGATGCCGGGGCCCCTGCTCCGCAGTACCGCGCAATCGGGTTTATACTGATTCTCCATGGGCTCCACATTCAAGAATTCCTGCCTCATCGGCCTGGGCGCGATCGCCGGGGTCGGCCTCACCATGCAGTTTTCGGCGCTTGCCCTCAAGCCGCCGGTCGAGGCCAGCATGCCCATGGCGGAGCTGCGCCAGCTGGCCGACGCCTATGGCGTGATCAAGTCCGACTACGTCGAGCCGATCGAAGATAAACAGTTGCTGTCGGAGGCGATCGCCGGCATGGTCGAATCGCTCGACCCGCACTCGGCCTACCTCGACCCGCGCGCCTACCGCGAGCTGCGCGAAGGCACCGAAGGCCGCTTCGTCGGCCTCGGCATCGAGATCGTCGAAAGCGACGAAGGCTATATCGAGATCGTGGCGCCGATGGAAGATTCGCCCGCCGAGCAAGCCGGTATCAAGGCGGGCGACCTGATCACGCGCATCGACGACTTCGCGGTGCAGGGCGTGCCGCTGGACGACGCGATCAAGCGCATGCGCGGCGAGCCGGGCACCCGCGTCACCCTCACCATCGCGCGCAAGGACGCGCCCGCGCCGCTGCGCCTCACCGTCGAGCGGCGCGAGATCGTCCAGAAAAGCGTCAAGGCGAAAATGGTGGAGCCGGGCTACGGCTGGCTGCGCATTTCGCAGTTCCAGGAACCGACCGTGGACGACATGGCCGCCAGGCTGCAGGCTTTATATCGTCAGGACCCGGACATGAAAGGCCTGGTGCTCGACCTGCGCAACGATCCCGGCGGCCTGCTGCAGGGCGCGATCGGGGTCGCCGCCGCCTTCCTGCCCAAGAACGCCGAAATCGTCTCGACCAACGGCCAGCTGGAAGAACAGCGCCAGCGCTTTTATGGCCGCCCCGAGTTCTACATGCTGCGCAGCGGCGCCGATCCACTGGCGGCGCTGCCGCCCGCGTTCAAGACGCTGCCGATGGTGGTGCTGGTCAATACCGGATCGGCCTCCGCGTCCGAGATCGTGGCCGGCGCGCTGCAGGACTACAAGCGCGCAGTGATCCTGGGCAGCCAGACCTTCGGCAAGGGTTCGGTGCAGACCATCCGCCCGATCGGGCGCGACGCCGCCGTCAAATTGACCACGGCGCGCTACTACACCCCGGCCGGACGCTCGATCCAGGCGCGCGGCATCGTGCCCGACTTCGCGGTCGACGAGACCGCCGACGGCGATGGCCTGAACGCGCTGCGCATGCGCGAAGCCGACCTGCAGCACCACCTGTCGAACGACAAGGCGCAGGAAATCGCCACCCGCGAAGACGAGATCGAAGAGCAGATGCGGCTGCTGGCGGCGTCGCCCGCGGCGTCGCGCCTGCGCAAGCCGCTGGATTATGGCAGCAGCGACGACTTCCAGCTGGCGCAGGCGCTGCGCCACCTGAAGGGACAGCAGGTGGCGCTGTCGCCGCGCGCCGGCGGCACTGCGCTGGCGCGCCACGCGCGCTGACAGCTGGACGCATCTTGCCCGCACCGGGCACCGCATTGAGCCAGCTCGCATGCATTCCGGGTAGCCTCAGGAGTAGCCAAGCCGCCAATTCCCACGCTGGGTCCGAGCGTGTAGAATCGGCGCATCTTGCGGGCAAGTCCCGTTATTTCCTTTGAAAGTTTCAAGAACATGAAACCTGTCGTGATCAGCGGCACCGGCCTGTTTACGCCGCCGCACTCCATCTCGAACGATGAACTGGTGGTGGCCTTCAACGCCTACGTCGAACTGCACAACCAGGAAAACGCGGCGGCCATCGCCGCCGGCGAGATGACCGCGCTGGAGCCGTCGAGCAGCGCCTTCATCGAAAAGGCGTCCGGCATCAAGTCGCGCTACGTGATGGAAAAGAGCGGCATCCTCGATCCGGCCCACATGACCGCCCGCATCGCCGAACGCGCCGACGACCAGATCTCGCTGCAGGCCGAGATGTGCGTGGCGGCGGCGCGCGAAGCGATGGAGCGTGCCGGCAAGCAGGCGCTTGATATCGACATGGTGCTGGTCGCCTGCAGCAACATGCAGCGCGCCTATCCGGCAATGGCGGTCGAAGTCCAGGAAGCCCTTGGCATCGACGGCTTCGGCTTCGACATGAACGTGGCCTGTTCCTCGGCCACCTTCGGCATCGCCACCGCGGTCGATGCGGTGCGCGGCGGCCGCGCGCGCGCGGTACTGGTGCTGAACCCGGAAATCACCAGCGGCCACCTGAACTTCCGCGACCGCGACAGCCATTTCATCTTCGGCGACGCCTGCACCGCGATCATCATCGAGGCGGCGGAGACGGCGAGCGGCGCGCACCAGTGGGAAATCCTGGACAGCCAGCTGAAGACCAGCTTCTCGAACAATATCCGTAACAACTTCGGCTTCATGAACCGCTTCGACGAAGCCGGCGTCGGCCAGCCCGATAAGCTGTTCCGCCAGCAGGGGCGCAAGGTGTTCAAGGAAGTCTGCCCGATGGCGGCCGAGACCATCGCCAACACGATTTCAGCGGCCGGCCTCAGCACCGCCGACGTGGCGCGCTACTGGCTGCACCAGGCCAACCTGAACATGAACCTGCTGATCGTGCGCACCCTCCTGGGCCGCGACGCTGAACCGGGCGAAGCGCCGGTGATCCTCGACAGCTACGCCAACACCTCGTCGGCCGGCTCCATCATCGCCTTCCACAAGTACCAGGACGACCTGCCGGCCGGCAGCAACGGCGTGATCTGCTCGTTCGGCGCCGGTTACTCGATCGGCTGCGTGGTGGTGCGTAAGAAATAAATCGTTATCCGCGGCGCGCGCCACATGGCACGCGCCGCAGCCCGGCCGATCAAGCCAGATGGCTTTCGCGGTCGCGCAGTTCGGCGAAGCTTTCGATGCTGCCGATGCTGACCACCACCGGATTCAGGCTGGCGCCCGGCGACATCGAGCGCCACGCGAACTGCCATTCCTTTTCGCGCGCCTGGCCCGGGCTGCGGGTGAAGGCGGCGCCCAGCGGCGAGCGCCCGCCGTAGGCGATGGCCCCGTCGATGCCGGCCCAGTTGGGCAGCATGCGCTGCACCGCGCGGTGCAGGCGCTCGCCGAATTCCTCGGTATTGTGGATCACCAGGCAGGCGTCGCTGGGCGTGATGATGTCGAACAGGCGCTTGTCCCACACGGTCGAAAACGACAGGTTGAGAAAGCCGCCGTTCGGCTCCAGGCGGAACTGGCCATTCTTCAGCGAATTCTCGAGATCGGTGCGCAGCGCGTAGCGGTGCAGGGTCGGTGGGCGTTGGTAGTCTTGCATGGTGGTCTTTCTGGTGATGCCGTCAGCAACGGCCGCGTCAGCGCGGCTGTTGCTGGAGCGAGTTCTGGTGCTGCATGCGCATGAAGCGCGCCGAGAGGAAAATCTCGCGCAGGAAATACACGAAGCTGCTGGTCAGGCCCAGCATCGCCAGCACGAAGCAGGCCGCGATGTACTGGTCGAGCACGATGCCGGTGGTGTCGCCGGCGAACAGCATGGCGATCACCACGCACACCAGCAGGCCGCAGGCGGTGCTGGAGGCGATCGCGAAGTTGACCAGGTGCGAGCGCCGGTACAGCAGCTCGAGTTCGTCCGAGTATTCGGCGTTGGCGCTGACCTTCAGGCGGTCTTCCAGCACCCGGGTGCGGTCGATGATGCGCGCCAGGCGGTTGGTCAGCACGGTCAGTTTGGTGGCCACGCCGGTAAGCAGGAAGACGGGGGCGATCGCCAGCTGGATGACGTGGCCGATGTCGCTGATCTGGATATTCATGAAAACGCGGTCGAATTGTTGTGATGTGCCTGAGGCCTAGTGTAGCAGTCCGCGCCGCGGGCGCCCCGTCTCATTCGAAGCGGCCGAGGCGCTTGAACTGTTCGGTGGCCGCGACCAGCGCGCGCGCGATGCCCGCTTCCAGCGCGCCGTGGCCGGCGTCGGGGATCATCGCCAGCTTCGATCCCGGCCAGGCCGCGTGCAGGCGCCAGGCCGACAGCGGCGGACAGATCACGTCGTAGCGGCCCTGCACGATGATCGCCGGCAGGTGCGCGATGCGCTTGAGGTCGCGCACCAGCTGGTCGTCCTCGACGAAGGCGCCATTGAGCATGTAGTGCGACTCGAGCCGGCCGACGCCCAGGTCGAGCGTGTCGGAGGCGACTTCCTCGGGCTGCGGCAGCAGAAACACGCGCCGTCCCTCGAAGCGGCTCCAGGCGCGCGCCGCCGGCCAGTAGACTTCCGGGTCGTGGCACAGCAGGCGACGGGCGTAGGCGCCGAGCAGGTCATGCCGCTCGTCTACTGGGATCGGGGCCACGAATTCGGCGTACAGCTCGGGATGGAACCACTGGGCGCCGTTGATGAACCAGTCGACTTCGGCGCGCGTACACAGGAAGATTCCGCGCAGCACGAAGCCGAGGCAGCGTTCGGGGTGTGCCTCGCCGTAGGCCAGCGCCAGGGTCGAACCCCAGGAACCGCCGAACACCAGCCACTTGTCGATGCCGAATTTTTCGCGCAGGCGCTCGATGTCGTCGATCAGCAGTTGCGTGGTGTTGTTGCGCCATTCGCCCAGCGGCGTCGACTTGCCGGCGCCGCGCTGGTCGAACAGGATCACGCGATAGGTAGCGGGATCGAAGAAGCGCCGGTGCTGCGGCGACAGGCCGGCGCCCGGGCCGCCGTGCAGGAAGATGACGGGAATGCCGTCCGGATTGCCGACCTCTTCCCAGTAGATCGTGTGCAGCTCATCGACCGCGAGCATGCCGTGACGCAGGGGCTGGATCGGAGGAAACAGGGACGGCGGCGTGACGGGCATGGCGGCTCTTTTCATCGAATCAAGGTGCCGATTGTAGCGTACCGACGCACGATTCCAGAAGCGCCGCCAGGCCTGTCCACGGCATAAGCGTGGGCGCGGACCGGTTCATGACGTGCCGGAAAAACGGCGGCGCGACAGCACGGCCCATGAAAAATGCCCGGACAATCGCTTGCCCGGGCATTCGGTCGGCTTCAACACGCCTGGCGACGTGCTTTAACGCTCAAGACATGTGCTGCCCGCCATTGATCGCGATATTCGCACCGGTGACGAAGGCGGCTTCGTCCGACGACAGGTAAGCGACCAGGCCGGCGACTTCTTCCGGCTTGCCCAGGCGGCCCATCGGGATTTGCGGAATGATCTTGGTTTCCAGCACTTCGCTCGGGATGTCCATCACCATCTTGGTGCCGATGTAGCCCGGCGAGATGGTGTTGACGGTCACGCCCTTGCGCGCCACTTCCAGCGCCAGCGCCTTGGTGAAGCCGTGCATGCCGGCCTTGGCGGCCGAGTAGTTGGTCTGGCCGAAGGCGCCCTTCTGGCCGTTCACCGACGAGATGTTGATGATGCGGCCCCAGCCGCGTTCGACCATGCCGTCGCAGACCGGCTTGGTCATGTTGAACACGGAATCGAGGTTGGTCTTCATCACCGCGTCCCAATTGACCTTGTCCATCTTCTTGAAGGTCATGTCGCGCGTGATGCCGGCGTTATTCACCAGCACGTCGATCGGGCCGACGTCCTGCATCACCTGGCGCACGCAATCCTGGGCCGAATCGTAGTCGGCCACGTCGCAGGCGTAGGCCTTGAAGTCGAAGCCCTGCTCGCGCATCGCGCCCAGCCAGGCGTCGGCCTTGGTGTTCCCCGGAGAGAACGTGGTAACCACTTTATAGCCCAACGCGGCCAGCTTGATGCATACCGCTTCGCCCAGGCCGCCCATGCCGCCGGTTACTAATGCAACTCGTGCCATTGTCTTCTCCAGTTTTTTTGTGTCTTACTTGCCCATCGGTTGAACTGCCGGCGGTCCGTCCCCAGACGGACAACCGGCACGCTACTCACTCATTGTCTGTCGTCCGCTTAGTCGCGCTCGACCGCCAGCGCCACGCCCATGCCGCCGCCGATGCACAGGCTGGCCAGCCCGCGCTTGGCGTCGCGCCGGATCATTTCGTGCAGCAACGTCACCAGCACGCGCGCGCCGGAAGCGCCGATCGGGTGGCCCAGCGCGATGGCGCCGCCGTTGACGTTGATCTTCGAGGTGTCCCAACCCATTTCCTTGTTGACGGCGATGGCCTGGGCCGCGAAGGCTTCGTTGATTTCCATCAGGTCGACGTCTTTGTGGGTCCAGCCGGCCTTCTGCAGGCACAGGCGCGAGGCCGAGACCGGGCCCATGCCCATGATCGACGGGTCCAGGCCCGATGACGAATAAGCCTTGATGCGCGCCAGCGGAGTGAGCCCCAGCTCTTTCGCCTTGGATGCGCTCATCATGATCACGGCGGCGGCGCCGTCGTTGATGCCGGAAGCATTGCCGGCGGTGACCGAGCCTTCCTTATTGAAGGCCGGGCGCAGGCTCGACAATGCCTCGAGCGTGCTGCCGTGCTTCGGATACTCGTCGCTGTCGAAGATCGTGGTGCCCTTCTTGGAGGCGATCTCGATCGGGATGATCTCGTCCTTGAACTTGCCTTCTTTTTGGGCAGCTTCGGCCTTCAGTTGCGACTGCAGCGCGAATTCGTCCTGCTCGGCACGCGAAATCTCGTACTTGCGTGCCACGTTTTCGGCGGTGACGCCCATGTGGTACCCATTGTAGACGTCCCACAGGCCGTCGACGATCATGGTGTCGGTGAGCTTGGCGTCGCCCATGCGGAAGCCGTCGCGCGAACCGGCCAGCACGTGCGGCGAGGCGCTCATGTTCTCTTGCCCGCCGGCGATCACGATCTGGGCGTCGCCGCAGCGGATCGCCTGAGTCGCCAGGTGAGTGGCCTTGAGGCCGCTGCCGCAGACTTTATTGATGGTGTAGGCCGGTACCATGTCGGGCAGGCCGGCCTTGATCACGGCCTGACGCGCCGGATTCTGGCCGACGCCGGCGGTGAGCACCTGGCCCAGGATGACTTCGCTGACCGCGGCGGGATCGATGCCCGTCTTCTGGATCAGATGCTTGATCACCTGCGCGCCCAGCTCGGCGGCGGGAATCTTGGCCAGGGTACCGCCGAACTTGCCGACAGCGGTGCGGCCGGCGGCCACGATGACTACGTCTTCCATGTGTATTCTCCGTTCAGCCGGCCCCAGCCGGCATTGTTCAGACTTCCCTCGGACAGGCAGGCCGCAGCGAGTGCGGCGCCCGGTGCGCGTGCTCGGACACCCGCAAAACAGATTGCCAGTATCGCGGTGCCGGCCCACGCTGATGTTTCAGCAACATCAATCTTAGCAGTTTATTCATCGCGAACAACAAAGCAAGCGTGCTGGTTTGACCTAGCTCATGACTTAATTTTTGGTAACGTGTAGGTGTTCAATTTCTGTTAGGAATGATGCGTGTGCTCCTGTCCTTTTCTACAATTTTCACAGTAGAATGCACGAGCGCAATGCCAACCATCCCTGTTTATGCCCAAAACCACGCTGCCCATCGAGATCAAGATTTCCACGGTTGTCGCCATTTCCACGATCCTGCATTCGGCCGATCCGGAGGCGATCGACTCGGCGCTGGAACAGATGACCGGCGGCGTCTCGGACTTCTTCGAGGATGAATTCGCGGTGATCGACGTCGCCGCCATCGCCCACGAAGCCCCGGCGATCGACTGGGCGCGGCTGGTGCAGCTGCTCAAGAAATACCGCCTGAACGCAGTCGCCGTGCGTGGCGCCAGCCCGGCCATGATCGAGGCCATCCGCGCCCACGGCCTGGCGCTGGACGACGGCAGCAGCGGCGCGCGGCCGCCCGAGGCGATGCAGCCGCCAGCCATGCCGGCTGCGGCGCCGGAGCCGGCCTCTGAACCCGCGCCGGCCGCTGTGGCTGCTGCGGCCCCGGCTGCTGCGCCCGCCGCCCCGCTACCGCCCGCGCCCGCCCTGCCGCCGTCGATTGCGGCGATGATCGTCGACACCCCGGTGCGCGCCGGCCAGCGCATCTATGCGCGCGGCGCCGACCTGATCGTCACTGCGGTGGTCAACAATGGCGCCGAACTGATCGCCGACGGCAGCATCCACGTGTATGCCCCGCTCAACGGCCGCGCGCTGGCCGGCGCTTCGGGCAATGCCGAGGCGCGCATCTTCGCGCTGTCGATGCAGCCCGAGCTGGTGTCGATCGCCGGCGTCTACCGTACGTTCGACGAAGGTTTCCCGAACGAGCTGGCGCGCCAGCCGACCCAGATCCGCCTGGTCGGCGACCGCATCGACATCCAGGGCCTGGCAAGCGCGTCTTCGCGCGCCTGACCGAACTCACAGTGATTGAATAAAGGACATTTTTGTGGCAAGAATTATTGTTGTGACGTCCGGCAAGGGCGGTGTGGGTAAAACGACCTCCAGCGCCAGCTTCTCCACCGGCCTGGCCATGCGCGGCCACAAGACCGCCGTGATCGACTTCGACGTCGGCCTGCGCAATCTCGACCTGATCATGGGTTGCGAGCGGCGCGTGGTGTATGACCTGATCAACGTCATCAATGGCGAAGCCACCCTGAACCAGGCGCTGATCAAGGACAAGCACTGCGACAACCTGTTCATCCTGCCGGCCTCGCAAACGCGCGACAAGGACGCCCTGTCGGAAGCGGGCGTGGAACGCGTGCTCAACGACCTGGTCAAGATGGAGTTCGATTTCATCATCTGCGATTCGCCGGCCGGCATCGAGCACGGCGCGCTGATGGCGCTGACCTTCGCCGACGAGGCGATCGTGGTCACCAACCCGGAAGTGTCGTCGGTGCGCGACTCGGACCGCATCCTGGGCATCCTGCAGGCCAAGTCGCGACGCGCCCAGAGCGGCACCGAGCCGGTCAAGGAACACCTCTTGATCACCCGCTATTCGCCAAAACGGGTCGAAGCCGATGAGATGCTGTCGTACCAGGACGTGCAGGAAATCCTGCGCATTCCGCTGATCGGCATCATCCCGGAATCGGAATCGGTGCTGCACGCCTCGAACCAGGGCAATCCGGCGATCCACTTCAAGGGCACCGACGTGGCCGACGCCTACGAAGACGTGGTCGCGCGCTTCCTCGGCGAAGAGCGTCCGCTGCGCTTTACCAACTACGAAAAGCCGGGACTGTTCCAGCGCATTTTCGGAGCCAAGTGAGATGGCATTGCTTTCCTTCCTGTTCCCAGAAAAAAAGAAAAGCGCAACAGCCGCCAAGGAACGGCTGCAGATCATCATCGCGCGTGAACGGACCAACCGTACCGGGCCGGATTTCCTGCCGGCCCTGCACCAGGAACTGATCGCGGTAATCTCCAAGTACGCCAAGGTCAACCCGGACGACATCAAGATCTCGCTCGACCGCCAGGGCAACCTGGAAGTGCTCGACGTCAACGTGGTGCTGCCGGACAGCTGATCCGCAGCCTGCCGGCGTCCCCGACAATGCCCGCCGCGTGCGGGCATTGTCGTTTTTAGCCTTGGATCAAGCCCTGGATCAGGTCGGCAGTCCCGGCGCTTGCGCGGCGTCCTTGCCGGCCTCGCGGCGGATGTCCTTGACGGTCTCCTCGACCGCGTCGGCCGCCTCCTGGGCCTGCACCTGCGGCAGTTCGCCGACGTCCTGCACGCCCGCCTTGTCGAGTTCGCGCACCACGCGCACGCAGGCTTGCACGTGCTGTTCGCCCATCTTCTTGAACAGGGTGTAGCCGATCGCGGCCGAGGCGATCTGCCCCGCCAGCGGCACCATCCTGGCCGTGCTCTTGACCGCCACCCGGCCGGCCACGCGCCGGAACATGCGCGCCACCACGCCGCGCGTCACCAGTTTGCCGACCAGCATGCCGCCGACCGAGGCCGCCGCCTTGTAGGCGATCACGCGCAGGCGCGGATGCAGGCGTTCGATCTGCTGCTGGGTCAGGCCGAATTCGGCATTGACCTCGTCGACCAGCTTGGCGAAACCGGTGATATCGGCCAGCACGTCCAGGCCCGGCACCGGCACCGCGGCCACCGCCGCCGAGATCGCGGCGCGCTTTTTCACCAGCGCCATGCAGCGTGCATAGGTGGTCTCGATCTCGGCGCCGCTGACCGGCACCCGATTTTCATCAAAAGTCACATTTTTGCGTGGAAACAACATATTCGCTCTCCTCTTCTTGCCTCGATGACATCACGCTCCAAGTGTACGTCTATAGGGAGAAATACTACGTGGTCCCCTTAACACAACAAGGTGTGACCTTAAATGCAAATTGGATGTTTACCGTTAGCACTGTTTTGTGAAAGTCTGATATATTTTGTTTGAACCTTGTAGGAGTCTTCCTACACAGGCAACTTTCTAATATTCGCGTCCTCATGAAGATCGCCGTACTCGAGCAAGACCGCCAGCAAGCAGACCTGATCTGCCAGGTGCTGGGCGCCGCTGGCCATAGCTGCCAACCCTACGACAACGCGCGGGATCTGCTGGCCCAGCTACGCAAGGACAGTGCCGACATGCTCGTGATGGACTGGGGTGTGCCGGACATGGAGGCGCCCGAGGTGCTGCGCCGCGCCAAGGAAAAACTGGCGTCCAACGCCCCCACCATGTTCCTGGTCGGCGGCAATGCCGAAGACGACATCATCGCCGGCGTGACTGCCGGCGCCGACGACTACCTGGTCAAGCCGCTGCGCCGCGGCGAACTGGTGGCACGCGTCTCGGCCCTGCTGCGCCGCGCCTACCCGTCGCAGAACAGCGCCGAGCAGCTGCAGTTCGGGCCCTACACCTTCGAGACCCGCCCGGGCCGCCTGCTCAAGGATGGCGCGCCGATCGACGTGACGCAAAAGGAATTCTCGCTGGCGCTGCTGTTCTTCCGCAACATCGGTCGTCCGCTGTCGCGCGCCTACATCCACGAATCGGTGTGGGTACGCGATACCGACATTCCGTCGCGCACCATGGACACCCACGTTTCGCGCGTGCGCAACAAACTGCACCTGCGCCCGGAGAACGGCTTTCGCCTGGTGCCGGTCTACAGCTACGGCTACCGCCTGGAAAAACTGGGCGCCTGAGCCCCGGCCCCGGGTATTGCCAAGCCGGCAAAACCGGGGCCATCCCCTGAAACCCTGAAAGCAAGAGGGTATAATGGCCGCAGTCCATTGACCCCTCCTCCCTCCAGAATGCAACTGCTTGCCGTTGGCCTGAACCACACCACCGCACCGGTCTCGCTGCGCGAGCAGCTGGCGCTCGCGCCCGACCAGATCGGCAAGGCGGTGCAGTCGGCGCGCAGCTGGTTCGCGCGCCAGGGCGCGGTCAATGATGCCCAGGAAGCGGCGATCCTGTCGACCTGCAACCGCACCGAGATGTACGCGGCCAGCAGCCTGCCCAATCCGCTCGACGCTTCCGCCCAGTTTCTGGCGCACTACCACGCGCTGAACTACGCCGAGCTGCGTCCCCACCTGTACCTGCTGCCACAGCACGACGCCGTGCGCCACGCCTTCCGCGTCGCTTCCGGCCTGGACTCGATGGTGCTGGGCGAGCCGCAGATCCTCGGGCAGATGAAGGACGCGGTGCGCACCGCCGAGCAGGCCGGGGGCCTGGGCACCTATCTGCACCAGTTGTTCCAGCGCAGCTTCGCGGTCGCGAAGGAAGTACGCACTACCACCGAGATCGGCGCCCACAGCGTGTCGATGGCAGCCGCGGCAGTGCGCCTGGCGCACCGCATTTTCGACCGCATCGCCGACCAGCACGTGCTGTTCATCGGCGCCGGCGAGATGATCGAGCTGTGCGCGGCCCACTTCGCGGCCCAGAATCCGAAGTCGATCACGATCGCCAACCGCACCATGGAACGCGGCGAGGCGCTGGCTACCCGCTACGAAGGCAACGCGATCCGCCTGGCCGAACTGCCCGAGCAGCTGCACCGTTTCGACATCGTGATCTCGTGCACCGCCTCCACCCTGCCGCTGATCGGCCTCGGCCTGGTCGAGCGCGCGGTCAAGGCGCGCCGTCACCGTCCGATCTTCATGGTCGACCTGGCCGTGCCGCGCGATATCGAACCGGAAGTCGCGCGCCTGGACGACGTGTTCCTGTACACCGTCGACGACCTGGCGCAAGTGGTGCAGACCGGCATGGAAAGCCGCCAGGCCGCCGTGCGCCAGGCCGAAGCCATCATCGAGACCCGGGTCGAATCGTTCATGCACTGGGTGGGCGACCGCGCCGTGGTGCCGGTGATCCGCGAGCTGCACGAGTCGAGCGAATCCTTGCGCCTGGCCGAACTGGAGCGCGCACGCCGGATGCTGGCGCGCGGCGAGGATGCCGACGCGGTGCTGGAAGCGCTGTCGCGCGGCCTGACCGCCAAGTTTTTGCACGGCCCGCAACAGGCCCTGCACCAGGCCCAGGGCGACGAACGCGCGCGCCTGGCCGACCTGCTGCCGCAGCTGTATCGCGGCCGCCGTTAGCGTCCCCTCCCTTCGGCGCCCTGGCGCCATCTGCGCTTCCTGCAAGCGCATCCTGCCGCAGCATGCGGTGTCGATTCCCGAATTTCAGAGATTGCCTATGAAACCTTCCATGCTGTTCAAGCTGGACCAACTTGCCAACCGCCTGGTCGAGCTCGACGAACTGTTGATGAGCCAGGACGCGACGTCGAACATGGACAACTACCGCAAGATGACGCGCGAACACGCCGAGCTCTCGCCCTTGGTGGCGGTGTACCGCCAGTACCAGGGCGCGCTCGACGATACCGCGGCGGCCCAGGAACTGCTGCAGGACCCCGACATGAAGGAGTTCGCGCAGGAAGAAATCGAAGGCGCCAGACAGCGCATGACGGGCCTTGAGCTGGAGCTGCAGAAAATGCTGCTGCCGAAGGACGCCAACGACGAGCGCAATATCTTTCTGGAGATCCGCGCCGGCACCGGCGGCGACGAATCGGCCCTGTTCGCCGGCGACCTGCTGCGCATGTACACCCGCTACGCCGAGCGCAACCGCTGGCAGGTGGAGATGGTGTCCGAGTCGACCTCGGATCTGGGCGGCTACCGCGAGGTGATCGTGCGCATCGTCGGCAACGGCGCCTACTCGAAGCTGAAGTTCGAGTCGGGCGGGCACCGCGTGCAGCGCGTGCCGGCCACCGAAACCCAGGGCCGCATCCACACCTCGGCCTGCACGGTGGCGGTGATGCCGGAAGCCGACGAGCTGGAAGACATCGACATCAACCCGGCCGACCTGCGCATCGACACCTACCGCGCATCCGGCGCCGGCGGCCAGCACATCAACAAGACCGACTCGGCGGTGCGCATCACCCACCTGCCGACCGGGCTGGTGGTGGAATGCCAGGACGACCGCAGCCAGCACAAGAACAAGGCTTCGGCCATGAAGGTGCTGGCGGCGCGCCTGAAGGATGCGCAACTGCGCGAGCAGCAATCGAAAGAGGCGGCCACCCGCAAGAGCCTGATCGGTTCGGGCGACCGCAGCGAACGCATCCGCACCTACAACTTCCCGCAGGGCCGCCTGACCGACCACCGCATCAACCTGACGCTGTACAAGCTCGACTTCATCATGGATGGCGACCTGAACGAACTGACCACGGCGCTGTCGGCCGAGCATCAGGCCGAGCAGCTGGCGGCGCTGGGGGATTGAGCCTTCCTTGCGATGTAGGGTGGACCGGGGCGCGCAGCCGGGTTCCCCGTCCACCCTACGCCTACACCACCCGCTTCATGCGAGAATGCCTCCGATAATCCTTCCGGTCCATTAAAGAAAGCGCCCGTATGTTGCCCACCAACCGCCAGGTCCTGTACGTCATCTCGTCGATCTGCTTCGCCCTGATCGCCGTCGCCCTCTATCTGCAGCACGCGCTCGAAATGCAGCCCTGCCCGCTGTGCGTGATCCAGCGCTACATGTTCCTGGCGATCGGCGTGGCCAGCCTGGTGGGGGCGATCAGCGGCAAGGTGCGGGTCTGGACCCTGGTCGCGCTGCTCGGCGCCGTCGGCGGGCTGTACACGGTCGGCAAGCACCTGTACGTGATCGCCAATCCCGGCTTCTCGTGCGGCATCGACCCGATGGAAACCTTCCTCAACAAGATCCCGAGCGCCGAATACCTGCCGTGGCTGTTCCGCGCCGACGGCCTGTGCTCGGGCGCGGTCGACCAGGTGCTGGGCCTGGCGATTCCGCAGTGGTCGGCCGTGTGGTTCGTGGTCCTGACCGTGCTGCTGGTCTGGGTGCTGCTGCGCCAGCGCCGCACCGACAAGGCGCGCCAGGGCGGCGCCGCGGCATGATCGCCGTCGGCAGCACGCTCGCGCAGGCCCGCCAGGCCCTGCCGCTCGACGCGCTGGAAAACCGCATCCTGCTGTGCCACGCGCTGCATCTGCCGCGCGTGGCCCTGATCACCCAGTCCGAACGGGTCTTGAGCGAGGACGAGATCGCCTTGATCACGGCGCTGGTGCAGCGGCGCCTGGACGGCGAGCCGATCGCCTACATCACCGGCGAGCGCGAATTCTTCGGGCTGTCGTTCAAGGTGACGCCGGCGACCCTGATCCCGCGTCCGGACACCGAACTGATCGTCGAACTGGCGCTCGAGCGCCTGGCGCCACAGGCGCGCCTGCTCGACATGGGCACCGGCAGCGGCGCGATCGCGGTGGCGGTGGCCAGCAACCGGCCGGACGCCGACGTCACCGCACTGGACGTCAGCGAGGCCGCCCTCGCCGTTGCACGCGAAAATGCTGTTGCCAACGGCGCGCGCGTGCGCTTCCTGCGCAGCGACTGGTTCGGCACGCTCGCCGCCGGTGCAGAACGCTTCGGCGTGATCGCCTCCAACCCGCCCTACATCGTGGCGGGCGACCGCCACCTGGGCGAAGGCGACCTGCGCTTCGAGCCGCTCGACGCCCTGACCGACCACGGCGACGGCCTGGCCGCCCTGCGCACCATCGTCGCTGGCGCCCCCAACTATCTGCAAGACGGCGGCTGGCTGCTGCTCGAACATGGTTACGACCAGGCCGCCGCCGTGCGCGCCCTGCTCAAGGCGCAGGGCTTCAGCGAGATTCAAAGCTGGCGCGACCTGGGCAATATCGAACGCGTCAGCGGGGGCTGTTTCGGCTCCTGAGCGCTCTGCTTCGGACGGGATTGCTAAAATGGCCATTCCCGACTCCGGAGCCTGCATGCGCGTCCTGTTCGCCTCTCTTGTCACGTCCGTCGTACTGCTCACGCCCTTGGCCTGCTCGGCCAACGTCGAGGCGGGCCTGGCTCCGGCGGTCCAGGCTGCCGAGCTGTACGAACGCGACTGGCAATGGCAGCTGCGCCACCACCCTGAACAAGCCACCGCGCTGGGCGACCGGCGCTACAACGCGCGCCTGTCCGACACCTCGCTCGCCGCGCGCCAGGCCGCGCGCGAGCACGAACGGCGCATGCTGGACGCCGCCAACGCCATCGACCGCGCAGCGCTGACCGCGCCAGACCAGGTCTCGTACGACCTGTTCATTGGCGCCAAGGAGCGCGCGCTGGCGGCGGCCATGCTGACCGCCTTCGATCCGCAACCGATCACGGCCTACGACGGCCTGCAGGTGCGCCTGCCGCGGCTGGTGGCGCAGATGCCGTTTCAGACCAGCTCCGATTATCTCGACTACCTGGCGCGGCTGCAGGCCGTACCGGCCCACGTCGACGGCCTGATCGCCCAGCTGCGCGCCGGCGTCCAGGCCGGGTGGACCACGCCGCGCGTGGTGGTGGCGCCGGTGCCGGACGCCTTGCGCGCCCTGCGCGAAGGCTTGTCCGACGGCGCGCTGGGCGCGCCCTTCAAGCGCATCCCGGCCGGCATCGCGCCCGACGTGCGCGCGCAGCTGCGCGCCATCGGCGCCGCCACCCTGGCCGACACGGTGGCGCCGGCACTGGCCAAACTGGAGCGGTTCCTGCGCCAGGAGTACGTGCCGACCGCGCGCGAGAGCATCGGCGCCGGTGCGCTGCCGGGCGGCGCCGACTGGTATGCCCTGTTGGTGCGCAACGCCACCACCACCGCGCTCACGCCAGCCCAGGTGCATGCGCTCGGCCTGCAGGAAGTTGCCCGCCTGCGCGCCGCGATCGAGCGCGTGATCCCGCGCACCGGCTACCGCGGCGACTTCGACGGCTTCATCGTGTTCGCGCGCAGCGACCGCCGCCTGTTCTTCGCGTCGCCGGAAGCGCTGCTCGACCGCTACCGGCGCACGCTGGCGCTGGCCCAGGCGCGGCTGGGGCGGGTGGTCGAGACGATTCCCGACGCCGGCATCGTGGTCAAGCCGATGAGCGAACCCGGTCCCGGCCAGCCGGCCGCCTTCTACGAAGCGGGCAGCCGCGAGCGCACGGCGGCGCTGGTGGTCGACAGCACCCAGCTGGCGGCGCGCCCGATCTGGCAGGTCGATACCGTGACCCTGCACGAAGCGGTGCCCGGCCACCACCTGCAGGTGGCGCGCGCCCAGGAGCTGGCCGGCTTGCCGGCGTTTCGCCGTTACGGCTGGTACGACGCCTTCGGCGAAGGCTGGGCCACCTATGCCGAGAGCCTGGGGCCGGAACTGGGACTGTTCCAGGATCCGTTTTCGCTGTTCGGGCATCTGAACGAAGAGATGTTCCGCGCCGCGCGCCTGGTGGTCGACACCGGCATTCATGCGATGGGCTGGTCGCGCCGCCAGGCGATCGACTACCTGAACACGCACACCGCCAACCCGCCGCTTGATAACGCGGCCGAGGTCGACCGCTACATCGCGCGTCCGGCCCAGGCGCTGGGCTACAAGATCGGCCAGCTGCGCATCCTGGCGCTGCGCACCCAGGCCAGGGCAGCGCTGGGCGCGCGCTTCGACCTGCGGCGCTTCCACGATGCGCTGCTGGCCGGCGGCGCGCTGCCGCTGCCGGAGCTGGAGCGCCAGATGGGGCGCTGGATCGCGGCCGAGAAGGCGCCTTTGGCGCCGGCGCTGGAACCGAAGACGGCGCCATCGGCAACACCAGACGTGGCGCCCGCAGCGCCCGCCGCACCAGCGCCTGCACCAGCACCGGCACCAGCGCCTGCAGCAACGCCGCCCAAGCCGCCGTCAACGCCATCCGATCCCGCGCCAACCCCGCCGTCCGGCGCTTCCGGGCAGGAATGAGGCGCCCTCGGGCGCGTCGTCCGTTTTTCGGTTACTCTCTGCACCAACCGAGAACTGGCAGTATAAGAAAGGAAACACTGTGTCGAACCAATTCAACCGCCGCCTGGCCCTGCTCGACGACGATGAACACCGCGCCCTGCTGGGCCAGGGCCTGCGCGGCATCGAACGCGAAACCCTGCGTGTCGACCAGGCGGGCCAGCTGGCGCGCACGCCGCATCCGGCGGCGCTGGGTTCGGCCCTCACGCATCCGCACGTCACCACCGACTATGCCGAAGCGCTGCTCGAATTCATCACGCCGGCCGAGCACGATATCGCGCTGGCGCTGCACCGCCTGGATGCGATCCACCGCCATGCCTACGCCAAGCTGGGCGACGAAATGCTGTGGAGCGTGTCGATGCCGGGCGAGCTGCCGCCCGAGGAAGAGATCGAGATCGCCAATTACGGCACCTCCAACATCGGCATGCTCAAGCACGTCTACCGGCGCGGCCTGGCGCTGCGCTACGGCAAGGCGATGCAATGCATCGCGGGTATCCACTACAACTATTCGCTGCCGGAAAAAATGTGGCAACTGTTCGCCCACGACGAAGGCATCGCCGAAGAGCGCCGCCACGCGCTGCGCGACTTCCAGTCGGAAAGCTATATTGCGATGATCCGCAATTTCCGGCGTTACTCGTGGCTGCTGATGTACCTGTTCGGCGCCACCCCGGCGCTGACCACCAGCTTCCTGCGCGGGCGCGAACACAATCTGGAAACCCTGTCCGACGACACCCTGTACCTGCCGTACGCGACCAGCCTGCGCATGAGCGACCTGGGCTACCAGAACGACGCCCAGTCGGGCCTGAGCCCGCACGAGAACAGCCTGGAAAGCTATGTCACCAGCCTGATGGATGCGGTGAACCGTCCCTACGGTCCGTACCAGGAAATCGGCACCCACAAGAACGGCGAATGGGTGCAGCTGTCGACCAACGTGCTGCAGATCGAGAACGAGTACTACTCGACCATCCGTCCCAAGCGCGTGATCCGCACCGGCGAGCGTCCGGTGCAGGCGCTGTGCAACCGCGGCGTGCAATACATCGAGGTGCGCTGCCTGGACGTCGACCCGTTCGAGCCGGTCGGCATCGCACTCGAGACCGGCCGCTTCCTGGACGCCTTCCTGCTATTCTGCGCGCTCGAGGAAAGCCCCTTGATCAGCGCCCACGACAGCGCCCTGCACGCGCGCAATTTCGCGCGCACGGTGAAGGAAGGCCGCCGCCCGGACCTGACGCTGACCCGCGACGGCGCCGAAGTGCCGCTCAAGGACTGGGCGCTGGAGCTGATCGAACGCATCCGTCCGGTGGCGCGCCTGCTGGACGAAGGCCACAACGAGGACGGCGTGCACCAGGCCGCGCTGGGCCGCCAGAAGGCCAAGGTCGAGGATCCTTCCCTGACCCCGTCGGCGCGCGTGCTGGAAGAAATCCGCGCGCTCGGCTCGGCGGCCGCCTTCGGCCTGCAGCAGAGCAAGCTGCATGCCGCCACGCTGCGCGAAAGCCCGCTGATGCCGGCCGAGGAAGCCCTGTTCGACGAGACCGCCGCCGCCTCGCGCGCCGAGCAGGCCAGCATCGAAGCGAGTGACAGCGGCAGCTTCGACGACTTCGTCGCCGCCTACAACAGCAGTACACTATGCGGTAACAACTAGGCCGGGCCGGTTGGCAGGGCAAGCCGGCGCGGCTGGCTGCCGGGCGAATGCCGGCGCCTGCCGTCGACCGGCTATTCAAGCCGGCCGGATCGTCCGGCGCCGCCGCCATCGCGAGGAAGCCTTGCTCACGTTTTATAACGAACACCACGTCCAGCATGCCAGCCGCACCGATCCGCGCCGCGGCGAGGGGGCGCTGCCGCTGGACCGGCCCGAGCAGGCCACGGCCGTGCTGCGCGAATGCGAGCGGCGCGGCCTGGGCGCGATCGTCACGCCGCACGGCGTGCCGCCGGTTACGCTCGAGCGGGTGCACAGCCCGCGCTACCTGCACTTCCTGCGCACGGCCTGGAGCGAATGGAGCGCGCTCGACCCGGCCAACGCCGGGCGCGACGCCCTGCCCGCCGCCTGGCCGGTGCGCACCCTGCGCGCCGACCTCGAACCCGAACCCTTCATCGCCCGCCTCGGCCTGTATTCGACCGACGCCATCACGCCGCTCAGCGCCGGCACCTGGATCGCGGCCAAGACCGGCGCCGACTGCGCGGTCAACGCCGCGCATGCGCTGCGCCGCGGCGAGCGCGGCACCTTCGCCCTGACGCGCCCGCCGGGCCACCACGCCGGCGTTGACTTCTTCGGCGGCGCCTGCTTCCTGAACAATGCCGCGCTGGCGGCCCAGCACCTGCTCGACGACGGCCTGGAGCGGGTCGCCATCCTCGACCTCGGCTACCACCACGGCAACGGCACCCAGAGCATCTTCTACGGCCGCAACGACGTGCTGGTGGTGTCGCTGCACGCCGACCCGCGTGGCGCCTGGCCGTTCTACGCCGGCCACGCCGACGAGACCGGCAACGGCGCCGGCGCCGGCTACAACATGAACGTCCCGCTCGCGCCCGGCGGCGGCAGCGCCACGTGGTTCGCCGCGCTCGAGACCGGCTGCGTGAAGATCGCGATGGCGCGGCCGCAGGCGCTGGTGGTCTCGCTCGGCGTCGACACCTGCGCCCATGGCGCGCAGGTGCGCTTCGGCCTGCAGGGCGGCGACTTCCTGCGCCTGGGCGAGCGCATCGCCCACCTCGGCCTGCCGACCGCCTTCGTGTTCGAGGGCGGCCACGGCGGCGCGGAGACAGGCATCCACACCGTCAACGTGCTGGAAGGCTTCGAGACTGCGGCAGAGTGACGACGAAGAGTCGCGGTGCGCAGTAACCGCGTGGAATAACGACGTGGAAAAACGGCGCGGAGTAACGGTGTGGAGTAACGGCGCGCATTAACGGTGTGGAGTAACGGCGCTCAGTAACGCGGCCGAATGAAGCTGCCGCCGGACATGGCACAATAGCTGCGCTTCCCGACCAACTTCTTTCCGCACATGACCACCCCTAGCCTCATCGACTGGCAGTTCTCGCGTTTCGCCGACCTTACCCCGTTCGACCTGTACGAAGTCCTGGCCCAGCGCCAGAACGTCTTCATCCTCGAGCAGACCTGCCTGTATCCGGACATCGACGGCTACGACCTCGAAGCCCATCACCTGCTCGGCTGGCGCACCGTCGACGGCAAGCGCGTGCTGGCCGCCTACCTGCGCGTGCTGGCCCCGGGCGCCAAGTACGACGAGATGTCGCTCGGACGCGTGGTCACCACCGCCGCCGCGCGCGGCACCGGCGCCGGCCGCGCCCTGCTCGACCAGGGCATCGCCTGCGCCGAGCGACTGTACCCAGGCCACCGGATCCGCATCGGCGCCCAGCAATACCTGGAGCGCTTCTACGCGAGCTTCGGCTTCCAGACCGTCTCGGCGCCGTACGACGAAGACGGCATCATGCACATCGACATGCTGCGCTGACGGCGCAGCATCGTTGCAGCCTGACCCATGAAGTGACTCACGGCCGCGTTGCGCCGGCTATAGCGGGTCTTGGCACAAAAGCCTGTCCGACTTCCTCGTCTCAATTTCGCAACAGCGCAACGTGGCATCCGACCGCGATCATCCGTGTTCAGGCCGACGTGCCACTGGTACGGATTGATCGCTGCCATCGACAATTCTGTATTTTTCCCTTCCCGATCCCCACACAAATACAGAGTGATAAGAAAAATATTCTTTTTTCCGGTCTTATTTTGCCTTTAACATACGTCGGCCTAGAAACTGTAAGTACAAAAACAGATGGGACTACACCATCATTAGCGTTTTAATGGGCTAGTATTGCTAATAAATAATTATTTTATTTATACAAACTAGCGTAAAATTGCTCAGATAACAATTCTTGTACTTAGGTTCAACCTTTGACAGCCAAGACTCTGGACCAAAATGGATCGTACCTTTATTGCTGACTCGCTGATCACTTGCCGTAAGCCCACCATCAGCATTGTCGTACCTATGTATAACGAAGCGCTGAATGTTTCCCACTTCGTTGATCGTGTTTCCCAAGCCATGGCGCGCCTGCAGCATTCGTACGAACTGATCCTCGTCGACGATGGCAGCGCCGATGCCACCTGGGCCAGGATCGAAGAAGTGTCGATGACGGCACCACAGGTTGTCGGTCTGAAGCTATCGCGAAATTTTGGCCACCAGGCAGCGTTGCTGGCCGGCCTGAATTCCGCGCGAGGCGATGCCGTGATCAGCATGGACGGCGACTTGCAGCATCCACCGGAAATGCTGCAATCCCTGATTCAGGCCTGGCAAGACGGTGCAGCCGTGGTGTCCACCCGACGCACCTACAATCAGAACACCAGCTGGTTCAAGAAAGTCACCTCCTCGACCTATTACCGCTTGTTTTCCTTCATGTCCGAGATGGAAATGGAGCCAGGCCATTCTGACTTCCGCCTGCTGGATCGCCGTGCGCTCGACCACCTGCTGAGCTTCAATCATACCGATATCTTCCTGCGCGGCGTGGTCAACTGGCTGGATTACCCGACCACGGTGATCGACTTCGTCGCCGATGACCGTCTGCATGGCCAGAGCAAGTTTTCCTTCAACCGCATGCTGCGCTTCGCCCGCAGCGGGATCCTGGCGTTCTCCACCAAGCCGCTGCAGCTGGGAATCAAGTTGGGACTGGGCACCAGTATGCTGTCGTTCGCATACCTGATGTATATCGTGGTTCAGTACATTGTCGGCAATACGGTGGAAGGCTGGGCATCGACGCTGGGTCTCGTCAGCCTGCTGTTCGGCGTCCTGTTCATCTTGCTGGGCGTGATCGGCACCTATATCGGACGCATCTACGTGTTGCTGCAGCGCCGTCCGGCATTCATCGTCCATCATCGCGTCGGCGTCTCCGTTGAGTAGCGCCGGTGGCATCGCGTCGCCTGGTAGCCGGCAACTGGCGCGCTTCCTGGTCGTTGGCCTGAGCAACTTCATCCTGTCATTTGCAGCGTTCATGGCGGCCAACCGCTGGCTGCCGGACTTCGACGGGCGCGCCGGTACCTCGCAGATGCTGTCTTTCGGTACCGGCATCCTGTGGAGCTTCCTGCTCAACCGCAGTTGGGTATTCCACAGTCACGCTGGTGATAATGCCTTTATCCGCTTTGTGTCTCTTCAATTGTTGCTTCTCGCGGCGACTTCGCTGGCGATCGAGGCCGCCAGCCGTGTGTTTCCAGATTGGCAGGTGGTGAACTGGTTTGCCGTTATGGCGGTGTCAACCGTCGTCAACTTTCTTCTAATGCGCATATGGGTATTCCCTTCAACGACTCGTCACGTGTGAAGTCGTCCTTTCTCCTGGCGCTTGCTGCATTCGCCGCCTTGTCGTTTGGTGTTTCCTACGGCAATGTAGCAAATCAGGCGACGTATTTCCTGCATGCCTTGCAAGCCCTGGATCCGTCTTTGTATCCGCGCGACTGGCTGATCCAGGAGACCACGGCATATCATTCGGTATTTCGCTGGGTCATCCTGGCGCTCGCGACCCTCGGTCCTTTGCCCTGGGCCGCCGCCATCCTGAACACTTTGCTGTTGGGCGTTTGCCTGTGGCTATTTGTCCGTATAGTGCAGCTATTAGAGCCGCAGGCGCCGGGCGTTACGTTCCTGATCGCCCTAGTGTTTATCGGTTTCGACCAAACGATGTCGGTTGCCGGCACCTACATTCTTGGTAATGGTTTGCAGCCTTCCACCTTGGCAACTGCAGGCTGGTGCGCTGCAATGCTCGCTTTCCTGCGTGACAAACCCCTGCACAGCGGCTTGCTGCTCGCAGCATCCGGGATTTTTCACGTCAACTTCCTGCTGCTTGGCATCGGCCTGTTCGGTCTTGCCCAACTCATCCTGATGGAGCGTGACTGGGTCAGGCGCATCTGCGCCCAAGTACTGCCGAGCGTCGTAATGACTGCCTTCTTCCTGCCGGTGATTCTCGACGCTGGAAGCGGCGAACAGGCGCCGCTGGCCCGTACCATTTTCCAGTCCATCCGTGCGCCGCATCATTACCTTCCGACGCACTACCTGTTCGATTTCGTGTACATCGGCGGCTGGACGATCGCCGGTTTCTGTGCCTGCGCCATGCTGCCTGAACGCAAGCAACGGCGTTTGGTGGCCGCCCTGCTCGGCAGTATCACGCTGTGTGTCGCGGGGGCCACGCTGCTCACCACGCTGGTATTCATTCCCACTATTGCCCAGCTATTCGTATGGCGCATCGCACCGTTCGGACAGTTGCTGGCGCAATTACTGATTGCGTGCGCCGTGATCGGCTTGATACGCGAACCCGCCAGTCTGCGTCGCAATCGGGCATCGTGGATCGGGATCGCGTTGAGCCTGCTACTGATCCTGCGCTGGTGCTTGAGCATGATGCCGGTCACCGAGCCGCGGCTGTTGATCGTTGCGCTGACGCTGCTGACAGTAGCTGCAAGCGTAGTATGGCAATCGCGCTTCCAACAGCATCGCGTGCCGGCTACCACAACCGTTGTCATCGGTGTGTTAGCCATCGCGCTACTTGGCCTGAACATGCGCGACCAACTGAACCGGTCAACCCTCGTCGGTCCACCCACACCGATTACCGAACTCAGCCAGTGGGCACGGACGACCCGCTCCGATGCGCTGTTCCTGATCCCGCCGGCCTTGGACGAATTCCGACTGCTCAGCCAGCGCTCGGTCGTGGTGGACTGGAAATCCACGCCAGTCAGCGCACCGCAACTGTTGGCTTGGTATGCCCGCATTTCCGATATCGTCGGACGTAAGGTCGAGAGCGAGAACGATGTCGTGCGGGGCTATCGCGCACTCGACGCCGTCCAGCTACAACAATTGGCCCGCAAGTATGGCGCCGGGTATGTGGTAGTAGAAACAGCGCACCCGGCCCGGTTTCCCGATCAGGCGGTCTATCAAAATCAGGGCTACAGCGTGCATGTGGTGCTGGCTGAGTGAACCGGTGAGGTGAATGAACCGCTGGCTGGCCCCGGCCAGCGGCGCGGTGATTCAGTTGGGCAGCCCGGCTGATCATGGCGGACCTGACACGGGGTCAAGCCGCACATACAGGCAGTTTTCCGCATTGCAGGCCTGCGCCAGCACCTGGCGCGCATCGTTGATGTCGCGCGCCCAGGTCAGCACCCAGCCCGCCGGCAGCGTGGTCAGTTCGTTCAGGTCGCGCCAGCGGCCGCCCTCGACCAGGAAGGCGCGCGACGCCGGCCCGTCCGGCGTCTCGGCCAGGAACTCACCGACCACCGTTCCCTGATTGTTGAGGCCGTTGGCCACGCCATACACCAGATCCGGTCCCCCGCCCAGCACGCTCAGGTCGCGCATCGCGCCGCCACTGTAGAGAAACGGTCGCTGGACCGGATTGTCGAATTCGTCCAGCGCGCCAGTCTCGGCGCCCCCCACCACCTGGCCGCCATCGTTGATGTCGTTGGCGCTGCTGTTGCGCCCGCCCAGCGTGCCGAGGTCGAGTATCGTCTTGTCGCGGTAGATGAAAGCACGGCGAAACGGTTCGGGTATCGCATCGCCCTCACGCGCGGCGGTGCCGGTAACCTGGCCGTGGGCATTGATCGCCGCCGCGCTGCTCCAGTCGCCGCCGAGGCTGGGAATCATGCGCAGCACGCCGCTGACCAGGACGAAACCGCGCGCGCGCTCGCCCACCCCGAAATACGAACCGCCGGCCACGGCGCCGCCATCGTTGATCGCGATGGCGTAGCTCGAACCCTGCAGGATCTGGCGTCCCACGTTGCGTAGTCCGGCCGCCGAAAACACGTGGGCCGCGTCGAGATAGCCGCCGGCCAGCTGGCCGCGGCTGTTGATGCCATAGGCGGCCGAACCGGGCGCCAGCGCCGTGTAGTCGCGCAACGTGGCGCCATCCCATACCGCGGCGCTGCCGTTGTAGCCGACCACCCAGCCCTGACTGTTGATGGCGCTGCCGATCAGCGCCGGCGGCAGGAAGGTGACCCGGAAGCGGGTCGCTTGCTCCACCCGCTGCCCTGCCGCCTGCCCGGCCGGGGCGACAGGCGCGGCCGGCGCCGGTCCCGACGCCAGCCCGGCGCACGCTGCCATCGCCACCGCTGCCGCCGGTGCCAGGCGGCCTGCGGGGGAAGCTGGCGCAGCGCGGCGCGCAGGCGGGCGCGCATGCCACAGCAGCGCCGCCAGCCCGGCCGCCATCAATGCCCAGGCGCCCGGCTCGAGCACCGGCGTCACCAGGTCGAGCCGCACCGCGCGGCATTCGCCGCTGCCGTTGCGGCAAGCCTCGGCCAGGATCTGGCCGGCGTCGTTGATGTCGGTCGCGGTGCTCAAGCGCCACTCGCCCAGTCCGCCCACCAGGTCGTTCAGGTCGGCCATGCCGCCGGCGCCGTGGATAAAGGCGTGGTACTCGACACCGTCGGCGACGCCGATGTCGGACAGCCCGACCACGTGACCGGCATTGTTGAGCGCATTGGCGCGCCCGACATTGCCGCCCAGCGTGCCCAGGTCGCGCAAACCATTCTCGAGCGGCGAGAACAGGAAGGGCCGCTCGCCGGTGCCGTCGGCCAGCAGCGACCAGCCGGTGGCGAAGCCGTTGTCGTTGACGTCGTTCGCTTCGCTGACAAGGCCGCCGAGCGAGCCGAGATTGCGTCCCTGGCCGCCGCTGTACAGGGCGGCGTAGCGCTGCGGATCGGGCCAGTCGTCGCCGCCCGCCGCCACGCTGGCGTAGCCGGCCACCTGGCCGCCGGCGTTGATGGCGTTGGCCACGCTGACTTCGCCGCCGAAACTGGGCAGGTCGGTGTAGCTGCCGTCGGCATAGATGAAGGCTTGCCGGATGCCGAAGGCTTCGCTGGTGAAGCCCGCCACCTGGCCGGCGTCGTTGATCGCGGTGGCCCAGGTGCTGGGCGGCAGGCCAAAGGTGGTGAGCGCGCCGTTGGCGTAGATGAAGGCGCCGTCGCCGGCGATGCCGGTGATGGCGCCATTGCCGTTGATCGCCAGGCCCTGGCTGCCGGGCAGCAGCGCGCCGAGATGGGTGGTGGCAGTGGGCGACCAGATCGCCGCCCCGCCCTCGGCGCTGCCGACCACCAGTCCGGCCCGGTTCAGCGCCGCAGCGGTGAAGTCTTGCGGCAGCAGCGTCATGCGGTAGAGCGGCTCGGCCAGCGCCGGTAGCGGCGCAGCACATGCCAGCACGAACATCAGCTGCGGCAAGATTTTTAAGAAAGTTTTGCGGAGAAACATGTCGGGTCCCTTTTATGCACGACGAATCTCAACCATCGCGCAAACAGTGGACCGTGGTTCTGCGCCAGCGCAGGAAGTCGCTCGGACCTATCGGGACCCGGACCCGGCCAGGCGACCGGCCGCCAGCAGGACGACCGCCGACGCCAGCAGCACCCAGGCCGGCGGCTCGCCGGAAGCGGCAGGATCGCTCGAGGCGACGTTACAGGCAGGAGAGATGGGACGGACGGCTGTGGAAGTGGTAGCGCCGGCCGTCGTTGCGACGGCGTCGGCGCAACCGCAAACCGCCAGCATCAGCAAAAAGCAAAACGGGCGCATGGTCGAGGCTCCTTACGGGGCCACGAGCATCGCCCGTTGCGCGCTGGCGGATTGTGCGCCAGATCAGTCGTGCGCCAACCGGGATGGCCGGCGCAGCAGCTGTTCTTAGTTCACGGCGGTCAGGTTCACTTCGAACACCAGACCCGAGTTCGGCGGAATGCCGTTCGAACCCGAAGCGCCGTAGCCGAGGCTGGACGGCACCAGCACGGTGCGCTTGCCGCCGACCTTCATGCCGGCCACGCCCTGGTCGAAGCCCGCGATCACGCTCTGGCCGCCGACCACGAAATTGAAGCCGGTGCCGGCATCCTTCTGCACGCCCTTGAAGTCCGACTTCGAAGCGTCGTACAGCCACAGCGTGTAGTTGACGGTGGCGCGCTTGCCGGCCACGGCTTCGGCGCCGGTACCGACCGTGTTGTCGGTCTTGGTCAGGGCGGTCGGGCTGCTGACAGCAGGCTTGCTGCCGCCATTGTCGTCGCTGCCGCCGCCGCAGGCGGTCAGGGCGAGCATGGCGGTGAAGGCGGCGATCACGGGGAACTTCAGCTTCATGGTAGGTCCTTGAGGGGTAGGGCAAACAAAGTTTGCAAAATGAAACTTTGAACCTTACCCGAGCAGTTCCATGAAACTGTGGTGAATTTGTCCGCTATTTGTATTCTGTGGAGAAATTCTGACGCCGTCGCACACCATCATTCCCCCAACGTTCAAATCTCGATCTGCGTGCCCAGCTCGATCACCCGGTTGGTGCGGATCTGGTAATAGTCCGCCGCACTGCGCGCATTGCGCGACATCGCCACGTACAGGTGCTCGCGCCATGGCGCCATGCCGCCGCCCGGGGCCGAGATCACGGTCTGGCGCGCGATGAAGAACGAGGTTTCCATCATCTCGAACGACAGGCCGAGGTCGCCGCTGCGCGCCAGGATGTCCGGAATGTCGGCCTCGTCCTTGAAGCCGTAGTGGATATTCAGCTGGTAGCAGTTGTGGCCCAGGTCGACGATCTGGATCTGCTCGTCCGGCGCGACCCACGGTTCCTCGCGGATGTGCACGGTGAGGAACACCACGCGCTCGTGCAGCACCTTGTTGTGCGACAGGTTGTGCAGCATCGCGTGCGGCACGCCGTCGCTTTCGCCGCGCAGGAAGATTGCGGTGCCAGGCACGCGCGTCGGCGGCGCCACGAACAGCGACTCCATGAATGCTTCCAGCGGAATCGCGTGCTTCTGCAGGTTCTGGAACACCAGCTCGCGGCCGCGCTTCCAGGTCAGCATCAGGATCAATAGCGTGGTGCCCATCAGCAGCGGGAACCAGCCGCCGTGGAACAGTTTCAGTGCGGTGGACGAGAACAGCAGCACGTCGATGACCAGGAAGAAGCCGGTCGCACCCAGGCACATCCACAGCGGCAGATGCCAGCGGTAGCGCGTGACGAAGAAGGTCAGGATGGTGGTCATCATCATGGTCGCGGTGACCGCGATGCCATACGCCCCGGCCAGCTCGTCCGACGAACCGAAGCCGATCACGGCGATCAGCACCACCGCCAGCTGCAGCCAGTTCACCGCCGGGATATAGATCTGGCCGATCTCGCTTTCCGAGGTGTGCATGATGCGCATGCGCGGCAGCAGGCCCAGCGCGATGGCCTGCTTGGTCATCGAGTAGGTGCCCGAGATGGTCGCCTGCGACGCGATCACCGCCGCCATGGTCGACAGGATCACCAGCGGGATCACGCTCCAGGTGCCGAGCTGGTGATAGAACGGGTTTTCCACCGCCTCCGGCTGTACGATCAGCAGGCCGCCCTGGCCCAGGTAGTTCAGGGTCAGCGCCGGATAGGCGATCAGGAACCAGGCCATGCGGATCGGCTTGCGGCCGAAGTGGCCCATGTCGGCGTACAGCGCCTCGGCGCCGGTGATCGCCAGCACCACCGCGCCGAGCGCAATGAAGGCCAGCATTTTGTTTTGCAGCATGAAGTGCAGCGCGTGCCAGGGATTGAGCGCGTTCAGGATCACCGGCGCTTCGAGGATATTGACCACCCCGATCACCGCCAGCGTCAGGAACCAGACCAGCATCACCGGACCGAAAAAGCGGCCGATGCCGGCCGTACCATGGCGCTGCACGCTGTACAGCACCACCAGCACCACCACCGCCAGCGGCACCACGTAGTGCGACATGCCGGGCGCGGCCACTTCCAGGCCCTCGATCGCGCCCAGCACCGAGATCGCCGGCGTGATCACGCTGTCGCCGTAGAACATGGTGGCGCCGACCACGCCGATGAACAGCAATGGGAAACTCCAGCGCGAGTGGCGCGTCACCGAGTTGGTGGCCAGCGCCATCAGCGCCATGATGCCGCCTTCGCCGCGGTTGTCGGCGCGCAGCACCAGGGTTACGTACTTGAGCGAGACGATCACCGTCAGCGCCCAGAAGATCAGAGAAATGACACCCAGGACATTGGCTGGATTCAGGGGCAAACCGTGTTCCTGATCGAACACCGCGCGCAGCGTGTACAGCGGGCTGGTTCCGATATCGCCGTAGACGATGCCGACCGCCGCCAGGGTCAGTGCGGCCAGGCTGCTCTTCTTGTTCTCTAGGGTCAAGATTGCACCATTGCTGTTGTATTGGTGCGGCGCACCATAGAATACCGTTCAATAAATTGCAAGCACATTTCGTTGCGCATCATACACCCGCGTAAATATCCGTTGCGCCAGCAACCTCGGGCGGATTGGCGGATAATGCCGCTCTGGCAATTCACTCACATCTTACGATTCCCATGCGCTCTGGCATTCTCTACGCGGCTCTGGCATTCCTGTGCTGGGGCCTGTTCCCCCTGTATTTTCACGCTCTGGACGAAGTGCCGCCGTTGCAGATCCTGGCGCACCGCATGGTGTGGTCGCTCGCCTTCCTGATGATCCTGCTGGTGCTGCGGCGCCAGTGGAAATGGCTGGCGCAGGTACGCCAGCCGCGCGTGTTCTTCAGCTTCGTGCTGTCGGCGCTGCTGCTTAGCGCCAACTGGCTGGTGTACATCTGGTCGGTCACCAACCACCACGTGATCGAAGCCAGCCTTGGCTACTTCATCAATCCCCTGGTCAACATCATGCTGGGCTACCTGATCCTGAAGGAACGCATGCGTCCGGCCCAGTGGGCTGCGATCGCAGTTGCCGCCCTGGGCGTCGGCTGGCTGACCTGGCAGGCCGGCACGGTGCCGTGGATCGCGCTGATCCTGGCGTTTTCGTTCGGCGCCTACGGCCTGCTGCGCAAGACCGCGGCGCTGGGCGCGCTGGAAGGCCTGTCGTTCGAGACCATGGTGCTGTTCCCGCTGGCGGCCGGCTACGTGATCTGGCTGACCGTCAACGGCCAGAACGTGTTCCTGACCACCGCGTCCGACACCACCCGCTGGCTGCTGGTAATGGCCGGGCCATTCACCGCGATCCCGCTGCTGCTGTTCGCCACCGGCGCGCGCAAGATCCCGTTGTCGATCCTTGGCCTGCTGCAATACCTGTCGCCGACGCTGCAGTTTTTGCTCGGCGTGCTGCTGTTCAAGGAAGCGTTTACGGCGGACCGTCTGGTCGGCTTCGCGCTGATCTGGGGCGCGCTGATCCTGTTCGCCGGCGAAGGGTTGCTGCGCCGTTCGCCTGCCGCCGCTAAAACGTAAACTGCACCTGCGCGCGCGCATTACGGCATGGGATTTTCTGCGGCATCGGCCAAGAAATCCTGTGTCGGGCGCGGGTTCTGTCGTATCCTGTGCTCCTTGAACAACACCAGAGTTAAAGCATGGCCAACTACGTCTATACCATGAATCGCGTGGGCAAAATCGTCCCACCGAAACGCCAGATCCTCAAGGATATTTCGCTGTCTTTCTTCCCAGGCGCGAAGATCGGCGTGCTGGGCCTGAACGGCTCGGGCAAGTCGACCCTGCTCAAGATCATGGCCGGCATCGACACCGACATCCAGGGCGAAGCACGCCCGATGCCGAACCTGAACATCGGCTACCTGCCGCAGGAACCGCAGCTCGATCCTGAAAAAACCGTGCGCCAGGAAGTCGAAAGCGGCCTGGGCGAAGCGTTCGAAGCGCAAGCCAAGCTGGAAGCCGTGTACGCCGCCTACGCCGAGGAAGACGCCGACTTCGACGCCCTGGCCAAGGAACAGGAACGCCTGGAGTCGATCATCGCCGCGGCCGACGGCGGCAACCTGAACCTGCAGATGGAAATGGCCGCCGACGCGCTGCGCCTGCCGCCGTGGGACCAGAAGATCGCCGTGCTGTCGGGTGGCGAGAAGCGCCGCGTGGCGCTGTGTAAACTCCTGCTGAGCAAACCCGACATGCTGCTGCTGGACGAGCCGACCAACCACCTGGACGCCGAATCGGTCGAGTGGCTGGAGCAATTCCTGCTGCGCTTCCCGGGCACCGTGGTCGGCATCACCCACGACCGCTACTTCCTCGACAACGCCGCCGAATGGATCCTGGAACTGGACCGCGGCCATGGCATCCCATGGAAGGGCAACTACTCGTCCTGGCTGGACCAGAAGCAGGCGCGCCTGAAGCAGGAAGAAGCGACCGAATCGGCGCGCCAGAAAGCGCTGCAGAAGGAACTCGAATGGTCGCGCCAGAATCCGAAGGCGCGCCAGGCCAAGTCGAAAGCCCGTCTGGCCCGCTTCAACGAGCTGAGCGAATTCGAATACCAGAAGCGCAACGAGACGCAAGAGATCTTCATCCCGGTGGCCGAGCGTCTGGGCAACGAAGTCATCGAGTTCAAGAACGTCTCGAAAGCCTTCGGCGACCGTCTCTTGATCGACAACCTGTCATTCACCGTGCCACCGGGCGCGATCGTCGGCATCATCGGCCCCAACGGCGCCGGTAAGTCGACCCTGTTCAAGATGATCGCCGGCAAAGAGCAGCCGGACAGCGGCGAAGTCAAGATCGGCCAGACCGCGCGCGTGTCGCTGGTCGACCAGCACCGCGACGAACTGGCCAACAGCAAGACCGTGTTCGACGACGTCTCCGGCGGCGCCGACATGCTCAGCGTCGGCCGCTTCGAGATGCCATCGCGCGCCTACCTGGGGCGCTTCAACTTCAAGGGTTCGGACCAGCAGAAAGTGGTCGGCAACCTGTCGGGCGGCGAACGCGGCCGTCTGCACCTGGCCAAGACCCTGCTGCAAGGCGGCAACGTGCTGCTGCTGGATGAACCGTCGAACGATCTGGACGTGGAAACCCTGCGCGCGCTGGAAGACGCGCTGCTCGAGTTCGCCGGCAGCGTGATGGTGATCTCGCACGATCGCTGGTTCCTGGACCGCATCGCGACCCACATCCTGGCGTTCGAAGGCAATTCGCAAGTCACCTTCTTCGACGGTAACTATCAGGAATACGAAGCCGACAAGAAGAAACGCCTGGGTGAAGAAGGCGCCAAGCCGAAGCGTATTCGCTACAAGCCGCTGACCACCTGATCGGCCAGCAACAGCGCTGACAGTTGCTCCGTAAGCGCTTGTTTCATAAAGGAAAGCCCGCTATTCAGCGGGCTTTTTTTATTAGCGGAAACGAAACATCGTGAGCTAAACTTCATGTGTAGAATCTTTGCGGTGAAGACTACCGGAAGTTCGTCCACCACAACCGCATGCCGCGTGTGGTGTTGACCTGACCATGCCAGATTATTGTCTCAATCGTGTCCCCGGCGGGACATTCTTCTTCACGGTGCGCCTGCTCGATCGCAGCAGCACCCTGTTGACTGAACACATTTCCGCATTCGGCGAAGCCATGCGGCTGGCGCGCACGCGCCGGCCCTTCCACGTCGATGCCTGGATCGCGTTGCCCGACCATGCCCACGCGATCTGGACCCTGCCACCGGGCGACCATGACTGTTCCAGCCGCTGGCGCGCGGTGAAGATCGCGTTTTCCAAAGCCTTGCGCAAGACCGGCCGGGTCGAGGTCGACGACGGCGCCGTGTGGGAACGCCATTACCGCCACTATCGCGTCGGTGACGACGATGAATACGCCGCGCTGGTCGATTACGTGCACACCGATGCCGTACGCCATGGCCATTGCAGCCACGCGCGCGACTGGCCGTGGTCGTCGCTGCACCGTTTCGTCTCGGCCGGCCACGACACGCCGGCGCCGGGCCTGATCGTGCCGCCGTGGGTGACGCGTCCGCAGGAACAGGTACTGGCGCGGCTCTGAGCGCCGCGTGCTGGCCCTGCCATCGCTAGCCGATGGCTGGCGCGGACGTCAGAGCAGCCCTCAACTAGCGCTTCTGGTTAACGTAAAGCGTCGTCCCCGCGAAAGCGGGGACGACGTTATTCGCAGCATCGGGCCAGAGTAACTGGCCGATCCTTACACCTTCGGCTTAGAAAGCGTACTTGGCGCCGATGGTGAAGTTGTTCGGGCTGACGCCGAAGTCACGGTTCTTGCCGTAACGTTCGTATTCAGCGATCACCGACACGTCCTGGTTGATGTTGTACTGCACGCCCAGGGCGCCGTACGCGGTGTTGTCGCTTTCACGCTGGCTCAGCGAAGCGTTGATCGCCGACAGTTCGTTCTTGTTGTGCGCAGCGCCCAGTTTGGCGTAGCCCACGACCTGCTCGTTCAGAGGGGTGCTGAACTTGGCAGCAACATAGCTCGAACGGCCTTTGATCTGGCCATTGCCTGGCACGCCGGCGACGCTGTAGTGGATGTCAGCGCTGCGGAAATCGGTGTGGCCGACTTCGACGCCCCAGTTACGATTGAACTCGTAACCGCCGAAGATTTTGCCCGACGCTTTGTAGGTGTCGATATCGGTGTTGGTTGCGCCAGCACGCATGCCATCTTCATAGTCGGTACCCACGACGCCGACGCCGACGTAGGCACGCGGTGCGATTTCCTGGGCCTGGACAGCCGACACGGCGGCGGTGGTTGCGAGCAGTGCAATGATCAGCTTTTTCATCTCAGTATTCCTCTTCTTGTTCAACTGGTTCGCAATTCCCAACGAATCGCGATGTGACCAAGATAGCACTGGCAAAAGCTCAAGTCCGTGCCGATTCGGTAAGAACTGTAATAAAGTGTAACTTACTGACCCGTCAGTAACTTAAATTGTTAGCAGAAGCGATGAAATTGGCCGAAGTTGAGAAGATTTTTCTGAAAGTTAGGTTGAGGCGCGGTTGTAATGCTCGCGTTGTTTTATTTATTCCGTGCAACCAATATTTCTGAGTAGAACCTGACATCAATAACAAGCTGCCATCGGTGAGGTCGAGGCGGACGGTTTTTTTGTTGTGTTTATGCTTCAGGACGAAAGTGCGGGCGGCGCCGAAACTGAGCGATGCGATGACCGGATCGGGGCCGAGTTCGGGTTCGTCGTCGCTGTGCATGCCCATGCTGTCGCGTTCGTTGCGGTACTGGTTCAGCAGCACGCTGTTAAAGCTTTGTCCGGTGGCGTCCTGGACCGCCGTACGCAGGCTTTCCAGTAGCGGAGTAAATGGCGCCGGGTCAAGGCGCAAGCTGGAATAGGTATAGGCGGCGTCGCCGTACCAGGCGCTCAGGCGCGGCTGCAGATGGCGCTTGCCGTAGACGACGATCGTTTCTTCGCGCCAGTCGGTTTCATGCATGAGGCGCGCCATCACATCGGCATTCGACCAGGGAAGTGCGAGTTGTGCCAGCCAGGCCAGTTCCCCGTCCTCGAGCGGGATGGGCGTCAGAGCGGTGTCTGCGGCGAAGAGATCCAAGATGCTTCCGATAACAAAGTCCATGAACGACAAAACGTCGCTCCTGCTTGCGCGGAAACGACGTTCTCATGGTACGCCCTATCGTGAACCGACGTGGTTCGCCGACGGGTCAGGCTGTCACCCGGCTGCCTGTTCAGGCGTACGCTTCCGCCAGGCTCATCACCCGTGGTTCGACCTTGATGCCGACATTGCCGAACAGCGAATCGATCGCCGCCAGGTTGGCGCTGCATTCTTCCGCTTTCCAGCCCTTGAACATATCGGTGCCGTCTTTCTGGAAGTGCAGATCGAGCACCTTGCCCTTGTCGCGGTGGACATAGCTTTGTTGATGGATATTGGCGAAGCCCAGTTCGGCCAGGCCGGCGAGCAGCGCGTTTGGCGGATTATCCGGGTCGGTGGCCAGGAATACGCCGAAAGTCTTGCCAGGCGGCTTGGCCGCGACGTCGACTTCATAGACCCCAGGGGCCTTGGTCACACTCGTGCTTTTCAGAAACAACATGTCGTTCTCCTGTCGCGCGGGTGCCCGTTGGGTTCATGCGCGATGTGCTTGTTGGTTGGTCAGCCCACAAGCTTATTTCCATACGGGAACTTTGTCGATGATTGTCTGCAGTTTCTTCGAGTTATCGCACCAATAGACCACACATTGTGGCGCCAATTAACATTGCGCAAGCAAGCATCCCCAAAATGAAGCCCTTTTCGCGCTTTGCCGGGTCGCGGTAATAACCCAGCGCATACATGATGCGCGCCACGCACCACACCAGGCCGCCGGCCGCTGCCCACAGGTCGCCGGTGAACATGGCGCACAGCCACAGCGGCACCAGCACCAGCGGCAGCATTTCGAGCGTGTTCATCTGCACCCGATGCGCGCGCAGAAAACCTTCCGGACCCTCCATCGAGGGCGCCGGCACCCGATGCACGATACGGGCGCGCGCCGCCATGCCCCAGGTCCAGAAATACACGCCCAGCACCGCCAGGGTAGCCCACGCCGTCAACAACATATCGTTTCCTTGATCACAGTAAAAATGCGCGCCATGCCAGCCGGTGCTTCCAGTAGCGTCTCAGCTGGCCGCGCGCTTGCGCCGCGCCAGGTCTTCGGTCGGCGGCACCAGCGCCGCGTACAGGGCGCCGGTCGGCGCATCCCATGCCGCCAACGCGCTCTGCTGGCGCGCCACGGTCGCCATGTCGCCGCGCGCCACCGGGCCGCTCAGCGCTGCCGCCGGTCCCAGGCGAAACACATTGGCCAGCGTTTCGGTCGCCAGCGGCCGCGCCAGTTCGCGCGCCACGTCTTCGGGCACGCCCGCCGCCTGATAAGCGCGCAGCGCGGCGTCGAGCACCGTGACCAGGTAGTTCGACGCGAACACGGCGGCCGCGTGATACACCGTCTTGGCGGCGGCGTCGATCGCCACCGTGCGCGCGCCGATCGCCTCGAACGCAGGCGTCAGCAGCGCCAGCGCCCCGGCGTCGCCCTCGATGCCGCAGAAGGTGCCGCCGAAGTCGCGCGCCACCGCGTCCGGATCGGCGAAGCTGCGGATCGGGTGCACGCTGGCCACCAGCGCGCCGCGCGCACGCGCCGCCTGCAGTTCGGTCGAGGCCCTGGCGCCGCTGCAATGGAGCACGACAGCGCCCTGCAGATCATGCGCCTTGGCCAGCGCCGCGCAGGCGGGCGCGATCTGGTCGTCGCTCACCGCCAGCAGCCACACGCGCGCCGGACGCATTGCAGCGATGCTGCCGGCGGCGCGGCCGGCGCCGATGAAACCGATTGCCGCATGGGCACTGGCCTGCGAGCGGGTCAGCACGTCGTGCAGCGCGAACACGCCGTGCTGCGCGAACAGGCGTCCCAGCACGCGGCCGACGTGGCCGGCGCCGACCAGGTTCAGCGTCGCGGCCATCAGAACCCCGCACCCGGCTGGCTCAGGTAGTCCTGCTCTTGAGGCGTCGAGGCGCGGCCCAGGATCGGATTGCGGTGCGGGAAGCGGCCGAAGCGCGCGATCACGCCGCGGTGGCGGTGCGCGTAGTCGAGCGCCTCGCTGAACCCTGCGTGGCTGGCCGCCAGCTCGGTGAACAGTTCCACCGCCCGCTCCTGCATGCGCGCGTCTTCGGCGTGCTCGAACGGCATGTAGACGAACTGGCGCTCGACCGGCGTCAACGTCAAATGCGCGCCGCTGTCGACCAGCTGTTGGGCGGCGCTGAGTGCCAGCGGATCGCCGGCGAACGAGTCCGGCGTATTGCGATGCGCGTTGCGGGTGAACTGGTCGAGCACCAGGATGCGCGCCAGCGCGCCGCGCGCACCTTGCTCGTCCCATTCGCGCAGGCCGCCGGCGACGGCCTGGCCGATCGCGGCGCCGAAGCGGGTGCGGATCGCGGCGTCGAAACCGTCGTCCTTGCGGAACCACTCCATGCGCTGCTTGCCATGGCCGGCGTCAGTCGTTGGCAGGAACCAGAAATCGAGTACTTCTTGTGCATCCATATGGATCACCCCTTTGGATTGTTATTGTGTGATGGCGCGGGCTCAGTTACGCATCAGTTGCGCATCAGTTGCGCGCGTGCGAAAGCTGGAACGCTTCGACGCCGTCGAAGGCCGCCATTTCGCCGGCCAGGGTCGACAGCGAGGCGCCGTTCTTGCGCGACAGCGCCAGCGCCACGAAGCGCCATTCCTGGCGGCCTTCGTCGCTGCTGATGGTCAGCGAGCTGCCGGCGATCTCGTAGCCGCGCTCGAGCGCCACGCGCCGGATCGCCTCTTCGCGCGGCAGGAAGCCGGCCTTGAAACGCATCCGCACCGCCACCGCATGGCGCGACGGCAGGAAGGTCTCTAGCCGGTTCAGATAGATCATGATCATCGCCGACAGGAAGGCCAGGCCCATCGCCGCGAGATAGAAGCCGACGCCGATCAGCACCCCGATCGCGGACGAGGCCCAGATCGAGGCCGCCGTGGTCAGCCCGCTGATGTTGAAGCCTTCGCGCATGATCACGCCGGCGCCGAGAAAGCCGATGCCGGTGACCACGCCCTGAATGATGCGGGTCGGGTCGATCGGCGCCAGCATGCTTACATGGCCGCCGTACCAGGAGTCGGGATAGCCGGCCAGGATGGTCAGCGCGCACGAGGCCATGCACACCAGGCCATAGGTGCGCATGCCGGCCGCGCGGCCGTGGTACGCGCGCTCGTAGCCGACCAGCAGGCCGAGCGCCAGCGCGCCGCAAAGGTGCAGCAGGATCAGCCCATTGGTGAAAAGCTCGCGCGGCGACCAGTACCTTGAAATCAGGTCAAGTTCGCTCATGCGCGCAGCCGATCATGTTCGATTACCCGGCGCATGGCGCGCTCACGGCTTCTTGCGCACCAGCTGCTTTTCGAACGCCGCGTCGTTCTTGGTGATGCGCTTCACTTCCTGCGGACCGAGGCCGTTCACGAAGGCGACGAAGTCGTCCAGTTCGAGCGGCGCAGACAGGGCCGGGCTGCCCGGCGCTTCGGACAGGAAGAACAGACCGTCGCCGGTGCGCGCCATCGACCACAGGTCATTGCCGGTGCGGCGTTTCAGGCGCTCGACGGCGCTGCTGGCGCGGGTGGAACGTGAGCTGGCCATATCAGATCGCCTCCGTGCGCAGCATCAGCCACTCGAAGGCGGCGCCTTCCACGTGCGGCGTCAGGCGCGTGCGCACGGTAGCGTGGTAGTCGTTCAGCCACGCGATTTCATCAAGCCGCAGCAGCGACTTGTCGATCGGGCGGGTGTCGATCGGGCACAGGGTCAGCGTCTCGAAGGCCAGGTACTCGCCGAATTCGGTGGTTTCCGCCACTTCGTTGAGCACCAGGTTCTCGATGCGGATGCCCCAGCGGCCCGGGCGATAGATGCCCGGCTCGATCGAGGTGATCATGCCCGGCTCCATCGCGGTGTGCGGGTCCGGCGGCACCGCCGGCGAAATCGTCTGCGGGCCTTCGTGCACGTTCAGGAAGTAGCCGACGCCGTGGCCGGTGCCGTGGCCGTAGTCGATGCCGCCGGCCCAGATCGGGGCGCGCGCGATCGCGTCCAGCAGCGGCGCGCGGGTGCCGCGCGGGAAGCGCGTGGCCGACAGGTTGATCAGGCCTTTCAGCACCAGCGTGTAGTCGCGCTTTTGCGCTTCGCTCGGCGTACCGACGGGAATCACGCGCGTGATGTCGGTGGTGCCGCCCAGGTACTGGCCGCCGGAGTCGATCAGCAGCAGGCCGTCGCCTTCGATGACGGCGCAACCTTCCGGCACGGCGCGGTAGTGCATGATCGCACCATTGCTGTTGAAGCCGGCGATGGTCGAGAAGCTCGGGCTGATGAAGTTCGGGCGGCGCGCACGGGCCGCGGTGATGCGGGTGTCGATGTCGACTTCGTTGATCGGCGCGCGCTGGGCATCGGCCAGCAGCGGCTCGAGTTCGGCGAAGAATGCGCACAGCGCGGCGCCGTCCTGCTCCATGGTCGCGCGCACGTTGACCGCTTCGCTGTCGAGCTTTTTCGACTTGGCGAAGGTGGTCGGGTTGATCGCCTCGACCACGTTCACGCCGTATGGCACGGCGGCGCGCATGCCGGCGGTGATGCGGCGCGGATCGACCAGCAGCGTGGCGCCGTCGGGCAGCGACTCCAGCGCATGCACGGCGTTGGCGTACGGCGCCAGGTGCACGCCGTCGGCTTCCAGGCGCGCGCGCACGTCCTCGGGCACCTTGCCCTCGCCGACGAACAGGGTGGCGTCGGCGCGGCCGACCAGCGCATGCGCCAGGAACACCGGATTGAAACTGACGTCGGCGCCGCGCAGGTTGAACAGGTAAGCGATATCGTCGAGCGTCGAGATGAAGTGGAAGCCCGCGCCGTGCGCTTCCATCGCGGCGCGGGTGGCGGCCAGCTTGTCGGCGCGGGTCACGGTGGCGAATGGCGGCAGGTGTTCGAACACCGCGTCGGTCGGCAGCGCAGGACGCTCGCTCCACACCGCGTCGAGCAGGTCAAGGTCGGTGCGCAGCACCACGCCCTTGGCCTTCAATGCAGTCTCCAGCAGGCGTGCGCCGGCCAGGCCCAGTACGCGCGCATCGACCGCCACGGTCTGGCCGACGGCCAGGTTGGCGGCCAGCCAGTCCACGTGCAGCATGCTGGCCGCGCCCGGGATCTTCATCAGCGCGATCTCGGAGCCAGCCAGTTCGCTTTCGGCCTGGGTCCAGTAGCGGCCATCGGTCCAGACGCCGGCAAAGTTCGCGGTGGCGATGAAGGTGCCGACCGATCCGGTGAAGTCGGACAGCCATTCGCGGCCCTTCCAGTGGCCGGGCAGGTATTCCGACAGGTGCGGGTCGCTCGACGGGACGATGACGGCGTCGACGCCGTTGTTCGCCATAGCGGCGCGCAGCTGCGCAAGGCGGTTGGTGCGGGCGGTCTGGAGTGCTTGATTGGGCATGGCCTGGTGCTTCGCTGAGTTTTCCAAGCCATGTATGATACGCCGCAATGCCCGCCTGTGGCGCGTTCGATCATTGCGCTATGACATCAAGCGCGCCGTGGCAACGGGACGCGGCCTTGTCCGGGGATGACGCATAATGGCGCGGCATTCAACAGCCTTTCCAAGCCCATGCACGACTTCCATCACGAGCGCGCCCGCGCGCTGCTGGCCAACGCCACCCAGATCGTCGATCCCCAGGCAGTACAAAGCGCGGTGTCGCGCGTCGCCGACAGTCTCAACGCCCGCTTCGGCGCCGCCGACTCCACCGAGTTCCCGCTGGTGCTGGGGGTGATGGGCGGTGCGGTGGTGTTCACCGGCCACCTGCTGCCGCAACTGTCGTTCCCGCTCGACTTCGACTACATCCACGTCAGCCGCTACGGCGACGAAGACCGCGGCGGTGAGCTGGTGTGGAAAGTGGTGCCGCGCCAGAACGTGGCGGGACGCATCATCATCCTGGTCGACGACATCCTCGACGAAGGCGAGACGCTGGCCCACGTCAAGCAGCGCCTGCTCGACATGGGCGCGGCGGAAGTGATCATCGCGGTGTTCGCGGACAAGGACCTGGGTCGCAAGAAGCCGGTCCAGGCCGACCTGGTGGGGCTGTCGCTGCCGAACCAGTTCGTGGTCGGATTCGGGATGGACGTGTATGGGTACTGGCGTAATTTGCCGGGCTTGTGGACGATCCGGCCGGAGGATTTGAAGCGCGACGAATAAAGCGTTTTACGCGGTGGTGCGAGGCGCCACCGCACAATCGAACGCTGTCTTACAGCGCCAGGCGCGAACGCGCCGCCGCATATTCCTGCGTCAAGCGCTCGACCATCTCCGCCACGGTCGGCACGTCATTCATCAGCCCCACGCCCTGCCCCGCGCCCCAGATGTCGCGCCAGGCCTTGGCCGAACCCGAACCAAAGCTCATCTTGCTCTTGTCCGACTGCGGCAGATTGTCCGGATCCAGCCCGGCCGCCACGATCGATTTCTTCAGGTAGTTGCCATGCACGCCGGTGAACAGGTTGGTGTACACCACGTCCGCCGCGTTCGACTCGACAATCGCCTCGCGATAGCCGTCGCTGACGTTCGACTCTTGCGTGGCCAGCCAGCGCGAACCGATGTAGGCGAAGTCGGCGCCCATCGCCTGCGCCGCCAGGATCGCGTCGCCGCTGGCGATCGCGCCGGACAGCGCGATCGGGCCGTTGAAGAACTTGCGCACCTCGCCCACCAGCGCGAACGGCGACAGCGCGCCCGCGTGGCCGCCGGCGCCGGCCGCCACCAGGATCAGGCCATCCACGCCGGCTTCCAGCGCCTTTTCGGCGTGGCGGATCGAGACCACGTCGTGCAGCACGATGCCGCCGTACGAATGCACCGCGTCCAGCATCTCGGGCGGCGGCGCGCGCAGCGACGAGATGATGATCGGCACCTGGTGCCTGACGCAGACTTCGACGTCATGCGCCAGCCGGTCGTTCGACCCATGCACGATCTGGTTCACCGCGATCGGGCCCACTTTGGCGCCCGGATTGGCGGCGGCATAGTCGGCCAGCTCGTGCTGCAGGTCGGTGAGCCAGACATCGAGCTGCTCGGCCGGACGCGCGTTCAGGGCCGGGAACGAGCCGACGATGCCGGCCTTGCACTGGGCCGCCACCAGCGCGGGACCACTGGCGATGAACATCGGCGAAGCGATGACGGGAAGGGACAGGTTTTGCAGCGCGGTGGGCATCGTCATGGAGCGGGCTTTCGATGGTCGGTTGATCGGATCTTGTGCGGGCATGATAGCCCGATAAAAGAACGGTCGTGCTAGATTTTTGCCTCTAAAGCATCCTTCAGTCCCACCCGATGGCGGCTTCACGCCGGCGGATCTCGGCCCACACCGCGCGCTTGTCGTCCTCGCTGGCGCCGCCCCAGGCCACGATCTCGTCGATCGTGCGCAGGCAGCCGCGGCACAGGCCGGTGTCGGGCGCCATCTCGCACACATTGATGCAGGGGGAAGGAACGGGAGATTGCAGTTCGGGAGCCATCGGTCGACACGGGAATGCGGCGCAGGGCCGGAAGCGCCATTATCGCCGCATCGGCAGGCCTGCGCCGTTTTTGCTGGCAGGACAATATACTCAACCAAGGCCAGAGGAGATCCGGATGACCAAGCTTTCCCTTATTCTGGCGGCCACGCTGGGCTGCGCATGCGCCCTGCCCGCCGCCGCCCAGGTGCTCAGCCCCGACGGCTACGGCAAGATCCGCTTCGGCGACCGCCTCGACGCCGTCGAGCGCCGCCTTGGGCAGCGCGCCACGCCGCGTCCGGCCGATCCGGCCTGCTCGATGGTGCGCTTCAAGCGCTACCCGAGCGTGTCGTTCATGGTCGAGCAGGGCGTGATCACGCGCGCCGACGCCAGGACCCCGGTGCGCAACAGCGCCGGCATCACGGCGCGCATGTCGGCCAGGGATGCGCTGCGCCACCAGCCGGCACTGCGCGCCGAGCCGCACAAGTACGACGAGCACGGGCAATACCTGATCCTGGCGCAGGGCGACGACAAGGCGCTGGTGTTCGAGACCAGCCATGGCAAGCTGCAGCGCATGCGCGCCGGACTCAAACCTGCAGTCGATTACGTCGAAAGCTGTTTGTAGTCAGCCTGAGCGATGTCAACATGGCTGGCCGGAAGTGGACTGCGGGGGCGCTGTTGTTGAACATGGCATGCGAATTCGGCGGTCCTGCAACGTGTGCAAGGTTCGTGTAAGCTTTTGCCCCGACATTGCGATGGTGCAGTGCACAAAAAGGAGAAGCGATGAAGCTGAATCGGAAATTGCTCGCGCAAATGCGCAGCGCCACACGCTCGCTCTGGAATGTCGGTCCCGTCACTCCTGGCGCGATGGTACGACAGGCAATGCAGAACGTCAGCGCCATCCAGCGCGAAGCGAACTACCAGATGCAACAACAGCTGCGCGATGCCGGCGCGCCGCCGCAGCCGGCATTCGCGGGTGAGCAGCCTACCGAGGCAATGGCGCCGCGCGCCGTGCCGGCCGGTCGTTTCATCGACGGCAGCTACGCCAACGCGGCAGGACGCCGCGACTACAAGTTATATGTTCCCGGCAGCTATACCCGTTCGCCGGTGCCGCTGGTGGTGATGCTGCATGGCTGCAGCCAGGATCCGGACGACTTCGCCCGCGGCACCGGCATGAACCTGCTGGCCGACGAAATCGGCTGCCTGGTGCTGTATCCCGCGCAAAGCGGCAGCGCCAATTCCTCGCGCTGCTGGAACTGGTTCAATGCGGTCGACCAGCGCCGCGACCAGGGCGAACCGTCGATCATCGCCGGCATGACGCTGCAGATCATGGACCACCACGCGGTCGATCCAGGCCAGGTCTACGTGGCGGGGCTGTCGGCCGGCGGTGCGATGGCGACCATCATGGGCACGCTGTACCCGGACCTGTACGCGGCGGTGGGCGTGCACTCCGGCCTGCCGTTCGCCTCGGCGCACGACCTGTCCTCGGCCATGGCGGCGATGAAGGGCGACTTCCGGCGCGCCCAGGCGCCGGACCGGACGCTGCCGATCATCGTGTTCCATGGCGACCGCGACACCACCGTGCATCCGGCCAATGGCGACGAGCTGGTGCGCCACCTGGCGCAAGCGGGGATGACGGAACCGGGACGGGTGCCGGACGGGCATGCCTATACGCGCACCGTGTACCCGGGCGACGATGGCATCTTGCATGCGGAACATTGGTTGGTGCATGGGGCTGGCCATGCCTGGTTCGGCGGCAATGCGCGCGGCAGCTACACCGACGGCCGCGGGCCGGACGCCAGCCGCGAGATGATGCGCTTCTTCCGCACCCGGCGTTGAACGCTCATGCCGGTTCGGATGGCGCTGGATGCGCCGCGATGTACGCGCGCAGGCAGTCCGGACACCAGCAGCCGACCGCATCCTGCGGCACCGCCACTGCCGGCGGCAGCGCCGTGCACCAGCACGGCGCGCTCGCGCCATCGGCCATTGCACAGCCGAATTCGGCGCCGCAGCGGGTGCAGATGCTCACCGCGCCACCTGCGGTGGAGCGGAGCAATAAGCTGAGGCGAACAACGGGATTGTCATGGCAGGAGTACAGTAGCGATTGCTGCCATAAAATACAACAGAACGCCACCGATCTTCCACAAGGTTTACGCTGTTTTTATGGCATTGCCTGTAAAATCTCGCGACATTTATTTCGGACCCTCCATGAACGCTCAATTGTCCAACCTGAAGACCGACGACCAGAACAGCGACCTGACCGGTGTCTCGCCGGCGATCAAGGCGCAGATCCTGGCCGAGGCGCTGCCGTACATCCGTAATTTCCACGGCAAGACCATCGTCATCAAATACGGCGGCAACGCCATGACCGACGAACGCCTGAAACATGGCTTCGCGCGCGACGTCATCCTGCTCAAGCTGGTGGGCATGAACCCGGTGGTGGTGCACGGCGGCGGTCCGCAGATCGACAACGCGCTGAAGAAGATCGGCAAGCAGGGCACCTTCGTGCAGGGCATGCGCATCACCGACGAAGAAACCATGGAAGTGGTGGAGTGGGTGCTGGGCGGCGAAGTGCAGCAGGACATCGTCATGCTGATCAACCACTACGGCGGCCAGGCCGTGGGCCTGACCGGCAAGGACGGCGGCCTGATCCGCGCACGCCGCATGGCCATGCCTGACAAGGAAAAACCAGGCGAGTTCCTGGACATCGGCTTCGTCGGCGAAATCGAAGCGATCAACCCGGCGGTCGTGAAAGCGCTGCAGGACGACGCCTTCATCCCGATCATCTCGCCGATCGGCTTCGGCCAGGACGGCCAGGCCTACAACATCAACGCCGACGTGGTGGCCGGCAAGATCGCGGAAATCCTGAAAGCCGAAAAGCTGATCATGATGACCAACATCGCCGGCGTGCAAGACAAGGCAGGCAACCTGGTGACCGACCTGTCGGCGCGCGAGATCGACGAGATGTTCGAAGACGGCACGATTTCGGGCGGCATGCTGCCCAAGATTTCGTCGGCGCTGGACGCTGCCAAGTCGGGCGTGAACACGGTCCACATCATCGACGGCCGCATCGAACATTCTTTGTTGCTCGAAGTCTTGACGGAACAGGCGTTTGGCACTATGATCCGGTCTCACTAATTTTTTGCGGCGGAAACTCTGCCGCGAAGAATCAAGTCTCAGGTGGGCTTTGCCCACCGAGGATCTACCCGCCCTTGTAGCTCAGTGGTAGAGCACTCCCTTGGTAAGGGAGAGGCCACGTGTTCAATCCACGTCAAGGGCACCATCTCCCCTCCCCTGTTTTATCTCCCAGATCTGTTTGTTTGCCGCATGTGCGCGCAGGACAACGTTCTCCGTTTGCATCGTTTCATACCGTAGTTCATGCCATGACACCGTCATGCGCCGCTGGCTATAATCGCAGGTTGATAATCCATTCTTCCTCCCTGCTGTGACAAGCTCGTCCCACATTTCGTCAAAGCGTTCGCCGATCCGCGCGCCGGTCTGGCTGTTCGACCTCGACAACACCCTGCACGACGCCTCGCACGCGATTTTTCCGGCCATCAGCGCCAACATGAACACCTACATCGCGCGCGTGCTCGCCGCCGGTGGCGACCCGGTGACGCAAGAGATGGTCGACGCCGCCCGGCGCGGCTACTGGCAGCGCTACGGCGCCACCCTGCTCGGCATGATCCGCCACCACCAGGTGTGCGCCGCCGACTTCCTGCAGCAGACCCACGACATCGGACCGCTGGAAGCGCTGCTGCGCGCCGAACGCGGCCTGGGCCGCCTGCTGCGCCGCCTGCCGGGCCGCAAGATCCTGCTCACGAATGCGCCGAACAGCTATTCGACCGAGATCGTGCGCCGCCTGAAGCTGCACAACCATTTCTCGCACCACGTGGCCATCGAGCACATGCACGTGCACGGACAATTGCGGCCGAAGCCATCGAAACTGATGCTGCGCCGCCTGCTGCGCAAGCATGGCGTGGCGGCCCAGCGCTGCATCCTGGTCGAGGACACGCTGGCCAATCTGCGCACTGCGCGCCAGCTCGGCCTGCGCACGGTCTGGGTCACGCAATACCTCAAGATGAGCGACCCGATTGGAAAAGCACCTCTACCGCGGACCTTGAAATGCCCCGGTTACGTCAATGTCAAAGTAAAATCCGTGCGGCAACTTCCAGCACGGCTATCCAGGCTGCGCACAACACACAACAATTACTAGGGATTTCCATGGCAAGCACCAAGCCAGGCCAGCGCAAGCTGCAGATCCTCCAGGCCTTGGCCTCGATGCTCGAGCAGCCGAAGGGAGAGAAAATCACCACCGCCGCCCTCGCCGCGCGGCTGTCGGTGTCCGAAGCGGCGCTGTACCGTCATTTCGCCAGCAAGGCGCAGATGTACGAAGGACTGATCGAGTTCATCGAGTCGTCGGTATTCGGCGTCATCAACCAGATCACCGAGAAGGAAGAAGGCGGCATCGAGCAGGCCTACGCCATGCTCAACATGCTGCTCGGCTTCGCGGCCAGCAACCCGGGCATGACGCGGGTGCTGATCGGCGACGTGCTGGTCAACGAAGACGAGCGCCTGCAGCACCGCATGAACGCGTTCTACGACAAGATCGAACTGGCCTTCAAGGGCGCGCTGCGCGTGGCGGTCACGCAAGGCCACGGCCAGGAAGCCGACGTCGCCGCGCGCGCCAGCCTGCTGGTGAACTACGTCACCGGCCGCTGGCACCGCTACGCCAAGAGCGGCTTCAGGCAGAACCCGGCGGAAGGCACCACCTTGCAGCTGTCGCTGCTGCTGGCGGCCTGACGATCATGCACTCCGGCGACGTCTTCGCACTGCTCGACGATGCCCGCGCCGCCGGGGAGGCACGTTCGCGCCTGTACACGGGGCACGCGGGCACGCTGCGCTGCGACGACGCCGCCGGCTGGCCGTCGCTGCTGGAGCAAATGCAGGAGGCGCTGCGACGCGGCCTGTATGCGGTGCCGCTGCTGAGCTATGAGCTGGGCGCGCACCTGGACGGCCTGCCGGCGCGTGCACAGGACGGGCCGCTGGCGCAGGTGCTGCTGTTCACGGGGTGCGAGCACCTGACCGGAACCCAGGTCGCATCCTGGCTGGCTTCGCGCGTGCCTGGCGACGCGCCGGCCGGCGTGGCGGGCATGACGGCCAATGTCGATGAAGCGGCGTTCGTCGACGCCATCGGCCGCATCCGCGACTACATCGCGGCCGGCGACACCTACCAGGTGAACTACACCTACCGGCTGCGCTTCGACGCCTTCGGTTCGCTGTTTGGCCTGTATGCGCGCCTGCGCTCGCGCCAGCCGGTGCCGTATGGCGCGCTGGTGTCGCTGCCCGACGGCGGCGCGCTGCTGTCGTTCTCGCCCGAGCTGTTCGTGCGCCACGATGCGGGCGTGCTGCTGGCGCGGCCGATGAAGGGCACGGCCCCAAGCAGCGGCGACGCCGCCGTCGACGAAGAACGCGCGTGGGCGCTGGCTCACGACACCAAGAACCGCGCCGAGAACCTGATGATCGTTGACCTGCTGCGCAACGACCTCGGCCGCGTGGCGCAGACCGGCAGCGTGCAAGTACCCGCGCTGTTCGACGTGCAGCGCTACGGCGCGGTGCTGCAGATGACGTCCACCGTGCAGGCGCGCCTGCGCGAGGATGCGACGCTGGCCGACATCTTCGCCGCGCTCTACCCGTGCGGCTCGATTACCGGCGCGCCCAAGCGGCGCACGATGGAAATCATCCACGAACTCGAGCCGGCTGCGCGCGGCATCTATACCGGCGCGATCGGCTGGTTCGATCCGCCTGTGGATAAGCAGGCCTTCGGCGACTTCTGCCTGTCGGTGCCGATCCGGACGCTGGCGCTGGCGCCTGCCTCAGGCGGCGTGCGGCGCGGGGAACTCGGCGTCGGCGCCGGCATCGTGTTCGACAGCGACGCCCAGGCCGAATACGCCGAGTGCCAGTTGAAGGCGCGCTTCCTGACCGGCTTGCAGAACGAGTTCGAGCTGTTCGAAACGCTGCGCGGATCCTGGGACGACGGCGTGCGTCATATGGAGAACCATCTCGATCGGCTCGGGGCTTCGTGCGCGTATTTCGGTATGCCGTTCGCGCGCGCTGCGGCGCGCACGATGCTCACCGATGCCTGCCTGGCCCTGCCCCATGGCCAGATCCATCGCCTGCGCCTGGCCGTGTCCGCGGCGGGCGAACTGGCGTTGACCTCGGGCCCGCTGGCGCCCTTGCAGGAACCGGTGACGCTGGTGCTGGCCGATGAGACCACGCACAGCGGCGACGTCTTCCTGCGCCACAAGACGAGCGTGCGCAGCCGCTACGACGCGGCCTGGAAAGCGGCCGAGGCGCACGGCGCGTTCGACGCCCTGTTCTTCAACGAGCGCGGGGAATTGACCGAAGGTGGGCGCAGCAATGTGTTCGTGCGCTTTGGCGCATGCTGGTTCACGCCGCCCTTGTTCTCCGGCCTGCTGCCTGGGGTGATGCGCGGCGTGCTGCTCGATGCGCCCGCGTGGAACGCCAGCGAACATGTGATCACGCGCGAGATGCTGGAGCGGGCCGACGACATCGTCGTCTGCAATGCATTGCGCGGCCCGCTGCGCGCCGTCCTCGCGTAGAGTCGGCCGGCGCGCTTTGGCTCACGCTCAGAAGCGGTAGCCGACGCCCAGGCCGAACAGCAGCGGATCGACCTTCAGGTGGCTGGCGTTGGCGCCGCCCACGTAGACGTCGCTACGGATGTTCACTTTCTTGACGTCGGCGTTGATCGACCAGCGCTCGTTGATGCGGAAGTCGACGCCGGCCTGCAGCGCCAGGCCCCAGCTGTCGTTTTCCAGGTCGCCGGCGCCGTCCAGCAGACGCACCTTCGAGATGCGGGTGTAGTTCACGCCCACGCCCAGGTACGGGTTGATGGTGGCGCCGGGCGCGAAGTGGTACTGGGCGGTCAGGGTCGGCGGCAGGTGCTTGAAGCTGCCGATATCAAGGCCGTCGAGGCGCACCTTGTGCTTCTGTGGATAAGTCAGGATCAGCTCGGCCGAGATGTGCGGCGTGAAGAAATAGCTGATGTCCAGTTCGGGAATCGTCTTGGTGGCCACCTCGAGGCGGTCCGACGCGCCGCTACCTGCCACCGGGGTCGATTTGTTGTCCGGGTCGATGTAGACGGCGCGGGCGCGCACCAGCCACGGGGATTCCTGCGCGATTGCCTGCGAAGCTGCCACAGCGATCAGGGCCACCACCACGGATTTCATCATCGTTTTCATTTTTTTCTTACCTTTCGTCTATGTCATATGCGACAGAGGTAAGCTTATTGATGAGACGATGAAAAAACGTTGATGTAGATCAAAATGCCCACACTATTAGTGTGGGTTATTGAGAGATAGTGCTGAGGCTTATAGCGCTGCTTCGATCTTGCTGGTGAGCTGCTTGTCTTCCGGCGCCACCTTGCTCGGGAAGTACTCGACCACCTTGCCGTCGCGGCCGATCAGGTATTTATTGAAGTTCCACTTCGGTTCCTGGCCGGTGAGCTTGATCAGGCTGGCGTGCAGCGGATTGGCTTGCGGTCCCTTGACCGAGGTGGTTGCGAACATCGGGAACTTGACGCCGTAGGTGTTGAAACACAGGTCGGCGATTTCCTTGGCGTTGGTCGACTCCTGGTTGAAGTCGTTCGACGGGAAGCCCAGCACCACGAAGCCGCGCCCGGCGTACTTCGAGTAGATCTTTTCCAGGCCTTCGTACTGCTTGGTGTAGCCGCAGTAGCTGGCCGTGTTCACCACCAGCACCACTTTGCCGGCGTACTGGCACAAGTCCTGCGGCGCTTCGTCCTGCAGGCGCTTGAAGCTGTGCTTGAGCAGCGCCGGGCAGGCGGCCGGGCTCTTGGTCAGGGCGGCGACCGGCGCCGCCTGGGCGCGGGCGGGCTGGGTGACGCTGATGGCAGCGAACGTGGCGAGCAGCACGGCGGCGGTCTTGATCATGGTGAATTATCCACAGGCGGTTGAGTGGCCATGATTGTAGCGTAAGGACGCCGGCGCCGGCCGCCTGGTCTTAAGCGTTCAGGCCTCGGTGCTCGATCTTGATGCAGTGGTTCATCACCACGTCCAGGCCGGCGGCGCGCGCCAGGTCGGCCGCCTGCTGGTTCTCGATCTCGAGCTGCATCCACAGGCAGCCGGCGCGCACCGCGATCGCGTCACGCGCAATCGGTGGGATGTCTTCGGACTTGCGGAAGCAGTCGACGATGTCGATGCGCTGGCCGTCGGCAGCCAGGGTATCGGCAGCTTCCTGCAGGGTGGCGTAGACCTGCTCGCCGTGGATGGTCTGGCCGGCGCAGGCCGGGTTGACCGGGACGATGCGGTAGCCGGCCTGCTGCAAGTAGGCGCCTACTTCGTTGCTGGCGCGCTCGGGCTTGTTGGACATTCCGACGATGGCGATGGTTTTGCTGTCGCGGAGAATCTGGGCAATGCTTCTCATGGGGGCATCGTGAGGTGTTGACGTTAAAGCTAGCTTATCAGGTTTGTATCCTCACGGCTGTCGGGCACGCGCGGGCGCCCTTCCATTCGCACGACGAAAAAAAAGGCAGCCCGCAGGCCGCCTCTTTGTTTGCCGAGCTTATACAGCTCAACGGCCTTTCGAACGCAGCTTCTGGATCGCAGCCAGCTGCGCGATCGCCGCGGCCATTTCGGCCTGGGCTTTCGCGTAGTCGATCTTCGAATCCTTGTTCAGCATCAGTTCTTCGGCTTGCTTCTTGGCGGCGGTCGCTTTCGCTTCGTCCAGGTCGCCACCGCGGATCGCGGTGTCGGCCAGCACGGTGACGCCGTTCGGCTGCACTTCCAGGATACCGCCGGCCACGAAGACAAACTCTTCGCCGCCGTTGGCAGTCTGGATGCGCACCGCGCCAGGGCGGATGCGCGTGATCAGCGGGGTGTGGCGTGGGTAGATACCCAGCTCACCCGTTTCACCCGGCAGCGCGACGAATTCGGCCTGGCCGGAGAAGATCTGCTCTTCGGCCGAGACCACGTCCACTTGAAATGTAGTTGCCATGTGTGTCCTTCGAAAGAAGCCGACTTAGGCAGCCAGTTTCTTGGCTTTTTCGATAGCTTCTTCGATCGTGCCGACCATGTAGAACGCCTGTTCCGGCAGGTGGTCCAGTTCGCCCGACGAGATCATCTTGAAGCCCTTGATCGTGTCTTTCAGCGAAACGTACTTGCCTGGTGCGCCGGTGAAGACTTCAGCGACGTGGAACGGCTGCGACAGGAAACGCTGCATCTTGCGAGCGCGAGCGACGACCAGCTTGTCTTCTGGCGCCAGTTCGTCCATGCCCAGAATCGCGATGATGTCACGCAGTTCCTTGTAGCGCTGCAGGGTGTTCTGCACGGCGCGCGCGGTGGCGTAGTGCTCTTCACCGACAACCAGCGGGTCCAGCTGGCGCGAAGTCGAATCGAGTGGATCGACCGCAGGGTAGATACCCAGCGAAGCGATGTCACGCGACAGAACGACGGTCGAGTCCAGGTGGGCGAAGGTGGTGGCTGGCGACGGGTCGGTCAAGTCATCCGCAGGGACGTAGACGGCCTGGATCGAGGTGATCGAACCGGTCTTGGTCGAGGTGATGCGCTCTTGCAGGCGGCCCATCTCTTCGGCCAGGGTTGGCTGGTAGCCCACCGCCGACGGCATACGGCCCAGCAGTGCCGAGACTTCGGTACCGGCCAGGGTGTAGCGGTAGATGTTGTCGACGAAGAACAGGACGTCCTTGCCTTCGTCACGGAACGCTTCCGCCATGGTCAGGCCGGTCAGCGCGACGCGCAGACGGTTGCCTGGTGGTTCGTTCATCTGACCGTAGACCATCGCCACTTTCGAGTTGGCCGGGTTTTCCAGGTCGACCACTTTGGCATCGGCCATCTCGTGGTAGAAGTCGTTACCTTCACGGGTACGCTCACCCACGCCGGCGAACACGGACAGACCCGAGTGTGCCTTGGCGATGTTGTTGATCAGTTCCATCATGTTGACGGTCTTGCCGACGCCGGCGCCGCCGAACAGGCCGACTTTACCGCCTTTGGCGAACGGGCACACCAGGTCGATGACCTTGATGCCGGTTTCCAGCAGGTCGGTCGATGGCGACAGTTCGTCGTACGCAGGCGCGTCACGGTGGATCGATGCCATACGTTCATGGCTGACCGGTCCGCATTCGTCGATCGGGTTGCCCAGCACGTCCATGATGCGGCCCAGGGTCGGGGTGCCGACCGGGACCATGATTGGACGACCGGTGTTCTGGATGACCATGCCGCGACGCATGCCGTCCGAGCTGCCCAGAGCAATGGTACGGACCACGCCGTCGCCCAGCTGTTGCTGGACTTCCAGGGTCAGGTCCGAGCCTTCCATTTTCAGTGCGTCGTACACTTTCGGCATGGCGTTACGTGGGAATTCCACGTCAACCACGGCGCCGATACACTGAACGATTTTGCCTTCAGCCATGTTCGTTCCTTCAGATTTATATAGTTAGATTCTTTTACTTGAATCGTGAAAAGCGTGGGTCAGTTTGATCAGTCGGGGACCGGGCACGTTCGCTTGCGCGCGCTGAACCCGGGCCCCGCATGCTTTTAAACTGCCGCCGCGCCCGACACGATCTCGGAGAGTTCTTTGGTAATCGCAGCCTGGCGGGTCTTGTTGTAGACCAGCTTCAGGTCGCTGATGACACTGCCGGCGTTATCGCTCGCGGCCTTCATCGCGACCATGCGTGCCGATTGCTCGGACGCCAGGTTTTCGGCAACTGCCTGGTACACCAGCGCTTCCACGTAACGCACCAGCAGTTCGTCGATGACGACCTGTGCTTCCGGTTCGTAGATGTAGTCCCAGCTGGTGGCGCCTGCATCGGCTTTCAGCGTATTCGCTGGCAGCGGGAGCAGTTGCTCGACGATCGCTTCCTGTTTCATCGTGTTGATGAACTTGGTGTAGCACAGGTAGACAGCATCGAGCTTGCCTTCCTGGTACGCGTCCAGCATCACTTTGACCGGGCCGATCAGTTTTTCCAGGTGCGGCGCATCGCCCAGCTGGGTCGCTTGCGAGACCAGCTTCATGCCGACGCGGTTCAGGAAGCCCAGGCCCTTGTTGCCAATGGCAACTGCCTCGACGCGGTTGCCCGCCAGTTCCTGCTCACGCGCCTTCTGCGTTACCTGACGCAGGATGTTGGTGTTCATGCCGCCGCACAGACCTTTGTCGGTCGTGACGACGATGAAGCCCACAGCCTTTGCCTGCACGTGCTTGGCTTGCGCCATGAACGCGTGCGTGTACTCCGGGTTTGCAGTGGCCAGATTGGCGGTGATGTTACGAACCTTGTCACTATAGGGACGGGCGGCGCGCATGCGATCCTGCGCCTTGCGCATTTTCGATGCGGCGACCATTTCCATCGCCTTGGTGATCTTCTTCGTATTCTCTACGCTCTTGATCTTGCCACGAATCTCTTTGCCTGCTGCCATGAGTCCTTACTCCTTCCGCGCACCGGCGCCGTGCTCGCACGACGCCGGCCCAACGATTAATATGCGCCGGATTTCTTGAAGTCAGCAACGGCGGCCGCGAGTGCTGCTTCGCTGTCCTTGTCCAGTTGCTTGGTGTCGTCGATCTTCTGCATCAGCGCAGCGTGACCCGACTTCAGGAAAGCGTGCAGACCGTGTTCGAACGGCAGCACTTTCTTGACTTCGATATCGTCCAGGTAGCCCTTGTTGACGGCGAACAGCGATGCTGCCATTGCCGAGGTCGACAGTGGCGAGAATTGCGGCTGCTTCAGCAGTTCGGTGACGCGCGCGCCACGGTCCAGCTGCTTGCGGGTCGATTCGTCCAGGTCCGATGCGAACTGCGCGAACGCAGCCAGTTCACGGTACTGCGCCAGGTCGGTACGGATACCGCCCGACAGGCCCTTGATGACCTTGGTCTGGGCAGCGCCACCGACGCGCGACACCGAGATACCGGCGTTGATCGCAGGACGGATACCGGCGTTGAACAGCGAGGTCTCCAGGAAGATCTGGCCGTCGGTAATCGAAATCACGTTGGTCGGCACGAAGGCCGAGACGTCGCCAGCTTGCGTTTCGATGATCGGCAGTGCGGTCAGCGAACCGGTCTTGCCGGTGACGGCGCCGCCCGTGAACTTCTCGACGTAGTCGGCGTTCACGCGCGCTGCGCGTTCCAGCAGACGGCTGTGCAGGTAGAACACGTCGCCTGGGTAGGCTTCGCGGCCTGGTGGGCGGCGCAGCAGCAGCGAAATCTGGCGGTAAGCGACGGCTTGCTTCGACAGATCGTCGTACACGATCAGCGCGTCTTCGCCGCGGTCGCGGAAGTATTCGCCCATCGCGCAGCCCGAGTAGGCCGAGATGTACTGCATCGCTGCCGATTCCGACGCCGAAGCGGCGACGACGATCGTGTATTCCATCGCGCCGTGCTGTTCCAGCGAACGCACGATGTTCTTGATGGTCGATGCTTTTTGACCGATCGCGACGTAAACGCAGGTAACGCCCTGGCCTTTCTGGTTGATGATCGCGTCGACAGCAACAGCCGATTTACCGGTCTGGCGGTCGCCAATGATCAGCTCACGCTGGCCACGGCCGATCGGCACCATCGCGTCGATCGACTTGATGCCGGTCTGCATAGGCTGCGAGACCGATTCACGGGCGATGACGCCTGGCGCGATCTTTTCGATCGGGGCGGTCAGTTGCGCGTTGACAGGACCTTTGCCGTCGATCGGCTGGCCCAGTGCGTTGACGACGCGGCCACGCAGTTCAGGACCGATCGGCACTTCCAGGATGCGGCCGGTGGTCTTGACGGTGTCGCCTTCCGAGATGTGCTCGTAAGCACCCAGGATCACGGCGCCGACCGAGTCGCGCTCGAGGTTCATCGCCAGACCGAAGGTGTTGCCAGGGAATTCCAGCATCTCGCCCTGCATCACGTCCGACAGACCGTGGATGCGGCAGATACCGTCGGCGACCGAGATCACGGTGCCTTGGTTGCGGACGTCGGCCGAACCTTCCAGGCCCTGGATCCGGCTCTTGATCAGCTCGCTGATTTCAGATGGGTTAAGTTGCATGCTTGCTAACTCCAATTATAGTTTCTTGATGCGTAGGGCAAGGGCGGGAACGCCGGCTTGCGAGTGCGATGCGGCTCAGGTTACGACGCCAGCGCAACATGCATCTGTTGCAGCTTGGCGCGCACCGAGGTATCGAGCACTTCGTCACCAACGACCACGCGCACACCACCGATCAGCGAAGGATCCACTGTTACCGTTGGGTTCAGCTTGCGGCCAAATTTCTTTTCCAGCGTGGCGACCAGGCTTGCGACCTGTTCGCTCGAGATCTCGAACGCGCTGTAGATCGCGGCGTCGGCAGCGCCTTCGCTCGCGTTCTTGAGGACGGCGAACTGGGCGCCGATCTCGGGCAGCAGGTTGATGCGGCCGTTTTCGGCCAGCATCGCGATGAAGTTCTTCGCTTCAGCGTTCAGCGGAGCCTTGACCAGCGACGCAATCGTGTCCGCCAGTTGTGCGTGCTTGACGTTCGGGTTGCTGGCGAAAGCCTGCACATCGGGAATGGCGCCGATCTGGCCCAGTTCCGACGCGATGGCCGACCACGCGTTCATGTCGCCGGTTTGGGCGACACGGAACAGCGCTTCGGCGTAAGGGCGGGCGACGGTTGCGAGTTCTGCCATGATCAGAGCTCGGTCGACAGTTTCGACAGCAGGTCGGCGTGGGCCGCTGCGTTTACTTCACGCTTCAGGATCTGCTCGGCGCCGGCAACCGCGAGGGTTGCGACCTGGCCACGCAGTTCTTCGCGCGCGCGGGTCACTTGCTGTTCGGCGTCGGCCTTGGCCGCTGCAACGATGCGCGCGCCTTCTTCGGCGGCGGTACGCTTGGCTTCTTCGATGATCGCAGCAGCGCGCTTTTCGGCGTCGTTGATGCGCTTCTGGACTTCGTCACGGGCGCCGGACAGTTCGGTCTGCACACGCTTTTCGGCGGCGGCCAGGTCGGCCTTGCCACGGTCGGCGGCAGCCAGACCACTTGCAATCTTCGCGGCGCGCTCGTCGAGCGCCTTCATCAGTGGCGGCCACACGAATTTCATCGTGAACAGCGCCAGGATGAAGAACACACCGAACTGCACAAACAACGTTGCGTTGATGTTCACGGTAAATTCCTTCTCACAAAAACGGATGCCGAACCAGGAAGGTTCGGCGCTTCAGATCAAACGTTGCTTGATTAGCTGAATGGGCGTGCGAACACGAACAGCATGGCGATACCGACGCCGATCAGGAATGCCGCGTCGATCAGACCAGCCAGCAGGAACATCTTGGTCTGCAGGGTGTTCATCAGTTCTGGCTGACGTGCCGAAGCTTCCAGGTATTTACCGCCCATGATGGCGATACCGATGCAAGCACCGATGGCGCCCAGGCCGATGATCAAACCGCAAGCCAGTGCAACGAAAGAAAGGTCAGTCATGTGAAACTCCAAAAGTTAAATTAAAAACTAGATTAAAAACTACAACTTCTTTACAACCACTATCTTGTTCGATGCTTGCGGCGCCGATCAGTGGCCTTCATGGGCCTGACCGATGTACACCAGCGTCAGCATCATGAAAATGAATGCCTGCAGGAACACGATCAGGATGTGGAAGATCGCCCAGATCGAACCCGCGATGATGTGACCAACCACACCGAAGACGGTGGCCATAGAGCCGAGCAGAGCAATCAAGAGGAACAGCAGCTCGCCGGCGTACATGTTGCCGAACAGTCGCATACCGAGCGACACGGTTTTTGCTGCGTATTCGATGATGTTCAACAGCAGGTTGAACGGCGCCATCCAGATGCCGAACGGTGCTGCGAACAGTTCGTGGATCCAGCCGCCCAGGCCCTTGATCTTGACGCTGTAGTACAGCATCAGGGCCAGCACGCCGAGGGAGATGCCCAGGGTGCCGTTCAGGTCGGCGGTCGGGACCACGCGGTGGTAAGGGAAGACGTCGGTCATGCCCAGCAATTCGAAGCCTTTGGCAAACATGTCGACCGGCAGGAAGTCCAGCGAGTTCATCAGGGCGACCCAGACGAATACGGTCAGTGCGGCAGGCGCGATGAAGCTGCGGTCGCCGTGCACGATCGACTTCGACTGGTCATCGACCATCTCGACCAGCAGTTCGACGGCAGCCTGGAAGCGGCCCGGCACGCCCGAGGTGGCTTTACGTGCGGCCATCCACATGAACAGGGAACCGACCACGCCCATCGCGATCGACCAGAAGATGGTATCGTAGTTGAAGACGCTGAAGTCCACCACGAAGTCCTGGTGCTTGTTCGACAGGTGGCCGAGGTGGTGAGTGATGTACTCGGACGGGGTCGGGGCGTGCGCTGCGCCGTGTTCGATTGGGGTCGCCATGTGTCAGTGCCTAAATAATAAGATGATGTAACTCTTCAGCGCCACGATGAACCCGGCGAGTAGCGCCAGCCAGTTCAGATCGTGGTACAGCTTGGCGGTGACGAACAAAAGCGTCACCGTCAGAATAATCTTTACAAATTCCCAGATGAAGAATGCGGCAGGACTCGCCCCGCCCGCCCTGTGGGCGTTGGCAAACAGGCGAACTGCCATGATGCTGTTGGGCACTACACAACACAAACCGCCCAGTATTGCCGAAAACATCGCAGCCCAGCCCCCCAGAAGTGCGGCGATGAGGCCGACGACGACTGTTGCTATCAACTGCAGGGAAACGATACGCAGCATGTTTTTATAGGTCTCGCCGGCGTATTTTGGACGTACTACGATGTGGTAATTACATGAATCGCCGGAATTATAAGTGGTTATACGGACGTGAGTCAAACGATTCCCAACTTATAACTGCGTCGTAAAGATGGCAAAAATGTGACACGTTGCGGTCTGAATCAGTAATATTTTCAGTTACTTAACGTGTGTTGCTGCGCTGCGGTGAATTGACAATCGGCTGCGAAGTGAGTGCGTGCTGACCGGATGCACGATGGCAGGCTACCCCGACCGACCGGGTAGCCTGCCTGTTTTTGCTATGCGCGCAGGCGCGCCAGCACGCCGTCGAGGATGTCGAGGTCGGCGAAGTCGATGATCAATTGCCCTTTGCCCTTGGCGCCCATCTTGAACATTACCGGCGTGGCCAGGTGGTCGGACAGTTCTTCTTCCAGGCGTACGATGTCGCCCGCCTTGTCCTTGGCGCGCGCGGCAGGCGCCGGCGCGTTCTGTTCTTCGATCGCGCGCGCCACCAGCTTTTCGGTCTCGCGCACCGACAGGCGTTTGGCGACCACGTGGGTGGCCAGCGTGATCTGGTTTGCGCTATCCACCGCCAGCAAGGCGCGGGCGTGGCCCATGTCGATATCCCCTGCCATCAGCATGGTCTGCACCGGCTGTGCCAGGTTAATCAGGCGCAGCAGGTTCGACACCGCGCTGCGCGAACGGCCGACCGCGTGTGCGGCCTGCTCGTGGGTGAAATCGAAATCCGAGATCAAACGCTGGATGCCCTGCGCTTCTTCGAGCGGGTTCAGATCTTCGCGCTGGATGTTCTCGATCAGGGCCATCGCGGCAGCGGCCTGGTCGTCGACTTCGCGCACCAGGACTGGGATCTCTTCCAGCCCCGCCATCTGCGCCGCGCGGAAGCGCCGCTCGCCGGCGATGATCTCGTACGGCACCGGGCTGCCACTGTCCAGCGGGCGCACCAGCACCGGCTGCATGATGCCCTGGGTCTTGATCGAGGCGGCCAGCTCGGACAGGCTGGTCTCGTCCATGCGCGTGCGCGGCTGGTACTTGCCGGCCTGGATCTTGGTCACCGGCAGTATTGACGGCAGCTGCGGCGCGCTCGCCGCCGCCTCCATGTCGCCGCCGAGCAGCGCGTCGAGGCCGCGGCCGAGTCCTTTCAGTTTTTTGGTTGCCATGTTCTTTGTTCTCCTGGCGATTACATTGTCTTGATGCGTTCGACCATCTCGGCGCCGAAGGCGATGTACGCCTGCGCGCCTTTCGACGACGGATCGAAGGTCACGCCCGGGATGCCGTAAGACGGCGCTTCGGCCAGGCGCACGTTGCGCGGGATGATGGTGCGGAACACCTTGTCGCCGAAGTGCTGCTCGAGCTGGCTCGACACCTGCTGCGACAGCGTCATGCGCGGATCGAACATCACGCGCAGCAGGCCGATGATCTTCAGATCCGTGTTCAGGTTGGCGTGCACCTTCTTGATGGTGTTGACCAGGTCGGACAGGCCTTCAAGCGCGTAGTACTCGCACTGCATCGGGATGATCACCCCGTGCGCGGCGCACAGGCCGTTCAGGGTCAGCAGCGATAGCGCGGGCGGACAATCGACCAGGATGAAGTCGTACTCGGCGTCGACCGCGGCCAATGCCTCCTTCAGGCGCCGCTCGCGGTTCTCGAGCGACACCATCTCGACTTCGGCGCCGGCCAGCTCGCGATTGGCGGGCAGGACGTCGAAGCGCCCTGCTTCCGAGCGCACCTTGGCGTCGGCCACGCTGGCCTCGCCCAGCAGCACCTGGTAGATCGAGCTTTCCAGCGACGCCTTGTTGATGCCGGCGCCCATGGTGGCATTGCCCTGCGGATCGAGGTCGACCAGCAGCACGCGCTGGTTCAGTTTCGACAGGCCGGCCGACAGGTTGACGGTGGTGGTGGTCTTGCCGACTCCACCCTTCTGGTTCGCAACGCAAAAAATCTTCGCCATCTATTCTTATCCATGGACTAAGGTGCCATACCGCTCATACCGTATGAATCGTATGAATGATTCATACTATATAAACGATATAAACTGTTTATACGGTTAATACGATTATTACGATTAATATCGTTTATCAGTTTGCTGGCGGGTTACGTTCGATATGCACCAGGTGGCGTTCGGCTCCCAGCCTTGGCACCTGCAGCGGTTCCAGGCTGCTCACCCGCCATTCCTGCGGCACCCGCTCGCGCTCTTCGCTTGGCGCCGTGCCTTTCAGGGCGATGAATCTGCCGCCCTCGGCCAGCAGGTGTCCGGACCAGTTGACGAAATCCGACAGGTCGGCAAAAGCGCGCGAAGTGATGACGTCGAATTTGTCGCGTACCGCCAGGTCTTGCACCTTCATCGTGTACACCGTCACGTTGCTCAATCCGAGCTCCGCCTTCACCTGGGTGAGGAAGGCGGTTTTCTTGTGCACGGTGTCGATCATCGCCAGTTTCATGTCCGGGCGGCAGATCGCCAGCACGATGCCCGGCAAGCCGCCGCCGGCGCCCACGTCCAGCACGTTGTGCGCGCTGGCGAAAGCCGGCACCGCTGCCAGCGAATCGAGCAGGTGGTGAGTCACCATCTGCATCGGGTCGCGCAGCGAGGTCAGGTTGTAGACGCCGTTCCACTTGTGCATCAGCTGCAGATAAGCCATCAGCTTGTCCTGCTGCTGGGCGTTGATGGCAAGGCCCATCTCGTCGATGCCGTCCTTCAGCACCTGGGCCAGTTGTTCGCGGTTGAATTCGTATTTCATTCTGCTGCCTCCACGGGCGCGCTGGCGAATCCTTTGGCGCCGCGCTTTTTGAGGTGCACCAGCAGCAGCGAGATCGCCGCCGGGGTCACGCCCGAAATGCGCGACGCCTGGCCCAGGGTTTCCGGACGCTGCTTGTCGAGCTTCTGACGCACTTCGATCGACAGCGCGACGATCTCGAGGTAGTTCAGATTCTCGGGCAGCTTCAGGTTTTCGTAGTGGTCGTGGCGTTCGACTTCGCGCGCCTGGCGGTCGATGTAGCCGGAATACTTCAGCTGGATCTCGACCTGCTCCTTCACCGCCGGGTCTTCCACACCAGGCCCGCCCAATGGCTGGCCTTCCATGCCCTGCATGCTGACCAGGGTGTCGTAGCTCACGCCCGGGCGACGCAGCAGGTCGGCCAGGTTGTATTCGCGTTCGATCGCCTGCCCCACCACGCGCTCGGATTCGGCAGCGGCCAGGATGCGCGGGTTGACCCAGGTCGAGCGCAGGCGTTCCAGCTCGCGCGCCACCGATTCGCGCTTGGTTTCGAATGCCGCCCACTGGGCGTCGCCGACGATACCGAGCTTGCGGCCGGCTTCGGTCAGGCGCATGTCCGCGTTATCTTCGCGCAGCGACAGGCGATATTCCGCACGGCTGGTGAACATGCGGTAAGGCTCGGCCACACCTTGCGTGGTCAGGTCGTCGACCAGCACGCCGAGGTAGGCTTCCGAACGGCCCGGCGTCCAGGCTTGTTCACCCTTGGTTTGCAGCGCAGCGTTCAGGCCGGCGAGCAGACCCTGGGCCGCGGCTTCTTCATAGCCGGTGGTGCCGTTGATCTGGCCGGCGAAGAACAGGCCCTTGATCGACTTGGTCTCGAGCGAGGCTTTCAGACCGCGCGGGTCGAAGTAGTCGTACTCGATGGCGTAGCCAGGACGCAGGATGAAGGCATTCTCCAGGCCGCGCATCGAGCGCACCAGGTCCAGCTGCACGTCGAACGGCAGGCTGGTCGAGATCCCGTTCGGGTAGAACTCGTTGGTGGTCAAGCCTTCCGGTTCGAGGAAGATCTGGTGCGATTCTTTTGATGCGAAGCGGTGGATCTTGTCTTCGATCGACGGGCAGTAACGCGGGCCGACACCCTCGATCACGCCGGTGTACATCGGGCTGCGGTCCAGGCCGGAGCGGATGATGTCGTGCGTTTTTTCGTTGGTGTGCGTGACCCAGCACGGCACCTGGCGCGGGTGCATGGCGGTGGTGCCCATGGTCGAAAACACCGGCACCGGATCGAGGTCGCCCGGCTGCTCGCTCAAGACCGAGAAGTCGATGCTGCGGCCGTCGATGCGTGGCGGGGTGCCGGTCTTCAGGCGGCCTTGCGGCAGCTTGAGTTCCTTCAGGCGCGCCGACAGCGACGTCGCGGGCGGGTCCCCGGCGCGGCCGCCGGAATAGTTTTGAAGGCCGACGTGGATCTTCCCGTCGAGGAAAGTACCGGCAGTCAGGACCACCGCGCGGGCGCGGAACTTGAGGCCTACCTGGGTCACGGCGCCGACCACGCGGTCGCCCTCCACCATCAGGTCATCCACTGCCTGCTGGAACAGCCACAGGTTCGGCTGGTTTTCGATGCGCGAACGGATCGCCGCCTTGTACAGCACGCGGTCGGCCTGGGCGCGGGTGGCGCGCACGGCCGGTCCCTTGGACGAGTTCAGGATGCGGAACTGGATGCCGGACTCATCCGTAGCGATCGCCATGGCGCCGCCGAGGGCGTCGACTTCCTTGACCAGGTGGCCCTTGCCGATGCCGCCAATCGACGGATTGCAGGACATGGCGCCCAGGGTTTCAATGTTATGGGTCAGCAGCAGCGTCTTCTGACCGGTGCGTGCGGACGCGAGCGCGGCTTCGGTACCGGCATGGCCGCCGCCGACGACGATGACGTCGAATTCAGTTGGAAATAGCATGATGGGGAATGGTGCGAGGGGGTCTAAGCGGGGATTATAGATTCTTTTTTCCTGCAGGACTCGGCATGGAAAGGAAAACCACAGATTTTGTTTCACGTGGAACAGTTCTCATCGGTATGACTCGGGATAGCTTGGACGATGTTTCACGTGGAACAGTCGCAAAAAAGCCGGGCGAACCCGGCTATTAGGTTTCACGTGAAACAGGCTGACTACCAACCCAATTTTGTGAAGGCATCGTATGCCGTCTTGACGATCAGTGCGGTTACGACAAACAGGAACAATTTCCGCACAAAGCCGCTCCCATGCTTGAGCGCGAGTCTGGTCCCGACCAGCGAGCCGACGATCTGGCATCCGGCCATCAGCAGACCAAGTTGCCACAGCAAGTGTCCGCTGTACCCGAACCACAGCAGCGCGGAAAAGTTGCAGGCCACATTGACGATCTTGGCCGCCGCCGACGCGCTCAGGAAATCGAAACCGAAAAAGCGCACGAACAGGAAGATCAGGAAGCTGCCGGTACCTGGCCCAAAAAAGCCGTCGTAAAAACCGATCGCGGCGCCGATCGCGATCGCCCAATAGCGTTCGGCCATTCCGCTGTGCAGCGGCGCGTGGACTGAACCGAGGTCTTTCTTCATGAAAGTGTAGACAGCCACCGCGACCAGAATGAACGGCAGCAGCGCGCGAACGAAGTCGGCCGGCACCCGCGTCACGGTCCAGGCGCCGACGAAGGACAAGGCGAACGCCGCCACCGCCGCCGGCGCCGCGGTGCTCCATGCGACCCGGACACGGCGCGCATAGCTCACGGCTGCGGAACCGGTGCCGAATATGGCGGCAAGTTTATTGGTACCGAGAATGGTCGCCGGCGCCTCTCTCGGTAGCAGCGAGAACATGGCGGGAATCTGGATCAGGCCGCCACCGCCGACAACGGCATCGACCAGGCCGGCGGCGAACGCGGCGCCGCCGAGCCAGGCAACGTCAATCATGGAGAAACTTTCAGGAAGAGCAGATGCAAGATTTTACGGCAAGCCGGTTGTACCGACATAGCCCTGTCATGCCATCATCCTGAGATTTTGGGGCGTCCTGCTCTACTCGTCTACCTGCTCTCGCTGGTAAGGAAATCAATCAGCAAGGCATTCAAGCGCGCGGTCGCCGACAGTTGCATCCAGTGGTCGCCGCTCACCTGTTCGAACCGGAAACCAGCGCGGCAGTGCTGGGCCGAGTCGGCCATCTGCTTTTCGCCAAGTGCCGGATCGCGGTCGCTCCACACACCCATCACCGGAATCTCGACCGGCTTCCAGCGACGCGGCGCGGTCGCCGTGAAATTGGCGCGGTAGTAATCGAGTGCGGCAGTGAGCCGGCCCTGCGGCTCAAGCGGGATGCGCCAGATTTCCTGCTGTTCGCGGTCCTTGATCATCTGCCGCAATACGAACCAGTCGTTGGCGCGCAATAGCTGTTCCGCCAAACCCGGCGTCTTGAAAACCAGCACATACCAGAAACGCAGGTATTGGGCGATGCCAGCGCCGGCGATCGCAGCCGGGTGTCCAGTGGACAGCGCGGCATAGCGTTCAAACCGGTCCGGCGCATGCATGGCCAGGTGCCAGCCGATCAGTCCGCCCCAGTCGTGACCGACAAGCGAGGCCTTCACGATCCCGAGCGTATCCATGAGACGCAAGACATCGTCGGCCAGGAAATTGATTGAATATGCTGCCGTCGCGGGTGGTGCGTCGGTCTGGCCGTAGCCGCGCAGATCGGGCGCGATGACCTGCAGCCCGGCAGCCGCCAGGGCGGAAATCTGATGACGCCAGATCGAATGGGTGTCCGGGAAACCGTGCAACAGCAGCACCGGCCGGCCCGCCCCACTGCTGGCGAAATGCATGTTCAGTCCATTGACTCGGGCAAAGCGCGACTCGACAACCATTGCAGATCCCTCACGGCAGCGTTGGATTTCGCTCGCCCAACCAGGATCTGGAACGCCTGCCGGGAAGCGAATTCATCATTCCAACCATACCATGCCGGGATTTCTGCCCGCATTCGTCAAGCCTTGGCATCAGCCAGGCGCTGCGCAAGCTCGGGACAAGCACGCATTGTTGGCCTTTCCCGCCGCCGCACTTCGGCGGGCAAGACCAGTGAAAACACGCATGGCAGGACGGAATTTTCGCTGGGCCATGATTCGATGGAGCAGAGCTTACCAGATCGTAAACGCCTGTCCAGACCCCATCTGTGGATAAGCTATTTGATATCCACAGGTATCGTTTGTGCAGAACTCAGCTTTTTTACACAGGCAAAAATGTTGTCCAGATTTACCAATGTCGGCAAGCGGCAGAAATTCACTGGTTTATCCCGACCGTAAACGCTTGATTCTGCGACGTTAAAGCGGGTTCTCCACAAGCACATGCGACTGTTAACAACTACTACCAACAGAGTAAACAGACGCTGGTTATAAACATGAGAAGCTTCCGAAAAAAAAAATTTCGATTCGTTGCTACTTCGCACCGTGGCTAGCGGAAGCCGGTTTTCCAAGCGGGCGTTTCCTGAAGTTGGGCAAGCAGATCCTGGTCTCCAGCTCACGGCACGAATGCTCGCACCGACTGTGGAAAACCCAATGAATATCCACAGGACTGAATGTGCAGAAACATGCCGTTCGCCCTACTCAGCAATTTCTATCCAACTTTCCTCCAACGCCAAAACAAAGGTTTTCCAGCCCGTTGACGCGACCGTAAACCGTTGATGTTGTGGAAAAAACGTCGCTTATCCACAGTTGGAAGCGCGTTTACTATCACTATCAATTTGTATACAAGTTATTAGATACAACAACCGAACAATTCGCGAATGCCGAGGCCCTGAACTGCGCTTGCAGCTCGTCGAACAAAAGCAGCGTCCAGAAAAACGGCAAGCCAAGCCAACGAGCGCAAAGCCGACCAGGCTGACAACGCCTGATTCTGGTGAACCTCGAACGCGATCCTGTGACCCATTTCGCGCTCAATGCAAAACGAATGTGGAAAAGCCGCTGAATATCCACAGGAGCAGATGTGCAGAACATGCCGTTTGCCGACAACGCGAATTCTTATCCAAGATCTGTTACGCGTAAAAACAAGGCTTTTCAGCCAGGTAAATCGGAACGTAAATCGTTGATACTGTGGAGTAAACGCCGTTTATCCACAGAAGAACACGCGTTTACTATCACTATCAACTTTGTATACATACTTATTAAGTAAACAAACAAAGGCAAAGGCAGCAAAAAGCGCGAGCGACATCGCTCTGCCAAGCTCACCAGGACCAAGAGTCGCCCTGTATCCGATGGTTACCCTTGGTAGTTGTCAGACATCCGGACAACTCATCCTTGGAAAAACAGTTGTGTACAAGCTGCGCGTTATGCACACTCGCTGCCAACAGAAGCATTGGCAATCCACACCAAGAGAAAACACCAAAACATGCGTTTAGGAATCATCAGTGCACTGCACGAAGAACAGGCAGGGCTCGTGGAAGCCATGGAAGGGGCCGCCAGGCTCATCCATGGCATGCGCGAGTACTTTGTCGGACAGCTGTGGGAAATCGACGCCGTGTGCGTTTTATCGCGTATTGGCAAGGTTGCCGCTGCCATGACCGCGACCACGCTTGTGGAGAAGTTCGGAGTTACCCACATCCTGTTTACGGGCGTGGCCGGTGCCGGAGACAAGACCATCCGGGTCGGTGACATCGTGATCGCCGAATCGCTGGTCCAGCACGACATGGACGCCAGCCCCCTGTTCCCGCGCTTCGAGGTGCCGCTGATCGGCCGCTCGCACTTCCAGCCGAACCTGGAGCTGTCGATGCGCCTGCTGGGTGCCGCCCACGATTTCCTGGAACAGGACTTCCTGGATTCGGTCAGGAACGAGGACCAGCACGACTTTGGGCTGGAGCAGCCGCGCGTGCACCGCGGCCTGATCGCCAGCGGCGACCAGTTCGTCAACGACCGCCAGCGCCTGGAAGCGCTGAACGGCGCCCTGCCCGGGCTGGTGGCGGTGGAAATGGAAGGCGCCGCGGTAGCGCAGGTGTGTCACGAGCTGGACGTGCCGTTCGCCGTGATCCGTGCGATCTCGGATAACGCCAACGAAAACGCGGCCCACGACTTCATGCGCTTCGTGAAGTCGGTGGCCGCGCAGTACGCGTTCCACATCACCCGGCGCCTGTGCCGGGATCTGCAAACGTCGCCGCTTCAGCCCAGGAGCGATTCCGCAGGCACGTAGTCGTAGCCCAGTGCCTGCGCCACCGCCTCGAAGGTGACCTTGCCCTCGCAGACGTTGAGGCCATGGCGCAGGTGGATATCGTCCGCCAGCGCTTGGCGCCAGCCTTTGTTTGCCAGCGCCACGGCGTGGCCGATGGTGGCGTTGTTGAGAGCGAAGGTGGAAGTGCGCGCCACCGCCCCCGGCATGTTGGCCACGCAGTAGTGGACCACGCCGTCGACCACGAAGGTCGGATCGGCATGGGTGGTGGGATGCGAGGTCTCGAAGCAGCCGCCCTGATCGATCGCGACGTCGACGATCACCGCCCCTTTTTTCATGCGGCCGACCATGGCGCGCGTGACCAGCTTCGGCGCCGCGGCGCCCGGCACCAGCACGCCGCCGACCACCAGGTCCGCCGACAGCACCGCCTCTTCCAGCGCATGGGCATTCGAATACAGGGTGGCGATGCGGTTACCGTAGACCAGATCCAGCTGGCGCAGGCGGTCGACGTTCTTGTCCAGCACCGTGACGCGCGCTCCGCTGCCCACCGCCATCTGCAGCGCATTGGTGCCGACCACGCCGGCGCCGATGATGACCACGTGGCCCGCCGCCACGCCCGGTACCCCGCCCAGCAGCAGGCCCATCCCGCCTTTCGACTTTTCCAGGTGACTGGCGCCGGCCTGGATCGACATGCGGCCTGCGACCTCGCTCATCGGCGCCAGCAGCGGCAGGCCCCCGCCAGGGCCGGTGATGGTCTCGTAGGCGATGCAGACGGCGCTAGAAGCCACCAGGGCGGCCGTTTGCTCGGGGTCGGGGGCCAGGTGCAGGTAGGTGTAGAGAATCTGGCCAGGGCGCAGCATGGCGCATTCCGCGGCTTGCGGTTCCTTGACCTTGACGATCATGTCGGCGCGGGCAAAGACTTCCTGGGCGCTGTCGACAATGGTGGCGCCGGCTGTGGTGTACTGGCTGTCGTCCAGGCCGATCGCGGCGCCGGCGTTGTGCTGGACGATGACGTGGTGGCCGCGTGCGGCCAGTTCGTGGACCGATGCCGGCGTGAGGCCGACCCGGTATTCGTGGTTCTTGATTTCCTTTGGAACGCCTACAAGCATGTCTGCCTCCGTTGGGTTGTCTCCTGCCGATTCTCCTGCTTTCTGTTCGTTGCTGCGGTGATGGTGTTGAACGCGTGGACGGCGGAGCCGTCCACCCACCGCAATGCGGTGGTGGCGCGTCCGGCCACCACCACGATTTTTACAGGCCCAGCGTCATCAGGCTTGCGTTGCCGCCAGCGGCGGTGGTGTTGACGCAGACGGCGCGTTCGGCCACCAGGCGCCACAGGTCCACTGGCGCGGTCGGTTCGGTGTCGACGATGCCGATGATGGCGCCGCTGCGCGCCGCCAGCTGGGTGCGCAGCGAGCCGGCCAGGCCCGATTCGACCAGGGCGATCTCGAACGTGCCGCCATCGACTTCCGTTTTGCCGATGAAGCGCACGCGCTCCTTCACCGCCGCCGGCAGGTCGGCCGGGATCATCTCCGGCGCCGGCGCCAGTACCAGCGCGCGGTTGCCGGTGGCCAGCGTCGCCGCCAGTTGATTGAGCAGGCCGGCCGGGGTGCCCGGCGCGCACAGCACGGTGCCGCGCGGCGTGAACGACAGGCGGTTGCTTTCGCCGGTCGGTCCCGGCAGATCCATCGACACGCCATTCAGCGAGGTGCGGGCGTAGCCTTCGGCCAGTGCTGCCACCGGCTGCTGGCCGTTGCTGCGCAGCCAGCCGAGCAAGGCTTCCAGCGCCGCTTCCGGCTGGCGCACGTGCTGCATCAGCGGCGCCGCGCCGCGCTGCAGGCGCTTCAGGTAGAGCGGACCGCCGGCCTTCGGACCGGTGCCCGATTTGCCTTCGCCGCCGAACGGCTGCACGCCCACCACTGCGCCGACGATGTTGCGGTTGACGTAGATGTTGCCGACATGTGCGCGGTTGACGATGAAGTCGATGGTCTCGTCGATGCGCGAGTGCACGCCCAGGGTCAGGCCATAGCCGGTGGCGTTGATGGCGTCGATCACCTGCGGCAGGTCGGCGCGGCGGTAGCGCACGATGTGCAGCACCGGGCCGAATACCTCTTGCTTGAGTTCCCCCAGCGAGGCGATTTCGAGCACGGTCGGCGGCACGAAGGTGCCGTAGTCGGTGACGGAGGCCGGCAGCTCGAGCGCGAAGTGGCTGCGCGCGGTGGCGCGGGTGCGCTCGATGTGGGCCAGCAGGTTGCGCTGGGCTTCGGCGTCGATCACCGGGCCGATGTCGGTCGCCAGGCGGTCCGGGCTGCCCACGCGCAGTTCCTGCATCGCGCCCTTGAGCATCTTGATGGTCTTGTCCGCGATGTCTTCCTGCAGGAACAGCACCCGCAGCGCCGAGCAGCGCTGACCGGCGCTGTCGAAGGCGGAACTCAATACATCCTGCACCACCTGCTCCGGCAGCGCCGACGAATCGACGATCAGCGCGTTCTGGCCGCCGGTTTCGGCCACCAGCGGAATGTCGATGCCTTCCTGCTCCGCGCGCTTGGCCAGGGTGCGGTTGATCAGCTGCGCCACTTCGGTGGAACCGGTGAAGATCACGCCCTTGATGCGGCTGTCGGCCGTCAGCGCGGCGCCGACCACTTCGCCGCGGCCCGGCAGCAGCTGCAGCGCGGCGCGCGGGGTGCCGGCTTCGATGAACAGTTCCACCGCGCGGCAGGCGATCAGCGGGGTTTGTTCCGCCGGCTTGGCCAGCACCACGTTGCCGGCGGCCAGTGCGGCCGCCACCTGGCCGGTGAAGATCGCCAGCGGGAAGTTCCATGGGCTGATGCAGCTGACCGGACCCAGTGCTTCGGCACTGCCCGATGCACGTACCTGCACCGCGTAGTAGCGCAAAAAGTCGACCGCTTCGCGCAGTTCGGCGATCGCGTTCGGCAGCGACTTACCGGCTTCGCGCACGGCCAGTGCCATCAGCTCGACGCCGTTCTGTTCGAACAGGTCGCCGGTGCGTTCCAGGATCGCGGCGCGTTCGCTGGCGCTGGTAGCGGCCCATTCGGCGGCGAAGGCGCTGGCGCTGGCCAGCGCGGTTTCGACGTCCGCACGCGAGGCTTCGCTCACCTGCCCCACGATATCGCTCGACACCGCCGGATTGACCACGTTGGCCGGGACACCCGCTTCGACGTTGCCGGCGATGAGCGGCGCGGCCAGGTGTTGGCGCTGCTGCGCCAGGCCGTCGGCCACCGCGCACAGGATGTCTTCGTTGACCAGGTCCATGCCGGCCGAGTTCTTGCGCTCGGCGCCGAACATGCCCAGCGGCAGGGCGATCGCCGGATGCGGCTTGCCGCCGCTGGCGCGCGCCACGTCGAACGGATCGGTGATCAGGGTGTCGATCGCCACGCTCTCGTCCACGATCTGGTTCACGAACGAAGAGTTGGCGCCGTTTTCCAGCAGGCGACGCACCAGGTAGGCCAGCAGCGTTTCGTGCGAACCGACCGGCGCGTAGATGCGGCAGGCCTTGTTCAGGTTCTTGGCGCCGACCACCTGGTCGTACAGGGTCTCGCCCATGCCGTGCAGGCACTGGAACTCGTAGTTGTGGAGGTTCTCGGCCTGGGCCCAGGTATAGATCACCGACAGGCTGTGCGCGTTGTGGGTGGCGAACTGCGGGTACAGGATGTCGCTGGCGCTGAGCAGCTTGCGCGCGCAAGTCAGGTACGAGACGTCGGTATAGACCTTGCGCGTATAGACCGGATAGCCCGGCATGCCCTCGACCTGGGCGCGCTTGATCTCGGCGTCCCAATAGGCGCCCTTCACCAGGCGCACCATGAACTTCTGGCCGCTGCGCTTGGCCAGGTCGACCAGGTAGTCGATCACGAACGGGCAGCGTTTCTGATACGCCTGCACCACCAGGCCGATGCCTTCGAAGCCGGCCAACTCCGGATCGAACGCCAGTGCTTCCAGCATGTCGAGCGAGATCTCGAGGCGGTCGGCTTCCTCGGCGTCGATGTTGATACCGATGTTGTAGCGCTTGGCCAGCAGGACCAGGCTGCGCACGCGCGGCAGCAGCTCGCCCATCACGCGCGCATATTGGGCGCGGCTGTAGCGCGGGTGCAGCGCCGACAGCTTGATCGAGATGCCCGGGCCGTCCTTGATGCCGCGGCCGTTCGAGGCCTTGCCGATCGCGTGGATCGCGGCTTCGTACGAGGCATAGTAATTCTTCGCGTCGCTCTCGGTCAGCGCCGCTTCGCCCAGCATGTCGTACGAATAGCGGTAGCCGCGGGTTTCGTTGTCGCGGCTGTTCTTCAGCGCTTCATCGATGGTCTGGCCGGTGACGAACTGGTTACCCAGCATGCGCATCGCCAGGTCGACGCCCTTGCGGATCAAGGGTTCGCCGCCCTTGGCGATCATGCGCGTCAGCGCCGCGCCGAGTCCGCGTTCGCTCGTCGGCGAGACCAGTTTACCGGTGACCAGCAGGCCCCAGGTGGCGGCGTTCACGAACAGCGATGGCGATTCGCCCAGGTGCTTGCGCCAGTCGCCACGGCTGATCTTGTCGGCGATCAGGCGGTCGGCGGTCTCGCTGTCCGGGATGCGCAGCAGCGCTTCGGCCAGGCACATCAACGCCACGCCTTCTTCCGACGACAGCGAGAATTCGTGCATCAGCGCGTCCACGCCCGAGGCGCGGGTGCGCTTTTCGCGCACGCTCGAGACCAGCCGGCGCGCCAGCGCTTGCGCATCCGCGCCGGGCGTGGCGCCCTGGGCCAGTAGCCATTGCACGGCCTCGGTTTCGTCGCGGCGGTAGGCGGCGGTGATGGCGGCGCGCAAGGGTGTTTGCTCGCGTTTGACTTCAGCGTGGAGGGCGTCGAACGGGACGAAGGTGGAGGCCGGGGAAGCAGCGATCTGCATGGCGTGACTCTAAAGATAAAAGAACAACAAAGGGCACCGCGTATGGCAAAAGCGCCGACTGCTTCATAAGCGGCCGGCGCAAGTAATTGCTAGTAAAGACTCGGTGGAAATGATTCGATTGTAGAAGGAATTCTTCTGGATTTATTCTGTTTTTAAACCAGACTAGCAAAAGATAGTTTTTGATGCGACAATCTGGCCAAATAAAATTTATAAGGAGACTCTGATGTTGGACAAGATCAGCAAGAAGATTCTGGCAGAGCTCCAGAACGACGGTCGCATCAGCAACGTGGAGCTGGCGGCACGCGTCAACCTGTCACCGGCAGCCTGTCTCGAGCGGGTGCGCAAACTGCACGAATCGGGCTATATCATGGGCTACACGGCCCAGCTCAATCCGCAGCTGCTGGACGTGTCGCTGCTGGTATTTATCGAGGTAGTGCTCGATCGTACCACTCCGGAAGTGTTCGATGCATTCAAACAGAGCGTGCAGATGATTCCGGAGGTGCTGGAATGCCACATGGTGGCGGGCGGCTTCGATTACCTGGTCAAGGCACGCGTGAAAGACATGGCGGCGTACCGCGAATTCCTGGGCAAGACGCTGCTGCAGAAAGGCGTGCGCGAAACGCACACCTATGCGGTAATGGAAGAGGTCAAGAATACGACCAAGCTGCCGATCCGGTGAGCTGACAACAAAAAGGCCAGACGCTGTCTGGCCTTTGTTTTTGCTGGCGCTGTGGGCTTACACCACTTTGCGCACGCCTGACTTGGTGGCGCTTTCCGCCATCGTTTCCAGATTCTTGCGCAGCCAGCGATGCGCCGGACTACGTCCATCGCGCTCGTGCCACAGCATATCCAGGTGCACCGCCGGCAACTGGAACGGCAATTCGCGCCACACCAGCACGTCGGTCATCCCGGTCGACACCATCAAGTGCTTCGGCAGCACGGTAATCAAGTCCGAATTCGCCACCACCCTGCCCGCGGTAAAGAACTGGTTCACCGTCAGCAGGATGCGCCGTTCGCGTCCGATCTGCGCCAGCGCCTCGTCCACCAGGCCGTGCGCGCGCCCCGAGAAACTCACCAACAGGTGATTCGCCTTGCAATAGGTATCGAGGTCGAGCTTTTCCTTGGCCAGCGGGTGATCCTTGCGCATCACGCACACATACACGCCCGAATACAGGCGCTCGTGGCGGATCGGCGAGCCGGTCTCGTACGACAGTTGCGCCGCCACGCCGGGGAAGAAGCCCACCGCCAGGTCGATGTCGCCGCGCAGCAGCATCGGGCGCGGTTCGCGCGTGGTCAGCGGCACCATGCGGATATTGACGCCCGGCGCTTCGCGTTCGATCGAGCGCATCAGCGAAGGCAGCCACAGCGCGGCGGTGGCGTCGGCCATCGCCATGCGGAAGGTGGCTTGCGCCTTGGAGACGTCGAAGGTTTCCGGCATCACCGCCGCTTCCAGCGCCGCCAGCGCCTGGCGCACGGCTGGCCACAGGGCTTCGGCGCGCGGGGTCGGCTTGACGCCGTAGGCGGTGCGGATCAGGAGTTCGTCGCCCAGGCTTTCTCGTAATCGCTTGATCGCATTCGATACCGCCGGCTGGGTCATCGCCAGGTGGCCGGCGGCGCGCGTCAGGTTTTGCTCGGTCATCACCGCGTCGAATACACGCAGCAGATTCAAGTCAAGCGTCAGAAAGCTCATGGAATTAAAGGTGAGAACTGGTGTGAATACAAGTGTACATCAAATCATTCACAAACAGTATAAGCGCCATCAGCGAACGGAATTAGATTTATATGTTGCGTTGCACTATAGTCGCAAAAAATAACAGAGTAACTACATCATGTCTGCCACTGCCACCCTTTTCCAGACCGCCACCGGCGTCCCCTTCGGCCAGGTGTTCAGCACTGCCGTATATCTGGCGCTGCTGGGCGGCACCTTGATGTTCTTCCGCCCGCTGCTGGTCGGTATCGGCCGCGCGCTGTTCCTGACCGTGCGCCCGCGCCGTTCCAAGGCCGAGCTGGCCGCCCAGCGCGCCCTGGATGAAGCGCTGGCCATGACCCGCAAGAATGCCAGCCTGGACCCGGTCGACGCCGCCGAAGCGCGCGCCATGGGCATCCGTTACTGATATTTCCCGTCTTCTCTCCCGACGCGGCCTTCCGGAAACGGTGGCCGCGTTTTTTTTCGCCCGTCGTCCGTGCGGCGATCCGCCGTCTTTCCGTCTTCCCCCTCCTGATTAACGACCTGAGCGCATGATGTCCCGGTGACTTGTCGTCACCCGGCTTTTCTCGGCCTTTGGATTTAACATAGTTCACAATAAGTTAAAAAAGACCAAACCGAGGCAGAGCATCGAGATCAAGGATGATGTAAGGATGAGCTAATAAAACAAGAAGTTAGTAGCTGATGAGGCAACGATGAATAAACTGATCTTGGCCTCGGAAATTTGATAAGAAATCTCGGGTTATCGACATATTGATGAGCGATGCTGCAAATATCATATATGAAACTATGATGTTACACGAACTTCACATTCTGAAAATAAAGAGATACAACTATCGGTAACATCGCAAAAACAGCGACACAGAGATGGCAAACGCAGCAAGTAACGGTAACCGGAATGGAAAAACAGGAAAGCACGATTCGACAGCCGGGCGTGACCGGGCCTGCCTGGAAAAACGGCATCGGGAAGGAAAAACGGGGACGGAAATGAAAACCGGCGCTCTCAGGCGCCGGTCGGGGGAAACTCTTGGGGAAGGATCAGGCTGTGGCCTTGGCGGCGGTCAGCTGCTCATACTTGACGAGAAGTTGTTCGCGCGTTTCACGGCGTGCGGGATCGAGCGGGATGCAGGCAACCGGGCACAGCAAGGCGCACTGCGGTTCGTCGAAGTGGCCGACGCATTCGGTGCACTTGTCGGGATTGATCTGGTAAAACTCCTCGCCCATCGAAATCGCTTCGTTGGGGCACTCGGGCTCGCAGACATCGCAGTTGATGCAGTCGTCGGTAATCAGTAGGGCCATTTGCTTGGGAAGAAGTCAGGACTTCGGCGGCATGGACGCAATCTTCTTTTGCAGCCAGCGGTCGACCGAAGGGAACACGAATTTGGACACGTCGCCGCCCAGCAGCGCGATCTCGCGCACGATGGTGCCCGAAATGAACTGGTACTGGTCGGACGGGGTCAGGAACATGGTTTCGACATCGGGCAGCAGGTAGCGGTTCATGCCCGCCATCTGGAACTCGTATTCGAAGTCGGACACGGCGCGCAGGCCGCGCACGATCACGCGCGCGTCATGCTTGCGCACGAAATCCTTCAGCAGGCCGGAAAAGCTTTCCACCTGCACGTTGGGGTAATGGCCAAGCACTTCGTTGGCGATGTCAAGGCGCTCGTCGAGCGTGAAGAACGGACGCTTGTTCCTGCTGTCGGCAACGCCGACCACCAGACGGTCGAACAGGCCGGATGCACGGCGGACCAAGTCTTCGTGGCCGCGCGTGAGCGGGTCGAACGTACCTGGATAAACGGCTACAACCATTGCGGCTCCCTGAGAAAACACCCTGAATGACGCGCATTATGCCTGAAAATCCGGCACCCGCCCCAGGCCAGGGCGGGGTTTGCCCAATTTCTGTGCATAGTCTCGCGCCCCCGAGGGCACTAGCCGGCGCTGACTTGCAACTTCAATAAATGGAAGTAGACCATCCCGGCTTTGTCCGACCGCAGCACTTCCCAGCCGGCCAGCCATTCCGGCGCCTCTTCACCGTCAAGCACCAGCGGCGCCTCGGCTTCGGCATACACCAGGCCGCCCTCGTTCAGCAGCGCCGGGCACAGCGGCAGCGCTGCGGCCAGCAGTTCCTGCTGATATGGCGGATCGAGGAAGATCACGTCGAAGCGCTGGCCGCGCGCGGCCATGTCGCGCGCCAGCGTCAGGGCGTCGGCGCGCAGCACCGTGACGTTGCCGGCGTTGAGTTTGTCGCGGTTGGCTTCCAGCTGACGTACCGCCGGGCCATGGTTGTCGACCATCGTCACCGATGCGGCGCCGCGGCTGGCCGCCTCGAAGCCGAGCGCGCCGGAGCCGGCGAACAGGTCGAGGAAGGTGGCCCCGTCCCAGTCGCTGGCGAGCTGGTGGTTGATCCAGTTGAACACGGTTTCACGCACGCGGTCCGGCGTCGGGCGCAGGCCAAGGGCGTCGAGGACCGGCAGCGGGGTGCGTTTCCAGGCGCCGCCGATGATGCGCACCTGGTGTTGCGCCATGCGCGGGGCGCCATGGGGTTGGGGTTTGTGGGACTTTTTCTGCATGGGCGGCACTATAGCATGGGGTGCCGGCCGCCCTTTTTGGCCATCTTCCCGCCCCGGATGCGGGCGGGACAGACCGGTTTATTTGCCGGCCGCCAGCGTATGGAAGTCATTGATCCAGCCCTGCATGCGCTGCTGGGCGTTCGCCTTCTGCTGCGGGGTAGCGATGCGGATCCCGGTCAGGATGAACTTCGTGTTCTGGTCGAGGCTGGCGTCATAGAAGGCCTTGCGCTCGGGCGACTCCATGCGCGTGAACAATTCCTTCTGCAGTGCCTGGACCCGCGCCGTGGCCTGCTCGCGGCTCATCTTCTTTTGCTGGACGTCGCGCAGCATCGCCACGATGCGGCGCTGGCGGTAGATGCGTTCATCCAGCCAGAGATTGTTGTCCAGCGGACGGGCGTCCGAGGCGCGCCGCAGCGTGGCTTCCTGTTCGCTGCTGAAATTGCCAAACCACAGCTCGAACTGTTCCATCGACTTCTTGAAGCGGGCGCGGTTGCGCTTGTCGTTGCTGCCGCTGATGAACTTGCGGCGGTACTCGTCATTCTTGCTGGTGAACTTGCGCTCGATGTTGCCGATCTGCTCCGGCGTGACCGACAGCGCCAGCGTGGTCATCTCGGGCACGGCGCGCGCCGCCAGGCGTTCAGTACGCACCCGCACTTCGCGGTAGGCGTTGACCAGATCGGCCTGGCTCGGGTTGCCGGCCAGCTGGCGCTGCCAGTTGCCGAGCAGCGCCGCATAGTCCTGCAACTGGGTCTGGCGATGCCACGCGAACAATGTGTTGATGTCGCGCTTGGTGACGTCGGCTTGTTGACCTTCGAAGTCGACATACGAATCGAGCCACCAGTAAAGTAGCGTGTCGCCCTGGTTGTACGAAAATTTAATGGTGCTGCATCCTGCCACCAGGGCCATCATGGCAATTGCCAGTAGCGCAAAGGTGCGCCGGATCAAAGTATCTTGCATGCTAAAATTTTTCATATATTCAACTTTTTTGAGAACGGCTTATGAACGTTGTGATCCTCGCCGCCGGCATGGGAAAGCGCATGCAATCCGCCCTGCCGAAAGTACTGCATCCACTGGCTGGTAAGCCGCTGTTGCGCCACGTCATCGATACCGCGCGCAGTCTTGGTCCGAAAAAATTATGCGTGATTTATGGACATGGAGGCGCAGCGGTGCCTGAGATGGTCTCCGTGCTGGCGCAAGAGACCGGCAGCACGATCGAGACGGCACTACAGCAGCCCCAGCTGGGTACCGGCCACGCCGTGATGCAGGCGGTGCCGCAACTGGATGACGCCGAGGCGACGCTGGTGCTGTACGGCGACGTGCCGCTGACGACGAACGACTCGCTGCGGCGCCTGGTGGAAGCGGCGGGCAACGACAAGCTCGGCATTCTTACCGTCGAGCAGGCCAATCCGTTCGGTCTGGGCCGCATCGTGCGCGACGCGGACAGCGGGGCGATCGTGCGCATCGTCGAAGAAAAGGATGCCAGCGAGCAGGAACGCGCGATCCGCGAGATCAACAGCGGCATCATGGTGATCCCGACCCGCCATCTCAAAAAGTGGTTGGCAGCACTGTCCAACAATAACGCCCAGGGCGAGTACTACCTGACCGACATCGTGGCGCAGGCCGTGGCCGATGGCGTGCCGGTGGTCTCGAGCCAGCCGTCGGGCGAGTGGGAAGTGGCGGGCGTCAACAGCAAGGTGCAGTTGGCCGAGCTCGAGCGCCGTCATCAGTTGAACATCGCCCATGCGCTGCTGGAAAAAGGCGTGACGCTGATGGACCCGGCGCGCATCGATGTACGTGGCGAGCTGATCTGCGGACGCGATGTCGTGATCGACGTCGGCTGCGTGTTCGAAGGCCGCGTCGAGCTGGGCGAAGGCGTGCGCATTGGACCCAACTGCGTGCTGGTGGGGGCCACGGTTGGCGCCGGCGCCAACATCAAGCCGTTCTGCCACATCGAAGGCGCGACCATCGGCGCTGCCTCCCAGATCGGACCCTACGCGCGCCTACGCCCGGGTACCGAACTGGGCGAGGATGTGCATGTGGGTAACTTTGTGGAAATCAAGAACAGCACGGTGGCCGCGCACAGCAAGGCCAATCACCTGGCCTACGTCGGCGACGCCACGATCGGCTCGCGCGTCAACCTCGGCGCCGGCGTCATTACCTGCAACTACGACGGCGCCAACAAGTTCCGTACCGTGATCGAAGACGACGTGTTCGTCGGCAGCGATAGCCAGCTGGTGGCCCCGGTCACCATCGGCAAGGGTGCGACGCTGGGCGCCGGTACCACGCTGACCAAGGATGCGCCGGCCGGCAAGCTGACCATCTCGCGTCCAAAGCAATTGACCATCGAAGGATGGAAGCGCCCTGTGAAAGTGAAGAAGTAACTGCGTACCTATCAACAGGTAAGTAACAAGGTAATCACAGGAAGATCACAAGATAAACACAGGGTAATCCCAGGGTTACCCTGTGCCCATCCAACAGGTCATCCACATTATTATCCACAGGCTGCATCTGGCGCGATGTAGCCTGAATGCCAGCATCAAACCGCGATCCGGGTCTCGAACTTGCTGCGGTGGGTCGAGAAATACGCTTTCACGTTGCGCACGTTGGCGTGCGCCGTGAACAGCCGGTGCGCCAGTGCGTGGTAGGCCGGCATGTCGGCCACCTGCACCACCAGCACGAAATCCGGGCCCGGCGTCACCCGGTAGCACTGCAGCACCGCGCCTTCCTGCGCCGCCAGCGCCTCGAATTGCGTCATGCGCTCGGCCGCCTGGACGTCAAGCGTGATCTCGACGATGGCGCTCAGACGCGCGCCGACCTTGTCCGGGTCCACGATCGCCACCTGGCGCGCGATTACCCCGCTCTCGGTCAGTTGCTTGACCCGGCGCAGGCAGGTCGGCGGCGACACATGGACGAGTTCGGCCAGTTCAGCGTTCGTCTGCGATGCATCAGCCTGCAGGGCGTTGAGGATGCGACGATCAAGATCGTCCAAAGCTGCTTGTTCTGTCATGAACATTGAAATATTAAGTAAAAATATCGTCTATCGTGAAATATTATTTCACCTGTGTGTCGTCATGAAATTATCTAACAAAATAGACTGCGCACTGAAAGCATATTTCATGCTACTTGCTCTACGATAGGATTTGTTGATAATTTTTAAGTGAGGTTCGCCATGTGCGGTATCGTCGGTGCAGTTGCCAAGCGCAACATTACCCCTGTCCTGATCGAAGGCCTGAAGCGCCTGGAATACCGGGGCTATGACTCGTGCGGCGTCGCCGTGCACCTGGACGGCCGCCTGACCCGCTCGCGCTCGACCTCGCGCGTGGCCGAACTCGAGTCGCAAGTGCGCGAAGCGCATCTGGACGGCTTCACCGGTATCGCCCACACCCGCTGGGCCACCCACGGCGCCCCGGCCTCGCACAATGCCCACCCGCACTTCTCGCCAACCGAAGACAATGCCCGCATCGCACTTGTCCACAACGGCATCATCGAAAACCACGACGAGCTGCGCGCCGAGCTCACTGGCCTCGGCTACACCTTCACCAGCCAGACCGACACCGAGGTGATCGCCCACCTGGTCGACCACATGTACAACGGCGACCTGTTCGACACCGTGCAGCAAGCCGTCAAGCGCCTGCACGGCGCCTACGCGATCGCCGTGTTCTGCCGCGAAGAACCGCACCGCGTGATCGCCGCGCGCCAGGGCTCGCCGCTGATCGTCGGCGTCGGCAAGGACGAAAACTTCGTTGCCTCGGACGCGATGGCGCTGGCCGGCACCACCGACCAGATCATCTACCTGGAAGAAGGCGACGTGGTCGACCTGCAACTGGCGCGCTACTGGATCGTCGACGTCGAAGGCCGCTCGGTCGAGCGCGACGTCAAAACCGTGCACGCCCACACCGGCGCCGCCGAGCTGGGCCCATACCGCCACTACATGCAAAAGGAAATCTTCGAGCAGCCGCGCGTGATCGGCGACACCCTGGAAGGCGTCACCGGCGTGATGCCGGAACTGTTCGGCGACGGCGCCTATGCCGTGTTCAAGAAGATCGACCGCGTGCTGATCCTGGCCTGCGGCACCAGCTACTACGCCGGCCTCACGGCCAAGTACTGGATCGAATCGGTGGCCAAGGTCCCGGTCAACGTCGAGATCGCCAGCGAATACCGCTACCGCGACAGCGTGCCGCATCCGGATACCCTGGTGGTGACCATCTCGCAGAGCGGCGAAACCGCCGACACCCTGGCCGCGCTGAAGCACGCGCGCAGCCTCGGTATGCAGCACACCCTGACCATCTGCAACGTCTCGACCAGCGCCATGGTGCGCGAATGCCAGTTGGCCTACATCACCCGCGCCGGCGTCGAAGTCGGCGTGGCCTCGACCAAGGCCTTCACCACCCAGCTGGCGGCGCTGTTCCTGCTGACGCTGACGCTGGCGCAGGTCAATGGCCGCATCACCGAGGCGGAAGAAACCGAGCACCTCAAAATGATGCGCCACCTGCCGGTCGCATTGAGTTCGGTGCTGGCGCTGGAACCGCAGATCATCGCCTGGGCCGAGGAATTCGCGCGCAAGGAAAACGCCCTGTTCCTGGGCCGCGGCATCCACTACCCGATCGCCCTCGAAGGCGCGCTGAAACTCAAGGAAATCTCGTACATCCACGCGGAAGCTTATCCAGCCGGCGAACTGAAGCACGGCCCGCTGGCGCTGGTGACCGAAGAGATGCCGGTGGTCACGATCGCTCCGAACGATGCGCTGCTGGAAAAGCTGAAGTCGAACATGCAGGAAGTGCGTGCCCGCGGCGGCCAGCTGTACGTGTTCGCCGACGTCGACTCGCGCATCACCTCGGGCGACGGCCTGCACGTGATCCGCCTGCCGGAGCACTACGGCCTGCTGTCGCCGATCCTGCACGTGGCGGCGCTGCAGTTGCTGGCGTATCACACCGCGCTGGCGCGTGGCACCGATGTGGACAAGCCGCGTAACCTGGCGAAATCCGTGACGGTGGAGTAAAGCCGCTGCTTGTGCTGCAAGGTAGTAGCGTGGCGCTGAGTTGCGTGCGCTTCAGGACAAAACAGTCAGCCAAAGAATCAGCTAAATAATATGCCTCAAACGAAAAGCCCGGTGATTGCCGGGCTTTTTGCTGTCCACCTCGTTTTACTCTGTTTGCAGAGAGAAAAAACGACGCCGCTCGATCTTCTTCATCCCGCACCTGCGTTACGCAGGCCCCAGGCTTTCGGCCTCGGCCGTAACCCATCTCCTTCAAGTTGCCGCTGGTAGCTCCTGTCTGTTCAGCACTGACAGGGATGCCGTTTCACGCCTGAACAACCGGCGTCAGGTCATGGATCAACACCAATCAATCACCGTAGCAAGGGGCGATGGGCTTTTTGATTAAGGAACTTTTTTTGAGCAAATAGCTCTAAAAAATCACCTTTGAAAAAACGTGCGATATCCGGTTAATTAACAACGAAATCGTAGTTTTAAAGTGACATCTCAACAAATATTGGGATCCAGTTGCTTCGAATAGCGAAACATTTTTACTTGAAAGTACTGTTCAAATGAAAAATCTATATGCACTAATTGCGTCATCACTGATCCTCTCAGCCGCCGCCCAAGCTGCGCCAAATCCGACAGCGGCCGCGCCCGAAGCCGCCGCTACCGTGTCTGTCGGCACCGCCAACATCCAGTACACGATTCCCTACAGCGGCACGCCAACCTGGACGCGCGTGTACATCGACGCCAACCAGACCACCACGTCCGGCTACGCCCTGAGTGGACTGGGCGCGGATTACCTCGTTGAGAATGGCGTACTTTACCGCTATTCCGGCAGCAACGGCAGCTGGGCCTGGACCAGAGTCAAGCAACTTCCGTTCACGCGCGGCGCGACGTCCGCATCATTGAGCGTCGCAAAAACGGATATCGGTTCGCCCGCCACGATCGACAGCGTGACCCAGACCACCCCACCGACGGTGACCTCGGCGAAGATCACGACATCCACGGCGGCGAGCCCGCCGCCGAGTACCTCGAGCACCGCTTCTGTCGATGGACTCAACATCAGGTACGTGATCCCGTTCTCGAGCAAGCCGACCTGGACCCGCATCTACATCGACACCGACAGAACGCCGGCATCGGGCTACCCGAACAGCGGCATCGGGGCCGAATACCTGATTGAAAATGGGCGCTTGTTCCGCTACTCCGGAAGCAATGGGGGATGGGGATGGACGTCGGTGAAGGCCGTATCGTCCAACGTCGGCGCCGCTTCTGCCACTGTCAGCGTGGCCATTGCCGACCTCGGTTCGCCGCCGTCGATCGACAGCGTGACGCAAACCGATCCTCCAACCAAGATCTCGCCAAAAATTACTACCGCAACAGGGACGACAACGCCACCGCCGCCGACCACGCCACCACCATCGACCGCCACCGTATGGGTCGATTACTTTGGCGACTCCACGGCGCACGGCGACATCGGCAACACCCCGTACCAGGTCGCACGACCACCATCGGTGGTGATGGATGAAAACCTGCCGAGTAACTATAACGTGAGAAATGAAGCGGTTGGCGGGGCGTCGGTTGCGGAGCTACTTGCCGGTAGGGACGGTGTACACGCGCCATGGGCGACCACGGTTGCGCGCAGCAACGCACGGTATATCCTGATGAATTACTCGATCAATGACTCGTATGAACCTGGTACGACGACGGCGTCGTACAAAGCCAGTTATGCCCAGGTCATCGACATTGCGCGGGCGGCCGGCAAGACCGTGATCCTGCAAACGACGAATCCGACCAATAACAGTCAGAAGGATGTGGCGTTTTCGACGGCAATGAAAGAAATCGCCGCGCAGAAAAATGTCCCGGTCATCGACGTGTATGCCTATCTGTCGCAGTACATGGCGGCCAACAATCTTGGTCCTTACCAGATCACGAACGATGGCGTGCACCCGAACCAGGCCACCTATATCCTGGTGGGCGAGTACACCGCCAGGAGGTTCAAGGAAATCGTCGGGATCAGGTAAGCGTTGCGCTCGGCCGAGCGCTACATTTGCCGTCCGTAGGGAAAGGGTGCCGTACAGGGCCCCCTTTCTTATGCGCGCGGGCGAAGTGACATGCTGGAGGAGTACTGGCCCCGGCACCGCACCGGCTAGGGCGCAGTCTTGTTCGCGACGGTAGCCGGTGAGACGGCAACTTTCCGGACGACGCTGTCCTGGTTGGCGATCACGCCGATTGCTTCGGTAAACAGCGGGGTCAGGAGTCGTACGCCAGTGGGCGACAGATGATGCGAATCGAAGTAATTCGGCACCCCGCCACTGTCGAACTTGCAGATGGCGCTCACGCAAATATACGGCGAGGGGTCGAGAATGCTGATTCGCTGATCCATTGTCTTGATCGAATCCAGCGCTGCAATGAGCCGATCATTATCTGAAAGATATTTCTTTAAGGTGTAGGTCTGCGGCTCTTGTGCCCCTTTTTGTCTGACATCGATCCATTCCCTGGGATTGAAGTAGCGGTTGTTTGGAACGACCTGCATGATGAAGACGTGCTCGATGCTTTCATCGTTCAATATCGCTTGCGATAGGGTCTTGTGCAGGGCCTTTTCGCCGTTAAACTTCTCCTTGAAAAAACTGATGCCAACGATGTTGCGGATATTCCGCCGTTTGCTTTCGGCCAGGATCTTTGCCAGAACCTCATTGCTGCAATAGCCGTCGTTCCCGAATTCGTGCAGGTTGCAGTTGCGTGTGGTGAGGAATACCCCGACGTTGCGGCCGGCCCCGACCCTGGCGATCAGTTCGTCCAGTTGGTCGGCATGCGAATCCCCGATGATCAGGAGATTCACATCCGATGTGACATCGTTGCGCTGGCACATTTCGGACGCGGGATGGAGCATGCGCCCGAGTACCGGACAGCGGTACGGCGAGCGCTGCTGCTCGGCGCTGTACAGCACGGCCAGATCCGGGGCGTAGCGGTACACCGCACCGTCCGTCCTGATGAACAGGATCGCGGCGCCGACCGTCACCACGCAGGACACGGCCACTGACTGCAGCAGCCTGGTGTTCGAGATGACCTGCAGGTTGCTTCTGACGGGAACCTCGACATAGCGGTACGAGAGCGCGGAGAGCACCCAGGTCAGGACCAGGGCGGCAGACGCCTGCACGGTGCTGAGCTCCTGGCCCAGGTAGATGGTGGCAAGAGAAATGATGGGCCAGTGCCACAGGTACAAGGAGTAGGAAATTCTTCCCGCGTAGGCCAGTGCCGGTTGGTCGAGCAGCCAGTCCTTGCTCTTCACGGCCGCGACCGCTGCAATGACGGCGGCGGTACCGAGGCATGCAATGGCTGCCTGGATTGCCTGGAACCCGGCGCCCTCGTCGAACAAGCCGATTGCTGCAATGACCGCCAGCAGGCCGCCCCACTTCAGGTAAGGCGCGATCCGCACCGGCACTTGCCCCGTTTGCAGACCGAGTATCACCCCGATCGCCAGTTCCCATATCCGGGTCGGCAGCAGGAAGAACGACGTCTTCGGCGACACGGTGGCAATGATGTAATTGGCTGCGAAGGACCCGAAGGCCAGCAATGCCAATAACCCGATCAACAGCGGCATCGACAAGGATGTCGGTCTGCGCACCAGCAGGATGAGCAAGCCATATAACACATAAAACTGCTCTTCTACCGCCAGGCTCCAGGTGTGGAGCAAGGGCTTGGTCAGGGGACTCTCGAAGTAATCACCCTGGCTCCAGAACACGAAGTTCTGCAGGTAGAAAGGCTGCGCCGCCAGGCTTTCGCTGAAATTCTTCAGATACAGGGGCGGAATCAAAACGTATGCCGCGACCGTGGTTGCCGCCAGCACGAGAATATAGGCTGGCGCCAGTCGCCTGAAGCGTTTGATGTAGAACTCGGTCAGGGATACGCTGCCCGTGCGCAGCGCATCGAAATAGGTTTTGGTGATGATGTAGCCCGACAGGACGAAAAATACGTCGACACCGATAAATCCGCCCGGTAGCGCGTGGGGGAAGGCATGAAACAGGAGTACTGCTGCAACCGCGATGGCTCTCAGTCCATCCAGACCAGGCATATGCTGCTTCATGTCGTATGATGCTCCATGGGAGGTGAAAAATGCGCAGCAGGAATGAATATATTTGCTTTCATTCATATCGAAGCATGGTGCCCGATCGCTCAACGCGTGCTTTCACCGCAGTGTGCCGGACGGCCTATATCTTGATTTTGTAACGGATCAATCGGCCTGATATTCGCAATTCCAGCAATCTATATCCATATTGCACTCGCCGAAAATAAGGACAGTTGGAATACGGAGAATCTTCTGGACAGGAAATAGCCCATCAAAGAGAAAAGGCCTCAACGTCGGTTGAGGCCTTCATGTTTCGGCTTGGCGTTTATACACCGGAGCACGCCCCGGAATTGCGATCAATGATTACGATGCGCCCGCCCCGCGCTGTTCCAATCCGACCGTAAAGCGCAGGCTGTAGTTGTTCAGCGTGCCCGGCAGCCGCTTCGGATCCAGGCGCCCCGTCTGCACCAGGCCCAACGTCTCGCCGCCGGCATCGGTGTCGATCAGGGCGCCCAGCATGGCGCTGGTCAGCATCAGGACCAGGTTGCGCGCCGGGCACATCACCGGCCCGCTGCTGAACGGCACCAGCGGCCATTCGCGGTCTTCGACTTTCCGCACCTTGTCGTCCTCGAGCCAGAGTTCCGGCGTAAAGCGGTCGGCACACGCCATGCGCTGGTCGTCGCGATGGAAGAATGGCGTGAAGATCAGCACGCCGGTGCCGGCCGGCATCGTGCCTCCGTCCCACTCGGTGTCGCGCGTACTCTGGCGCAGGATCGCCGGCGTCGTCGGCCACAGGCGCAAGGACTCCAGCACGGTGGCACGCAGGAACGGCAGGTACTGGCGCTCGGTGCCGGGATGGCTGCGCAATTCTTCGCGCGCCCGGGCCATCTGCTCGGGATGCGCAGCCAGCAGCGCCAGCGCGCGGAAGGTGGCCATGCCGGCGGCGTCGAAGGCGAACAGCCATTGCGGCACCTGCTGCTCGGGCGCGGTCTCGGCATTCTTGGGGACGGTTGCCGCCACCGCCGCCAGGCTGCCGGGCTCGGCGCGCTCAAGGTAGGAAGCGATGCGCTTCAGGAAGCGCGCGCGCAGGCCGGTTCGCTTCGGATGCATGAAGGCCCAGTTGGCGGCCTGGCGCAGGCGGATGATCATGTCGCTGATCTCCTGGTCGCCAGCAGCGCCGTCGCCGAAGACCACGCGCCGCACCATCCGGGTCCAGCCTTTGTTGAAGGTGTCCCAGTCGAGTTCGCCCTGGGTGCGGGCCTTGCCCAGCATGCGCTCCGCTTCGTCGTCGACCACCGGCAGGAACTTGTCCACCATGTGGTGCACCGCGCGCTCGTGCTCGAGCACCTCTTCGTTGAAGCGGCGCCGCGCGGTGCGCTGTGGACATTGCGAGATCAGCGAGCCTTTCGGCTCGAAGTGCGACAGCGCGGCGCGCTTTTCGCTGCTGGCGGCGGAGAACGGTTCGGGCGACTCGTCCAGCACGCGGCGCACTTCTTGCGGCGTCAAGGCGATCGCCTGCTTGCGGATCGGCAGCGGCAGCATCAGTGGTCCGCTGCCGTATTTGTTGCGCAGCTTTTGCATGCGTCCAATTGCACGCCGGTCCAGCTCCAATCGCTCGGCCAGCGCCACCACGGCCGGGCGGCGTACGATCACGCCCTTGGCAAAGGTCGGGGCCAGCACGTCGATTGCCAGGGCCAGCGTATCGAGCACGCCGGCGGTGGGCAGGCTGCCGTTGCTTGCGGTACCGCCAGTGCGCGAAGCGCGAGGAATCATTTTCCCTGCCACGATGCCACCAGCCAGGCCAAGCGCGCCGGCTAGCAGCAGGTGTTGATGGTGTTTCTTCATGTCGGCTGATCTCCAAAATCGTCGCCAACGGGCACAGCCGCGGCATGTGCCTGACTGTCCAGTTCGCTATGCAGACTTTACGACAATGGGGATATTAGCGACGCACGGCGCCCCATGACTACCGCCCAGCGTGGCGCCCAACTGCCGCGATCAGCCCGCGTCCTCCGGCTCCGGTCCGCGCGTCTTGCCTGCCGGCGGTTTCAGCTTGACCACCCTGCCGCTGCGTGCCGACTCGTAGATCGCATCCATGATGCGCTGGTCCTGCAAGCCTTCCTCGCCTGGCGTGTGCACGTCCTTGTTCTGCTGGATGCAGCCGGCGAAGTGGTCGATCATCAGGGTAAATTGATTCTCGTTGCCGGGCTGGATCTCGCCCGTCTGTTCCTTGCCGTCGACCACGCGCGTCACGCGCAGCTTGTTGCCGTGGTAAGCGTAGCCGGGATCCATCTCGGCCCATGCTTCGAAGCCGTTGAGGCGGAACATCTGCGACTTGTGGGCCGAATAATTGGTGCTGCAGGTGGCGCTGAAGCCGCTCGGGAAACGCAGCACGAACTGGCACGACTCTTCCACTTCCCTGAAGCGCGCGTCGCCCGGCGTCGACCAGATCGTGCCGAACACTTCGCTCGGCTCTTCGCCGCTGAGAAAGCGCGCGGCGTTGATGCAATAGATGCCGATGTCCGGCAGCGCGCCGCCGCCCGCCATCGCCTTCTTGAGGCGCCAGTGTTGCGGGTCGCCCATGTTCTGTGAATTGACCGAGTTGAATTCCTTCAGCGCACCCAGCTTCTTGTCGCGAATCATTTTCACCAGGGTGCGGTCGAGCGCTTCGTACTGGCTGCGGTAGGCGATCATCAGCTGGCGTCCGGCCTTGCGGCAGGCGTCGATCATCTGGCGGCACTCGGCGGCGCTGTTGGCCATCGGTTTTTCGCACAGCACGTGCTTGCCGGCCTTGGCGGCGCGCACGGTGTACTCGAGGTGCATGTGGTTGGGCAGGGCGATATAGACGCTCTTGACGTCCGCCATCTGCGCCAGCTTGTCATAGTCCTTGTAGTCGAGCACGGCACTTTCGGGCACGTTGTACTGGCGCGCGACCTTGAGGCCTTTTTCGCGGTCGCCGGTCACCAGCGCCACGACCTTGGCGTGCTTGCTCTGCTGGAAGGCTGGCAGCATTTCGTCGATGGCGATGCGTCCCAGGCCGACCACGGCGACACCGACCCGTTCGTCCCACGAGTCGCCCGGCGGTTCGGTCTTTTCCGGCTTCTCGGACTTGTCGAAGATGGGCGGGAATTGGACCCGGTTCTTTTCGCTGGCGGCGGCATGCAGCGCAGGCGTGGACAGGGCGGCCATGGTGCCGACATAGCGCAGGAAGTCGCGGCGCGGCGGCTGGTCTTGCTTCATAAGAGTTCCTTTCGCATGAGAGAAATTGATCCTCGCACGCGATCCGGAACGGCAGCGCTAGTTTGCCGGGCAGAAAACGGATGGTGCATATCCCGCCGCATGGACGAGCTATTAAAAAAATGTTAAGACATGGACGCCACATCCAGCCTTGCTCGGTCAAGGTAGAAAGTTCTTACAAGAACTATTTCCTGTATAGTTGATCCTCGATCGCACGCCATTCGGCGGGCCCATGCCCGCATCGCAGTCGAAAGGCGTAGCACCCGCCCCAATTGGTGTTCTTCCTTATCTTTTTTGCATGAACACCGACAATTCCGATCTGATGTACCGCCTGCTCGTCCAGAGCGTGGTCGACTATGCCATCTATACCCTCACCCCCGAGGGCATCGTTTCCAACTGGAATCCGGGCGCCCAGCGCGCCAAGGGCTATGTTGCCGCAGAAATCGTCGGCCAGTATTATTCGCGCTTCTACCGCGACGAAGACATCGCGGCCGGCGTTCCCGCCAGGAACCTCGAGATCGCCGCCCGCACCGGCCGCTTCGAAGACACCGGCTGGCGCGTGCGCAAGGACGGCAGCGCGTTCTGGGCCCACGTGGTGATCGACGCCATCCGCGGCGACGACGGCGCCCTGATCGGCTTTGCCAAGATCACGCGCGACTGCACCGGGCAGCGCGAAGCCGAGCTGGCCCAGCGCGAACAGGAGCGGCGCTTCCGCTACCTGGTGCAGGGCGTCACCGACTATGCGATCTATATGCTCGATACGGGCGGCCACGTGGTCAACTGGAACGCCGGCGCCGAGCGCGCCAAGGGCTACAAGGCGGCCGAGATCGTCGGCCAGCATTTCTCGGTGTTCTATACCGAGGAAGACCGCGCCGCCGGCCTGCCGCAGCGGGCGCTAGAGATCGCGCTTGGCGAGCTGCGCTTCGAGGCCGAAGGCGTGCGCGTGCGCAAGGACGGCACCCGCTTCTGGACCAGCGTCGTGATCGACGCCATCCACGACGACGACGGCGCCCTGGTGGGCTTTGCCAAGATCACGCGCGATATCACCGAGCGCCACCAGCAGCAATTGAAACTGATCGAAGCCAAGGAGCTGGCCGAAGCGTATAGCCAGCAGATGGCCTCGCTGAGCGGCTTCCTCGATTCGGTGATCGCCAACATCCCGGCCGGTGTGCTGGCGCAAGACCGCGACAGCGGCAAGATCCTGCTCGCCAACCAGCAGGCCCAGCGCCTGTTCGGCCGGCCGCAGGCCGAGATGATGGGGCGCACCCCGCGCGCCGCCCTTGGCGCGGAGGTGGCCGACTACCTGGAACGCCAGATGGCTGGGGCGCCGAATGCCGGCGCGCTCGACGATGCGGTGCTGGTCCAGACCCAGGTCGGCCCACGCAGCCTGCGCAGCCGCACCGTGCTGGGCAAGCAGGAGGACGGCAGCAGCGACTATGTTCTGACCATTACCGAAGACGTCACCGACGAACTGGCGGCGTACGCCCAGATCCACCACATGGCGCAGCACGACGGCCTGACCAACCTGCCCAACCGCCACCATTTCAACGCCCGCCTCGCGGCGGCGGTCGAGGATGCCGCGCGCTGCGCCGAACCGGGCATGGGCGCGGCCATCCTGTGCATCGACCTGGACAACTTCAAGAACATCAACGACGCCTTCGGCCACGGCTTCGGCGACAAGATCCTCTTGATGCTGGCCAATCGTCTGCGCAAGTGCCTGCGCGAACAGGACACCCTGGCGCGCCTGGGCGGCGACGAATTCGCCGTGGTGCTGCCGCGCGTGAGCCGGGTCGAGGAAGCGCAGCAGGCGGCGCAGCGCCTGATCGACGCGGTCGCGCCGGCGTTCTCGATCGACGGCCACAGCTTCGCGATCGGGATCAGCGTCGGCATCGCCCTCAGCTCGCAGGACGCCGCCGGCGCCGAGCAGCTGCTGCAGTTCGGCGACATGGCGCTGTACGAAGCCAAGCGCAACGGCCGCCACCGCCACGAATTGTTCCGCCCGGAACTGGAAGCGGCGGCGCGGGTGCGGCGCCAGATCGAGATCGACCTGCGCCGCGCCCTGCACCGCGGCGAACTGTACATGGCCTACCAGCCGATCGTCGAACAGCGCCGCCAGCGCATTTCGGGCTATGAGGCGCTGATCCGCTGGCGCCATCCGGACAAGGGCCTGATCTCGCCGATGGAGTTCATTCCAATTGCCGAAGAAACCGGCCTGATCCATGAGATCGGCGCGCGCGCCCTGAACCTGGCGTGCCAGGAAGCGGCCGGCTGGAGCGGGGGCGAGACGGTGGCGGTCAACCTGTCGCCGCTGCAGTTCAAGAGCACCAACCTGGTCGACACGGTGGCGCTGGCGCTGGCCGATTCCGGCCTGGCGCCGCAGCGCCTCGAACTCGAGATCACCGAGTCGGTCATGCTCGACTCCAGCGACACCAACGTGCGCACGCTGCGCGCCCTGAAAGCGCTGGGGGTGCGCATCGCGCTCGACGACTTCGGCACCGGCTACTCGTCGCTGAGCTATCTGCGTTCGTTCCCGTTCGACAAGATCAAGATCGACAAATCGTTCGTGCAAGAGATGGACGAGAGCCGCGAGGCGGTGGCGATCATCCGCGCCATCACCGGCCTCAGCGGCAGCCTGCTGATCGAGACCACCGCCGAAGGGGTCGAGACCGAGGGCCAGTTCCGGCGCCTGGAGCAGGAAGGCTGTACCCATTTCCAGGGCTACCTGTTCGGCCGTCCGGAAGCGGCCGAACACCGCAAGCGCGACCTCGACGGCCACCCTGCGCTGCGCTGAATCCGGCCCCTGGCGCGGCTTCCGGCGCGGGCCCCCGGCGGCTCGGCCGGGACCGCCGTTTGAGCTCATCTGTCGTCATGTTCGCGTATCCGGACCGTATCCGTACTACTACTGAGTTTTTCGAATTATTGGACCCGGATCCAGCAATCCCGTTTTGTTTGGGCTATACTCGCCGTTCCCCTATCCGGGGCATCCCGCTCAATGGACGCCAGGGAATGTGATTGGCCTGCCTGATTGTCGACATCAGCGCGTCACCACCCTGTATGCCAGCTGCTTCGATGCGGTCCGCTTTATTGCCGGGCCGCGCCGGGGGCATTGTCTGCGCTATGCGTCTGTTGCTGAGTCCGCATCGTCATCCTGACGGCGCCGGTCTTGGCGGCACGCTCCCTATCGGCGCTCGCTCGTCCAGCCTGTGACTGGGCGGCTGCGCCATACCGAGCCCGTTGGTTTTTTTAATCAGAACATTGCACGGTAGTGCCACCGCAATCTTCTTAAGGTAATAGTCTCGTATGCGTACCTCTTCGCTTCTCGTTGTCCTATCCTGTCTCATCGTTTCGGCGTGTTCCAAGAACCCGCCTCCCGCCAATGCCGAAAAACCGGTCGACGTCGTGCTGGTCGGCGCCGGCGTCATGAGCGCCACCCTGGGCACCATGCTCAAGGAACTCGATCCCAAGCTGTCCATCGAAATGTTCGAACGCATGGATGCGGTCTCGGTCGAGAGCTCGGACGCGATGAACAACGCCGGTACCGGCCACTCCGGTTTCGCCGAACTGAACTACACGCCGGAAATGCCGGACGGTAGCATCGACACCAAGAAGGCTGTCGACATCAACGAACAGTTCGAAATCTCGAAGCAGTTCTGGGCCTACCAGGTGAACAAGCAGTACCTGGGCGCGCCGCAGACCTTCATCAACAACGTGCCGCACATGGCTTTCGTGTGGGGCGATGACAACATCAACTACCTGCGCAAGCGCTACGCCGCATTGCAAAAGGAAAACCTGTTCAAGGGCATGCTGTTCACCGAAGACCAGGAACTGATCCGCAAGTGGGCGCCGCTGGTCATGAACGGCCGCGATCCGCAGCAGAAGGTCGCCGCCACCCGCATGGACATCGGCACCGACGTCAACTACGGCACCCTGACCCGCAGCATGGTCAAGCACCTGACCGGCACCCACGGCATGACCCTTAACCTGCGTACCCAGGTCGAAGACATCAAGCGCGGCGAGAATGGCCTGTGGAACGTCACCGTCAAGAACCTGGCCGACGACAAGGTCCGCACCGTGAGCGCCAAGTTCGTGTTCATCGGCGCCGGCGGCGGCGCCCTGCCGCTGCTGGAAAAGACCGGCATCCCGGAAGCCAAAGGCTACGGCGGCGTGCCGGTCGGCGGCCAGTGGCTGGTGACCGACAACCCGGCCCTGATCGAAGCGCACCACGCCAAGGTCTACGGCAAGGCATCGGTCGGTTCGCCGCCGATGTCGGTGCCGCACCTGGACACCCGCATCATCGACGGCAAGAAAGCGCTGCTGTTCGGCCCGTTCGCCACCTTCTCGACCAAGTTCCTGAAGAACGGTTCGTGGATCGACCTGCCGGCATCGGTCGGCACCGGCAACGTGCGCCCGATGTTCCAGGCCGGTATCGACAACATCCCGCTGACCAAGTACCTGGTCGAGCAAGTGATGCAGTCGCAGGAAGACCGCATCAAGACCCTGCGCGAGTACCTGCCTGAAACCAAGGCCGAAGACTGGAAACTGGTCAACGCCGGCCAGCGCGTGCAGATCGTCAAGGACGACCCGACCAAGGGCGGCCTGCTGCAGTTCGGTACCGAAGTCGTCGCTTCCGCCGACGGCAGCGTGACCGCCCTGCTGGGCGCCTCGCCGGGCGCATCGACCGCCGCGCCGATCATGCTGAAGGTGCTCAAGGCTTCGGCTTTCCGCGACCAGCTCAAGAGCGCCGAGTGGGATGCCAAAATGAAGGAAATGATCCCGTCGTACGGCCGTCACCTGAACGACGACGCGGCTTACGCCAACCAGATCCGTCAGCAGAGCAGCAAGGTGCTGGGCCTGAAGGCGTTCACGCTGGACGTGGCGGGCAATGCGCCGCCGGCGCCGGCAGCGCTGGTGACCGATGCGCCGGCAGCGGCAGGTGCGGCTGCCAAGTAATACGGCACTGACGACCGCGACGCCCGTCGCGGTCGATAGCGGTCGATAAAAGAAAATGGCCCCGGTGCTTGCAAGCGCCGGGGCCGTTTTTGTTTGTGCGCGCCTGCTGCGCTGAGTTATTTCCGATTACGCAGCACTTCCACTTCCGCCCGCAGGTTGCTGCGCTCGCTGCGCGAAGCGTCGAGCTGGGTGCGCAATTCCTTGACTTCCTGCGCCAGGTTGTCGCGTTCGGTCTTGATACCGACCAGCTCCATCTGCGCCGCCAGGCGCGCGTCCGAATCGGCCGCGGTCGAACCGACATAGCGTTCGATCTGCTGGCGCAGCTCGGCCAGCTGGGCGTCCTTGCCGTCGATCGCCAGCTGGTCCTTGGCCTTGCCGACCAGGGCGTCGGCCGCTACCTGGCGCGCATTGCGCAGTTCGGCGTTCAGGCGGTCGATTTCCTCGCTGCGCTCGTCGGCCACCAGTTGCGCCTGGGCGCGCGCGGCGCCGGCTTCGGCGACTTCGGCGCTCAGGGCGTCGCGTTCGCCTTGCAGCTGTTCGCCGCTCTGCACCAGCGCCGCCGCATCGCTTTCGGCCTGGGCCAGCGCTTCACGCAGGCCGGCGCCCGCGCCTTCGGCATAGCCCTGCGCCCAGCGGCTCAGTTCGGCCAGCAGGGCGGGCGGCAGCACCGCTTCCGGCAGCGCCTCGGGCGCGCCCCTGGCGGCGCGCCATGCGGCCAGGTGGGTGTGGATGGTGGAGGCCGTGCCGCCGCCGAGGGCTGCGCGCACCGCCTCGATGGTCACCGCCGCGCCGTCCTGCTGCAGGGTCTCGGCTGCCGCGATTACGTCGTCGCGCGTCACATCCAGGCCTGCCGTATCGGTTTTCATTCAGCGTTAAAGGTTCGTTGGTGGAACCTCGTATGATACTTCATGGAAACATTGCTGCGATATCGGCAGCGCCGGATTTATGGCCGAGTGTCGCGCTTTCGCCGCTTTTTGCTGACACCGTTTCGGCGGCGTGCTGCGCCAGCCAGGCGCTCAGGGCATCCTGGCCCTGCTGGTCGAGGTGGGGCAGCATCGAGGCGTACCAGGCGTGGCCGCGCTCCTCGCCCAGCACGGTGCGCACCACCGGCGCGCTGTGCGCCAAAAACACGTCGAAGAACGGCACGTGGCGGGTGTGCAAAAAGGTGGGATCGGTGTTGTGCAGGCCGACGTAGACTTCGCGCACCTCGTCCAGGTAGGGCAGCGCCTGCTCCATGTGGCCGGACCGGGTCAGTGCGGTGATGAAGTTGGTGACGATCTGCAGGTCGGGCATCTCGCGCGAGGTCAGGTTCAGCGCGCGCGCCCGCGCCACCCAGTCGCGCCCGTGCGCCGGGTCGCCGCTCATGGCGAAGCTGGTGCCGACGTTCAGGGCGTTGTGGGCGCTGCGTTCTTCGCCGAACAGCATGCTCCAGTAGCGCAGTGACTCGTCCCAGCGGCCCAGGCGCGCGCAGCACAGGGCGCACAGGCGCACGGCGTCGATGCGCAGGCCGTCGGGACGCGCGGCGACGTGGGGCAGCGCCGCTAACAGGGCGGCGTCGAAGCGTTCCGCTTCCAGGTGGGCGATGGATTCGGCCAGTTCGGGCGGCTCGAACGCCGTGCTCCCGCCTTCTGCGCCCGCGGTTGCGCCGATGGTCGCGGCGCCGTGGCGCAGCACGGCTTCCGGGTCGATGCCAGGCAGGCGCAGGTAGTCGATCACCAGTTCCTTCGACACGCGCTGCTTGCCGTCTTTATCGACGCGCACCGTCACGTTCTTGATCGAGATGTACGGGTCGCCGCGGCCGCGGTACACGAACAGCAGCGCGTAGCGCTCCGGATCGGGCTGGGGACAGGATTCGACCACCGAGAAAAACCCGTCGGGCTCTTCGGCCAGCAGCGCCACGGCAGCGGCCGGGCGGTCGATGAATTCGAACTTGCGCGGCAGTTCGGTTTCCGGCATCCAGCCGTCGCTGTCTTCGCAGAACGGTTCGGCGGCGCTCATGCGGCCCAGCGCATAAGGCAAGCCGGCCAGCAGCGCCAGTTCGGCCAGCCACAGCGCGGCCAACGGCCCGCCGCGCACGCGCATGCCGGCGATGCTGTAGGCGCCGCTGTCGAGGACGTCGAGGGCGACGCGCAGCACGTGGTGCGGGTCGGGCAGCATGGCGGCGAAATTGGCCAGGTGAGTTACCGGAGAAGCGAATGGCGAATCGTCGGTTTCCAGGATCGCGATCCAGGCCGCGGCCTGCGCGTACCAGGCGGCCAGGCCGATCGCCAGTCCCAGGCGCCCCATCCACACCGGATTGCGCGCCCGGCCGCAGCGCGCCGCATAGCGCGTCGCCAGCCCCAGGCCGAGGGCGAACGCCAGCGTCATGACGGCGTTGATCAGCAGCAGCGGCATGTGGATCGTCAGCCAGGCATAGATCCAGGCCGCCGGGATCGCGCCGACGATGCAGCGCAGCGTCAGGGTGACCGCGCGCAGGGGCAGGCGGCCGGAAGGGACGTAGTAGGCCGAGAAGATGCCTTGGGCAGGTTGTTGTTTCATGGGTTCTCCCGGTTCGTCGAGCGGTGTGCCGCACCAGCGCCACGGCGCGCACGGCAGGGTCTTCGTTGTTCACGCAGGGCGGCGGCTGTCGCCGTGGCGCCTTGCCCATGATGGTTCTCCCGATAGACAATCACGCGGCGACGGCCAGCAGTTCGAGCCGCAGCTCCTTCATCCCGGCCGGGACATAGACCGAGATCGACTGCGCCTTGAGCATGCGCTCGTACATCGGCCCTTTCGATTCGAGGATGAAGTAGCAGGTGTCGGGCCGCACGGGGATCGCGGCCGGCGGCTGCGGCGTGTACTGCAGGCGCACGCCGGGCAGGGCCGAGAGCACGAACTTCTCGACGTCGTCCGGCGCCCCGACCTTGAAGCGCAGCGGCACCACGTCGACCAGTTCCACCGCCGGGATGTCGGCGCCGACCGAGATATAGAAGGTGGTGTTGTCGTCGATCTTGCCCGAGTCGAGTGCGCCGATGTGGTACGAGGGCCGCACCTCGGACAGGGCGATGCCGAAGTACTTGGCCGAGATCACGGTGTCGAGCAGCTCGCGGATGATCGAATGCAGCCTGGCGAACGCCGGTCCCGGATCGCCGTGCTGGTACTGCGGCAGGTCGGCCAGGGTCCAGCTCTTGGAAAAGGTCATCAGGCCGCCGGCGACGTCGAGCAGTTCCTGGAACAGCCGCTCCGGGTGCAGGCCCGGGTGGTGGAAATGGTGCGACAGGCAGGCATAGGCCGAACTGGCGGTGTGCAGCAGCCAGAACGAGGACATGTCGCCCGAGCGGAACTCGATCACGTTGCGGGTCGGCTCGCGGTGGTGGCCGTACAGCGCGCCGACTTTGGCCTGCAGCGCGTCCAGCAGACGGCGCAAGCCCTGGAACAGCGCCGGCGCCGCGCCCACCGACAAGGTTGGCGGCACCAGCGCCGGATCGACCTCGAAGCCGCCGGTGGCGGCGCGCCGCACGCGCAGCAGCGGAAAGTGGATGTAGCCGTCGCGCGGCTCGAACTCGGACACCAGCCGCACCGCGCGCTTCAGGTAGGCCAGCTGCACCGGCGCGGCCTGGGTATACAGGTCGGGCGTTTCCTGGTTGGCCTGCACGAAGCGGGTCGTGTTGGCAGCCTGCCCGGGCGGGGCGAAGTTGGCGTTGAAGGGTTTCAGGATCGGCAGCGCCACGTAATAAGTGGCGGCCTGCACCGACTGCGGCAACTGGCCCAGGTCGACCGCGGCCGGCAGATCGTCGTTGCCGGGCGCATCGACCAGTTCGCCGTCCTGGAAGCGCAGGGACAGCCCCAGCACGCGCAGCATGCTGCTGCCCAGCGCTTCGCGGTCGAGCTCGAGCAGCTCGACGCCCCAGGCGTAGGGATGGACCGCCTTGATGCCGCGCTGCAGGCTGTGCTCGTGATAGGCGTCCTGGCGCTGGAAATGCTGCGGGCGTAGCAGAAGGCCTTCGCCCCAGAGAACTTTGCTGGTCATGTCGTGTCGCTCGCTGTTGTGGTGTCGATGCCGAAGGTGGTGTTGTGAACTTGCCGAAGAACACGATAGCGAGCGGACGCAATTGCGCATGTGAACTTGATCAAAGGTTGGCGCGAGACGCCGTGGCAGGATGCGATTTGGTTTCGGAAAGCAACACCAACCCAGATGCAACAGCAAGGGGGCAACAATGAAGGGATTCACGCCGGACCTGTTCGACCGCCTGCTCGGTCTGCCGGTGCGCAATGGCGTCGTCGCCACGCGCCTGACGGTCGAGGAACTCAAGGACGCGGTGGCGCGCGACCTGGAAGCGCTGCTCAACACCCGCTCGACCATCCGCGACGGCGAACTGGCCGCCTATCCGGAATGCGGGGCCTCGATGGTCAGCTACGGCATGTGCGACTTCGCCGACCGCTCGCTGTCGAGCCCCACCGACCGCGCGGCGATCTGCGCCAGCATCGAAAGCACCATTGCGCGCCACGAGCCGCGCCTGCGCGACGTCAAGGCGCAATTGGAGGTGCGCGAGGAATCGGTGAACCGGCTCGACTTCTCGATCACCGGGCTGCTGGTGGGCAGCCTGTCGCAGGAGCCGGTCAATTTCGACGCCGTGATGCAGCCGTCCACGCTCCAGTACAGCATCCGCGCGAGCGCGCCGCGCAAGGGCGCGCGCCAGTCGGCGTCCGCCGTCGCTGCGGCGCCCGTCCCTGTCGCCGCCGGAGCCTGAGCGTGGAGCAGCTGCTGCCCTATTACGAAAGCGAACTGGCGTGGCTGCGGCGCAGCCTGCGCGAATTCGCCGAGCGCTATCCGCGCGTCGCCGGACGCCTGTTGATCAGCGGCGAAGTGTGCGAAGACCCGCACACCGAGCGCATGATCGAGTCGTTCGCCTTTCTCAATGCGCGCATCGCCAAGCGCCTCGACGACGACTATCCCGAATTCACCGAAGCGCTGTTCGAGGTGCTGTATCCGCACTACCTGCGGCCCTTCCCTTCGTGCTCGATCGCGCAGCTGGATGTCGGCGCCGCCGCGCGCCAGCAGACCGGCGCCAGCGTGATGGCGCGCGGCACCCTTCTGGATACGCGCCCGGTGCGCGGCGTGGCCTGCACCTTCCGCACCGTGTACGACGTGACGGTGGCGCCGCTCGAGGTGCGGCGCGCCGCGTTCGCGCCGATCATCAGCGCGCCCGACGCCGTGCGCCTGCCCGGCAACGCCAGCTCGTGCCTGAGCGTGACGCTGGCCTGCAGCGCCGACCAGGGCGGCATCGGCGCGCTGGGCGTGCCGGCGCTACGCCTGTTCCTCGATGGCGAACCGTCGTTCTGCGCCGCCCTGCGCGACGCGCTGCTGGTGCGCGCGGTCGCAGCTTACGTCCAGGCCGAAGGACAGCACGGAAATGGGCGCTGGAACGCGCTGCCGGCGATTCCCGTGCGCAGCGCCGGCTTTGACGAAGCAGACGCCCTGATCGACTTTCCGGCGCGCTCGCACGCCGCCTACCGCCTGCTCACCGAATACTTCTGCTTCCCCGAGAAGTTCAACTTCATCGACCTCGACCTGGCGGCGATATGCGCCGCGGCGCCGCCCGGCAGCCGCACCATCACCCTGCACCTGGCGCTGGGCGGGATTCGCAGCGACTCCAACCTGGCGCGCATGCTTGGCACGCTCTCGACCAACAACCTGCTCACCGGCTGCACCCCGGTGATCAACCTGTTCGGCCAGCGCGGCGAACCGATCCGCCTGACCCACGCCACTGCCAGCTACCCGGTGCTGGCCGACGCGCGCCGCGCCCATGCGTTCGAGGTGAATGCGATCGAATCGGTGAACCTGGTGCGCCAGAGCGCGCAGGGCGAAACGATCGTCGAATTCCAGCCCTTCTATTCGCTGCGCCACGCGCAGACGCCGGAGCGCAACGGCCGCTACTGGGCCATGCGGCGCGACGAGTCGCTGGCCGAGCGCAGCCCCGGTTACGAGACCCAGATCTCGATCGTCGACATCGACTTCGACCCGGCCGAGGTCGAGACCACGACCCTCAACCTGGAACTGACCTGCACCAACCGCGACCTGCCCTCGGCCCTGGCCTACGGCCAGCCGGGCGGCGACCTGTTCCTGGAAGGCGGCTCGAGCACGAAGGCGATCAGCTTCCTGCGCAAACCCAGCCCCACCTGGCGTTTTGCGCGCGGACGCAGCGCGCACTGGCGCCTGATCTCGCTGCTGTCGCTGAACCACCTGTCGCTGGCCGACGGCGGCGTCGATGCCTTCCGCGAGATGCTGGCGCTGCACGACCTGCCGCGCTCTCCCGCATCGACGCGCCAGATCGGCGGCATCGCGGCCATCTCCTACCAGGCCACCAGCACCTGGCTGTCGGGGAACCCGTTCAACTGCCTGGTGCGCGGCATCGAAGTCAGGCTGACGGCGGACGAAGAAGCCTTCGTCGGCAGCGGCATCCATGCGTTTGCCCACATCGTCGAGCGCTTCCTGGCGCTGTACGTGCACGCCAACAGCTTCACCCAGCTGGTGATCGTGTCCCACCAATCCGGCGAGGAGCTGCTGCGATGCCCACCCCGAAGCGGCGACTTGAGCCTGCTGTAATCGAACGCCTGTTCCAGCAGCCCTGGCGCTTCGAATTCTTCCAGGCGGTGCGCCTGCTGGAACTGTGGCTGGCGCGGCGCGGCCAGCCGACGCAAGGCCTGCTGGCGCGCCTGCTGCGCTTCCAGAACTCGATGTCGCTGGGGTTCCCGGCCAGCCAACTGGAGGCCATCGCCACCGAGCCGCCGCTCGAGCGCAGCGCCGCCGCACTCGGCGCAGCGGCGCAGGACGGCACGCTGCGCTACGTGCGCCTGACGCCGGCCTTCATGGGTCTGTTGGGCGGCAACGGCGTGCTGCCGGCGCACTACACTGAACGCCTGGCCGAACACCAGGCGCTGCACAAGAGCGCACCGGAAGACGACGGCGCGCGCGCCTTCCTCGACGCTTTTTCGAACCGCTCGCTGGTGCTGTTCTACGAAGCCTGGCGCAAGTACCGGCTCGCCTTCAAGTACGGCCTCGATGGCCGCGACGCCTTCCTGCCGCTGTTACTCAGCCTGGCCGGCCTGGGCAACGCGTCGCTGCGCCAGCGCCTGGTGGACGACAGCCAGGGCGCGGTGCTGGACGAATCGATCGGCTACTTCGCCGCCTCGATCCGGCACCGGCCGGTCTCGAGCACCCAGCTGGCGCGGGTGCTGTCCGACTATTTCGGGCAGCCGGTCGAGGCCGAGCAATTCATCGGCGCCTGGTACGCCGTACCAGAGGCGCAGCAGACCGTGCTGGGCGAAGAGAACGCAGTGCTCGGTTCACGCGCGATCGCCGGCGCGCGCATCTGGCAGCGCAACCTGCGCCTGCGCCTGACATTGGGGCCGCTGGCGCACGCCGGCTTCCAGTCGTTTTTGCCGGGCGCACTGGCGGCGCGCGCCCTGGAGAGCATGCTGGCCCTGTTCACCGGCGTCGCGCTCGAATACGAAATCGACGTGGTGCTGCGCGCCGCCGACGTGCGCAACACGTCGCTCGACGACGTGCAGCCGGGCCGCCTGGGCTGGGACGCGTTCCTGGTGCTGGACGCGCCACCTGGCGACCGCCACGACGTGCGCTACGAGCTGCACTGCTGAAACCCGTGTGCGCGCACGGTTCGCGACAATCGCCCCTGCCGGCCGCGATGGCGTATCCTGTGAACCTGTCAGGCATCGCGCCTCAATCAACGGGAATGGTGATGAGCGAACGTATCCTCTCGGCGATCAAGCTCGGCGCCCAGCAGCTGGCGGCCGTCGTCACGCTGCCCGGTCCGGCGCGCTACGAGTATTTCGTCAAGCGCGTGGCCGATTCGCAGGAAGTGTGGGGGCTGTACCAGCAGGGCTGGGCGCTGGCCAAGACCGACGACGGCACCCTGGTGTTTCCCATGTGGCCGTCGAGCGACTACGCCAGCCTGTGCGCCGAATTCGAGTGGGACGGCTACGACGCGCAGGCGTTCTCGCTCGAAGAACTGCTCGACGAACTGCTGCCGCAGCTGGAAGAAGACAGCGTATTGCCGGGGGTGTTCTATACGCCCGGCGACAAGGGCATCACGCCGACGGTGGCCGAGTTGATCGGCGACCTGGAAGACGAGTTGCGGCGCACCTAGCAGCTTTACTGCCCTGCATTACAACCCCGCCAGCAACTCCTCCACCACCGCCAGTTGCACCGGCTTGGTCAGATGGTGGTCAAACCCCGCCTCTTTCGAATTCTGGCGGTCGCTGTCGGCGCCCCAGCCGGTCAGCGCCACCAGGGTCATCCCGCGCAATTCGGGCATGGCGCGCATCGCGCGCGCCGTGTCGTGGCCGTTCATGCCGGGCATGCCGATGTCGAGAATCGCCACGCGCGGCAAAAAGTCGCGCACCGCCGCCAGCGCCGCGTAACCGTCGTGCGCGACCCGGGTGACGTAGCCGCACGCGTCCAGGATCATCGACAGCGTCAGCGCGGCGTCGACGTTGTCGTCCACCACCAGCACCTTCATCCCTGACGCATCCGCTGACGGCGCGCGCGGCGTTGCCTGTGGCGCGGCCGCCGCGCCGCCATCGGCCAGCGGCAAGCGCACCGTGAACACGCTGCCGGCATTGGCCCCGCCGCTGTCCGCGCTGACCAGGCCGCCGTGCATCTCGACCAGGCGCCGCACCAGCGACAGGCCGATCCCGAGCCCGCCCTGGGCGCGGTCGACGGTGCGGCCGATCTGGCTGAACATGTCGAACACGCCGTCGAGCGCACCTGGGGCGATGCCGACCCCGGTGTCGGACACGGCGATCACCGCATCCGCACCGTCGCGCCGCAGCGCCAGCCGGATCCGCCCGCGCGGCGGCGTGTACTTGGCGGCGTTGTTGAGCAGGTTGGCCACCACCTGGGCGATGCGGGTGACGTCGGCGTCGACTGTCAAGGCATCGTCCGGCAGGTCGACCGTCAATGTGTGCCCGCCGGCCTCGATCAGCGGCATGCTGGTCTCGACCGCGCTGGCCAGGATGGTCTTCAGGTCGCTGCGCTGGCGCTTGAGTTCGAGCTTGTCGCCGCTGATGCGGGCGATGTCGAGCAGGTCGTCGATCAGGTGCACCATGTGGCCGACCTGGCGTTCCATCATCTCGCGCACCCTGGCCACCGCGGCCGGATTGTCGCCGCCCAGGCGCATCACGCTCAAGCCATTCCTGATCGGCGCCAGCGGGTTGCGCAGCTCGTGCGCCAGCGTGGCCAGGAACTCGGTCTTGCGGCGGTCGGATTCGGCCAGGTCGTCGGCCAGCCGGCGCAGGGTCTCGGCCGCCTGCTTGCTCTCGGTGGTGTCGAGCACGATCGCCACCAGGCCCTGGAATTCGCCGTTCGGCCCGCGCAGCGCATTGACGCTGCTGGTGGCCGACAGGCGCGAGCCGTCGCGCCGCAGGTAGTACTTGTCGATCACCACGCCGCCGGCGCCGGCCGCCAGGCGCTGCACGGTGTCGAGCGTGATCGCCACCGATTCCGGCGCCGTGACGTCGGCCGCGCTGCGTCCCAGCAGTTCGGCTTCGCTATAGCCGAGCATCTGGCAAAAGCGTTCGTTGGCCAGCACGATGCGGCCGTTGGTATCCATCTGCACCACGCCGGTGGCGGCCTGGCTGACGATCTTCTCGAAGCGTTCGCTGGCCGCCTGCAGCTGGCGCGCCAGGCGCGTGCGCTCGGCGTCGGCCGCCACCTGATCGCTGACGTCGCGCAGGATCGCCAGCAGCTGCGCTGGTTGACCGGCGCGACTGGCGGGGCCGGCAGCGCGCGAGATCACCACGTCCCAGCTTCTGTCGCGCCCGCCCATGGCCAGGCAGACCGCGTGCGCCTGGCCAGTGCCGCCGGCGCCGGCGCTGGCCAGGGCCAGGTCGATCGCGTCGCGATGCTCGGGCCGCCACAGCGCGCGCCAGGCGCTGCCGCGCAGCTGTTCGAGGTCGTCCAGGTCCAGCGCATGCATGCCGTTGCGGTTCAGCGCCACGATCGCGCCGTGCGCATCGAGCAGGTGGACGCAATCGGGGATGGCCTCGAACAACGACCACCCGAGGGTGATCGTTTCCTGTGCCGGCATGTGGTCGCTGTGCTGCATGATGTCCCTTATTCCGATGTGACGCGTTGAAACAGACACGACTGATTTTCTGAACCGAAAGTCTATAGCAGAGGGCTGCGATTAGGAATAAGCGCACAAAGTTTGTAAGATAATTCCCACAAAGAACGGCCAAAAAAATAGTGGCATGTCATCAAACGGTGATCAAAACGTCACAAACCGGTCATCTTCGGCTACTACCATTCACGAACTTTCCTAACCATGAACCAGGATCCACTCCGTGAACAAGCCGAACGATCTCGCCCGCATCGACCACGACGACCTCGACACCAACGTGTCGACGAACGAACATTTCAGCACCGTGCTCGAAAAGCGCCTGAGCCGGCGCAGCCTGCTGCGCGGCGGCGCCGCCTCGGCCGCCACCGCGCTGCTGGGCGGCATGGGCCTGAGCGCGTGCGGCGGTTCGGATCACGACGATCCGGCGCCGGCCCCGACCCCGGGCGGCAGCACCCCGCCGGTCACCGCGCCTACGGAAAAGTTGCTCGGCTTTACGGCTGTGGGCAAGAGCCTGGCCGATACCGTGTCGGTCCCGGCCGGCTACACCGCCACCGTCCTGTACGCGCTGGGCGACCCGCTCACCAGCTCTACCCCGGCCTACAAGAACGACGGCACCGACACCGACTTCGAAAACCGCGCCGGCGACCACCACGACGGCATGGAATTCTTCTCGCTGTCCGACAGCGGCGCTGTCTCGACCACGGGCGTCGCGCGCGGCTTGCTGGCGATGAACCACGAAGCGACCACCAACGAAGGCTTGCCATCGTTCTTCGTGCACGCCAACGGCGGCACCAACTCGCTGCCACGCCCTGCCCTCGAAGTGGACAAGGAAATGGCGCTGCACGGCCTGTCGATCGTTGAAGTGCGCAATAACAACGGCAAGTGGGAAACCATGTCGGGTTCGGCCTTCAACCGCCGCGTGCACCAGCAGACCGAGGTCCAGATCTCGGGTCCGGTGCGCGGCAATGCCCTGGTCAAGACCAAGTATTCGCCGGACGGCACCAAATTCCGCGGCACCATCAACAACTGCGGCACCGGCCGCACCCCGTGGAACACCTACCTGTCGGGCGAGGAAAACTGGGCCGGTTACTTCACCCGCTCGGCCACCGACAATGCCGCGCGCGGCGACAAGAGCGTCGCTTCGCTCAACCGCTACGGCCTGGCGCAGGGCGCGGCCTCGCGCCACGGCTGGGAAACCGGCGGCGCGGACGACAAGTACCAGCGCTGGAACATCAGCAAAAAAGGCACCTCGCTCGACGGCAGCGACGACTATCGCAATGAACTCAACGGCGAAGGCTACATCGTCGAGATGGACGCCTACGACAAGACCCGTCCACTCAAGAAGCGCACCGCGCTGGGCCGCTTCGCCCACGAAAGCGCCTCGTTCGGCAAACTCGTCGCCGGCCAGCCGCTGGCGGTCTACATGGGCGACGATTCGCGCGGCGAATACATCTATAAATTCGTCTCGAGCGCCGTGTGGAACGCAGCCGACGCCACCGCCGCGGACCGTGTCGCCACCGGCGACAAGTACCTCGACAGCGGCAAGCTGTACGTCGCCAAATTCAACGCCGATGGCAAGGGCCAGTGGATCGAGCTGAACATCGCCAACGCTGCCATCGCCGCCTATGCCAACTACAAGTTCGCCGACCAGGCCGACGTGCTGGTCAACGCCCGCCTGGCCGCCGACGCCGTCGGCGCGACCAGGATGGACCGTCCGGAGTGGTGCGCGGTGAACCCGTCGACCGGCGAGATCTATTACACGCTGACCAACAACAGCAACCGCCGCATCGAGCCGAGCAGCTCGAGCCAGGTGGCGCCGGATGCGGCCAACCCGCGTTCGTACACCGACATGAAGGGTTCGACCGCGCAGCTGGGCAACTCGAACGGCCACATCATCCGCGTCGCGGAAGACGCCGCCGGTTCGACCGCCACCACCTTCTCGTGGGACGTGTACCTGTTCGGCGCCGAAGCCGCCGCCGACGCCGCCCGCATCAACCTGTCGGGCCTGACGAATGACCAGGACTTCTCGAGCCCGGACGGCCTGGCCTTCAGCACCTCGACCGGCATCTGCTGGTTCCAGACCGACGACGGCGCCTACACCGACGTCACCAACTGCATGATGGTGGCCGGCCTGCCGGGCAAGGTCGGCGACGGCAAGAAAGTCACGCTGACCTATCCGAAGACCGACGGCTCGACCCTGTCCGTCGACACGTTTGTTGGCAAGTCCGCCAGCGCCGATACGCTCAAGCGCTTCCTGGTCGGCCCGGTCGGCTGCGAACTGACCGGCATCACCGAGACCCCGGACGGCAAGGCGCTGTTCGTCAACATCCAGCACCCGGGCGAAACCACTGCCGCCGCCAACGTCGGCGACGTGAGCAAGTTCACCAGCCAGTGGCCGGCGAATGCGGGCTACGGCGCCGGCAAGCGTCCGCGCTCGGCGACCATCGTCATCACCAAGAACGACGGCGGCCGTATCGGTTCGTAATACATTGATTCGCCAGTAGGCCAGACGGGCCGGTTGCTCACGCAGCCGGCCCGTTTTTTTCGTCAAGCTGCAAGCAGGGGCGCAACACGCGCCGCGCCGGATCGTGCCAGCATCGGACATTTCCATCCAGGATCCGCCATGCCTCTTCCCGCGCTGTCCCATTCCGCCTATTTGCGCCTGATCCGTGCCAGCGCCGTCTACGACATGGTGCAGATCCTGCCGTTCGCCACGCCCTGGACCTTCGCCCTGCTGTATGGCCAGCTTTCGCGCCTGAACGTGTGGTTCGGTGCAGCGCCGCTGGCGCCGTTCGAAACAGTACACCTCCTGCTCGCGACCCTGCTCGGCACCCTGGTGCTGACCTGGACCTCGGCCCGCCTGTGGGCGCCCAGCCTGCGCCTGGGCCGCTTCGACGCGACTGCGCGCCTGACCTTCGCGTTCTGGATCGGCTGGGCGATGCTGGCGGCCGACATGCCGATGCTGTGGATATTCCTGGTGCCGGAGATTATCTGGGGCGGCGCGCAGTGGTGGCCGGTGGCGCCGGATGTCCGGGCAGATGCCGTTGCCGTCGCTGCCGGCAGCAGCAGGCCAGGGGTGACGAACCCTGTGTGAGCGGGGGTGCTGACATCAGCAACGCTGGAGTTTCCACGTGCCGTAAGGATTCTTGAACATGGAATCCGGCTCATAGTCGACACCTTCGCCCGTCGAGATGCGGTAAGCCGGAGCATGCTCGTCACAGGCAAACGTTTGCCCGGCGCTGATCGAGGGGCGCTCGGTGTACAGATACCAGGAAAACGTTCGCGCGACCTGCAAGGCGCTTTCGCCATCCGCGTCGATGACCTGGACATCGTGCAGGCCGAAGCAATGCATGCCGCACGAATAGGCTTCATCGCTGGAGGTCACGACGATGACGAAGCCTTTGTAGGGACTGAACAGGTGTAACCCGGAACACATGGTCTTCCAGCTGTCAGGGGAATGCGCCACACCCGTGTTTTCGACTTTGACACCCAGCCCTCCCGCATCCAGCAGGGCCTGGGCTGCGAGCATGAGCGCCGCGATCTCCTTTTCCGATTCGCCGGAACCAAGCAGGTAGGCGACGCTGCGATGCGCATCGATCAGGTGCATGGCCTCCGAATCACGCCAGTGATGGCCGGCGGCGGCGAACGCGCCGGACATGCGCTCGTCGCGAGATTCGAATTCCAGCGTGAATGCCTTGTTGGTCTCCACGTGCATGAGAATCTGGCCGGCGAAGAGATAAGCGCCTTGCGTTCGCTCGATCAGAAGCTTCAGGAACTGGGACCGGTCTTCCCATGGTCCAGGCACACAAAGCACCAGTTGCGGCAGCGGAGAAGCTTCAGTCATGACGTCGGTATCCCTTCGCAGTTCAGAGTATTCAAGTTCGAGTGTAGGAGTGCTGACGCCATAACGCAATCATGCATTGCCGCGCCCAAGGTATTCGGCATCTGGCGGCATCCAGGCGTTCAAGCGGGGCCGATCGGCAGCAGCACCGCACGTGCGGCCTTGACCAGCGCCGCGCCCATGCGCTCCAGCCGCGGCGGCTGAATGCGCCAGGCGTGCCAGTACAGCGGCACGTCCACGTGCAGCTGCGGCGTCAGGTCGACCAGTTCGCCGCTCGCCAGCAGGTGCGCGCACTGCTCCTGCGGCAGCAGGCCGTAGCCCAGGCCATGGCGGATCGCGCTCACGTATGGATCGCTGGCCGGCACGTAGTGGAACGGATACGCTCCTTCCGGCAAATCGAAGTGGCGCAGCAGGAAGCGCGATTGCAGCGCATCCTTGCGGTTGAACACCATCACCGGCGCGTGGCGCGCCGCCTCGCGCGCGATGCCGCCGGCGAACCAGCGCTGCGCGAACGCGGGCGCGGCCACCAGCCGGTAGCGCATCACGCCCAGCGCGCTGGCGCTGCAGCCGTGCATCGGCTCGGGTTCTCCGGCGATGCAGGCCAGCGCCTGGCCGGCTTCCAGCAGCGCGAAAGTGTGGCCCTGGTCGTCGAGGATGAATTCGACCAGCAGGCCTTCACGCTCCAGGATCGGCGCCAGCAGCGGCAGCAGCCAGGTCGCCAGCGTGTCGTTGGTGACCGCCAGCGTGACCCGCGCCGGACCGCTGTCCATGCCCATCTCGCTCAGGAATTCTGACTCCAGCAGGCTGGAACGGCGCAGGTATTGCAGCAGGCGCGTGCCGGGCGTGGTCGGGCGACACGGACGGCTGCGCACCAGCAGCGGCGTGCCCAGGTCCTGCTCCAGCGCCGAAATGCGTTGCGAAACCGCCGACGGCGTGATGTGCAGTTGGGCTGCGGCCAGCTCCAGGCTGCCGGCATCGACGGCGGCCAGGAAGGCGCTGCTGCGGCGCGGGTCGAGTTTCATGGATTAGTCACGCTTAAGGAGGCTGAATAATCATGAATATAATTGAAGATCGGCCGGGCGGCTGGGATAGTGGCGTCTTTCCACGGAGGGACGCATGTTCTCGCATCAGGTTTTTCTTCAGGGGCTGGGCCTTGGCGCCAGCCTGATCATGGCGATCGGCGCCCAGAATGCGCACGTGCTGCGCACCGCCGTGCGCGGGCAGCACGTGGCGGCGACGGTGGCGGCCTGCATCGTCATCGACGTGGTGCTGATCGCGCTCGGCATGAGCGGGCTGGGGGCGCTGATCGAAGCGTCGCCGGCGCTGCTGGCGGTGGCGCGTTACGGCGGCGCCGCGTTCCTGCTGTGGTACGGGCTGCGCTGCTGGAAGAGCAGCCTGCGCGGCGGCGCGGCGATCGAACTCGCGGCCGATGCAAAAGCGCAGACGCTGGGCGCGGCGCTGGCGACGGTGATCGCGCTGTCGCTCCTGAATCCCCACGTGTACCTGGACACCGTGGTGCTGCTGGGCGCGGTCGGCAGCAGCCTGGCCGAAGGCAGCCGCAGCTCGTTCGCGCTGGGCGCGATGACCGCCTCGGTGCTGTGGTTCACGGCGCTCGGCCTGGGCGCGCGGCGCTGCGCCCCGCTGCTGGCGCGGCCAACCGTGTGGCGCGTGATCGAGGCGTTGACCGGGACCATGATGCTGGTGCTGGCCGTCATGCTGGTGGCGTGATGTCAGGCCACCGGCAGCGGCGCCTCCTGCGCCGCCGCCATTGCCAGCAGCGTGTCGCCGAACCCGCCCCTGGCGCGGGCGTCGACCCGTGCGCTGGTGAACACGCGCGGCAGCGCGCTCCAGGCAAAACGCGCGCCATTGCGTTCCAGCGCGCGCACCAGCAGCACGTCTTCGTGGCAGGCGACTGGAGCGAAGCCGCCGGCCGCCTGATAGGCCGCGGCGCACACGCCCAGGTTGGCGCCATGGATGTGGCGGTGGCCGTCGCGGTCCTGGTAAGCGCCGGCGAAGTGGGCGCGCAGCAGCGCCGCATTGCCGCCATGCGGCGACCAGTCGTCCACCGCCACCGAGCCGCACACTACCTCCACCCCGAGCGCGAGCTGCGCCGCCAGCCAGCCTGGCGCGACGCGGGTGTCGGCATCGGTGAAGGCAAGCCAGCGCGCCCCGCGCGCCAGCAAGTGGAGGGCGCCGGCCGCGCGCGCAGCGCCGACCTGGCGCGCCGCGACCTCGACCCAGTCGAGCGTGCAGCCGGCGGCATGGAACAGGGCCGCATGGCGGCGCACGATGGCGGCCGAGCCGTCGTCGCAGGCGTCCAGCACCACGCACACCGCCACCCGTTCACCGTTCAATCCCGGGTGCAGGCTGGCCGCCAGCAGCGCGCCCAGGCAGACGTCGAGGCAGGCTTCCTCGTTATGGGCGGGGATGGCGACGCCGATCATGCAGGGTCTTCTTCCGCGCGCCAGACGTCGAGCACGAACGCCTCGTCCTGATGATGCAGCGTGCGCCGCAAACCGGGCAGGCGCGCCGCGATCGCGTGCACCTGGTCGGTGGCGGTGACGCGGTCGTCGAAGTCGCGCAGGTAGTGGCACAGCACCAGTTCGCCGCCTGGCGCCAGGCTGGCGCGGGCGTCCGTGAACATCGCGTCGACCGTGACGGCGTCGAAGTAATACGCCAGCTCGCTGATGACGATCAGGTCGAAGCGCTCTGCGCGCGGCCAGTCGGAGGGCAGGCGGCGCTGTTCGAAACGTACGCCGCGCGCGTGCGCATCGGGCAACCGGCGCGCCGCCGCCTGCAGCGCACTGGCGGCGCCGTCGCAGGCCAGCAATCGTTCGCAGCGCGGCGCCAGTGCTGCGCTCATCTCGCCATTGCCGCATCCGGGCTCGAACGCGCTGCGGTAATGCGGCTTGCCGAGGATGGCCAGCACAATGGCGCGCTTTCTCTGCTCGTACCAGGCGCCGCGCACGTCCCACGGATCGTCGGATGCGGCGTACAGGGTTTCGAAGTGTTCCAGGTGCTTATGCATGTTCGGCTCCGAGGAAGTACAGCTCGAACGGATGCAGTACGCGCTCCATCGCGAACGCCGGCAGGATCGGCGCCGCGCCGCTGCTGGCGTCGGGTTCAAGCTGGCTGCGGAAGCACGCCAGTGCGGCGCGCTTGCGCGCTACTAGCTCAAGTGGCGCGGCCAGCTTGCGCGCCTGCGCCAGCGGCATCGCGCCGTCGCCCGGCGCGCTCCAGTGCCAGCCCCACACCGGCGCCTGCAGCAGGCGTGCTCCGCGCGAACGCGCTAGCGCGATGCAGGCGCGCGCGGTGGCTTCATGGTCGGGATGGCCGTCGTAGCGCCAGGTGGTGATCACCACGTCGCCCGGCTGCACGATCGCGGCCAGGTGCTGTTCGAGCGCCGGTTCGTGGGCGGTGACGCCGCCGTCGGGAATGCCGAGCCGCTGCATGCGCGCCGGGTCCAGGCCCAGGCACTCGAGCGCGGCGCCGGTCTCGCGCGCGCGTTCCAGGCGCAGGCGCTGCGGCGGCCAGTCGGGCGAGCCGGGGTGGCTGGCTTCGCCGTCGGTGACCGCCACGATCAACGGCGCATCGCCACGCTGCGCCGCCAGCTGCAGCAGCGCGCCACAGGTCAGGATTTCGTCGTCGGGATGGGGCGCCATCACCACCACGCGCGCACCCGGCGGCACCAGCTCATCGAAGCCGATCGTTTCGACCGCAGCCAGCGCCGCGTCGCCGCTCCAGTCCTGGGCCGAGGGGCCGCTGCCGGCGATGTGGCGCGAGCGGTTCACAGCGTCCATGGCGCCCGCCCTTCTTCCAGCACCAGGCTGCCCAGCGCCTGCTGATCGCGCTCGGCATGGCTCTGGCGCATGAACACCGGCAGGTCGGCGACCAGCCGCGCAAACGCCGCATCCTTGCACAGCGGCCCGGCGCCGAGCGCGCGCCCGACCGCGTTCAGGGTCAGGGTGGCGCCGGCTTCCACGCCCAGGCGCACCGTTAGCGCTGCCGGCATGGCGTTGTCGTGCGGCGCGCGGTCGATGCCGGCCGCCGCTTCGCGCAGCAGCGCGGCGCAGCCCTGCAGGGCCACCGTTACCTCGCCCAGTTGCGCCAGGCGGTGCGGATCGTTGCGTTCGATGAGCCGCTCGCGCAGCACCTCGGCCAGGCGCGTGGCGGCGCCGAACCAGCAGGCCGCGACGCCGGCGCCGCCGTGCCAGAAGCCGGCGCGCTGCACGTAGAAATCGGGACCGCCGAGTGGCGTCGCAGGAACGCCGTCGAAGTGGACGTCGACGCTGGCGCTGGCCGCCATGCCAACCGCGTGCCAGCCGTCGCCGGTGACGGTCACGCCGGCCTGGCGCAGGTCGACCGCCGCCAGCATCGCCGCGCCCTCAGGGCTCCAGCAGCTGACCACCGCATGCGTGGCGTCGCGCGCGCCCGAGCACCAGGCCTTGCGGCCGCGCAGCAGGTAGTTGCCGTTGGCACCCGGGACCAGTAGCAGGCGCGCATCGGGTGGCTCGGCGCACCAGGTGGCCCATAACGCCGCTGGCACGGCCAGTTCAGTGGCGCCGGCTTCGTGCAGGATCGCCAGCGCGTCGGTATGTCCCTCGAACAGCTTGGCCAGGCTCAGGTCATGGGCGCCGGCCGCCGCCAGCGCGCGCCAGCGTGCGAGCGTGGCGCCTTGGCCGGGCCGCGGCAGGCGATCCAGGCCGGCGTCGACCAGGGCGCGCAGCGCCTCGGCCGGGGCGGCATCGGAAAGTGTGGCAAGGGTGGCGCGCAGCGCGATCGGAAAGACCTTGTCGGCGACTGGAAGTTGCATGGCCAGGATGCGTTAAAGTAAAAATTGCATCCTAGCTATTACTGCTGAGTTGTTATGTTCGGCACATCACGCAGCTCAGCCGTAACGTGCGAATCGCGTGTCAGACCAGGGACGCGCTGTCCGCAGGGATTTCCGGCAGCCGCGCCAACTGTTCCAGCAGCGGCGCGCAGCGCGCGCTCACCAAGGCATGCAGCAGCTTGACCGCCGGCGAGAACTGCTTGCGGTGCGGGCACACCAGGCTCAGTGGCGTGGCCTGGCCGACGACGCCCGGCAGCAGCACCTCCAGCCGCCCCGCCACCACGTCGGCGCAGACGTCGAGCCAGGATTTGTAGGCGATCCCCTCGCCCATCAGCGCCCAGCGCCGCACCACGTCGGCGTCGTCGCTCACCAGCGGGCCGGCGATCTGCACCAGCCGCTCGCCGTCTTCGGTCGGGAAGCACCAGCGGTCATAGACCCGTCCGCGCAGGCGGTAGGCCAGGCAGTGGTGTGCGGCCAGCGCGTCGAGCGACGCCGGGCGGCCGTGGCGCGCGATGTAGTCGGGGGCGGCCACCAGCACGCGCCGGTTGGCGGCGGCCACAGGCAGCGCGATGAAGCTGGCGTCGTCGATCTGGCCGTAGCGCAGCGCGATGTCGACCGGATCGCGGAACACGTCGGTCACCTGGTCCGACACCAGCAGCTGGATGTCCAGGCCCGTATGCTCGCGTCGGAACTCGGCGATCCACGGCAGCAGCACGTTGCGGCCGAAGTCGGACGGCGCCGCGATCTGCAGCGTGCCGTTCAGGGCCGCATCGACGCCGCGCAAGCCTTCGCCGCCGGCGCGCAGCGCGCCCAAGGCTTCTTCGGCATACGGCAGGTAGCGTTTGCCTTCGTCGGTCAGGCGCAGGCTGCGCGTGGAACGCGCGAACAGGCGGATATCGAGTTCGCGTTCCAGCCGCCCGATCGCGGCGCTGGCCTGGCCGGGCAGCAGGTTGACTTCGCGCGCGGCCTGCGAAAAGCTGCCCAGGGCGGCGCTGCGCACGAACAGCGCCAGGTCGTCGAGGCGGATCATTTTCTTCGTGGGCGTGAAAGTGAATCTCTGCCGCGAGGCTGTTGCGGCGCCCTGCGGCTCACTAGAATCGTCGCCAGTCTCATCATGAACACATTCAGGAGAAGAAAATGAAAGCGATAGTGTATACGCAACGCGACCTGCCGATCGACGACCCGCAGGCGCTGCATGAGATCGAGCTGCCGATGCCGCTGCCCGGCCCGCACGACCTGCTGGTCGAGGTACGCGCGGTGTCGGTCAATCCGGTCGACACCAAGATCCGCCGCGGCGTGGCGGTAAGCGAGCCGCGCGTGCTGGGCTGGGACGCCAGCGGCATCGTGCGCGCGGTCGGTGCGCAGGTGACGCTGTTCGCGCCGGGCGACGAAGTGTTCTATGCCGGCGACCTGACCCGCGCCGGCTCCAATAGCCAGTTCCAGGCGGTCGACGAGCGCATCGTCGGCCGCAAGCCGCGCAACCTCGACTTCGCCGAAGCGGCCGCCCTGCCCCTGACCGCGATCACCGCCTGGGAGCTGCTGTTCGACCGCCTGCGCGTGAGCGAAGGCGGCGGCAAGAGCAAGTCGCTCCTGGTGATCGGCGCCGGCGGCGGCGTCGGCTCGATCCTGGTGCAGCTGGCGCGCAAGCTGACCGCGTTGACCGTCATCGGCACCGCCTCGCGCGAGGTCACTCGCAACTGGGTGACCGAGCTGGGTGCGCACCACACGGTCGACCACACGCAGCCGCTGCAGCCGCAATTGACGGCGCTGGGCTTCGAGCACGTGGACATCGTGATCAGCCTGACCCACACCGAGCAGCACTTCGAGCAGATCGTGCAGGTACTGGCGCCGCAGGGCCAGCTGGCGCTGATCGACGACCCCGCGACGCTGGACGTGGTGCCGCTCAAGCGCAAGTCGATTTCGCTGCACTGGGAGCTGATGTTCACGCGCTCGATGTTCCAGACCGCCGACATGGTGCGTCAGCACGAGCTGCTGGATCGCGTCGCCCAGATGGTCGAGCAAGGCGCCTTGAAGACCACGCTGAGCGAACACGCCGGCGCCCTCACGGCCGACAACCTGCGCCGCGTGCACGCGCTGATCGAGAGCGGCCGCGCCCACGGCAAAATCGTGCTCGAGCACGCGTGAGGCCGGGATCGCTTACCATCGACGGCTGAACCATACCACTGTCACTGAAAGGACCACCATGGATATCCTGTCGGCCGCCAAGAAGCGCCACACCGCCAAAGCCTACGATGCCGAACGCCGCATCCCCGAGGAAGTGATGCAGCAGGTGTACGACCTGCTGCGTAACAGCGCGTCGTCGGTGAATTCGCAGCCGTGGCACTTCGTCGTCGCCAACACGCCAGAGGGCCGGGCGCGCGTCGCCAAGGCGGCCCAGGGCGGCTTCGCCTACAACGCGGCCAAGATCACCGACGCTTCGCACGTGATCGTGCTGTGCTCGCGCATCGACATGGACGACGCGCACCTGGAAGCCCTGCTCGAGCAGGAAGCGCGCGATGGTCGCTTCCGCGACGATGCGGCGCGCGCCGGCCAGGACGCGGCGCGCCGCGGCTACGTCAACCAGCACCGCTTCGGCGGCAAGGACGTGGCGCAGTGGCTCGAGAAGCAGGTCTACCTGGCGCTGGGCACTGCGATGCTGGGCGCGGCCACGCTGGAAATCGACGCCACGCCGATGGAGGGCTTCGACCAGAAGATCCTGGACGCCGAGTTCGGGCTCAACGAAAAGGGGCTGGCCAGCCTGGTGCTGCTGAGCTTTGGATATTCGTCGCAGGCCGACTTCAACAAGGCGCTGCCGAAGTCGCGCCTGTCGCAAGAGGCGACCTTCACCTTCATCTGATTCATCCATCCGCCGTCGGTATCGACGGCGGCGGCGATGCGACGACAACGGCGTGCAGCGATGCACGCCGTTTTTATTTATACCGTTTAAACGATATGTCGAAGGCCGTCATCCCGGCATCGCACGATGTCCTAAAAAGAGGGAAATACGACCAATGAGTCATGAAGCCCCTGCGTAGACTGTTCACATCGACAACCCACCACGCACCGAAGGAGAGCATCATGCGCATGACCGACAACACCATCCTCATCACCGGCAGCACCTCGGGCATCGGCCGCGGCCTGGCCGATGCCTTCCACAAGCTGGGCAACACGGTGATCGTCGCCGGCCGTCGCAAGGCGCTGCTGGACGAGGTGGTGGCCGCGAATCCCGGCATGCACGCGGTCGAACTCGACATCGCCGACCCGGACAGCATCCGCCGCACCGCCGCCGCGCTGGTCAAGGATTTCCCCAAGTTGAATGTCCTGATCAACAACGCCGGCATCATGCCCTTCGACGACGCCGCAGGCAGCATCGACGAAGCTACCATGCTGGCGACCGTCACCACCAACCTGCTCGGCCCGATCCGCATCACCTCGGCCCTGATCGAACACCTGAAAGCCCAGCCGCAGGCCACCATCATCAACAACACTTCGGTGCTGGCCTACACCCCGCTGGCGCAGACCGCCGTGTACTCGGCCACCAAGGCCGCCCTGCATTCGTACACGCTGTCGCAGCGCTTCATGTTGCGGGACACTTCGGTGCGCGTACAGGAAATCGCCCCGCCCTGGGTCAATACCGACCTGGTCAAGAAGGGCGACGACCCGCGCGCCATGCCGCTCGACGCCTTCATCGAACAGACCATGGCCGGCCTGGCAAGCGACAAGGAAGAAGTCGTGGTCGAATCGGCCCTGCCGATGCGCAACAACGCCGGGCCGCACGAGCACCAGTGGGTCAATGAATTCAACGCCTACCTGGCGGCGAATCCGATCCCGACCCACTGAGGCCGGCCGAGGCGGCAGGCCAGGCCAGCCGCTTTTCCATGTACACCGAGGCCATGAAGAAGCCGCCGCGGTGCCGGTACAGCTCGTCACGCACGTGCAGAAAGCCGGCGCGCTGGTAGAACGGCACCGCGTTGAGCGAGGCGGTCACGAACAGGCGGCTGATATTGCGCTCGGCCGCCAGCGCTTCCAGCCCGGCCAGCAGCCGCCGGGCGATGCCGCGTCGCTGCCGATCGGGCGCGACGAAGAGGGCATCGACTTCGCCGCTGGCGCGATCGAGCACCGCATAGCCGACGATCAACCCGTCTTCCTCGGCGACGATGGCGCCACCGGCCGCAAACAGGTCCGGCATGCTGGCCGGCGGCGGACTGGCGCACAGCGCCTCCACCGTGGCCGGCGGATAGTGCGCGGCGCAGCCGACCCGTAGCGCGTCGGTGCGCACACCCCAGCAGGGATCGAGGTCGGCGGGCGTGGCGGTGCGGTAGCTGGGCATGTCGATGCATCCTGTGAAAAGGGATGGATGGGTGCAGTCGTGCGACGGGCCGGTGCGCGGCGCGCTAAGCTGAGTATTGCATTCGTCATCGCATCCGTCACCGATTTCTTCACCTGGAGCAAATCATGAAGCGCATGCTGTCTCTTTCCGTCCTGGCCGCTACCCTGGTGGCGAGCGGCGCCCTGGCCCACCACGGCTGGAGCGAATACGACGCCTCCAGGCCGCTGCAACTGTCCGGCACCATCGAAGAGTCCGGTTACCAGCAGCCACACGGTTACGTGCGCCTGAAAACGGCGGACAAGACCTGGCTGGTGGTGCTGGCGCCGCCGGGACGCATGGAAAACCGCGGCCTGGCCAAGGCCCTGCTGGCGCCCGGCGGCAAGGTGAGCGTCTATGGCTACCCCAACCGCACCAAGCCCGATGAGCTGCGCGCCGAGCGCATCACCGTCGGCGACAAGGTCACGGAGCTGCGCTGAGCCTCCTGAACGGGGCCGCCGCCTGGGCCGCATCGACTGCACCGGCGCAGGCGATGCGCGACGATCCGTGGCTGTACCCGGTCGTCGAGATCGCCCACATCGTCGGTTTCAGCGTGCTGGTGGGCGCGGTGGCGATGTTCGACCTGCGCCTTCTGGGCCTGGGCCGCGCGTTGCCGGTGCAGGCGCTGGCGCGCCACCTGTTGCCATGGTCGTGGATCGCCCTGCTGCTGATCGTGCCCAGCGGCCTGCTGATGTTCTCGACCCAGCCCGAGCTGCTGGACAACCGCGTCTTCCTGCTCAAGCTGGCGCTGATCGGCACTGCCGGGCTGAATGCCCTCGCCTTCCACGCCGGTCCCTGGCGCCGCGCGGCGCACTGGGCTGAGGCGGCGCCGATTGCGGCCCGGCTGCACGCGGGCGCCTCGCTGCTGCTGTGGATCGGCGTGATCGCCTGCGGGCGCCTGCTGGCCTATGTGTGAGCGGCCTGGCTTGACTGCTCAGGGATCGAGCGGATCCCATGGATCGATGCGCAGCGAACGCGGTGACGGCACGAATTCCACTTCGTAGGGCGAATGGCGCTTCCCGACAGTGCCCGGATCGTAGCCCAGCTCCGCCGGATTGCGCGCCGCGAACTCGGGACTCGAGATGTAGCGGCTCTGGCTTTCGTTGGCGACGATCAGGGTCGGCTTGTCCAGCGGCGCGCCCATCGCGTGCAGGCGCCGCGTGGCGTTGCGCAGATTGGTGGTGGTGTGGCGCGCGTACGGTTCGATCACGATGCGCTCGGCGGGGATGCCGAAGCGCTCGACCAGCGTGTTGCGCATCTCGACCGCTTCGACGAACTGCGATCCCTTCGGATGCACGGCGGCGCCGCTGGTGATGATGAAGGCCACGTCGCCCTGCGCGAAGCGGCGCGCCGCCAATTGCAGGTGCAGCTTGCTGCGCGCGCTGATCGAGAGCGCTGGATTCTCCGGTCCGACGCCCGGGATGATGATCGCCGAGTAGCGGTAGCGCCCCCAGTCGGTCTTGCGCGAAAGGGTGAACGGCGCCGCGTTATGGGCCTGGTCGAGCGGCTCGAACAGCACCGCGTCACGCCGTCCGTTGGCGTCGATCAGGGAGATCGCCAGCGCGATGCTGGGGTCGAACCGTACCGCCGGATCGTTCTTGCCGGCGTCGGCCAGCCAGATCGCATCGCCCACCAGCGCCTTGAAGCCGGCACCGTCGGTCTTCTCGACCGGGCCGTCGATCATGGGATAGCGCGGCTGGTTGCCGAAGCCGTAGGTCTGCAGCACGGCGTTCAGGCCACGCAGCTCACGCCCGACCTGGGCGCGGGCGCCGTCGTCGGCGAGCGCCTGCTTGCCGGATGAGGAGACTGCAGCCGCCACCGCGTCCATCTCGGCGTCGGTCCAGGTCGCCGCCAGCAACAGGCATTTGGGCGCCAGCTCGCAGGCGTCGATGCGCTTCTTGCGCACCTCCAGCACGGCGGCCAGCGCGGCCGGCGCCGGCGCGGCCTGGAGCGTGGACAGCAGCGGGAACATGCGTCCCGCCATCAGCGCCCAGTGGCGGTCGGCCGCCGGCGCGGCGTGCAGGGGCAGCGCCGCGCTCAGCGTTGCGGCGAAGGCCGCGGCGAGGGTGAAATGCTTGATCATCGGTGTCACCATGCCTTGCTGATCGAGAAGCGCGCGCTGCGGCCGAACACCGGACGGCCGTAGATCGCCACGCTGTTGCCCTGGCCGGCCAGCGCGTCGGTACGGGTATTGCCCTCGGTGAGGCCTTTTTCGTTGCTCAGATTGTCTCCGCTGAGCTGGAACTGCCAGTCGCCGCGGGTCACGGTCACGCCGGCGCCGATGGTGTGGAACGACGGCAGTTCGGTAGCGTTGAAGAAGTCGACATAGCGCTTGCCCATGTAGGCGAAACTGCCATACACGTCGACGTCGTTGCCACCGATGCTGAAGCTGTAGCTGGGGCGGATATTGCCGAACACCTTGGGCTGGCGGATCAGCTGGTTGCCGATGATGCGCGAAGGATCGGCGCCGGTGGCGCTGGCAAAGTCGCGGTATTCGGGCTCTTGCAGCGTCAGCGAGGCGTTCAGCACCAGGCGGTCGGTGAGATACCAGGCGCCATCGGCTTCGGCGCCCTGCACCACCGCCTTGCCGTAGAACGGCACGGTCTGGTCATTGCGGCCGGTGGCCGGGTTGAAGGCCACGAACGAAGCGTTGAGCGGATCGAAGTTGGTGCGGAAGGCGGTCACGTACAGATAGGAGCGGCCAAGGGTGGCCTTGACGCCGACTTCGTACTGGTCGGCCTTGGTGGTCAGCACAAGCGGGTCGACCGAGGACGCCACGTTCATTGTCGGCGGCACTTCCAGGTGCGACACGCGCAGGTAGCCGCCCAGGCGCGCGGTGAAGTCGTAGTTGGCGCCCACGGTCCAGTTGGTGGTGCGGGGCTTGAGGAAGTGCGACTGGCGCGCGCCGGTGAAGCGGCGCGTGGTGTCGTCGGCCAGGGTGGCGCCGTCGCCCAGGTTGGCCTGCGCGGTGAGCAGTGCGTAGCCGTCGTAGCGGTAACGCTCGGTGCGCACGCCGGCGTCCAGGCGCAGCTGGTCGTTGACGGTCCAGGTGTCGTTCAGGTACAGCGCTCCCATGCGCGCTTCGACGTCGCCCTGGTTCAGGGTCGTGGTGTAGCGCAGCACGCCGTTGTCGGTGACCGAGCCGAGCACCGCGCCGGAGGCCGAATACGCCACCAGGTCGAGGGTGCGCGGCTGGCCCTTCACTTCGATCAGCATGTCGTTGTAGACCGACTTGCTGGTGGTGCCGTACGCGCTGGCATAGAAACCGCCCTTCACGTCATGGCTGCCGATGGCGGACTCGAAGGTGCGCGTCAGGTTGACGTCGGCCTGGTGCGAATAGAAGGTGGCGCCCATCGCGCGGTACTGGCCCTGCATCACCAGGCCGGAGTCCAGCGCCGGGTCATACGCCTGGGCGCCATTGCTGCCGGCCAGCGCATAGCCCAGCCGCGCGACCGGGCCGAAGGCAGTCCTGGCCGCCGGCAGGAAGCCGTTGGCGAAGGTGGTGGCGTCGGCCGGATTCGAGGTCGAATAGAAGGCGTCGAAATCGAGCTTGCCACGGGTCATGCCGGCCTTGGCCGACAGCTGCCAGGCGCCCAGGTCGCCTTCGTACTGCAGGCCGAGGTTGCCGAATTCGAGGTGGCGGCCGTCGGCCAGGTCGCGCGTTTCGGTTTGCAGGGCGCCGGCGCCGTCCAGGTATTGCTGGGGCACGCTGCGCAGCGCCGGCGAATTCATGGTGCCCTTGAAGTAGTCGATGTAGGGGTCGAGCGAGACCGAAGGATTGCGCGGGTCCGAGACCGGGATCGGCAGGTAGAAGGTGTTGTGGTCGTTCAGGTAGTTGGCGCTCAGCTTCCAGGTGCCGCTGTCGGTCACGCGCTTGATGTTGGCGCGGATCTGGCCGCCGCGGTCATTCGGGAAGCCGTTGTCGCGGTGGCCGTCGTCCTCGCGGATGAAGCCGCCGATGGCGTAATAGGTGCGCTCGTCCAGCTTGCCCGACTGGTAGGCGTCGAGGCGCTTGAGGCCCGTGGTGCCGACCGTGACCCGGGCCTTGCCCATGGTTTTCTCGGAACCGGTGACGGTGGTGTTGTTGACCAGGGCGGCGGCCTGGCTGGCGTAGATCGGGGCCGGACCGCCGCGCACGATTTCCACGTTCCTGGTCATCAGGTCGTAGCGGTTCATGCTGTCGCCACGGAAGAAGAAGCCGTTAATCTCGGTCATCAGGGGCAGCCCGTCCTGCTGGAACAGGGCGTAGCCGTCGTCGGTCGGGATGCCGCGCACGCGCGTCACGTTCTGCACTTCGCCGCCGGTTGCCTCGACCTGGATGCCGGGCATCTTGCCCAGCAGGTCGGCCATATTGAGTGGCGCCAGTTTCAGGATGTCGCCCTGCGACAGCGAATTGACCGCATACGACACGTCGAAGCGGCGCTGCGGGCGCGCCGAACCGGTGACCACCACCACCTGCGAATCGGTGACGGCGGCCGCATCCCGGCGGGCGGCCGCCGCAGGCGCCGGGGCCGCGGGGGCTTCCTGGGCCAGCGCCTGCGGGCCGAGCACGGCGAGGGCGCCAAGCGCGCAATGCAGCGCCAGCGTCATTTTTGTCTTGATCATGAACGAGTCCTGGAGAGGTAAGTGAACCTGTCCAGCTTATTGCGCATTTTTTACCGGATTATTTATTACTCGTGAAATAAATAAATACTAGAATCCCGGCGGCCATACCGGAAACGACATAACGAGGTTCACATCATGAAAGCCGCGCGCCTGCACCTGCTGTCGGAAGAAAAGCGCCTGTTATGGCATTTGCGCACCAAAGGGCCGATGGCGCGAACCGAGCTGGCGCTGTCGCTCCAGGTGAGCAATTCGGCCTTGACCAAGCTGTCGCACAACCTGATCAGCCTGGGACTGGTGGAAGAACGCGCCCCGGCCGAGGTACCCACGCGCGGGCGCCCGACCATTCCGCTCGGGATCGCGGCCCAGGGCGGCTTCGCGGCCGGCGCCACGGTGCACAAGGGCGTGCTCGAGATCGCCCTGGTCGACTTCTCGGGCGAGATCATCGCATTGGCCAGCGAGCAGGTCGGCACTCCGGCGCCGGCCGAATTCGCCGCCATCGTGCAGCACCACCTGGATGCGCTCAGCGTGCGCCACCGCCTGCTCGGCCAGCGCTTCTTCGGCATCGGCGTCGGCCTGCCCGGCTCGCCCCGCACGCGCAAGGGCGACGTCTGGAATACGGTGAAGGAACTGCCCGGCTGGAACAATGTGGCGTTGGGACCGTTGCTCGGCGATGCCCTCGGCACCACGGTCCTGCTCGAAAACGACGCCAATTCGGCGGCCCTGGCCGAGTATTACCTGAGCAGCGCCGGGCGCACCGCGTCGACCGTGGTCGTGATCCTGCTCGGCCACGGCATCGGCGCCGGCGTGATCGAAGACGGGCGCCTGGTCAAGGGCGGCTTCGGGGGCGCCGGCGAAATCGGGCTGATGTATCCGGGCCACCTGCCGCGTCCGAGCACGCTCGACCTGCTGTCGGTGCTGGGGGCGGCCGGCTGCCGCATCGAGTCGGTGGCGCGCTTCGACGAGCTCACTGCAGGCTTCGAAGCGACGGTCGAAGGTTGGCTCGACCGCGCCGCCGCCCAGCTCGAAGTGCTGGTCAACAGCGCGATCGCCTGGTTCGATCCGCAAGACGTGGTGTTCTCGAGTCCCTTGCCGGCTTCGGTGGTGGCGCGCCTGGCCGAGCGCCTGAATGCCATGCCGCTGTGCTGGCCGGCCGAGCGGCCCGGGCAGATCCGCATCTCGGCGCTGGGCGGCAGCGCCATCGCGCTCGGCGCCGCGCTGCTGCCGATCCATGCGGCCACCACGCTGGTGGCGCTCTAGCCGGGCGCACGGAGCGCTGACATCAAGCTGTCATCCGCCCCGGCTATCCTCGCCGGATGCCAGACTACCGCGCCTGCGCCGCCCAGCTGTACCAAGACCGCCACGTGCTCGGCTATGCGTCGGGCAACTTCGGCAAGGCGATCTTCCTCGGCAGTATCGACGTCACGCTGCTGTTCCTGCTGACCGACGTCATCGGCCTGCCGGCGCGCGAGGTCAGCCTGCTGATGCTGGTCATGTTCTTGGGCGACCTGACATTCGACATCGGCGCCGGCATCCTGGCCGCCCGTGCCGAGCGGCGCGGCATCGGCTATGCGCGCCTGATCGCCCTGTGCGTCCTGCCCTGCGCCTGCGCGTTCGGCGTGCTGTACGCGCTGCCGCTGCTGCAGGTGCACGGCTTCATTCTGATCGCCACCCTGCTGCTGGTGCTGCGCGCCAGCTACGCCGTGATCGACGTGCCGCACAACAGCCTGCTGGCGCGGGTAACTGTGGACAGCCATGCGCGCGGCCGCGCTTCCGGCTACCGCACCCTGTTCAGCGCCGGCGCCAGCATCGTGGTCGCCACCGTCATCGCGCCGGCAATGAACGGCGCGGCGGGACCGGCAAGTCCGGCGCGCATGGCGTGGCTGGGCCTTGGCGCCGGCCTGCTGTTCTGCGCTGCTTTGCTGATGGCGGCATGGTCGTCGCGCGCGGCCGGCCTGCCGCCTGGCCCGCTTCCACGCCAGGCCGCGCGTGGTGCCTGGTGGCCCAGGCCCGACCGGCTGTTCGGCGCGATCGCCGTGGTGGCCCTGGTGACCGGCTTCGCGATCCCGATGTTCGCCAAGACCTTGCTCTACCTGTGCACCTACGTGCTGCGCGATGCCGCTTTCGCTGGCCGGGTCTTGTTGACGCTGGCCCTGAGCGGGGTCGCCGGCGCCACCTTGTGGATCAGCCAGGTGCGGCGCCACGACAAGACCACCCTGCTGGCGCTGAGCCACGGCGTGGCTGCCGGCGGCATCGTGCTGTTCGCCTGTGCCGGTGCGGAGCAGCCCTTGCTGCTGGCCTGCGCGGCGCTGGCCGGCATCGGCCTGGCCGGCGTCGCCATGCTGCCCTGGGGCATCCTGGCGGACATTGTCGACTTTTCGGAGTTCCGCTATCGCGAGCGGCGCGAAACCGTGGCCTTCGCCGCGATCCTGGTGCTGCTCAAGGCCGGCGGCGCGGCGGCGCTGGCGACGGTCGGCTGGACCCTTGGGCAGCTGGGGTATGTGCCGGGCGCACCGCAGCCGCCTGCGGTGGTGCTGGGCCTGAAGGTGCTGGCGTTCGGCGTGCCGGTGCTGGGTTCGGCGCTTGCGATCCTGGTCCTGCTGCGGCTGGACATCGGGCACACGCAGCATGCGCGGGTGCGCCGCATCAATGGGGTACGCCGCATGAAGGGGGTACACCGCATGGCGCAGGCAGCCCGCCCTACCTGAATCGTGGCGCAACCGTGGCGCAACCGTGGCAACTGCGCAGGGCCGGCCTTCATGCTACAGTTGGCTGCCACCGTTTTCGATTGCGCCCATGCTGAAACAGTTATCCACCTTTGCCATCGCCGTCGCCGCCGTTGCCATCACCGCCGGCAGCGCCCAGGCCGCGCTCCCGGTCTATGGTTTCGTCGTGAAGAATACGTATCCGCATGACCCGAAGGCCTTCACCCAGGGCCTGTTCTACCGCGACGGCCACCTGTACGAGAGCACCGGCCAGTACGGGCAATCGACGATCCGCAAGGTGGAACTCAAGACCGGCAAGGTGCTGCAGAAGGCCGACCTGCCGGCTGAGGTGTTCGGCGAAGGCTCGACCCCGGTCGGCAACACGCTGGTGGGGCTGACCTGGACCTCGCAGGTGGGCTACGTATTCGATCTCAAGACCTTCAAGCTCAAGCAGAGCTTCAAGTACGAGGGCGAAGGCTGGGGACTGGCGAGCGACGCCGACAAGCTGTACATGAGCGATGGTAGCGCCTTCATCCGCATCCTCGACGCCAAGACGATGAAGGAACTGCGCCGGGTGCAGGTGACGGCCGAGGGCCGCCCGGTCGACCGCCTGAACGAACTGGAAATGGTCGACGGCGAGCTGTATTCGAACATCTGGGGCAGTGAACTGATCGCCCGCATCGACCCTGAAAGCGGCAAGGTGCTGGGGGTGATCGACCTGACCGGCCTGCTGCCGCCGGACCAGCGCGGCACCAGGGAAGTCGACGCCGTCCTGAACGGCATCGCCTGGGACAGCAAGGGCAAGCGCCTGTTCGTCACCGGCAAGCTGTGGCCCAAGCTGTTCGAGATCGAGCTGGTCCCGAAACTGCGGCGCTGAGCGCGCCGCTGCCGTTACGACTGCACGTGCTTATGACTGCACGCGTTACGACTGATCGGTGACGTCGATCACGACCTTGCCGAAGTGGGCGCCGGACGCCAGGTAGCGATACGCTTCCTGCGCCTGCCCGAACGGGAACACGCGGTCGATCGTCGGCTTGATGCCCGCCACGTCGGCGAAGCGCATCACGTCTTCCAGCATGGTGCGGCTGCCGACGTGGATGCCCACCATGCGCTTGGCCGCGCCCAGCAGCGTGACCGGATTGACTTCGCCGCCGAAGCCGCTGACGCCGCCGATGATCGCCACCGTGCCGCCCATCGCCACCGCCGCCACCGAACGGTTGATGGTGCCCTGGCCGCCCACTTCCAGCACCACGCTCGCGCCCAGGTTGCCGGTCAGGTGCAGCACTTCTTCCTGCCACTCGGGGATGGTCTTGTAGTTGATCGTGTGGTGCGCGCCCAGTTCGCGCGCGCGCGCCAGTTTCTCGTCGCTCGACGAGGTGACGATGGTGCGCAGCCCGGCCGCGCGCGCCAGCTGCAGGCCCAGGATCGAGACGCCGCCGGTGCCCAGCAACAGCACGGTGTCGCCCGGCTTGACGTCGTTGCTCGACACGAAGATCGCATTCCACGCCGTGACTGCCGCGCACGGCATGGTGGAGGCCTCCAGGAAGTTCAGGCCGGCCGGAATGATCGCCAGCGCGTCTTCGTGCAGGATCACTTCTTCGGCCAGCATGCCGTCGATGTCGCCGCCCAGGCCATTGCGCTTCTTGGTGGGCGTCGGGCCGCCGTCGGCCCAGAACGGGAAGAACGAACCGGCCACGCGGTCGCCCACCTGCACCCGGCGCACGCCCGGGCCCACCGCCAGCACTTCGCCGGCGCCGTCCGAACACGGGATGATCGGATCCTCGACCGAGACCAGGTAATTGCCGCTGGCGACCATCAGGTCGCGATAGTTGAGCGACACGGCGTGCACGCGGATGCGCACCTCGCCCACGCCGAGCGCGCGCGCTGGGTAGTCGATGCATTGCAGGCCCTCGATGTTGGCGCCGTGAAGAATTTGGTAAGCACGCATGCGGTATTCCTTTTGAAAATGGGTTGAAACCGGTGGCCGCTTGCATCGGCCAGAAGATCACAATGAGGGCGGCGTGGACGGTACCCTGGGCGCGGTGGTTAGGGCGCGCCAGCCACGTGGATTTCTCGGTATCGTTGGCGAAGTCAGCATGGATGTCGCTCAGACGGGAATCGCTGCTCGCGGCGGGCTGTCGACACTGCTTGCGCCTGTCAGCAAGTTCCGCATCCATGCTTCCTTCACAACATGTAAAAGGGGATTGTATGGAAAATTCGGCATTACAGCGCGCACTCATCTCCGGCGCCGCTTCGAGCATCGTCTCGACCGCGGCCATGGCGCTGACCGGCAAGAAGGAAACAGGCAGCGCCTTCGGGCCGACCAATGCCGTCAGTCACTACGTACACGGTGGCAAGGCGAAGCGGCGCCACGGGTTCTCGCTGCGCTACACGATCCCGGGCTACCTGATCCACCACGCCAGCGCGACGTTCTGGGGTTTCATCTTCGAGAATACGCTGGGCAAGGTGCTGGACAAGAAAAGTCCGGTGACCACGCTGGTGGCGGCCACGGCGACCTCGGCCATGGCGGCGTTCACCGACTACCAGCTCACGCCCAAGCGGCTGCAGCCGGGGTACGAGCGCAAGCTGTCGAAGAAGTCGCTGACGGTGGTGTATGGCGGCGTGGCGCTCGGGCTGGCGCTGGGCGCGCTGCTGGCGCGCAAGGATCAGCCGCCGAAGTGAGGCTGGGGTAAAAATGCATGTCGCCGGCTGGACCGGCGACATGTTGTTTCAGGAAGACGAAAGATCTTAGTGCGCGGCGCTTTTCTTGCCCCGCATCTTCTGCACCAGCATCACCACCGCCAGCACCGCCGCCCCCACCAGCACCCCGACCAGCGCATCGACGAGCGTCGGCGCGATCGCCGCCAGCACCCCGCCCACGCCCGGCACGCCGGCCACCGACGCCGCCACGCCTTCCGAGAAGTGGTGCACCGCCGGAATCGCGTGCGCGATGATGCCGCCGCCGACCATGAACATGGCCGCGGTGCCGACTACCGCCAGGATCTTCATCAGGCGCGGCGCCGCCGCCAGCAGGCCGCGGCCGATGCCGCGCGCCAGGCCGTTGGCCTTCTGGCTCAGGTACAGGCCGGCGTCGTCCATCTTGACGATGCCGCCCACCAGGCCGTACACGCCGACCGTCATCAGGATCGCCACCGCCACCAGCGTCGCGGCCTGCTCGATGAACGGCTCGCCGTTCATGGTGCCGAGCGAGATCACGATGATCTCGGCCGACAGGATGAAGTCGGTGCGCACCGCGCCCTTGATCTTTTCCTGCTCCAGCGCGCACACGTCGACCGCCGGATTGGCCACCACCGCACGGTGCTCGGCCTTGTGCGCGGCGTCTTCCTCGGGGCTGTGCAGGTACTTGTGCGCCAGCTTCTCGAAACCCTCGAAGCACAGGAAGGCGCCGCCGATCATCAACAGCGGCTGGATCAGCCACGGCACGAAAGCCGAGATCGCCAGTGCGGCCGGCACCAGGATCGCCTTGTTCTTCATCGAGCCCTTGGCCACCGCCCACACCACCGGCAGCTCGCGCTCGGCTTTCACGCCCGACACCTGCTGCGCGTTCAGTGCCAGGTCGTCGCCCAGCACGCCCGCCGTCTTCTTGGCGGCGACCTTGCTCATCGCCGCCACGTCGTCGAGGATGGTCGCGATATCGTCCAGCAAGGTAAATAAACTAGCTCCAGCCATGAATTACTCCGTAATGACAATTTCGCATCATCTTAACTTAGGCCAAGGTCTCCAGCCACACGGTTCAGCGCCGCTTTCTGCGTTTCATCCCCGCAAATCTGCAGCTTGTCGCTTTTGCCAGGCCGCCCCCAGGGGGCATCCGTATAGTTCAAACTTGAAGGTTGCGGTACTGCAGCCTCGTCCCAGCGAAGTCGCCCTGAAGGAGAAACCATGAACATCGATCCGACCCCGGTTGCAGCATTCGTCCCCGCCCTCGCCGCCCCGGCCCCGGCGCGCCGCACCCGCGCGCCCAAGCGCAAGACCCGCATCACGATCTACCTCGACGACGAAGTGCTGGACGAATTCCGCTCGCTGTCCGAGCGCTGCGGCACCGGCTACCAGACCCTGATCAACGCCGCCCTGCGCAAGCGCCTGGGCGCCCCATTTCCCGAAACCGGCGTCGTATAAGGCTTCCTTCGATATTTCCCTCCCGTAGCGAGATTACACCCAGCAATATTTATGCTAATCTTCCCGCTCTTTTAACCCCGGAGGGATTTATGAAAAAAGGCGAACTGATCGCAGAATTCGCGAAGCGCACCGAGATGTCCGGCGCTGCCGCAGGCGAAGCCGTGAACACCATCATCGAGATCATCACCGAGCGCCTGAAAAAAGGCGACACGGTGGGCATCACCGGCTTCGGCACCTTCTCGATCACCAAGCGCGCCGCACGCAAGGGCCGCAACCCGGCAACCGGCGAAGTGATCAAGATCGCTGCGTCGAAGTCGCCGCGTTTCTCGGCTGGCGCGACCCTGAAGGCCGCGGTCAACCCGACCAAGAAGAAGTAAGCAGCACGCTGGCCCTGCCAGCCCAGTAGTTCCGGCCGCGCGCCGCGCCCTCCGGGTCGCGCGCCGGCCGATCCCCTCCCCGCCCGTCCCTTTATTTTCCCCCTGATTTTCGCCATGAGCTTCGCCACCTGGATCGCCTTCGTCATCGCCGGTTCGCTGATCGCCATTTCGCCCGGTTCCGGCGCGGTGCTGTCGATGTCGCATGGCCTGGCCTACGGCCTCAAGAAAGCCAGCGCCACCGTGCTCGGCCTGCAGCTGGGACTGATCCTGGTCTTGATCATCGCCGGCGCCGGCGTCGGCTCGCTCCTGCTGGCCTCGAGCACCGCCTTCACCGTGGTCAAAGTGATCGGCGCGCTGTACCTGATCTACCTCGGCATCATGCAATGGCGCGCAGCGCCGGTGGGGCCACAGGCTTGCACCGCCGGCCTGGAAGCGCATCCCTCGTTCGGCAAGCGCGTGCTGACCGGCTTCCTGACCAACACCACCAATCCCAAGGGCATCATCTTCATGGTGGCGGTGCTGCCGCAGTTCATCTCCAAGGATGCGGCGCTGCTGCCGCAGCTGGCGATCCTGGGCCTGACCATGGTCGCGATCGACTCGACCGTGATGCACGGCTACGCCGCGCTGGCGGCCTCGATGCAGCGCTACCTGCGCGACCCGCGCGCCATGCGCCTGCAGAACCGCTTCTTCGGCGCGGTGCTGATCGTGATCGGTTCGATGCTATTCTTCGTCAAGCGCCAGGCTGCCTGACGAGCGCATGGCGGCCGCCATTGTGTCGGTCTGCCGCCAGATGCAACTTTCTGTAAGCCGCGTTGTCCGCTGGACAGCCCGTGCGTTGTAATGGAAACGACCGCTCCTGCGCATCCATCTCGGCCGCGCCCGGTCGTCCTACTGCGGAGCCCGCCATGACCCACCGTTTCGCCAAGACCGCCACCGTGTTCGCGCTGGCGGCGCTGTCCACGTTCGCGCAATCGCAATCGACGCTCTCGACCGAGGACGTCGATCAGCTGGAGCTGCAGACCGGTGAGGTCGGCGACTCCGCTGTCGAAGCCGGCGTCGAAGCCGGGGCCGAAGCGCCGGGCCGCGCCGGCCGCATCTCGCTGGTCGAGGGCAAGGTCACGATCGGCGGCGACGTCGGCGACGCCAGCAGCGAAGCCCTGCTCAACTGGCCGGTCACCACCCGCAACCTGATCACCACCGCGCCCGGCGCGCGCACCGAATTGCAGATCGGCTCGACCACGATCCGGCTCGACAGCGACAGCGCGCTCGACATCACCGAACTGGACGACGACAGCCTGCATGTGCGCCTGCACTACGGCAGCGCCAGCGTGCGCGTCGCCAACGCCGAGGTGGCGTCCGAATTCGAACTGCGCACGGTGCAGGCGCGGGTCACCCTGCAGGGCCCGGGCCGGCTGCGGGTGGATGCCGAGCGCGTGCCCGACACCAGCCTGGTCAGCGTGTTCGATGGCGCGGCCACGGTCGACGGCGCCGGCGCCAGCCTGACGGTGCGCGCCGGCCGCAGCGCCGAGGTACGCGACGAGGACGTGCGCACCCTGCAGGCCCAGCGCGACGCTTTTGACGACTGGTCCCTTAGCCGCGACCGCCTGGCCGACAGTTCGCGTTCGGCGCGCTACGTCACCACCGAGATGACCGGCTACGAAGACCTGGACCGTCACGGCAGCTGGAGCGTGGACACCGAATACGGCAACCTGTGGACTCCCACTGTGGTGGCCGACTGGGCGCCCTACCGCGACGGCCGCTGGACCTGGATCGCGCCCTGGGGCTGGACCTGGGTCGACAACGCGCCGTGGGGCTACGCGCCGTTCCACTACGGGCGCTGGGTGCAGGTCAACCGGCGCTGGGCCTGGGCCCCGGGACAGCACGTGCGGCGTCCGGTATGGGCGCCGGCGCTGGTGGGCTGGGTCGGCGGCAGCAACTGGAACGTCGGCTTCAACGGCCATGGCGCGCATCGCCCGCTGCCGGCCACCGGCTGGTATCCGCTCGGCCCGCGCGACCGCTTCGTGCCCGGCTACCGGCTGTCGCGCGAACGCCTGCAGCGCCTGAATGCCTGGCGCAATGACGGCAAAGGCCGTGGCAGGGACCGCGACGGCGATGGCCGTCCGGACTTTCGCCGCGCCGGCCTGACCGTGGTGCCGAACCAGCACTTCGGCGGCCGCGCGCCGATCGTGGTGTCGAATCTGCCGCGCGCCAACGGCAGCGCGCTCACCGCGCCGCGCGCGCCGGGCGTGGCGCCGCCGCCGCCGCAGGGCTGGCGCGACCGCTCGTCACGCAACCGGGTCGAGATCCTGCGCCCGAGCGTCGACAACCCCGGCGCCGGGCGCGATCGCGAACGCTTCGACCCTGACCGTTTCAATCGCGAGCGCGCCCAGCGCGACCGCTTCAACGACGAGCGCAACGAGCGCTTCGAGCGCGGCCAGCGTTTCGAGCAAGGCGTGCGCGAACGTCAGCCGCTGCTGTCGACCGACAACCCGGCATCGACGTTCCAGCCGGGGCGCATCACCGGCATGCAGCCGGGCTGGCAGCGGCCGGAACGCGACAGCCAGCGCGAAAATCAGGGAGAAATTCAGCGTGAGCGCTGGCGCGACCGCGGTGGCGATCGTGGTGATCGCGGCGAGCGCGCGGACCGCGGCCAGCGCAACGATTACCGTCAACGCCCGCAGCAAATGGCCACGATGCCGGCGCCGGCGATGCAGGTCGCCCCGCCGAGCCGCCAGCCGCCGATGCCGTCGGCGCCTCCGGTACGCCAGTTCACGCCGGCGCCGCCGGCCGCCGCCCCGTCGCCGCGCGGTCCGGATCGCGGTGATTCGCCGCGTGCGACGCGCGGCGGACGCAGCGACATCCAGGAGCACTCCCGGTAAGCGGCGCCGGCTTTGGCTACAATGCGCATTTACACCAGCATACGAACAGGATCTCAGCCATGGACCCGAAAGAATCCCTCATCGAATACCCGAGCGACTTCCCGATCAAGGTGATGGGCGCGACCCACATCGACTTCGCTCCCACCATCATCGCGCTGGTGACCCAGCTCGACCCGAGTTTTCATGAAGGCAAGCTGGAAACCCGTCCTTCGACCAAGGGCAACTACACCGGCCTGACCGTCACCGTGCGCGCCACCAGCCGCGAGATGCTGGACGAGGTCTACCGCACGCTGTCGACCCACCCGATGGTCAAGATGGTGCTGTAACTCCGGCTTGCCGCCCCGCGTGCCGGGGCTGGCTACCTGGCTTATAATGACGGGGCTGTCCACTCCATGGGCGCCGCGCCCCGTCCTTCATTCATGTCCCTGAACCGCCCCGCCACGCCGCTCATCCGCGAACTCGGCCGCGCCGACTACGAACCCACCTTCGCCGCCATGCGCGCCTTCACCGACGCGCGCACGCCCGACACGCGCGACGAGCTGTGGATCGTCGAGCATCCGCCGGTGTTCACGCTCGGCCTGGGCGCCGACGTCGGCCACGTGCTGGCGCCGAACGGCATCCCGGTGGTCCAGACCGACCGCGGCGGCGAGGTGACCTACCACGGTCCCGGCCAGGTGGTGATCTACCTGCTGATGGACCTGCGCCGCAACAAGCCGGGCGGCAAGCTGTATGCGCGCCAGTTTGTGGAAAAAATCGAACAGGCGGTCATCGACGTGCTACGGGCGTATAATCTCGCGGGTGAGCGGATCGCCGGCGCGCCCGGCATCTATATCGCGGACGGTCCGCGCAAGGGCGCGAAAATCGCCGCGCTCGGCCTCAAGGTGCGCGGCAACGGCTGCACCTACCATGGCGTGTCGCTGAACGTGGCCATGGACCTGGCCCCGTTCACCTGGATCAATCCGTGCGGCTACTCGGGACTGGCGACGGTCGACATGCGCACGATGGGCATCGAACCGCCATTGGCGGACGTGCAACAGGCACTGGCCCGCGCACTGACCGAACAGCTGGCGCCGCAGGCCGTGGACGCCGCCCCCGCAGGAACCGAACAAACCAACTGAAAGCCCGTCAGGGCAACGAGCGAAATGACTTCCGAAATCGATACCGGCATCGCCTCCGCAGCTGCATACAACGCCTCCGACAAGCAGAAGGGCGCCAGCAAGACCTCGCGCATCCCGATCAAGATCGTGCCGATCGCGGACGCCGAACGCCTCAAGAAGCCGGACTGGATCCGCGTCAAGGCCGCCACCGCCTCGTCGCGCTTCTACGAAATCAAGGACATCCTGCGCGCCAACAACCTGGTCACCGTGTGCGAGGAAGCCAGCTGCCCGAACATCGGCGAATGCTTCGGCAAGGGCACCGCGACCTTCATGATCATGGGCGACAAGTGCACCCGCCGCTGCCCGTTCTGCGACGTCGGCCACGGCCGTCCGGATCCACTGGACGTGAACGAGCCGGGCAACCTGGCCAAGACCATCGCCGACCTGCGCCTGTCGTACGTCGTGATCACCTCGGTCGACCGCGACGACCTGCGCGACGGCGGCGCCGGCCACTTCGTCGAGTGCATCAGCAAGACCCGCGCCTTGTCGCCGAACACCAAGATCGAAGTGCTGGTGCCGGACTTCCGCGGCCGCCTCGAGAAGGCCCTGAACATCTTCGCCGACGGCTTGCCGGACGTGATGAACCACAACCTGGAAACCGTGCCGCGCCTGTACAAGGAAGCGCGCCCGGGCGCCGACTACCAGCACTCGCTGACCCTGCTGCGCGACTTCAAGGTCAAGTACCCGAGCGCGGTCACCAAGTCGGGCCTGATGGTCGGCCTGGGCGAGACCGACGAAGAGATCCTGGAAGTGATGCGCGACATGCGCGCCCACGACATCGACATGCTGACCATCGGCCAGTACCTGGCGCCGACCAACTCGCACCTGCCGGTGCGCCGCTACGTGCACCCGGACGTCTTCAAGATGTTCGAAGAAAAAGCCTACGAGATGGGCTTCGTGCACGCCGCGGTGGGCGCGATGGTGCGCTCGTCGTACCACGCCGACCAGCAGGCGCACAACGCCGGTGTTGCCGCCTGATTGTCGCTGCCTGATACGCTGGAACTGTTGATCGCCGGCCTTTGAGTATGGCCACGATCGTAAGAGAGACGGGCGCCTTCGGGCGCCTGTTTGCATTTTGTGCCACGCTCCGGTCGCTTCCGCGCACACTTTTGTCGGCTATTTCTGCACCAGCTTTGCGCTGCGCCATGAAGTGCGCGCTTTCATCCTCCTAAGCTCGAACCGTGCCTTGCCCAACATCCTGCCGCAAGGGGCATGTTGACGGGGCACGTCAACCAACGAGGGGAAGACCATGCAAACCACGATCTGGCAACATCGGGGGCAACAGCCATCCGCCATGCTGTGGAAGCGGAGTGGCTGCACGCTGGCGGTGCTGGGTTCACTGGCGGGGTGCGGGGGCGGCGATGCTTCCTCGCTGATCGGCGCCGCGCTGGTGACTTCCAGCGCGACGCAGGCGGTGCCGCCGGTCGATCCTTCCGGCCGGGCCGCGCCTGCGACGGATGCGTCGGGGAATGCACCGGCTGGCGCGCCGGCGGCTGCTCACACTGTCGTTGCATCCGATTCGATCATGGCTCCCCCGAATCGCCGATAGCGCGCCGGCGGTGGCAAGCAATGAGTCCTGCCAGCAAATAGGCAGGCACGGTAGGCGCACTGTGGGCAAATACGTTTTGTGTTCCGCGATATAGTGGCGGCAACGAGACATTCAGCCTGCATTCATGAGCGACCACCGAGATTTTCCGCCCTCCGACAATACCGAAGATGACGACGCCTTCCTCGAACGCGAACTGGGCCTGGCCCGGCGCGGCATCGAGCTGGTCAAGATGGAAGGGCGCGTGTTCCTGCGCTTTTCCGGCGAAGTCCAGTACGAGGGCCTGCGCGTACCGTACCGCCTGGTGCCGGCGCGTGGCGTGCTGGCCAAGCCGAGCAAGTGGCGCAAGATGGACCTCTTGGGCCGGCGCGAGCTGATCGAGGAACGCACGCCTGATGCCGACCTGCAGCGCCTGCATGCCGAGACCGAAGAGTTCGTGCGCGACATCGCGGAAGACGCCGACGACTTCGGCTGGGATCCGATGCTGTTCCTCGACGTGCTGGACGAGCTGGAAACCTCCGAGCCGGCCGAGTACGTGTTCCAGCGCATCTCGCAGCGCCTGACCCACGCGGTCGAGCGCGAAGAGGAAGAGCGCCACGCGGCGCGCACCAAGGAAAGCATCAACCTGGCCGAGTATCCGCAATCGTTCGAGGTGGCCAGCCGCATGGGGCGCAAGTTCATCGCGCTGCTCGGCCCCACCAACTCGGGCAAGACCCACCGCGCGATGGAAGCGCTGGCCAAGGCCGCCAGCGGCGTCTACCTGGCGCCGCTGCGTTTGCTGGCGCTGGAGAACTACGAGCGCCTGCAGGCGGCGCGCCCGAACGGTGAAGAGATCAAGGTCAGCCTGATCACGGGCGAAGAACGGCGCCTGGCCGAGAACGCGACCCACGTCGCCAGCACGGTCGAGATGCTGGACACCAGGACCCCGGTCGAGGTGGCGGTGATCGACGAAATCCAGATGCTGGCAGACCGCGACCGCGGCGCCGCCTGGACCACCGCCGTGTGCGGGGCGCCGGCCAAGGTGGTGTACCTGGTCGGGGCACCCGAAGCGCGGCGCGCGATCGAGGCGCTGGCCGAGCGGCTGGAAGTGCCGCTCGAAGTGCACGTGTTGAAACGCATGGCGCCGCTGGCGATGGAGCCGCAGGCGGTGCGCAAGCTTTCGAATCTGCGCCGCGGCGACGCCGTGATCGCATTCTCGCGCCGCGAAGTGCTGATGTGGCGCGACATGATCACCGAGAAGGGCTTTTCGGTGGCCACCGTGTACGGCAACCTGTCGCCCGAGGTGCGCCGTGCCCAGGCCGAGCGCTTCCGCGAAGGGCAGGCCGACATCGTGGTCGGTACCGACGCGCTGGCGATGGGCCTGAACATGCCGATCGCGCGCATCGTGATGACCACCGCGGTCAAGTACAACGGCTATGAAGAGGAAGAGATATCAGCGGCGCTGGCCAGGCAGATCGCGGGCCGGGCAGGGCGCTACGGCGTGCACGAAGAAGGTTTCGTGGCCGGCTACGACGACGACACCCACTACGTGATGCGCTCGTTGATGAAGGAGAAAATCCCGCCGGTGGCGGCGACCGGCTTCGCGGTGGCGCCCTCGCTCGAGCAGCTGCACCGGATCTCGGCGGTGACCGGCGAGACGTCGCTGGTAAAACTGTTAAAACGGTTTGTTCATAATATCGACGTGCCGGACGGCTTCTTCTATCCGCGCATCACCGAAGAGCAGAACGAGCGCGCCGAATGGCTCGACACGCTGCCGCTGTCGGTGGCCGAGAAGTTCATGCTGTCGCTGGTGCCGATCTCCAGCCGGGTCCCGGTGCTGCAAAGCGCGTGGGAACACTGGTCGCTGTCGCTGGCCAAGAAACGCATCACCAAGCTGCAGCCGCACGAGCATCCGCAGCAGCTGTTCATGATGAACCTGCAGGAAGTCGAGGATGCGTGCCGGCTGTATTCGGCGTATGCATGGCTGGGATATCGGCTGCCGGAATACTTCCCCAGCATCGAGCTGGCGCAAGAACTGGCGCGCGAGGCGTCGGAGCGGGTGGACTCCATGCTGCAACAGCAGAACACGGCGGCACGCAAGCGCGGTGGCGGCAAGGCGACGAGTGGACGGCGCGAGGGCAAGCGCGGGCGGTGACTGTGCCAGGGCTTCGCGCATGAGTAGACGCTCCACTCGAGCGCAAGCCGTGGCACTCGGTGTACGATGCCGTTTTCATAAAAACACCGAGACACCATGAACCCGAAACACACCCCCGACAGCTTCAACCAGTTCGGCGCCACTTACCTCCCGGGCCACCTCGGCATCCGCATTACCGAGGTCGCCCCCGGCAAACTGGCCGCCGAGATGAAGATCGAGCCGCAGCACCTGGCCCCCAACGGCTACCTGCACGCCGGCAGCGTGGTCACGCTGGCCGACACCTGCGCCGGCTACGGCTGCATCAGCAACCTGCCGGAAGGCGCGCACAGCTTCACCACGATCGAACTGAAATCGAACCACCTGGGCACCGCGCGTGAAGGTACGATCTCGTGTGTCGCCACCGCCGTGCACCTGGGCCGCACCACGCAGGTGTGGGATGCGACCGTGGTCGACGCCAGCAACGGCAAGACCATCGCCCTGTTCCGCTGCACCCAGATGATCCTGTACCCGAAAGCTTGAAGCCAGGGTGGACGGCTTCGCCGTCCACGCGTTCAACACGCATTCAACATACGGCGATTCAGCCGGCCAGCTCTTTCGCGATCAGCTTGTGCACGGTCTCAAAATCCGGCTCGCCGACGTACTTCTTGATGATGTTGCCCTGCTTGTCGATCAGGAAGGTGGTCGGCGTCAGGCTGACGTCGCCGAACTGGCGCGCCAGGTCGCCGCTTGAATCGAGCGCCACCTTGAACGGCAGCGCGCGCTGTTCGGTGAAGTTCAGCACGTAGTCGGGGCGGTCGTACTGCATCGCCACCGCGACGAACTCCAGCCCCTGGTCCTTGAACTTGTTGTAGGTATCGACCATCGCCGGCATCTCCTTGACGCAGGTAACGCAGGAGGTGGCCCAGAAGTTCACCATCACCACTTTGCCGCGCAGCGCTTCGGTGCTGACCTTCTCGCCGGCGATGCTGATGAAGGTGACGTCGGGCGCGGGCGTAGCGCGGAAGAACGAGGCATAGCCGGCGCCGGCCAGCGCCAGCACCACGGCGGCAGCGGCAGCGGGCTTGATCCAGGGACGGGAAGTAGTCATGGGCATCGGGAAGACGAAAAAAAAGGCAGGACCATTATAGTCCTGCCTCCGGATTCCAACGCGCAGCGACTTGACTGCTTAGCTGCGGGTCGGATTGTTCTGCGTCGCGCGCGGATCTTCTTCGCCGATGTATTCGAAGATCTTCACCACCCGCGTCACGCCCGACACGCCCTTGGCGACGTCGGCGGCGATATTGCCTTCGCGCGGCGTGACCACGCCCATCAGGTAGACCACGCCACGCTCGGTGGTGACCTTGAACGACACCGCCGACACGGTCTTCATGTCGACCAGGCTGGTCTTGACCTTGGCGGTAATCAGGGCGTCGCTCGAACGCGAGGTATAGCTCGACGCGCCGGAGATTTCCAGCTCGTTAATCACCGACACCACGTTCTCGATGGCGCGCACTTCGCGCTCGGCTGCCTGCTTCATCGCTTCGTCGCGCACTTCGCCGGTCAGCAGCACCTTGCGGTTGAAGCTGGTGACGTTGATGTGGCCATTGCTGCCGGCGATCTGGTTCATCTTGATCTCGGCCTTGACGTTGATCGCCTTGTCTTCGGTCTGGGCGCCGATGGTGCGGCGGTCCACGGTGGACATGGCGCCGGCGACACCGGCACCCACGATCAGGCCGAAGCAGCCCGAGAGCGACGCCAGCAGGGCCGAGCCCAGGACAACTTTTACCAACAGACCGGCCATTGGCCGGCGCGCGTTACGCATTCTCGTCTCCTCCGAACAGCGCGACGTCGATACCGTCGCAAATAGCGTGAATGGCGCACAAATGGACTTCCTGGATGCGCGCGGTGCGGGCATGCTGGACGTTGATGTGCACGTCGGCGTCGGTCAGCAGTTTGCCGAGCTGGCCGCCGTCCTTGCCGGTGAAAGCCACGATGCGCATCTCGCGCTCCAGCGCCGCTTCGACCGCCGCCAGCACGTTGCCCGAGTTACCCGAGGTCGAGATCGCCAGCAGGATGTCGCCGGCCTGGCCGAACGCCTGCACCTGCTTGGAGAAGATCTCCTTGAAGCTGTAGTCGTTGCCGACCGCGGTCAGGATCGAGGTGTCGGTGGTCAGCGCGATGGCCGGCAGCGGGAAGCGCTCGCGTTCGAAGCGACCGACCAGCTCGGCAGCGAAGTGCTGGCAGTCGGCGGCCGAACCGCCGTTACCGCAGGCCAGGATCTTGTTGCCGTTGGACAGAGCGCCGAACATCAGTTCGACCGCCTGCGAAATGTGGGGAGCGAGGAGTGCAGCCGACTTCATCTTCAGGTCGGCGCTCTCCTGGAAGTGAGCGAGGATGCGTTGAGTATTCATAGCCGACGATTATAGTGTAGTAGCAAGGCCCTCTGGGCAACCGCCGTAAAAATTGCTTACACTTCAATGGCGTTGCGCAGCCAGTCGATGCGTTCGCCGTCAATGGCGACCACGTCGAAGCGGCAGGGGGGACTGACGGGAAAACGCAACAGGTAGACCTGGGCGGCGCGCATCAGGCGCCGTACCTTGGCCGGGGTGATGCTGGCGGCGGCGCCGCCGTGTGCGGTATCGGCGCGCTGGCGCACCTCGACGAACACCAGGGTGGCGCCATCCTGCATGATCAGGTCGATCTCGCCGCCCTTGCTGCGGAAGTTGGTGTCGACGGGTTTCAGTTTCTGGCGTTTCAGGTAGGCCAGGGCGGCCTGTTCCCAGTCGCGGCCCAGGGCCTGCCGTGCCGACAGGCGCCCGGACCACATCTCATTGCCCCGGCAGTTGTCCCGGAGCCGTGTCGAACACGCGGCCGTCGGCAGCTGCGGTGGCGCCGTCGCGCACCACGGCGCCGGTCTCGACGCGGCGGAAGGCCGGGGTCGGGCGGCTCATGTCGACCGACAGGCGGCCGGTGACGCCATCGAGTTCGAACGTGCCGGTGGGCTGCGCCGCCAGCTCGCGCGCCACCCGGTAGGCGTCGATGCCGAGCGCATACAGGCGCTGCAGGTCGAGGCTGTCGCTGATGCCCGAGCGCGGATACTGGCCCACCGCCGGGTGATCCGGCTGCACCGTCCACGGCAGGTCGAGGATGCGTACGCCCGCCAGTTCGGCCGGCAGCGTGGCCGCGTCGCGCCCCGGGTTGGCGGTGGCGGTGGCGTAGGTCGGCAGCGAGGTGCCGAGCGAGCTGCGCACCTGGCGCAGCTGGTTGGCGTCGAGTGCGGCGTACATCAATTGCGGCGTCTCGCTTTGCAGACGCGCGCGCAGTTCGGCCAATGCGTTGCCGTCGACATAACCATCCATGATCGGCAGTTCGACCGTCGTGTGCTGGCGGCCCAGCTCGCTCCAGCGCGCGCTGAAGGCGCCCGACAGGCGCTGCTGCCAGGTGGCGCGACCGGTGACGATCAGGGCATTGCCGGCCGGCTGTTCGCCGTTGGCCCAGTCGGCCACCTGGCGTGCTTCGTCCTCGAGCGACAGGCCGATCACCAGCATCTGCTTCGGCAGCGCGCCGCCGGTTTGCGGGTGGTTCAGGGCGACCGTCGGCTTGGTCACGACGCCGCCGGTGGCCAGGGCCGCGACGGCGGGACGCGCCAGCGGGCCGACCACGATGTCGTTCTGCTGCGCCGCGCTGCGGTAGGCGTCGAGCGCCGCCTGCGACGAGTCGCCGGTCGGCACCAGGTTGACGGTGACGCCGGCGCGGTCACGCTCGTAGCCCGCCATGAAGCCGGCGCGCACCGCTTCGGCCGGCTGGGCCAGCGCCTGCGATTCGAGCGGCAGCAGCAGCGCGATGCGGATGTTGGCGCCGGCCGGCAAGGCCGAGGCGGACGGCATGCTGCCGTCGGCGTTCGGTGGGGCTTCGACCGGCATGGTACGTACGCCGCTCTCCGCTTGCGGGGCAGGGGTATAAGTGGGTTGTACCGGCGTTGCACTTGTCACCGGCGTCGCGGGCGCGCAAAATCCGCCCGGTACGCCACAACCGGTATCGGGTGGCAACGGCGTGCTGCCGCAACCGGCCAGCAGCGTCATGGTGGCTGCGGTGAGCAGCCCCGTGAGATTTTTTTTCTTCAGCATCGGAACCCTTTATGACAGAACAGCAGACCATCGACATCGCCCGACTTCCCGTCATGGGCGAGGCGGCCCAGCAGTCCTATCCTACCGCAACGCTGTATGTCGTGGCTACTCCGATTGGCAACGTGACCGACATCACCCTGCGCGCGCTGCACCTGCTGGCCCTCGCCGACGTGGTCGCCTGCGAGGACACGCGCAAGACCGGCGCCCTGCTGCAGCGCTTCGGCCTGAACAAGCAGACCCTCGCCGCGCACCAGCACAACGAGCGCGAAGTGGCCGACAAGATCGTCGAGCGCCTGCGCAACGGGCAGCGGGTGGCGCTGGTGTCCGACGCCGGCACCCCGGCCGTGTCCGACCCCGGCGCGCGCATCGTCGACGCGGTGCGCACCGCTGGCCTGAACGTGATGCCGCTGCCCGGTCCGTCGGCGGCGGTGACGGCGCTCTCGGCCAGCGGCCTGGTGAACGACCGCTTCCACTTCGTCGGCTTCCTGCCGGCCAAGGCCAAGGGACGCGAAGCGGCGCTGGCGCCGCTGGCGCGCGAGACCTCGACCCTGGTGTTCTATGAAGCCCCGCACCGCATCGTCGATTGCGTCGAAGCCTTGATGGCGGCCTTCGAGCCGACGCGCCAGGTGGTGTTTGCGCGCGAATTGAGCAAGCTGTTCGAGGAAGTGCATCGCTGCCCGCTGGGCGAGGCGCTGGCCTGGGTCAAGGCCGACCAGCATCGCGAGCGCGGCGAATTCGTGGTGCTGGTGGAAGGGGCGGTGGCGGCGACGGATGCGGAAGACGCCGAGGCCGAGCGTGTGCTGCAGATCCTGCTTTTGGAATGCAGCGTCAAGCAGGCGGCCAATCTGGCGGCGCAGATTACCGGGCGCAAGAAGAATGCGCTGTATGAGCGGGCGTTGCAGATCAAGGGCGAGTGACGTGGCCGCTTCGGGAAACGTCCTGCACGACAATTTTTTCGACAGGCCTTGACCGAACCCGGGTGAACCGGTATTATCTTGCTTCTTCGGAGTGTAGCGCAGCCCGGTAGCGCACCTGGTTTGGGACCAGGGGGTCCAAGGTTCGAATCCTTGTACTCCGACCAGCATTAGTGAGAAAAGCCGACAACGCAAGT